>Ga0187874_10001202_pt1 | contig 25106 bp, 22 predicted proteins | sample June2016WEW_16_1_3_FD_132993 | JGI IMG/M metagenome (GOLD analysis project Ga0187874, IMG submission 132993) | Peatland microbial communities from SPRUCE experiment site at the Marcell Experimental Forest, Minnesota, USA - June2016WEW_16_150 | ecosystem: Environmental > Terrestrial > Soil >... | reverse complement strand
GTGCACATCGTCGAGGAGCGCCAACGAAGCAGATGCCCCTTCCAAGCCGGAACCCGAAGGGCGCATGGGGGTTGCACGACGATCGCTGCGTTGCTCGTCGTCGACGATGTACATGGACATCGCCTCCTCCTCGCGCCTTGCGCTCGCCGTGCAAGCCCCATGCGCGCGACCCCTTCCAATTCTCGGACAGGCTCCTAGGCTTACCGGAATCCATTTACGAGGAGGCGCTGTGCATCGAAAACGAATCTCTCCTGATTCTGTATACTCTGTGGCAATGGAGAAAGGGTCCACTAGCGCGAAGGAATTTCTATTCGAACTATCGACCCGCTAGGCATTTCAAGAATGAAGTCGGAATGGGAGTGGTCTTCTTCGTTTCATAGTTGTAGGTTGCGAAGCCTGTTTCAACCAGAGCAATAAGCTTCATGTCTTTTCTAATCCGGTGGAACATACGGAATCCCTTTGGCGCAACCTCGCCGATGTGGGTTTCAATGAGAAGCTCGTCAAACAAGAAAGCCTCAGCCTTGTAGTTGACGACCAAGTCTGTGATTATGATGCCGGTCTGCCGGTCCCCAAGGTCTAATTCGCTAAAGCCCAACGAGTGGAATAGGTGTGCCCTGGCCGCTCCGACCAGGGAGATAAGATTGTCGTTGCCGACATGTCCGCCGTAATTGATGTCCTGTGGCCTGACTTGAAAGGAGGACTGAAATTCGTAGACCTCCTGCTCCGATAGTTTAATCCGTGGCATCCTCAGCTCCTGTCCGACGACAAATGCGGCTTGCAGCCTATTGTTCTTTAGCACTTCCTGGTGCGCCGTGTCAAAGACTACTGCCTCGAGGCGTGTCATCATAAAAGAGAACTTGTGCGATAAGGATTTTTTGAAGAAACAGACCTGTTGACTTGATAAACTAGTTTTTCAATAAGCGGATTGATGCTTGCTCGGAAGTCTATCCGCGATTGGGGCGCGGCATTCTGATTTTCCGATGAGAGACACGGTCAAATCAAATTGGAAAAGAGATTTATTCAGAGGAGCTAGGAGATGAATTCTTCAGAGATGTTCAGATTGGAAGGGAAAGTTGCACTGATCACGGGGAGTGCTCAGGGATTAGGAAGAGAGATTGCCTTATGTCTCGCTCAAAACGGTTGTTCTTTGGTTCTCGCTGACATCGTCTACCCTGAAGAAACGGCGAGACAGGTTGCGGAGATCGGATCTCGTTCTATTTCCGTGAAAGCGGACGTATCTGATGAATCGGAAGTCAAGAATATAGTGGGGAACGCAATCTCTGAGTACAAGAAGGTGGACATCCTCGTCAATAATGCTGGAATTTCCCAGTTGAGTTATACGGCCACGGAGGACCTGTCCGTCGAAGAATGGGATAAGGTTATCGCGGTAAATCTAAGAGGGACTTTCCTCTGCTGCAAACACGTTGGCACCCAGATGATCGCAGGTGGCGGCGGAAGCATTGTCAATATTTCATCGACTGCTGCCATAAATGGAATTGTGCGTGCGCCCGCCTATTGCGCTTCGAAAGCTGGAGTCATTCTACTGACAAAAAGCTTGGCGCTCGAATGGGCCAGATATCATATTCGAGTGAATGCTATTGCCCCGCACTATCTCGAGACGGAGTTGACAAAGGGATTAAGGGCGTCGGAAAAGGTTTATGATGGACTCGTCAAACAGATACCGATGAGGCGTTTTGCAAAACCGTCGGAAGTAGTGGGGACGGTGTTGCTCCTTTCCTCACCTGCATCCAGCTACGTAACCGGCACGGTCATGGTTGTGGATGGTGGATTTTTGGCACAATAGGACACCTAAGCGAAACTACAAAAACGCCACCGATTCCACTGATTTCACGGATGCAAAAAACTTAGCGCCGATTCCGAAATTGAGGGTTGAAGATAGGAAGGGAGACGCCGACGGACGCGGAGGCACGCTGGCCCAGATTCCCGGTCAGCGTGCAAAAACCGATGAGGAGCTTCGGATGCTTGTTCTCTGCGCCAGTGCTGAGGCAAGCGCAGGAAGTGCGTTGTTGGAGGATTTTAGTGGAATCGCGTTTACCTCTGCACTGGCGCAGAGAACAAGCAGCGCAAGCGCAAGCCGTTTCACGGCATCCTCAGCTCCTCATCGATTTTTGCCCGCGTAAGTCGGCGTAAGGGCCTGTGACAAAATAAGTGACGCACTTCGCTGCAGGCCTGCGGGCCGCAGCCCGAAGGGGCGCGACGGCGGGCGGGCATCTGCTGCGTTGGCGCTCCTCCACGATGTCACCGCATCGCCTGCGTCGCGCCGAAGTGCATCACTTATTTTGTCACAGGCCCTAAATCCGCGTCCAAACTCAGTTTGGAGTTTCAACCAGTCTTCAACTTCGTAATCGAGACTTAGCGGATGATGCGTGAGACGGGAAAAATCCGTGGAATCCGTGGCGTTTTGTTCCTTCAGGAGTCCCGGAGTTAATGCGAGATATGCCGGCGGGCCATGAGGGCCGCGCCGAGAGCGCCTGTGATCTGGGGATCTGGTGGCAGGAGTATGGACAGTCCCAGCTTTTCGCCCATGAGCTTGACGACTGCACGATTCATGGCCACGCCGCCAGTCATGGCAACGGGCGGCATCACCCCTATGCCGCGTACCATGCCGGCGATACGGTCTACAATGGATTGGCAAACCCCGTGGAGGATGTCCTCCCGCTTTTTCCCACGCGCGACGTGGGAAACTACTTCACTCTCAGCAAAAACAGTGCAGGTGCTGCTGACACGCACGGGTTTAGTAGCACGCAAGGCACATTCGCCCAGCTCCTCCAGAGGGATTTGCAGAGCGTGGGCCATGGTTTCCAGGAAACGGCCGGTCCCCGCGGCACATTTGTCGTTCATGTTGAAGTTATCCACCTCTCCCTGTTCGTTGAGGCGGATGCTCTTGCTGTCCTGGCCGCCAATGTCGATGATCGTCCGCACTTCAGGGAGGAGCCAGTGGATGCCGGCGCCATGGCACATGATTTCGCTCTTGCGTGCCTGGGGGAAACTAAGATATTCCCTCCCGTAGCCTGTGCCATAAACGCAGGATATTTGTTCACGGCTGATGCGAGCCTTGGCGCACGCTTCGGCCAAACAAAGCAGGGCCTGGTCCTCACCACCCAATCCCGTTTTTATGACATGAGATGAGAGAATTCCTTCATCTCCGAGGATCGCAGTCTTGATGGTATTGGATCCAGCATCGATGCCTGCGTAGTACATCAGCTCTTCTTCGCTTCCAGCATTTCAATGAATGTATCCGTTTGAATCCGGCATTGTGCTTCCGAGAATGCCCGTGGGTCAGCCATGTCGGAATTGATGAACAGGCTCGGAACCCCAAGCTTCTCCCGGATGGCCACTGCCGCATCTTTCTGACCCATGGCAAACCGCTTGCAGCTGTGGTTCTGGTGAAAGACGAAGCCATCCAGCTTGAATTTGGGGATATCGGAAAGAAGGGTGCGGATCCGCTGGTTGATGCTGTAATTGAGCCAAACATCCAGGTGCTTGTCCGCAAAGGCGGTCCAGGGATCTCTCAAGTCCATTCGCCCTCCCCAGACGTAGCGCAAATAGGTCTCGTAGGTAAATATAACGTTGTGATCTTCCACATCGCTGAAGAATTTCAAGTTGAACCACATGGGAATGTTGTCCCATCCCAGCCGGATCTTCTCGTTTTCTACCGCCCCCTTTTTCTCTTTCACGCACTCCTTGGCCTCATCCAGAAGATTTCTAAAAAACGGTATCGGCGTGGGGCTGCCCAGCATCGAGACCAGGGGAAAAACGTTGCCGCACATTTCCCGGCTGCCGACGGGGCTTGGAACGGCTGCACGCACATCGAGGAGTTCCAGCCACAATGCCGCGGCCTCATCGGAAAGTTTCAGCGCCTGCAGAAAGTCATCTTCACGAAAGCGGACTCCGACGCTTTTCTCCATATATGGGATCAACTCGCGCATTTGGCCCAGATAATGCTGACGCTGGTCCTCCCGGATTGGAAGATCGACCATGGTGGCGTCGACGACGAACATAGGGCAATGAAAAAACTCCCGTACGGCTTCCCACCACTTGACCTGTATCAGGCAGGGAATCCGGGTCGTGACAAGAATATCGGGACGGGGAAGACCCCCGAAGGGAAGTCCCGGGTCATTAATCCCTTTCCCGAGGATAATTCCAAGATTAATCCGGCTATAGGAGCATAAGTCGTACGAAAAACCCTTCTGCTCCGCCTCTTCGCAAAATTCCTGCGCGCGCTGAGCGGAGGCGAGCACAGCCGAGTAATTCTCCGGATACACGGGGAATATGCCCATGGCCCAAAAGAGTTCGATCGGCACATTTCCTGAAACCCAAGCTACGGGACGGCCCTCGGCCTGGTGGCGCTTCGCTCTCTCCCAGTATTCCTTGAGAATGGTTCCGGCTTGGTAGGAGGAGTTCAGCGATCTTCCTTTTTTGCTCTGTGTGCTCAAGAAGCCCTTCCTTTCACGATGTCGACAAAAGTCTGTATGCGAGTCCGCGCTTGTTCGCTTCCCAGAACAAACTCGGTATCCAGCTGCAAGGAGGGAATCCCGCGTTGCTGCAATCGATCCCGGAAAATGGGATAGTCGTACTGATCTTCGTCCGAGTACCTTTCAACCACAAAAATGGCGCCTTTGGCATTGCCGCCCTCCAGACGGGCCGCAAGGTGAAGCCATCTGGGTTCCATTGGCAACTTGTAAGACTCCGGAATTTTGCTCCAGTATCGATTAATCACCTCTTCCACCGGATCCCCCGCCTCATTCACTTCATCCCAGTAATAACGGCTGCCGGTCCCCAGGTCTTCGGAGGCCATGGTGCCGCCGCATTGCCGCAGCAGCGGAAGAAAGGACCGGTCTACCAGAATGGGCCCGGACATGTGTAGAGGAAGAAGATCCTGTCCCGAAACCGCAGGCGCGGCGCTGGAGGCTTCCAAAAGATCGCGCAATAATACGTTATGCCGATCTTTACTGATCAGAAATCCGCTTAGAACAGCATCCAGGTAGGTCTCGGCACTCAACTGCTGCGGCGAATCTCCAAGCAGGGAGGCCGCTTTCTTGAGCAACCGCCGATTTTCGTTATATACCGCAATGCTGCGGCGCAACGCCGCCGGCTCAAGAGAATGACCAGCCAGCTTTTCCAGCTCTTTTATGAAATTCTGCATTGCAGATTTGAAAAGCCGATGGTTGGCCTCGCCCTCCAGTATGGCAGGCACATCTACCAGGGCTGACCATTGCCCAGGGATGTGGCGCTGCCAAAGATCGTAAAGAGTGCGGATAGCATCGCTGCTGTTGGAAAGAACAACGCCAGCCAGGTGACTGAGATTTCCCTTCAAGCCCTGATTGAAGATGCTGCGAGTCAGTTGGCCTGCGAAAATGGGAAGATGAGCATCGGCCAAAGTGATGCTCTCGGCAGATCCCAAGAGGCGCACAGGAACCATTCCCATGGCGTGGATAAACTCTTCCGGAACATAGCTGTCCAAGCATCCGATGACCCTGCGCCCTTCGCGCGATAACTGACGGATTGATTGGAGCGGGTCGGAGAGAATCTGATTGAATTCAGCCTGTATCACCAATATTTCCTTTCTACGCAAGAGTGCGGCGCCATGCGCCGCACTGAGGTTGATATACTACTACGCAGCTGCAAGGGAAGTAAACCATCCGTAATTGACCCTGCCTGCGAATCAGACACTGGGGGGAGTGGATGAGCGGCCAAGATTTGGAAAGCGTTGGAAAATCAGAATCCGCATTCGCTGATCACTTCGTTGCCCGGTGTGGCTTGTATTTTCCGACGCCTGTTTCTTTGCTGATTTCCACGCATTGCTCTTGCCCTATAGAATAGAAATGCATAAATTTCTTCTGCTATGAAGTGAAACAGGGGACGAGTTGCAGGGAGATGGACTCCAATCTCTATCAAACAAAAAGGAGGAGAGGATTCATGGCTAAGGCATTGGAAGGCGTCAGGGTATTGGATTTTACACAGTATTTGTCTGGTCCTCATTGCACGGCAGTGCTGAGTGAACTGGGGGCCGAGATCATCAAGGTGGAGATGCCGGGCAAGGGCGAACCGGAGCGGGTCGCCATGCCCATGACCTCCAAACGGGAGTCGTATCAGTTCCTCTCCTATAACCGGGGGAAGAAGAGCATTACCCTGAACCTAAAGAGCCCGAAAGGGCTGGAGATTGCCAAAAAGCTGGCCGCCAAAGTGGATGTCCTCGTGGAAAACTTCGCCGCCGATGGCATGGAACGACTGGGCCTGAGCTACGAAGAAGTGAGCAAGATCAACCCGCGGATCATCTACGCCTCAATTTCGGGCTTCGGACATACCGGCCCCCGCCGCAACGACGTCTGCTATGACGTGGTCGCCCAGGCGATGGGCGGATTGATGAGCGTGACCGGCCATCCGGGCGGCGAGCCGCTGAAGGCGGGCATCTCGCTGGGCGACTACATGGGAGGATACAACGGCGCTATCGCCATCCTGGCGGCCCTGTATTACCGGAAGATATCGGGCGAAGGGCAGGCCATTGACATCTCCATGCAGGACGGCATCTGGGCGATGGTTTTCCCGGACCGCGCCAATTACTTTGACACTCACATCGTCCCCAAAAGAATCGGCAACAAGCTCAGCAGCTCCGCCCCGTTCGGCGCTTACAATGCCAAAGATGGGTACGTGGTGATTTGCACGATCACAGATCCTCAATGGCAAAAGGTCCTTCAGGCAATGGGTCGCGAGGACTTGATCGGCGAGCAACGCTACGCCACCCGTGAGAACCGGACAAAAAACATGGACGGAGTCGACGGCCTGGTGCAGGCATGGTGCAAGGAAAAAACTGTCGAAGAGGTCTTTGCAATCCTCAAAAAATTCGGGGTGCCCTGTTCGCCTCTGCCCACTTTTGACCAGGTCGCCAATGACCCCCACCTGCTGAGCAGGGATATGATCGTGGAGGTGGACCAGCCCGTTTCCGGAAAGGTGAAGCTCATCGGTTCGGTATACAAGATGTCCAAGACGCCGGGCGACCGCAAGAAGAGTGTTGCCGACGTGGGCGAGCACAATGAAGAAATCTACGGCGGGCTCCTGGGGATCGATGCTCAGGAGATGCAGATGCTCAAGAAAGAGTCCGTTATCTGATCGTGCCCCTGCTACGGAGCCGGGTTGAAGCTGGGGAAGCATCCAAAACATCCGTAGAACGGTTCATGGATTACATAACGTTGAGCCGCGCAAAGGACGCGGAATACACAGAAGAACGCGGACAAAACTTTGAATTTACTCTGCGTTCTTCCGCCCAGTCCGCGTCTATTCTTATAATAGTTTCCATCTGGATCGCATCAAGTCATTTTTCCGCTGCTTCGTAACAGCCCCGGGCATTTCGATCTTATCCCCTGCCCTTATCTGTTGAACTTGACAGCCGCTATTGGGGAAGATATTCAAACGAATTTCCTTTAAAACCGACAAGCCTCCGCAGCAACAGGCGGGCGACCGGCATAGCGGCATAAATGCTTCAATCTCATTCTGTTATGAGCGGGAATGCATGCCCCCGGCATGGAGGTTTACACTCGGCAACAAGCCGTAACTTCCCAATCATTTTCGTATTGACCAAGTTTGTGGTTCGATCTAGAATAACCTCTTTTGTTTGTTGCTCAGGGTGTGGTTTATCCCGCGTAAGGCTATAGATTTTACAGAGCCAGCACTTAATTATTTCTGCAAAGTTGGAGGTATTTTGTATGCCAGAATTTCTGGATGTACTTAAATCACGAAAGAGTATCCGGAGATACAAAACTGACCCAGTCCCGGATGAGATGCTTGACAAAATTCTTGAGGCGGCACGATGGGCGCCTACGGGTGAGAACTATCAGCCGTGGAGATTCATCGTTATCCGGGACCAGGAAACAAGGAATAAGATTGGCGATCTGTCCAAGCAGGGAAGCGGATCGCGCATGACAGCCTGGTACTGCCTCAATGAACTGCAACAGAGGTTTGAGGGGATCGAAGACCCTGAAAAGAGAGCAAGTGTATTGGAGTTTATGTATTCCGGTAGAGTGTCAGAATTCTGTAAGCAAGCGCCGGTGATCATTGCCATAATCGGGGATCTGCAGGTAGGAAGCGTTGATGTTCCCTATGACCTTTGCGCTGCCATTGAGAATATGTCATTGCAGGCCCATTCCATGGGGCTGGGGTCCTGCTGGGTTCATGGACCGGTGGCCAGTACGAGAGATGCCATGAGGTTCAAAAAGATCTTGGGCATTCCGACGGGAATGGGAGATTATAAGGTCATAGCTTACCTCGCAGTCGGATATCCCTTAGAACAGCGCAAGCATCCAAGGCCAAAATTGCCGCTTGAGGATATGGTGTACTGGGAGAGATTTGGAAATAAGGAGAGGACCTAATGGATAACATAAAATATTGCAACGAGTTACTTTCGAGACTGGAAACTCTCGCGTATCATGAACTCTCCGGGATGATCCACTGGAAATGTGAGTTTGTCGGAGTCGACTTCATTCGGGCTAAGCGGATCGAGGGGAAAAATGTAGACGAGATCGTCACAAGTTGTTCCAAAGCGATCACCGAAGAAGGGATCGCGAATGGAATTATCCATAAAGTGGGCCCGGATGGGGTTATGCTCAAACTGAAGGTCAAAGGTTGCATCCACCATCCCAAAGAAGCCCAGACCAGGGCGGAAGGCATTGCTCCTTATCTCTGCCCGGTGGCCAACATGATCTTGGATCAGATCCACGAAAAGTTGAATTACACAACGAGCTATCTAACAAAGCTCGGTATTGATGGCGATAAAAAACAGTGCCTCGTGTATATGGCCCTTTACGAAACCGCTAAAAAGATAGGTCAAGTTTCTGATTGGCTCGCAGACGATGAAGATGCGGAATTCTTGAAGAGCCAGCCTTCGCAGATCCTTGCTGCAGCTGACAGGAAGAAGTAAGAACTACATTTTTTCGTTGGCAATCCTGATTTCTATTCGAAGCCGCGCAAATAGAGTTTACGGCTCATGTTGTGCGGCTTCTTATTTTGCCCGTGCATAATATATAAAATGCTGGGGTTTATATGCTCCTGCAATTACGCCGTACAACACTAGTTGAGGCGTCTTCGTTGTCGCGAGGGCCGGCCAGACTTCACGGATTTCCGTGAAGTCTGTGGTTCATCTCTTAGGCTGAGGGATTAGCCTTCAATTCCTCTTCGAAAACGATTGCCTGGAACGGGCAATTATCGGCACAAACTCCACATTCGACGCAGATCGTGATATCGATAGCGGTTTTATCAGGACCTTCCTGAATCGCATGGCTTTCACAGCCGGCTGCCCACCAGAAGCAGCCCGGTCTGCAGCAGCCGGGTATAATGCACGCGCTCCGGCCGCACGCCGGCCAGCTGATATGTCATGCGCACTTGCTCGTAAAATCCGGAGCTTGAATGGCCCGCGGGCATGATCGCCGGCCAGGATGCCAGATCTTTCAGGTCCACACGCGGGAAACCGGCCAGTTTGCAGGAAGCCGGCACGGCTGCTATCAAGCGATCGCGGGCAACGACCATCGTTTCAAAACATCCTTGGATAATTTGGCATGGACAAAACCGATGTCCAATTGTTCCCGATAAAGCCCGTCGATTTGCTCCCCTGCAGCAAGCTCACTTATTTCAACCTCGGCCGATGGGACTTGTCTCTGCAGCTTTTTCATGGCATCTGGCAGCACGCGGATTGCGGCTGTGCTGACGAACCCGATCCGGATCGTCCCGGCGTCGCCGGACTCCACCTTTCGCGCTTTCACCACCGCCTGATCCGCTTGCTGGAGGATGCGCTGCGCATTTTCGTAGAAGGCTTTCCCGGCTGGCGTCAGGCAGACTTTGTGGCGCGACCGCTCGAAAAGAGTTGCCCCAATTTCCTCTTCCAGTTGTCTGATCTGCTGGCTTAATGCAGGCTGAGCCACGTGCACGATTTCGGCTGCATGACGAAAATGCAGCTGCTCGGCAACCGCCACGAAATATCGTAAATGTCTCAATTCCATGATTAATTTAAAAACTTTAACCACGAAACACACAAAATACACGAAAGCTCAAAAACAAATTTCGTGTATTTTGTGTGTTTCGTGGTTAAAGTTTTTGGGAGCCGGCTACCACGCTCGCGCGTCGAGGGCGGCTTTGATGATTCCGTCTTCGTGCCGCTCGTACATTTCAAATGCTTTTTGCGCTTCTCGAATCGGCATCCGGTGAGTAATCAGCCGGGATAACTCCTGCTGATTTGCCAGGAACAGATCCTGCGCTTTCGGGAGGTATTCCGTCCATTCCGGAGTGACAGTGGCGATGAGAATTGCATTCTTGCGGAAAAAGATTTCGTACTCCAGCGCGTAAACCGGATGATCCGGCACTCCAAAGGCAACCACAGTGCCGCGTTTCCGCACCAGTTCCAGCGAATCGTTGATCGTATCCATCTGGTGGCCTACAGCTTCGATGCAGATCTCGGGAGGATTCCAATCGGTCGGAACGGTGCGCGCCGCGTGGACAATTTCGATGCTGCTCCGGCAGATTGTCCGCGTTGCACCAAATAACTCCGCAGAGCGGCAGCGTTCCGGATGCGGATCGATCCCAATGACCGCCCCGGCTCCTCTTCTCGCCGCCAGCCAGCAAAACAACAATCCTATCGAACCGAGTCCTATCACTGCAAACGACTTGCCGCGAATGTCTCCCAACCGATCCACTGCATTGACCACCGTCGAAAGCGGCTGGATGATACATGCGGCGCCGAAATCATCGATTTCAGCCTTTAGCAATGCAGTCCTGGAGGCTTGGGCGAGAAAGAACTCCGCTAGCCCCTGATCTCCATCAGGGATGGAAAGAACCCGGTCGCCCGGCCGGAACAGGCCCGACGTGCTTACAACGACCTCCCCGACGCACTCATGAATCGGCGCGCCAGCGGCTAGCGGATAAGTCCGGAAACGCTTCTTTCCTGTGAAAAAGGGAATATCGCTGCCACACATCGAAACCCACGCAGTCCGGACAAGAACGCGGTCCGTTTCGTCCGGCAATCGCGGAACCTCGACCCGAATCGGATCGAAACAGCGGGGTGTTTTAATCTGAAGCGCCTGCATCAACATGCTCAGTCCTCAATATCTCCTCATTGGGTTTTGACGATATTCATTGACACATAGGCGAAACAGTTTCATGTTTTGAAACAGCGCTGGAGAGCCACCCCACAGAATAAGACTACAGGCGGATCCTGATGCCGGCGAGCTTCAATTGAGTTCTATAGAGATCCCTCAAAGAAGAAAAGAAACTATTGTATCGGCCTGATTTATAGTCCGGGAACGTCCAGGGGAGAACGCGCCAGTCTCCGTCTTCATAATGCAGAGTCACTTCAGCGTAAATCCCCCCGGAAATCAGAATCCGGTGATAATAATTTTTGGTGGAAGCCAGGACAATTTTCGATTGCTCCAGGTATCCGGGATCAAGGTTGACCGGGCGCTGCACATTGCTATATTCGCGGGCGAGCACGGACTCCAGATCGTTGGTCTTCACCTTTACTCCGGCAATTTCGGACGGATGGATCAATTCTGAAAAGCTGACGAAATACCGGTAAATAGGGTGGCCCATTTCCTCGTCGTAATAGCGCGTTAGATCAAAAAGAAACTGCTCGCTTCGCGCGTCGATTGTCCCGAAGAGGTTTACGAGCCGCTCTTCGATTTCGGGCAGGATAGGCGGAGCGGAGGTAAGAACTCCCACAAAGAGCTTAACCGGAAGTGGTGTGCGAATCTTTGCCATAGACGGCTCAACTCACAAACGAAAACGGGGATAGGCTACGTAATCCCCGAATTCATCAGACCTGTCCCTTAGAGATTTCATCTCCTTGAATTCGGGGATTACGTAGCCTGTCCCCGTTTTTCCACATAGCGCGTGGGATCGGCAATCCCGGCCTGCTCAAATCCCCGGCGCCGAAGAATGCAGGAGTCGCAGGCGCCGCAGGCCAGCCCTTCCGGAGAGGGATCATAACAGCTGTGCGTCAATGAAAAATCCACTCCCGCTTCGATCCCCGCCTGAATAATCTGCGCTTTGCTCATGTGCAGTAAAGGCGCGTGGATCTCATACCTGGCTGCACCCTCGACTCCTGCTTTGGTCGCAAGATTGGCCAGCCGCTCAAAAGCTTTCAGAAATTCAGGCCTGCAGTCCGGATACCCGGAATAATCGACGGCGTTCACCCCGATGAAAATGTCCTGCGCCTGCAGGACTTCACACCATCCCAGGGCAAAGCTGAGAAAGATTGTGTTGCGCGCAGGCACGTAAGTTGCGGGAATTTCGGCGGAAATATTTTCAATATCTCTGCTTTTCGGCACTTCCATCTCCGAAGTCAGGGCGGATCCGCCGAATGCTCTCAAATCTATGGCAGCGACAATATGGTGCTGGATACCCAAGGATTTTACGACACGCCTGGCAGCTTCCAGTTCACATCGGTGGCGCTGCCCGTAATCAAAGCTTAAGGCATAAATTTCGAATCCCTGATTCCGGGCAAGCGCCATAGCAATGCTGGAATCCAGCCCGCCGCTTGCCAGCGCGACTGCCTTTTTCATCTTTTAGCTCCCTCGAGTCTTCGAGTCTTTGCGCTTTCGAGTTAGAATAATCTATTTTTGGAGAAATGATGCTTCAAATCAAGGGGCTCGGCAAAGCGTTTCGAGGCGAATGGCTTTTTCGCTCTCTGGACCTCCAGATAAATGACGGGGATCGGATCGGCCTGGTCGGAGACAACGGGACCGGAAAATCCACGCTCATGAAGATCATCGCGGGGCTTCTGCCGCCAGATGACGGAGAGGTGATCGGGGCTCGGGACCTGACATTCGGCTACCTCCCGCAAGACGGGCTTTTTGCGCAAGGGCGCAGCCTCCTCGACGAGGTGCTCTCCGTATTCGAATCTCTGATTTCGCTGGAATCCGAAATCCGGCAACTGGAGCATGAACTGGCGGATATGCAGCATTCGGGGCCTGAATACGAGAAAAAGATGGACCGCTACTCTTTGATTTCCCAACAATACCGCCTGAAAGACGGATATTCCATCGAAGCCAAGGCCGGCTCCGTTTTGCTTGGATTGGGCTTCTCCCAAAAAGACTTTCAGCGGCCGTGCCAGGATTTCAGCGGCGGATGGCAAATGCGCATCGCCCTTGCCAAACTCCTGCTGCAGCAGCCGAGCTTGTTACTGCTTGACGAACCTACCAACCACCTGGATCTTGAGGCCCGAAACTGGCTCGAAAGCTATCTCCAGGCTTACCCTTACGCTTTAATTCTCGTGTCACACGACCGGTATTTTCTCGATTCTTCGGCCCAGAGGATCCTGGAGATCCGGAATCACGCAGTTCATTTCTACAAAGGGAACTATTCCGATTTTCTCCGGCAACGCGAAGAAAGGCTCGCTCAACTCCTTGCGGAATACGAAGCCCAGCAGAAAGAGATTGCACGAATCAAAGCTTTTGCCGAGAAATTCCGCTATAAAGCCACCAAGGCTGCTCAGGTGCAGAGCCGGTTGAAGGAGTTGGAGCGCATGGAACGGATTGAGATTCCCCTGGAAGCTAATCCGATCCACCTCAAATTTCCTGAAGGTCCTCGCACCGGGCGTATTGTCCTCGAACTCTCGAATGTCAGCGCCGGGTACAATGGGACCCCGGTTTTCAGCCGGTTGAATTATATTCTGGAAAAGGGAGAACGCGTCGCCCTTGTGGGGCCAAACGGCGCCGGGAAATCGACTTTGATGAAGATTCTGGCGGACCGACTTCCGCTTTTTGAAGGGGAGAGAAAGCAAGGGCACAATGTCATTGTTTCCTTTTTTTCCCAAGACCAGGATGATCTGCTTACTTCAACCAAAACGGTCTGGGATGAAGTCTATTCCGCCGCGCCGAACCACATTGTGCCCCAACTCAGGACCTTGCTTGGATGTTTTCTGTTCTCCGGAGACGCCATCGAGAAGCCTGTGTCGGTTTTAAGCGGAGGAGAGCGCAGCCGGCTGGTGCTTTGCAAACTCCTATTGTCGCCGGCGAATTGCCTGCTTCTGGATGAACCGACCAACCACCTGGATATCCGGTCGAAAGATATCCTGATGGATTCGCTTAGCGATTATGAGGGCACATTGGTTTTTGTCAGTCACGATCGTTACTTTCTGGACGGACTGGCAACCAAAGTGCTGGAAATCGGCAACCAGACTGCAACCGTATATCTGGGCAATTATGAGGATTATTTGTTCAAGAAATCCGAGCAGGAGAAGTCGGAAACTGCCCAACCGGAAAATTCTCGTATCAATGATTCTCCTCAGCCTGTCGTTGCCCAGGAGCAAACGGACCCGGGAATCAAAAAAAAGAAGGTCAACCCGTTTAAAATTCAGCAGATAAAACTTCGGATCGAGCGGCTGGAGGGGCAAATCCAGTTGCACGAGACCCGAGTCGCCGTCTTGAATCAAATGCTTGCTTCCGAAGAGCTTTATCGGGACCATCAGCTTTTTCGCTCAACAATGGAAGAGCACGATAAGTTGCAGCATGAGCTTGAAGGATACCTTGAGGAATGGGAGAACCTGCATTCCGCGCTGGACGCCCTTCAAAACTAACGTTTACGCGTTTACGGGTTTACGCGTTCACGCGTTAGAACAGTGCGCCTTGCAGATGCCAATATAGGAGCCTTCCCATCTCAACGCGTAAACCCGTGAACGCGTAAACCCGTAAACCAGTGAACGGGGAACCTGCTTCCAGCGTGAGGAATTATTCGACGCGGGACAGGGTCATGTGGTAATCTATAACTTCGTCAACATTGGGCAGTACCACAGGCATTCGTGTACAACTTGTCGAAGCAGGGTAACGAAAGCCGCATCCCAACTTCAACCCCGCAGGATGGTTCCAGTTAGAATTCGAAAATCCTGAAGGTGCAAGTCCCTGCTGGGTCGTTTTGAACTTCGAAGCGGTTCTCGTGTAATAGGCAACTAAATCAACCAAGACCTCAATCCCAGGTAGATTTTCCCATGGCCTTATTAAGGCCTGCTGTGTTTTGAGGAGGAAAATGTCCAGAAAATATCGTCAAACCGGTTATATGGATCATGACCGGGAAACAAAACCGAAACCGCCTCCCCGGCCGAAAGGGCCAGGCGGAAGAGTCGAAACGAAATTCCACATGATTACGCGTTGCAATAACTGCGCCTCGGAAATTCAGGTAATGGAAAGCATCCAGGCAACGGACAAGTGCAAGAATTGCGGCACAGACCTGCATACGTGCCGTAACTGCCTGAATTTCGATCCGTCAGCCCGGAATGAATGCACGAAATCTGTCGAGATGCGAGTTCCGAACAAAAGCGTAAACAATCTTTGTCCCCTTTTTGAGCCGAAGGTCCTTGTGGAAAAACAAGGGAGCGGGGCGGCTGCTCCCAAGGTAGTCGATAGCCATCGTCAAGCCTTCCTAGATCTTTTCAAGAAATAGCCGAAGTCTCGCACCGGGGAGTTTCGAGTTTTGAGCTTGGCAGTCCTCTACCGCTTTAACCGGAACTCAAACACCCAAACCTGGATCAACAGCAAGGTGGGGCTAGACCTTCTGGGATACAGCCGACAGCTGAGACGTGCAATGCGGACAGCGCGAAGCAGGGATCGGTATTGCCGACGCGCAGTAGGGGCATTCTTTTGTCGCAGACGCTGGGGCCTGAGGTTGGCGTTTTAATCTGTTTACCTGTTTGACCAGAAAAAATACGGCAAAAGAAACAAGCAGAAAATCAATAACCGTGTTGATGAAAGTGCCGTAGTTGAGCGTCGCCGCATTGGCGGCTTTGGCTTCGGCAATCGTCGCGTAATGCTTTCCTGAGAGGTTAACAAACAAACTGCTGAAATCCATTTTTCCGAGCAGCAGCCCTAACGGCGGCATCAGGACATCTGAAACAAACGAGGTGACGATCTTTCCAAAAGCTGCGCCGACGATGATCCCGACAGCCATGTCGAGCACATTCCCCTTCATCGCAAACTCTTTGAATTCCTTGAACATTTTTGTCCTTCCCCCGTTCAGGTGAAAGATTAAACGGTGACAGCCACCGATGTCCCCAGCACTTAGAGATACGGATATGTCGACGAATTTGGGGACATCGGTGGCTGTCACCGTTTTGCTACCCTTCCGCCAGCTTTTTGCGGTACAGCTTCAAAAAATAGTCGATGGTTTCGACGCGAAGCTTGATGGAGCCGGTCGGTTTGTTCTCATCGATGTCTTTAAAAGCAAAATATGGCGTGCCGGAGGTTTCGATGATCTTTTCGATCGTCGCATAAATAGGCGCGTCGTGTCCGCATTTAAAATTGGACAATTCGACGGCGATCAGGTTCGGATGACGCGCGGTAAACTTGGCAGCCCACAATTTGTTGGAACTATTCGCTGAAAAGGTGTGCTTCCAGACATCGCCCACATCCATGGGATCCGAAATGATCCCTTCCTTCACTTCTTCCCCGAACAGGCGTTCAAGGAGATCCCGGTCCATTGGAAGCGTCGCCTGGGAAAATATCGGGTAACCACGCTTTTGAAGTTCCTCCGGAATTCCCAAATTGACTCCCGGATCGTGGTGGTACGGCCGCCCCAGCAGAACAATTCCAACTCCACATTCTTCTTCCAAACGGTCAAGGATTTCGCGCGCCTTGCGCTGTATGTCGGATTCGTATCGATCCAGAGCGTCGTAACCCGAATGGATGGCCCTCAGATTCTCTGCTTTCGATAACTTCAGAATGGCATCCCATGCGGCGAACATCTGTCTCGCGAGCAGGTCGGGTTTCGAAAGATCCAGCAGGGGGTCCAGATAAATGACACCGTTTTCAACAAACAGGTCTCTTTCCTTTGTGAAAGCCGCCCTCACGACCTCAGGCGTGAGAGCCGTTGTCGGGCAGGCGTTGCTTGCACGAATATTCAATGGCGAGCGCAGGACGTCGAACATCGGAAAGAAGATGCAGTCGAGCGGCTTGCGCCGGTGTTTCTCAAAAAGAAGATTGTGAATGTGCGCCAGCGCGAGTTTGGAAGGATAACAGGGATCGATTGAACCCCGATTGGATCCCACCCGGAACATCTCTTCGTTTGTGAAATCGGAATAAACGATGTTCCCCGATAAAACGCCCAGGCTTTCAAAATAACAATGGAACAGCGGCGCGTATCCGTACATTCCCAGCACTCGCGGGATGCCGATCCGGATCTTTTCCCGCTTCTCAGCCGTCTGTCTGCTGATTTTTGTTTTGGGCGCCGTTTTTTCCGAGGGATGGTATTTCCAGATCTCGCGTCCCGCGTATTCAAGAAGATTCGGACTCGCCTCCCGCGCGGCGTCCAGACCTGCCTGAATCGCCTTCATTGCGTCCAGATCCTCAACCGTCCCCTTTTCGCAGGTGGCGACAATCAGCCGCCTCCTTCCGTTGCCGCTTGCGCCGTTACCGTTTTCAGCGCCAATATCGATGAATGTGCGCAGGCAGTGATTTTTGCAGAAATGGCACCGTGTTTCTTCGCCCACTGTGGTCTGGTACTGAATGTTCCGCACTGCATCCAGCCCGATAAACGAAGTTTTCCTTCCTTGCTGCCAGAGGGTCATTGCCTCAAACGCAGCTCCGATCGCTCCGGCTTCTCCGGCGTGCTTATGCACCGTAATCTCTGGCTTTAACCCGGATCCCGCGAAACGCTGATTGATGAAATCCACCTGGGCTTTTACCGCCGCAAGGTTGTTTTGTGTCCCCCCCTGAAGAATGAATCGCGTCCCCAATTCGGGCAGATTGGGAATTTTGGCGATGTAGAGCCAGACATTTTTGGGCAGCACCGCCGCCAGGCCCGCAAGGATTTCGTTCGGCTTCCACCCCTGACCCTGGAAACTGGCGATGTCTGCCTGCAGAAAGACAGCACACCCGTACGGGAAAACAGGCATCTTCCGAGCGGTGAAAGCGACATCGGCGAATTGTTCGACTTGGAAACCGAACCCTTCCGAAATCGCCTGCAGAAAGTAGCCGTTTCCGGCCGAGCACTGGGTGTTCAGCTTGAAATCCTTCACGCGCCCGTCCTTCAAGATCATCAGCTTGATGTCCTGACCGCCCACATCCACGATAGCGTCCGGAGCGCCGTAATAATGCAGGGCAGATTTTGTATGGGCAACGGTTTCGACCAATGCGACATCGGCGCAGATCACATCTCTCAATGTGTCTTTTGCATATCCCGTTGTCGCTGCGCCCAGCACTTCGATCTGTGCGCCCTGGTTCTCAATTTGTCTGCGCAGCTTCTCGAGAATTTCAATCGTATCCTCAATAGGGTTGCCTTTGGATAGCTGATAGGCCCTGGCAAGAACTTCTCCTTCCAGCGAAAGGAGAACAGCCTTCGTAGAAGTGGATCCGCCATCAACGCCGATGAAGCCGCGTGCCGTATCGCCCGGCTTGAATATGGGCGGGACAAAAGGAGGCGGTGCGTATTCCTTGAGAAAGGTTTGCACTTCCTCTTCCGATCCGACCAGGGCAGGAATTCCCAGTCCTCCTCGGCTTTGTCCTTCGGACCGGCCCAGGTAAAGGTTCTTAAGTTGAGTCAACCCAAGATAGTGCCCGACTTCGGCCTCTTCCTCTTTTCCGAATTCTGCTGCACCCAGAGCGCCGAAATATTCGGCGTCTTGAGGCGCCCGAATTAATTCCTCCACGGTAGCGCCGGCAGGAATTTCTACTCCCCTTTCCTCCCACCTTATCCGGATGTTGTGTTGCCACGCTTCCCGCATGCCGGGGATAAAGGCGTTGGGTCCGCCCAGCAGAAGGACGTGGGGGAGCAACGTGTGCCCCCGTGCAAGCACCCTTAAATTCTGGAGCACGAAGGCTTCGAACAGCGAGGCCATCAATTCTTCCGCTGGAATCCCCTGTTTCTGAAGGCTGTTGATATCTGTTTCAGCAAATACTCCACATTTTCCTGCAACGGGATGGATGCGAATCCCTGCATAGCGCAGCTGAGACAAACCCTCGAGCGGAATCCCAAGTTTCTTGCTGATCTTGTCGATGACCGCCCCGGTGCCGCCTGCGCACTTATCATTCATGGACGGGACTTTTTTAATGCGGCCGGTCTCGGGATCTTTGCGCAGGATCACTATCTTGGCGTCCTGGCCGCCTATTTCGACAAAGGAAGCAGCTTCGGGACAGTGCCGTTCCACCATGAGGGCCGCTGCCAAGACCTCTTGAACAAATTTCGCGCCGATCGGGTCTGCAAGCATATTGCCGCCGACCCCGGTCATAAACACACGGCAATTCTCAGGTGAAATGCCCGCCTCCGCTTCCATCCGCTGCAGGAAATCGAGCAGAGTCTCGATCTGGCGGGTTTCATGCCGGCGATAGTCCTTCCATAAAACGGATTCGGTTTCCGCATCGATAACGACCGCTTTGACGGTGGTGGATCCTACATCAATTCCGGCACGAAACTTGGGTACGAACAATTCGTTACTCCTGATTCGAGATTCAAGATTCGAAATTCAGATTCGGTCTTAATCTCGAATTTCGAATCTCGAATTCATTAAATTATGCTGTACGGCCTGCCATCAGGTCGTTGACATGCAGAACAAAATTGGCTGCCACTCCGGCGATACCGGGGCGATGCGGAACTCGGTAGAATGGGCGACACAATTCGGAATGCTTTTCGGCGAATGCTCGGATGTCCTCGATGTTTCTCCCGGTACATGCAAGCGCTTCCTGGAACTCCGCCTTAGCCTTCGCTTTCGCTTCTCCCAGAGCCATTTGGACACGGCTGTGGGCATTCACCTCCCCCTCGCCGGATGTTTCGATCGGGAGGAAAATCATGTCCTTAAATCTGCTGGTAACGGCCGATTGAATTCCATCGGATTGGGAGGAGGGAAGGCAGCCAAAAGGCTTCAGGCTCAGGACCATGTGGCAGAGTTTGTTTTTGTGATAATAGATGTTTTTTCCGACCTCGAGGTATCCTTCGCCGCCGCGGGCCAGGCGTTTGTAAAAAGGATCTGCCAGATGTGCGAGCTGCATCTGCGGGACCAGCGTATGAGCCGTCGATCCCAGGGATTTTATTACCTGATGATACAGTCGGGTATATAGCCATTCGCCAAAGGCAAGCAATGCTCGCTTTTTCTGAAACGCGATCTCGTTCTGCCAGCGCTGGCGCAGATCCCAGCGGGCCGGCTCGCGGCTCTGCGAGTCCAGGCCGCGTTTCGGATACATCTGCATTCTTGCGTGCGCCAGCAGATAGGCAATCCAGGTCCCGATCGCTTCCGGCTGAACCTGAGCGCCTTCTTTTTCCAGGAAATCAAACATCCAATAGTTTCCGCCGCTTTCGGTCGTCTGCGCCCAGAACTCCCCTATGATCTTGACGATAGGCCGGAGCCGGGTGCGGTCCACGGCAATGCCGTCAATTCGCTTGCAGCAGCGTTCAAGGACCTCCAGGAACTCCTTCCCGCGAAGATGGTGTCTCATCTTATAGACGAAATTCAGGAGGCCGCGCGCAATTTCGTTTTTGGACAACGGCGCCGAAACCCAACGCGGCATCCGATCGAATAGATCGGGAGCTTTGTAATCACGCAGGTGATCGCACAGGTCCTGCATGCAGACCTGAATTACGCGGTCGGTTTCTCCGGGATTTACCTCGTACGCGCGGACATTATAGGCGAGGTCGTTCAGCACATCCCCCAGGAAGAGGACTTTGAGCATGCCCAGGCCAAAATCGATTGTATATTTCAAGCCCGGCGCGGTGGTTTTTTGCCGGATGCCCTCGTCCTGCTGAAACCGAACGACGCGAAATCCGTTGTAGCCGGCATTCTGCAAAGCAAGCCGATATTCAGCGGCATAAGTGCCGAAGCGACAAGGGCCGCAGGACCCCGCGGTAAAGTAGAGATAATTATCGACAATCTCCCCGCGGGACATTCCTTCCGCTTCGAGCCTGCGGAGATACTGAATCAAAGCCCCTGAAGTAAAATAGGCGGGACTGCATTGCCCGTTATTCCCGAATTCTTTGCCAAGGAGAAAAGATTCCTGATCGGGAATCGGAAGCAGCTCGCAGCGGTACCCGCTCCCTTGAAAAACGGCTCGAATGAACTCTTCGTGCTTTCTGGTCAATCCGCCGACGAGAATCGTGACCTTATCGCGTTCTTCGGCAGTAAAGGATCTTTCGAGGGGACGCCTGTATTGCGGTGTTCGCGTTCGTGTTGAAAGTGCAGACTCCATCCGATCTTCCTGGCTCATACTTCGAGCAAATCAAAAAACACAACATTCTATAACATCCAGGGGGCCATGTCTGCAAAATGAAATAACGGTGACAGCCACCGATGTCCCCAAATTCACCAACATGGTTGGGGGACACCGGTGGCTGTCACCGTTATGATGAATTATAATGATCCGCCCGCGTCAAGGGATCTGCGCGGCCCGTTTCAATTCTCGGACATGCTCCCAGCCGATCCCGTTTGAAGATTTTTGGCATATGACCAGTTTTGACCTCAATCCGGACAAACGCCACGATCCCTACGCCGCGCTCCGTTCCCGGGATTTCCGCCTCCTTCTGACAGGCCGGTTTATCACGATGTTCGGAAGCGAGATGCTGTCCTTTGCGATTAGCTGGGAGCTGTGGCTGCGAACTCACAAAGCCTTTTCTTTGGGGCTGGTTGGCCTCGTACAGGTTCTCCCGATTTTCTTGTTCTCTCTGCCGGCGGGGCATGTTGCCGATCAATATAACCGCCGAAGAATTGTCATGATCACAAGGGGATCCTACGCGGTCTGTGCCTTGGGACTGGCATGGCTTTCCTATACCCAGGGACCGCTCGTCTTTATTTATCTTTGTCTCCTGGGCATCGGTGTCTGCCGGGCATTCAACGACCCGGCTTCGTCCACCCTTCTGCCCGAGACTGTCCCGCCGGAGCTTTTTGCCAGCGCCGCGACCTGGAGCAGCAGCTTGTGGCAGCTTGCCTCCATTGCCGGACCTGCCGTCGCCGGACTGATTGTAGCTCTCGGTAACAGGGTCACGGTGATCTACCTCTATGATGCATGCGGATCCATTGTTTTCCTGGTTCTGCTTGCCATGATCCGTGGGCGGAAGTTGGCGCTATCGAGTAAATCGGCTACTTGGGATTCCCTGACCGAAGGTCTGCGTTTCATCCGGGACACCAAGGTGATTCTCGCTGCCATCACTCTGGACTTGTTTGCGGTGCTTTTTGGGGGGGCAGTTGCATTGCTGCCAATTTATGCAACCGATATTTTGAAAGTCGGAGCCAAAGGGCTGGGGATCTTGCGTGCCGCACCATCGATCGGGGCTGTGATCGTGGCATTTGCAGTTGCCCATCTTCCGCCTTTTAAAAGGGCAGGGAAGACTCTGCTGCTTGCCGTTGCCGGTTTTGGAATCGCCACAATTGTTTTCGGAATGTCGAAAATATTCTGGCTTTCCATCGCAATGCTCTTGGTCCTGGGTGGACTCGATAACATTAGCGTTATTGTCCGCCACACGCTGATGCTGACGCGTACGCCGGATGAAATGCGAGGGCGCGCCTCCGCTGTGAACGGCCTATTTATCAGTGCCTCGAATGAATTGGGAAGTTTTGAATCCGGCCTGGTGGCTTCTCTCTTTGGACCGGTGATCTCGGTGGTTGGAGGCGGCATTGGGACAATTGTGGTCGCGGTGGTTGCAGCCAAAATCTGGCCTGAAATGCGGAACCTCAAGACACTTTCGGCACACGAGTCCCATCCAACAAAGTAAAGTTTTCGATGCCGCTATGGCCTAAATCACCTAAACTTAAGCGGGTAGAAAAAAAGACTAGTTCTGTTTGGAAGAACGGAGGCCGAGAACATGGCGGCGAGTGGAGGGAAACAGAATCTTTTGCGACGGCTGGACAAAGCCTGGCGGGGATTTCAGGATTCTTATGCGGGTCTGTCGGAATCGGAAATGCTGAGAAGCGGCGTCACAGGACACTGGTCGGTGAGAGACGTCATTGCCCACGTTACGACATGGGAAGAAGAGGCGTTGAAACATCTGCCGCTTGCGCTTCAGGGTTCAAGGCTGCCGAGGTATTCCGAAAAATATGGAGGGATCGACGCGTTTAATGCCATGATGACGGCGAAAAAGAAGGGCCTTCGTCTATCGGAGGTGCTTTGGGAACAGAATGCGATTCACCGCCAGCTGATCGATTTTATCGAGAGTGTGCCGGAGGAGCATCTGGACAGCCGAACACGGTTCTGCCACCGCCTGCGCCTCGATACCTATGGGCATTACCGGAAGCATGGCGAAGCGATCAGAAAGTGGCGGAATTTAATTACGAATTACGAATGACGAATTACGAATTGAAAACCGGGCAGCTGTTTCAATTCGTAATTCGTCATTCGTAATTCGTAATTTGAAATGGGGGGGATTATGGAAAACCAACCTACCAAAATGCGTCGACTGGGGATTGCGGGTCCTGCTGCGTTTCCTCTGGCACTCGGGTGCATGGGAATGTCAGGGATGTATGGCTATTCGGACGAAGGAGAAGGCATTGCGACAATTCACGAAGCTCTGGATCGCGGCATTACGTTAATCGATACGGGCGATTTCTATGGCATGGGGCATAACGAAATGCTCATCGGTCGTGCGCTGCGCGGGCGGAGGGACAAAGCCCTTTTGTCTGTCAAATTCGGCGCCTTGCGATCCCCGGACGGCGCGTGGCTTGGCTATGATGCGCGTCCGGCGGCCGTCAGGAATTTCCTGGCCTATACTCTCAACCGTCTGGGAGTGGATCACATCGACATCTATCGCCCGGCGCGTTTGGATCCGAATGTTCCAATTGAGGACACGATTGGCGCGATTGCGGATCTCATAAAAGCCGGCTATGTTCGATACGCCGGCCTGTCGGAAGTCGGGCCGGAGACGATCCGGAAAGCGAACGCAACCCATTCGATATGCGATCTTCAGATTGAATATTCTCTTATCAGCCGGGGACCCGAGCGAAGGATTTTTCCTGTCCTGAAGGAACTTGGGATTGGCGTCACTGCTTACGGCGTGCTTTCCCGAGGATTGTTAAGTGGCTCGATTCCAGCGCAATCGGGAGATTTCCGGGCGTATATGCCGAGGTTTCGAAAACAGAATTCGGTTCAGAACGGCAAACTGGCGGAAACGCTCAAACAACTTGCGGCTGAAAAAGGAATCAGCGCTTCGCAGTTGGCGATCGCCTGGGTGCTGGCCAAAGATGAGCGCATTATTCCGGTCATGGGAGCCCGGACCCGGGCGCAGTTATCGGAATCCCTGGCGGCCCTTGAAGTAAAGCTAACTCAATCCGAAATAGCTCAAATTGAACGGCGGATTCCGGAATCATCAGTCGCCGGCGCAAGGTATGACGAGCACCAGATGAGTATGCTCGATAGTGAGCGGGACTGACAATTGACGATTGGAGTGCAGGAACTGGCCAGGCGGCCGAGAGTTGGCCGTTTCCAACAATCGTGCTCGCGACATGGGTGCCGTGCCCGTAATCGTCCGCACTACTCCCTACAAACTGGGTGCGGAAAGCGACCCTTCCCGTCAGATCGCCGCGAGTGTCGAACCCGGAATCGAGCACTGCCACTCCAATACCGGTGCCATCGAATGCGCCCGTGGCCCCTCTCCAGACCTGGTCGGCACCGATGGCGCGCGCGCAGCCGGTTATACATCTTGTTTCTTTCCGGATGAGACATGGTGCTGTCCAGGCGGCGGGCGGGGACACTCGAATCCAGCAATGAGTCAATCCGGTCTTTCATCAGCGAGATCAGCGGCGATATGACGAGGGTCAATTGCGGAAGGATCAGGGCGGGTGCCTGAAAGCACAGGGACTTGCCTCCTCCGGTGGGCAAAACCACAATGGAGCAGCGTCCCCGGCAGACGGATTCCATCGCCTGTTTCTGTAGTGGAAGGAACTGGTCGAATCCCCAGTACTTGCGCAAAACCTCTTCAATGCTCTCCGGCATCAGGTTTGGACTCCGGTCGATATCGGAAGGGACAGGAAAAGATGACTGGTCCCAAACTCCATCGATTTTATAGGACCGCCTGATACAGCGCCAGGGAATATGCGGTCTTTGCCTCGATCAGACGGCGCGCAGGCATAGCCGCTTCAAACCGCAAAGCTCGCTGCGGCGCTGTCGGCTTTATTCAGCGCTTCAGCGACGCCTTAAATCTTG
>Ga0187874_10001198_pt1 | contig 25170 bp, 21 predicted proteins | sample June2016WEW_16_1_3_FD_132993 | JGI IMG/M metagenome (GOLD analysis project Ga0187874, IMG submission 132993) | Peatland microbial communities from SPRUCE experiment site at the Marcell Experimental Forest, Minnesota, USA - June2016WEW_16_150 | ecosystem: Environmental > Terrestrial > Soil >... | reverse complement strand
TATCGAGCTGCGGGGGCGGATGGAGCGGTTAGGATTACAGCGGGCGGCGCAATTCAGTTGGCAGAAGACGGCCGGGCGGACGCTGGAAGTATTCCACGAAGTGATGGAGCAGGCGCGGCCGCTAGTCGAGCGCGCGGCGGTTCCGAGCATGGCTCATCGGTAAACGGGCTCCGGGCCTGCTATACTGAAAGCTCCGGAAGTTGATCGGCAACCCCCTCTCCCCACTTAAGGCAGTCGGCTCGCGATTTTCCTCCCTCAAAAGCTAAATGAAAACTTTTTTTGAACTCCCCCTCTCCGCTCTGCTGAAGAGCAATCTCGGTAGGCAAGGCTTTACCGAACCCACTCCCGTCCAGGCACAAGCCATCGAACCGGCGCTCAACGGGAAAGACCTGGTCGCCACGGCGCAGACCGGCACCGGCAAGACGCTGGCATTTGTCCTGCCCATGATTCACCTGCTGGGTACGCCGACAGCCCGCACGGGCATCCGCAGCATGATCTTGACTCCCACGCGCGAACTGGCCATCCAGATCGACGAAGTATTCTCGAAGATGTCGGTAGGCACCGGGATTCACACCGCGGTGGTTGTCGGCGGTGTCAACGAACGGACGCAATTGACGGCCATTCGCCGCGGCGCGCAGGTGCTGATCGCCACGCCGGGCAGGCTGCAGGACTTCATGGACCGGCAACTGGTCGATCTCCGTAATGTCCATATGCTGGTGCTGGACGAAGCCGACCGCATGCTCGACATGGGATTCCTGCCGGCGGTCAGGCGGATTATGGCGGCGTTACCGGCCGACCGGCAGACGATGTTGTTTTCGGCGACGATCGAAAAATCGGTCAAGCACCTGGTTGAGACGCAGGTGCCCAACGCGATCCGCATCGAATGCGGTTCCACAATTAAGCCTGTCGAGCAGGTGGATTTGCACCTTTACGAAGTGGAGCAGGACCGCAAACTGGGCCTGCTGCAAAACATGCTCCGCGAGGAAGATGGATCTTTCCTGGTGTTTGCGCGCACCAAGCGGGGCGCCGACCGCCTGTCGAAGAGACTCTCGCACGAAGGCGTGAAATCCGCCGCGATTCACGGCGACCGCAGCCAGAACCAACGCAACATGGCGCTGCGCGGTTTCCAGGAGGGACGGTATCGGGTGCTGGTGGCAACCGACGTGGCGGCCCGCGGCATTCACGTGGAAGGAATCTCTCACGTGGTGAATTACGATCTTCCGCAAGTGCCGGAGGACTTCATACACCGCGTGGGCCGCACCGGGCGCGCCGGCGCGCGCGGAACGGCCTCGACCTTTGCGACACGCGCGGAGCGTTCGGATGTGGCGCATATCGAGCGGACTTTGACTACGCGGCTGGTCAGGCAGCAGGTATCGGGGGATGTTCCCCGTGAGCTGAAGTCCACGGCTCCGGTGATCGTGATGCCGGTTTCGAGGCCAGCGCACCAGATGCGGGTCAGAAGCTTTGGGCCGCGAGGGAAGGCCCGGCGCCGGTTCGCGGGCTAGGGTTCGTCAGGCGCGCGCGGCGGGTTAGAATGACAGGCCAGGAGGCTTGTCCCACCTAAGTGAAGCTCGCAAGGTTGACGACGGCGGCGCTGCTCACCTCCGTATACCTGCGCGCGCAGGATACACGCCATGTCACGGAACCGCATGTGCCGCCGGCTTGCGCGGTGCTTACGGCGCGGCTCGCGGCGGAGAACGGCGTGCTGCCCGAGGCCGGCGAACGAACGCCCGACACGGAGCGAATCCAGAATGCCATCGATGGTTGCGAAAAGGGCAAGGCTGTGGCGTTGCGGGCGGCGGGCGGCAAAAACATCTTTCTCAGCGGACCGATCGAACTCAAGGCCGGTGTGACTCTGCTGGTGGAAGCCGGCACGGCGCTGTTCGCGTCGCGCAACCCGCGCGATTATGACATGGCTCCGGGCTCGTGCGGCGTGGCTCCGGCGCGCAGGGCGGGCTGCAAGCCGCTGATCGCCGCCAGCCACGCACCCGATAGCGGCATCATGGGCGACGGCGCGATCGATGGGCGCGGCGGCGCCAAACTGCTGGGTGAAGACACGACGTGGTGGGCATCCGCATCAAGAGCGACCGCAGCCGCGGCGGCCTGGTGCGGACCGTCTCCTATGAAGACGTGTGCATGCGCGACGTCACCAACCCGATCGTGCTGACATCGATGTATACCACGCACGCTGGCACGCTGCTTCCGGTTTACCGGGACATTCTGCTGAAGGACGTTCGCAGCCTCACGCCGGGGCGGCTGACCTTTCTGGGCGTGGATGCGGAGCACAAAATCGGCGTGACGCTCGACAATGTGATGGTGGACGGACTACGCGCCGGCGACGTGCGCACGGAAAACGCGGAGGTCGTGCGAACCAGGGGTGGCGGGCGTGTGGCTGGGGCGGCCGTGGCGGCCCTACGCGACGGTGATTTTTCTGGATACGGAAATGGGCGCGCACATCGAAGCGGCGGGCTGGCGTGAGTGGCATCCCGGCGAGACCCATTCCATCGAGACCGCGTTCTATGCCGAGTTCAATTCCAGCGGACCGGGCGCGCACACCGCGGAGCGCGATGCCCACACCAAACACCTGACCGCGGAGGAAGCCACGCGCTACCAAACGAAAAAATACCTGAGCGGGTCCGATGGCTGGGACCCGACAGCGGCGCGCTGAGCGAACCGAAGGCTATCTGTGCGGATGCGCGTGGTTGTGCATCCAGTTGTGAACACCCAAACCAAACAGGCCAATCAGTCCCAATACGATGAGCAGTTCGGGTACGTCAAGCGAACCCATAAGCCTACTCTCCTTGATTCGGATTATACGCTCCGGAAGGCTGGAAAGAAAGGGCCAGTTTTGATCCAATTTCACCGAGTAGGTTGGTGAAAGAGCATATTCAGCCGCCGATGAACGCCGACGAACGCCGATAAGTGGTTTGTTTTCAATCTGCGTTGAGCGGCGTTCATCGGCGGCCAGTCGCTTGGAACTCCTAGATCGGATGTGATTGAGGGGCAGCAAGTTATTGCTGCGCCGCGCTACAGTATTGGACGGAGCGAAGGTAGTCTATGAATCGAATCCGTGAGGCTGTGGTGGCGACCGTTGCCTTGTTTTTTCTGGCGGGCGCAGGGGCGGCGCAGGAGAAGCGATACGTCGTGATCGACCAGGACGCGGCCGGCCCGGGCGGCACGGACATGATGTCGATCCTGGTGCTGCTGCAGTCGCCCCAGGTGCAAACGCTGGGCATCACGGTAGTGACCGGCGACCAGTGGCGCGACGAGGAAGTGGCGCACACGCTGCGGCTTCTGGAATTGGTGGGCCGCGCGGATATTCCGGTGGCGCCGGGCGCGGTCTATCCGCTGCTGCGGACGCAGGCGGAGACCAAACTGTGGGAACAACAGTACGGGAAGGTGACGTACCAAGGGGCCTGGACGCGCCGCGAGAGCAACCACGATCCGGCCGAGGTGCCGGCCATGGCGGAAGGCAAGCCATCGACGAAGCCTGTGGACGAGGACGCGGCGCATTTTCTGGTGCGCATGGTTCACGAGCATCCGCACGAGGTGACGGTTTATGCGGGTGGCCCGATGACCAACCTGGCGCTGGCGCTGAGCCTGGACCCGCACTTCGCGGAACTGAGCAAGGGGCTGGTCTTCATGGGCGGCAGTCTGAGCCCGCGCACGGACGACCCGGAATACGCCAACGATCCGCGCCGCGAATTCAATCTCTGGTTCGATCCGGAGGCGGCGCACATTGTGCTGCGGGCCCACTGGCCCTCGATTGTCTGCACGACGGTGGATGTTTCGGTGAAGACCAGGCTGAGCCAGGAGATGTTCGACCAGATCGCCATGGCGCAGACTCCCGCGGGGCAGTATGTGGCGAAGTACTCGCACGCCAATCGCAGCTATCTGTGGGATGAACTGGCCGCGGCGGCGTGGATCGATCCGGCGCTGATCACGGCGAAGCGGCAACTCTACATGGACGTCAACGTGGACCGCGGATCGGGGTATGGCGACACGCTCACGTGGACCGACCGCATCAAGCCGGCTCTGGATTTGCCGCTGGTCGAAGTGCAGATGGACGTGGACATGGCGCGGTTCGGCAAGATGTTCGTCGAACTGATGACGAGTGCGACGCCGGGGGTGAAGAAGTAGCCTGAAGTTCCACTCTACGCTTGAACCTCCCGCGATTCGAGGATTAAGGTACATTCATCATTTCGGCATCAATCTTTTGTTGACATCCCCGGCGGGCGAGCGTTATCTTGGTGCTGGATGGGATGTAGCATGTTGTTTGCTGCTGACCACCCGATTTGCATGGATCCTCGGTAGGCGAGGCGTCCGCGCGGCAAATAAGCCACTGCCCTCAGGCATCCAAAGATGCTGTGTGGAGGGTGACCAGGGACTCCCGGAATAAGGGTTTCTCTAATGTGGCTGAGGTTTTCGGATCTCTCACGGCGCGCGGTGCTGAAGCTTGGACCAGTGGGGGAATCCGTCAGCAATCGCTCGCGATAGTTGGCCATTTCTTCCGCTCCGGGGGAAATGGTTTTTTGTTTCCCTCCTGAGCTTCGAACTCGTCTCCAGAAAGGTATATGAGACCGAACGACGATAAGCCTCCGAGTTGGGAGGATGGGGCGTGGCAGTTCCGGCGGTAAACCGATAGGCCTTCAGCCATCGCCTTCAACGCCGCTTCTTCCACAGGTTTTGCGGTGGTGAACGCGAAGGGCTGAAATCCGACCCTCCAATTCCTGGAGCTCGAAATTCTTCCCCTTCGACATCTTCAGCAAGTGTTTATGCCGGTTGCGGCCGTGATATCGCGCCGCTGGCCATAGCGCCTGTGGTGTATCCGCACGCGGGCGGAAAAGGAGATAAGTCGATGAACAGCGAATTTGTGACGGCTGCCCCGTCCGGCGTGGAAGCGGCACTGGCGCCGGGCCGGGGCGGCTCTATTATTATCCGGAAGATCATACACGTGTTATTGGCCACGGGCCGCGTGCTGAGTGTGTTCTTCGAAGTGCCGCCGGTCTACCGGCGTTAAGCGACGTGGGAGCGGAGATCCAGCCCGCCAGGCAAGGGAAGGCCTCGTGAACATTTTTTCCAAACTGTATTACCGATATAAGAAGATCCTCAAGACGTTGAGGCTGTACCTTTTGATCGCGGGCCCCGGCATCATTGTCATGGTGGCCGATAACGACGCCGGCGGCATCACCACTTACACCGCCACCGGCGCACAGTATGGCTTTCACCTGATCTGGTTCCTGATCTTGCTGGGGCCGGTAGCCTACTACGTCCAGGAGATGACCGTAAGGCTGGGCGCGGTCACAAAGCGGGGCCATGCCGAGGCCATCTTCCATGCCTTCGGATCGTTTTGGGGATGGTTTTCGCTCTTGGACCTTGTCCTGGTGGATTGGCTGACGATGATCACGGAATTCGTCGGCATGACCGCGGCGATGAGCATTTTTGGCGTGCCGCCGTGGGTTACGGTGATCGTGGCCTGGATCACCATGGGGACCATGGTTCTCCAAGGCCGCTATTGGACGTGGGAGAAGCTGGCGCTTGTTTTCTGTGGGCTCAACCTGATTTACATTCCAGCCGCTTTCCTGATTAATCCTCCGATTGACAAGATCCTTTACGGCAGCCTGGTACCGCACTTCCCGCCAGGAGGATTCACCAACGATCTGTTCTTCCTGCTCATGGCCAACATCGGCACCACCATCGCGCCCTGGATGATCTTTTTCCAGCAAAGCGCCGTGGTGGACAAGGGGATGCAGGAAAAAGACATGCGGTGGGGAAACCTGGACACCGCCTTTGGCTCGTTCCTGACCGTGGTGGTAGCCGCTTTCTGCGTGATCCTTACGGCCACCCTCCTACCAGGCCAGAACATCACCGATGCCGCGACGGCCGCCATCAAGTTCATGGGCATCAATAAACACTTGGGAGCATGCCTGGCAATCGGCTTGTTCGATGCCGGGTTCCTGGGCGCCATATGCATCTCGCTCGCCAGTTCGTGGGCCTTCGGCGAGGTGTTCGGCTGGGCCCACTCGCTGAACCACAAGATCAAGGAAGCGCCGTGGTTCTATGCCTACTATTTCTTCGATCTCTTGTTGGCGGGCACGATCGTCCTGATTCCGGGTGCGCCCTTGGTGCTCATCACTCTATTTGTCCAAGTGATTGCGGTCACCCTGCTTCCCGCAGCCCTGGTGTTTCTTATTCTGCTCCTCAACGACGAGGAGACCATGGGCACGTACAAGAACACACTCTTCCAGAACGTGGCGAACATCGGCATCACAGCGATGATTATCGTAGTTTCCACGCTGTATGGAATCAGTGCGCTGTTTCCGAATCTCTTGAAATGAGTCTGGAGGAATCACGATGATCATATCGTTTTTCAAGAATACCATCGAGACGGTCAGGGCCATCAACCAGCGATACAAAACGCCGCACATGAAGACGACTCGCATGGCCAGAGTCTGCCTGGGGTTGTTGCGGGGTTATCTGCTGCTGCTGGTTGGGGTCCTGGTCTTTAAGTTCATTCAAGCGCTGCACTAGCTGGAGGTCGCCCATGAACGGAGTAATGACATACAAAAACGGAAAGGAAGAGAGCTTTTTTCTGACGCAACTGCTGGGCGCGCGCGCCTCTCTCCAAAGCCGGAAGATTGGCAAGCTGAAAGACCTGGTCGCCGTCGATCAAGGAAAGGTGGCCGAAGTCACTCATTTCCAGATCGCGCGCCCTTTCGGAGAGCCGGCCCTGCTGATCCCGTCGCAGAAAGTCCGCTCGGTCAGCCCCCGGGAAATCGTTCTGGACATCGAGGATCCCAAGGCCTACGTGCGGGATCTGTCGCCGGAGGAAGTCCTCCTGCGGGACTATCTGCTCGACAAGAAGGTGTTAGATATCGACGACCGCGATGTCGAAGTCGTATACGATGTACGGCTGGTACTGACCAACAACCGGATCTACGTGGTGGATGTCGATATCAGCCGCTACGGCTTGCTTGTCCGCCTGGGGTTGAAAGGCCTCGCCGCCTTCCTGTCCAGGCGAGCCGGCGCCGCCCAAAAGAAACTGATCCCCTGGTCATATGTTCAGCCTCTGTCGCCCCAGTTGGGAACACTCCAGGGGGACCTCAAGCTGAACATCTTGAAAGAAAAGCTCTCCGAGATCCACCCCGTCGACCTAGCCGACATCCTGGAAGAAATGGACAGCTCGCAGCGGGCCATTCTTCTTGACGGTCTCGACACTGAACACGCCTCCGACACCTTGGAGGAGATAGACCCGGCCGTGCAGCGAGACATCGTGTTCTCGCTCAGCAAAGAACGAGTGGCGCAACTGATCGGCGAGATGACTCCCGGACAAGCCGCCGACATCATCTCCGTGCTGCCGGCAGAGGAAAGAAGGAGCATCCTGAAGCTGCTGGAACCCGCACAGGTCGCCAAGATCGACGAGATCATCGAAAAGCAGGACACCACGATCTTGAATTTCGCCACAGTCAACTTTCTCAAGTGCGCGCCGGAAACCACGGTCGAGCAGGCCCGAAACAAACTTCGTGACGCAGCCGAGTCCATGGATGTGGTGATGTACTTCTACATCGTCGATGAGTCCGACAAGCTCCTGGGAGTGATCGACATCAAAGAGGTCTTCGTCGCACGGGACACCGAACGGCTGAAGGAACTGATGACCGAAAATGTGATCAGCCTCAACAAAGACAGCACCATGAAGCACGCGGCGGACATGTTTCTCCGGTACGGCTTCAGAGCGCTGCCCATCACCGACGAGAACGACATCATTCTTGGGGTCGTGCCGTATCGCGACGTCATGAATCTCAAGCACCGCATTCTGGAGTGAGCTGCGGTGCGGCGGCCCGGCAACTCATTGTCCGGCCGCAATTTCGCCAGAAGTAATTTGTCGGGTTCCCATGAGACTTTCCAATCGATTCTATCGAGGAACCGAATATGCACGTGAATCATTTCGCACTATTCATCGGCTTCGGCTTTCTTGCCGGCGCCATGCCCGTGCTTGGGCAAACGTCGGCGGGCGACACCCAGGATGCCTCCACGCAGACTTCAAGCGCTGCGCCCACGGCCGAGGGGCGCTGGAGCATCCACTTCCAGGCGACGGCGATTGGCCAATATCACGGGAGCTTTCGCTCTCTTTACGAAGGCGAAAACAGCCTGCCGCCTCATCCCGAAAGACGGGTGTCCATCACCGCCACGGTCTTCCTGGGTTTCCGGGTCAATGAACACATCGAACTCGTGTTCAATCCCGAAGTGGCGGGCGGCAAGGGTTTCGGCATGGTGACGGGCATAGCCGGTTTCACCAACGGCGAGATTCCGCGCGTCTCCAGCGCCACTCCAACGCTCTACCCCGCCCGGGGGTTCGTCCGGACGGTATGGGGGCTCGGTCCGGAGACCGAGCTTGTCGAGAACGGGGTCAACCAGATTGCGGGGTCGGTCCCGTCCAGGCGGCTTACTACAATTACGGGCAAGTTTGCGATTACGGACTACTTCGATAACAACACTTATAGCCACGACCCCCGCAAGCAGTTCATGAACTGGTCTCTAATGTACAACGGCGCCTGGGACTATCCCGCCGACACCCGCGGCTACACCATCGGCACGATGCAGGAGTTGACGATGCGCAGTTGGTCCCTGCGCACTGCCGCCGTGATGGAGCCGACCACCGCCAATGGCCCGACCTTCGATACCCGCCTGGCGAAGAACCGCGGCGTGGCGGTGGAATGGGAGAAACGCTACAAGCCGATGGGGCATGCGGGCGCCATGCGGGTGCTGGGCTTCCAGAATCGCGCACGAGCCGGCACTTTCCGGGACGCGATGCTCCCGGACGGGACCACCGATCTCGCGGCCACGCGCCGCCCGGGCACGAAGAAATACGGTTTCGGCTTGAACGTAGAGCAGGAGATCACGCGGGATATCGGAGCGTTCGCACGCTATGGCTGGAGTGACGGAAAGACCGAGGCATGGGCGTTCACCCAGATCGACCGCTCCGTCAGCGGGGGAATTTCCGTGCAGGGCCGCCTCTGGAAGCGGACCCGCGATAACTTCGGCGTGGCGGCGGCGCACAACTATCTGTCCGGCGACGATCGCTGCTTCCTGGCCGCCGGTGGGATGGGATTCATCATCGGTGACGGAAGGCTGAATTACGCGCCGGAGTCGATTACGGAAGCCTACTACGCGTGGCACCCGATCCGGGAGTGGACGTTTACCTTGGATTACCAGCACATAGTCAACCCGGCCTACAACCGCGACCGGGGCCCTGTTTCCGTGGGGACATTACGAGTACATTGGGAACGATAGCGAAATGCGCGAATTGCTGAGACAACCACTGGCGCTGCTATGCATAGCCGGGGTGCTCCTCGTTTGCTTGGCACCCCAGGTAGCCGGCCTTTTGCGGGTTCGACGATGGAGACACCACCACCATCGATGTGCCAAAAAGCAAAATTGATAGCCGTCCAGGAATCCGCGTTTCCGGCGAGCTTTCCAGCAAGGAGCAGATGAGCGACTTGGGCTCACCCACGCCGGGGTATGGAGGCTGTTGAACTTTGCTTGCGAGCCTCACGCACCGTGTTCACGAGCCTGACTGCCAGTTCATGAATGCGATGCGTCTGCCGCAGTTCGATGGCCTTTTTCGGGATCAAGTGCGCGCCTACGCCAACCGCGGTGGCTCCCGCCAGAATGAAGTCGGCGACGTTCTGTTGGTTCACGCCTCCCGAGGCGATCAGCGGCACTTGTGGAAACGGCGACTTGAGAGTCTTGATGTACGCGGCGCCTCCGAGTTGCGCGCATGGGAATATCTTGACGAAGTCCACCCCGGCCTTCCACGCCATCATCACTTCCGTTGGCGTGAGTGCGCCGGGGAAAATGACGATGTTCTGTTGGTGTGCGAACTCTATGGTCTGGAGATCGACGCCGGTGCTGGTGAGAAACTGCGCCCCGGCGTCCAGACAACGGTGCGCGGTTTCCGTATCCCAGACCGTGCCCGCGCCGACAATCAAGTTCGGCGCGCTGCGGACAAGGTGGGAAATCACGTCAATCGCCCCGGGCACTGTCATGGTGAGTTCCACGATAGGAATTCCGCCGCTAGCGACCGACTCCGCGGCAAATAGCGCGTCCTCCGTTGAGGACACGCGAATCGCAGGGATGATGCCGATTTCTTCAATGCGAGCCCGAACTTCTTCCCTGTTCATAGGTCTTTCATCCTCTTTTTATTCTTTATTCCTGCTCGTCGAAGTCCGCCTCGGGCGTTGGGAGCACGTCGCCATCGCCGGCTACCCACACATACAGGGTGGGCAACAGAACAACATTCATCAGCATCGCCAGCATGAGCCCACCGACAATGACGATGGCGAAGGGCCGCTGGGAATCGGAACCGATCCCGCGCGACAGCGCCGCCGGCAACAGACCGAGTGTGGCGACCAGTGTGGTCATCATGATGGGCCGCAGCCTCAGGACCGCCCCTTCCACCGCGGCATCAATGATCTCATGACCCCGGGCGCGAAGCTGGTTGATGTACTCGAGCATGATCACGCCGGTTTGCACGCACACGCCAAAAAGCGCCAAGAAGCCGACCCCCGAGGACACGCTGAAGTGCGTCCCGGTAAGCAGCAGCGCCAGCAGACCGCCCAGGGGAGCCATGGCAATGTTCGCCAGCATCAGCGCCGCCCACTTAAACGAGTGGAACATGGTATAGAGAATGATGAAAATCACCAGAATCGTGATGGGGAGCACGATCATGAGGCGTTTCTGGGACCTCTGTTGGCTGGCGTATTCGCCGGCCCAATCGATGTGGTAACCGGCCGGCAGTTTCACCTGCTGTTCCACTTTTCGGATCGACTCTTCCACGGTGCTGCCAAGGTCGCGGCCGCGCACGCTGTACTTGATCGCGACGTACCGGGAATTGCCCTCGCGATAGATCTCCGAAGCCCCATCCAACTCTCGAACGCTGCAGAGCTGGGCCAGGGACACGCGTTCTCCGGACGGCGATAACAAGCGGATCTTCTCGATCGCCTCTCTGGTATCGCGATACTGGGGAAGATAGCGGGCGACCAGGTCATAACGCTGCTCGCCCTGCAGGACCTGGCTTACCGCGCCGCCGCCCACCGCGGTCTGAATCGCGTCCTGCACATCGGCAACGTTGATCTGAAAGCGCGCGGCCTGCCGGCGGTCCACGGTGAGGTTCAGATTGGGTTGACCGATGACGCGGAACAACCCCAGGTCCTGAATTCCCTGAATGCGCCGCATCACGTTGACGATCTCGTCGCCTTTCGCTTCGAGCAACTTGAGATCGTCGCCGTAGAGTTTGATGGCGAGTTCGCCCTTGACGCCGCTCACGGCCTCCTCCATGTTGTCGGCAATGGGCTGGGAGAAGTTCCAGATCACGCCCGGAATTTTCTCCAATTCGTGATTCATGGCGGCGATCAGTTCCTCTTTGTTTTGGTGAAAGATGGGCCGCCACTGTTCCTTGTTCTGCTTGAGATCGACAAAGTATTCGGTGTTGAAGAAACCGGTGGTGTCGGTGCCGTCGTCGGGCCGTCCTACCTGGCTGGTCGTCACGGTGACCTCCGGAAATGAGGCCAGCAGCACGCGAGCCTGGTCGGCGAGGCGGATGCCTTCGGTCGGTCCGGTGCTGGGCGCCAATGTGCCTCGTACCCATATGGCGCCCTCATCCAGGTGCGGCAGGAATTCGGAGCCAATCAAGCCGCTGGTCAGCAGGTAACCTGCCGCCAGCACGCTGGCAGCAGCCGCGCCCACAACCCACCAACGGCTGCGAACAGCCCATCGCACGGTCGACTTGTAACGCGCGGTCAGGAATATCATCCCCGGGTTACGCCACTCTCGCATGCCTTCGCGGAAGAGGAAGCTCGACAGCACCGGCGCCATCACCATCGAAAAGATCAGCGCGCCCAGCAACGCAAAAGCGACGGTCCAGGCCATGGGCTTGAACAGCCGGCCTTCCACGCTTTGCAGGGTGAAAATCGGCAGGTAGGCCGTGATAATAATGCCGATCGCGTAGAAAACCGGCCGCTGCACTTCGTGCGCAGCCTCGCGAATGCGGACCATTGCCGGCTTGGACACGTCCTGGCGTCCCATGTGCCGGACGATGTTCTCAACCATGACGACGGCGCCATCCACTACCATGCCGAAATCCAGCGCGCCGAGCGACAGCAGATTGGCGGGAATGTGTCTGAGGTCGAGACAGATGGATGCGAACAACAGGGAGAACGGAATAGTCAGCGCCACCACCAGGGCGCCCCTGGCATTGCCGAGGAACACGAAGAGGATGATGGCAACCAGTATGATTCCCTCGGTCAGGTTGTGCAAAACGGTGTGAGTGGTGAAGTGCACCAGGTCACTGCGGTCCAGAAACGGAACTACCTTTACGCCGGGAGGAAGAATGTGTTCATTCAATTCCTTCATCTTTGCGTGTATGCCATCGAGCGCCGAGTCCGCGTTGGCGCCCTTGCGCAAGAGCACGATGCCCTCGACCACGTCATCGTTGTCAATGATCCGCCCGTCTTCACGATGAATCGACTTCCCATTCCGGCCGAGGCGGATCTTCGGGCCCTGCGCGACGGTCGCGATGTCCTTCACCCGTAGCGCCGTTCCATTCTGGGCCTTGATCACGGTCTCTTCGATATCCTGCGCGGTATTGACCAAGCCGAGGGCGCGTACGTTTACCTGCTGCAGGCCCTGCTCGATGAAGCTTCCGCCTGCGTTCACGTTGTTGTTGGCGAGTTGCTGCTCCAACTGGCCGATACTCAGCCCGTAGGAGATCAGCTTGTCCGGATCGACGCGGACCTGGTATTCGCGCGTTTCACCCCCAAGGCTCGACACATCGACAACATCCGTCACCGATTTGAATTGCTTTTCCAGAACCCAGTCTTCCAGCGTCTTCAGGTCCATGACGTCGTACTGCGGGTTGGTGCTCTTGAGCGTGTAGAAGAAAATCTGCCCGACGGGACTCCAGTCCGTGCCGATCTGCGGCTGCAAATTCAGGGGCAGGGTTACCTGCGTGAGCCGCTCCAGCACCTTTTGGCGGTTCGAATCGTTCTCGGATTCGTCATCGAAAATCAGCATCACGCTGGAGAGGCCAAAAATCGAGACGGATCGCAGATGTTCCAAATGCGGCAACCCGTTGAGGACGGTTTCGATGGGAATCGTGACCTGTTGTTCAACCTCTTCGGCGGCGCGGCCGGGCCACTGCGTAATGACCTGGACGTAATTGTTGGCTACGTCGGGGTAGGCCTCGATGGGAAGCGCTCTAAACGAGATGATGCCCCAGCCAAACAGCAGGATGGCAACCACTACCACCAGAAAGCGGTTATTGAGCGCGAAATCAACCAGACCGCGAATCATGGCCCGATCACTGCTCCACCGTGTTCTGCAGGACGAGGGCGTTCTCGACCACGCGCTGCCCCGGCTGAATGCCCATCCGAATCTCCTGCATATTGCCAGGGAGCATGGCGCCGCCGGTCACTTCCACGCGCCGGAATCGCCCGTTTTCAGCGGGCACGTAGACCCAGTCGCGATCGTGCAGGTGAAGGACGGCGGTCGAGGGAACCAGCGCGTGGGTTTCCGGCTGCTGCCCGTGGAAGGTAGCGGTGACGAACATGCCGAACCGCAGGAAGCCGGGATTCTCGACCTGGAGCCTGATCTTGGCGGTGCGGAGGTTGGGATCCATGATGGGGCCCATGTTATCGATGCGGCCGCGCAGCACGCGGTTGGGATAAGCGTTGACATGGATCTCGGCGTATTGGCCTTCGTGGACGCCGACAAGATCGTTTTCGTAGACGTCGCAGAGAATCCAGACCTGCGAGAGGTCGGCAATGGTGAAAAGGTTGGGAGAATTGTCGAGCGTCTTCACGCCGGCCGCGGCGGTGACGTTCTGCTCGATGACCACGCCGGAAACCGGGGCGAAGATATCGACGGCGGCGGTGGGATGGTCGATATCGCCGCCCAACACGCGGATGTGTTCGGCGGCGGTTTCGACATCCACGCGCGACTTATCGGCGGCGTCCTGGGCGACTTCGAGATCCTTCTGGGCAACGGCGCCATGATCGAAGAGAAGCTTGGAGCGGTCCAGTTGGGCGCGGGCCAGTTTTTCGTCGGCGACGGCCTTGCGGTAATCGGAGAAGGCTCCGGAAATATCGGCGCTCTGCACACGCATGAGGAGCTGGCCCTTGGTGACCTGGTCGCCCAGACGCGCGTGAATTTCGACGACGCGGCCCGAGGCCAGCGAAATGACCGGGACGTTGCGCGAGACGTCGGCGGCTACCACGCCGGTGACTGCGAGCTCCGGCACGGAATCGCGCCGCGTTGCGGTGGCCAGTGGGAACTGCTCGGGGTGATCCACTTTCACCAGCGAGGCGTCGCCTTCTTTTTCGACTTCGGCGACCGGAGGCGCGCCGGCGGCCGGATCGGTCTGTCCCTTGGCGCCACAGCCGAGGAGAAGGAGCGCGGAGAGAGAGGTCAAGAGGATTACCGCGGAGACGCGGAGACGCGGAGAAAAGCCAAACGTCTCATTACTTATTTCTCGGCGTCTCCGCGTCTCCGCGGTGAAGATGTGATTCGCATTCATGGGATGACCTCGCGGCCGACGGCAAGATTGAGCTGGCTGGCCGCGGTTAGATAGGCGGCCACCAGATTCAGATAAGTTACCTGGACCTGGCGGTAGTCGCGCTGCGCATCGAGAAAATCGAGCAGCGAAGCCTGTCCGTGCTGGAAGGAAAACGACGTCATGTCGCGCACGTCGAGAGCCATTTTCAAATACTTTTCCTTATAGGGTCTGAGCAGTTCCACGGTGCTCGAGAGCGTGGCGTAAGCGGAATCGACATCGCTGAATACCTGGGTTTGAGTGACGTCGCGCAGCCGTTCCGCGTGGGTGATTTCGAGCTGGGTGCGCAGCTTCTCGCCCTGGTTGCGGTCGAAGATGCGCAGCGGAATGCTGACGCTGAATCCAATATAGGCATCGAATGGCGGATTGTGGCCCGCGTCGACACTGAAGGTGGGGTCGGTGGAACCATTGGCGACGGCCAGTTGGTGATCGGTCTGGGCCTTCTGGATGGCCTGTGCGGCGGCTTTCAGATCGGGCCGGGAATCCATGGCTTGGGCGCGAAACTCTTCGAGGGGCATCAGGCGGTCGGAGAAATCGAAGGGGCCGGCGACATCGAACTGGTCCACGGGGGTGCGGTCGGCGAGCAGTTGCAGAAGCTGGATCTTGGCGGTGCGCAGGTTCACCAGCGCGGTCTGGAAATCGGATTCGTACTGCACGCGCTGGAGCTCGAGGCGGCTGAGATCCACCTGGGCGATATCGCCGGCGCGGAAGCGGTCGCGGCTGATGGAGAGTTCGCGATCAAAGTAATCGAGGTTATCCTTGGCGAGCGCGAGAACAGATTTGGCCTGCAGGGCCTCGACGAAAGCGTTGCGCAGACTGAAGACCAGGTTGCGGATGAGGTCCTGCTGCTGCAAAACGGAGATGCCGGTGGCCTCGCGGGCGCTGTCGCGGCGCAGCTCGCGCTGATGGTTGCGCTCGTGGAGATAGTTGAGCGAAATCAGCGGGAAAGCGCCAGCCAGAGGCTGGTAGGGGTTGGGAGTGAAAGGCTGGAGTTGGTCGAGACTCGCGTTAAAGCTGGGGTTGGGGCGAAGATAGGCCGTGATTTCGTTGGCCCGGGCTTCGTCGATGGTCAGTTGGCCGGCGCGCACAGCGGGGTTGGCCGCTTCGAAGCGGGCGCGCACTTGTTCCCAGGTCACAGCGGTCTGCGCAGGTGCGGCGGGAGCCAGACACCCGGCAAACACAAGCCACGAAAATAGACGACGCACCGGGCGCCGCATGAGACCTCCGGCAAAAACAACGTAGAATTTGAATGTAACGGTTTCAGGCCGGCCGCCGGAACCCATCTTTTGGCCAGAACCAACCTATCTTTTGGCCGGGCGCCTTGGCGCGTGTGAGAATTGCTTTTACTATCGAAGAGGGGCATCCGATCATGATCTACCGCTACCTTTACGGAACCAGGCGCGCGGTACTGGCGCGAGCGGGGCTGCTGATCGCGGCGATCGCGCTGATCGATTGGCGTGTCGACCTCAACATCTCGTTCGGCTTCCTTTACTTATTCCCGATTCTGCTGGTGGGGACGGTGTCGCCGCGGTGGCAGATTCTGGCCACGGCGCTGGTCTGTACGGCGCTGGCGGACGTTTTCTCGCCATTGCCGTTCACGGTGGGCAATTCACTGCCGCAGGACATCCTGGTTTTCACTTCGCTGGCGGGAACCGGGCTGTTCGCATTCGAAATCAGCCGCAGCCGGCAAATGGAGCGGGAAAGCCGGGAGCGCGTGGAACGGGAATCGGCGGCGCGGCGGGAGGCCGAGGAGCAACTGGAATTCCTGATCGACAGCAGCCCGGCGGCGATCGTGACCATGTCGTCGGACTGCCTGATCCTGCGGGCCAACTCGGCGGCCCACCGGTTGTTCGGGGTGCCGCCGGGGGAACTACCGGGAAAGAGCATCCGCCGCTACGTGCCTGCCCTCGGGCGCGTGCCGTTCCTGGGAGACACGCCGCAGACCTTCCGCACCGAAATGCAGTGCCGCGGCGAGCGCGAACATGGCGACGTCTTTCTGGCGAACGTCTTCTTTTCCACCTATCAGACGGCCGTGGGGCCGCGCCTCGCGGCGCTGGTGGTGGACGCGTCGGAGGATTTGCGGGAACGCGAAGAGACCAGCCTGGAGCAACTGATGACGGGTTCGCGCATTCTGGTGGGCGCGGTCTCGCACGAAGTGCGCAACGTGTGCGGCGCCATCACGGTGATCTACGAAAACCTGGTGCGCAGCGGCACGCTCAAAGGCAGCAAGGATTTCGAGGCGCTGGGCGCGCTGGTGGAAACCCTCAACAAGATTGCCTCGCTCGAATTGAAGCAGAGCGCCAGCACCTCGCACATGCAGGGAATCGACCTGGCGGAAACCCTGGACGATCTGCGGATCGTTCTGGAACCCTACTGCCAGGAGGCCGGCATCGAAACGCGGTGGAACATTCCGCGGGAGATTCCGCCGGTATGGGCCGACCGGCACAGCCTGTTGCAGGTGCTGCTGAACCTGACGAAAAACAGCGAGCGGGCCTTGGAAGAGGCCGACGAAAAGCGCATCGAAATCTCGGTCGCGGCCGGCGACAATTTGGTATCGATCCGGGTTACGGATTCGGGACCGGGGATCGAAGCGGGGGACGCGTTGTTCCAGCCGTTCCAAAAAGGGGCCGACTCGACCGGCCTGGGGCTGTATCTTTCGCGCGCTTTTGTGCGCTCCTTCCGCGGAGAACTGCGCCACGACCCCACGGTGAAAGGCTGTTGTTTTGTGATCGACCTGGCGGTGGCCGCGCCGGGCGCGGCGCGCACGGAGAAATATGGAACGTATCCGACTGCTCTTGCTCGATGATCACGTGCTATTCCGCGAGAGCCTGAGCCGGCTGCTCGAATCGGAACCGGACTTTGAAATGTCCGGACACTGCGGCACGGCTGCGGAGGCTCTGGAGTTGCTGCGACGCGCGGTGGTGGACGTGATCCTGCTGGACTTCGATCTGGGCGAGGACCACGGCAGCCAGTTCATTTCAGCGGCGCGGCGCGCGGGGTATAAGGGCAAGATCCTGATGGTGACGGCCGGGATGAGCGCCATGGAATCGTCCTGCGCGCTGCAAATGGGCGCTTCGGGCATTTTCCTGAAACACAATTCGCCGGGGAACCTGGCCAAGGCCATCCGCATGGTGGCGGCGGGCGAGATGTGGGTGGACCAGCGGGTGATCCACGCGATGGCCGACGGTGTACGGTATGGCGAAGAGCAAAGCATCCGCCAGTTCCTGACGGAGCGCGAGCAGGAAGTGCTGCGAGGCATTTTCGAAGGACTCAGCAACAAGGAAATCGCCGCGCAGATCGGCGTGTCGGAGAGCGCGGTGAAGGCGACTCTGCAACAACTGTTCCAGAAGACGCGCGTGCGGACAAGAAGCCAACTGGTGCGAATCGCGCTGGAGACGTCGTTAGGGACGCCAAGGAAGTGAAGGGGGACGGCGGGGCTAGCTTCTAGAGGTCGGAGGCTGCGGACGCCGCGGACAAACCACATCACTTCGGACGTTTGCGCCGGTTCCCAGAGCTGCAAGACTGGGAACAACCGCTTGACTCTTACGGAACAATGATCGCAAGGCCGTTAGCCTCAGCAGCCCGCTTCAATTTGTCGTCGTTGGTGGCGATCGGCAGGTTTGAAATCAAGGCAAGTTGCAGATAGCACGTATCGTACATGGAGAGATTGTGCTTCACTGCAAGCCTCAAAAGCTCGGGAATATTGCCGATGGCTACTTGCCGGATTGGCAGCAACAACAGCTCCCTCCAGATCTCCAATGCGCGCGGCAGAGCCACCTTGTCTTTTGCAACCGCCTTTTCCGAGCGCATTCCCTATCTCTACCTGCCACACCCACGGAACAGTTGCGCTGTCGGTGAGAGTCTCCATGCGCTTTAACGTTGCATCGGTACTCGGCGTAGCACGATCCGGAAAGCACCAGGTCAAAGCGTAAGACGCGTCGAGGACGAATACGCTCACTCACGTCCCTCTTCGATCAGGTCCTTGATCGAGAGATCGCCCAAGTTCAACCCTTCCCGCAACTCCCACAGCCGCGACTTACGGGGCAGCGCAGCCGATGGTTCGGCCGCCGACGAATTGGGCAGTATCGCGATGGCCGTTTCGATGAATTCATCTACCGAGCGGAACGTACCCGCCTTGATGGCCGCCTGTATGGCCTGTTCCTGGCCAGGTTTCAGTTGAATCGTCATAAACACCTCTCTGTTTCCGCCAGTTCCAGAATAGCAAGGCTGGCCTTCCTCTTGATTGATGTACCGCCAGATTCGGACAAGATTGAGCGCGTCGAATTTTCGTATTGATGGCGTCCCGGTTCTCTCACTGAGCCGGCATGACGGAACGGTCCGTGTCCGCTCGACCCGTCTTGATTCTCACAAGCCGATCATACTCCCAAGGTCCCTCTACTGATCAGGCGTAGTCCTCGGCGGCGGTGTTCCCGGCGGAAGAATGGGGCGCGGGCGTTCCACGCGCCAGTTCACGCCTCCGGCGGCATCGCGCTCGGTGCGGGTGATGCGGAGATCGCCTTCGGCCAGGTACTTGAGGTGCACGTAGTCGAAAGCCAGGCCGGCGGCGGCCATCAGCTTCATGTAATCGCCGTGCGCGGTTTCATCGGGCGCTTCGGTGTAGCCGGCATCCCAGGTGACGTCGGGCGAAAGGCCAGTCACGCCGCCGCTGCCGGGCGTGCCGGCGCCCGCACCCGCCGCACTTGCCGCGCCCGCGTCACCCGCGGCCGCCCCGCCACCGCGGCCGGCCGATCCCTTCAGCGACATGTAAATGCGAATGCCGTTCACGATGGGCTGGAACATGTCGCGCGGCTGCCAGCGCTGGCCGAAGCGCTGGTAGCGGGCGTTCATGCGGTCCTCCAGCGGCAGCAGGCCGGGGACATTGCGCTCCGCCTCCACGATGCGGTCCTCGAGCGCGTAGGCAATCAGCTTGCTGTAGGGATGCGTGTCGTCGCGCACGTAGCCCAGGCTGGTGAACCAGCCGCGCGGAATCCACCAGGCGCGGCCGGGATTCGCGCCTTGCCGGCTTTGCACCCAGGCGGTGTATTCGGAGAACGGCTGCACCCATTCGTGCGATGGATAGCCGTGGGGATTCAGGAAGGCATCGGGCTGCCAGGCCTCGATCAACTGGCGGCGCGTGCGCGATTCGGGGTAGATGGGATCGGTCTCGCCTTGCCCGGCGGAAACGTCGGCGCTGAGAGCGCCGTGATAGCCGGGGTGCAGCATGTTGTCGGGCGTGATCTTGGCGAGGTCCACGGCAAGCTGCGCGCCATCGGGATTGGTGATGGGATGCAGCACCACGTTGACTTTGTTCAGCATGGCGCGCTTCTGGGGATCGGTGACGAGTTGCTCGGCCAGCTTATCGATATGACTGGTGCTCGAAACCTCATTGGCGTGCTGGCGGCCGGAATAGACGATGGCGGCCTTGAGCGTGGTCTCCTTGGGCCAGGAGCGCAGCAGCGCAGGCGTAGGCAGCATGACGTCGGCGGCCCAGATGTCGCGGCCCAGGTAGGTGCGGCCCATCCAATAGACCGTGACGCCGGGATAGGTGGCGAGGCGCGCCAGGATGGCGGCGTTTTCATCCGGGCTGATGGGCTCGTCCCATTGCACGAAGGGAGTGCCGGCAAGCGGTTTGACATCGGCGATCATGGGGCGCGGCGTGGCGGGCGGCGCGACGGCAAGAGCCGCGTACTCGCGCGGCGCGGGGCCATCCACCGGCGCACCCAGGAGCTGGGGTAATTCGAACTCGACGGCCATGCGGCCGAGGTGCGGATAAGCCACCTCGTCGCGGTAAAGGCCGGCGGCGTGCATGCGCTCCAGCCATTCGATCTGGCCGCGCGCCTGCTCCACGGAGAAGATGCTGCGATCCACCTGGTCCTGGCCTTCCACGTTGAGCCACTCGTCGTACCGGTCTTCGGCGAAATCGGCCGGAAGCAGCCAGGTGAGGCTCTCGACGCCCGGCTCGCCGGCCTTCACGCGCGCCTGAATGAGACGCGGCTGGAACTCGCCGGTGAGCGCCGGCAGGTTGCGCTCCTGTTTGTGGTGTTTGCCCTGAGCGTCGGCCCAGGTCAGCCGCACCAGCGGATTCGCGGCCGGTTTGCCGTAGAACTCAATGTGTACGCGGCCGTCCTGGCCGTCTTCGGAAGCATGCACGATGGGCAACACGCGGCCGGTATAAGTGATGGGGCGGCCGGTTTCGAGATCGCCCATCATGCTCATGAAAACGTCCGTGGAGTAGAGCGTGTCTTCCTGCAGCGCCTCGAGTGAGGAAATGCGCTCGCGGTCGAGATCGAGGTTGTAATCGGGCTCGCTCAGGTGGATGTCGAGCTTGAGAGTGTCGAAGGGCGGCGCGTATTCGGAGCGCAGATCGCCGTGGGCTTGCGCCATGACGAACTGGTAAACGCGCGGCAGGGTCTTGTTCTGATAGTGGTCCCAGAATTCTTCGATATCGGTCTGGATGCGCTCATTGAGGATCACTTTGGAAGCGGCTTCCAGGCGCACCCAGCCGGTTTCCACCTGCACTTGTTCGTACCGCGGGATCACGCCGTTGTAGGGTTGCATGACGGTGGCCACGGTGAAATCGCGCGTGAAGATTTCGTGGGCGGCGGCGTCGAAGGCGTGTACGCGGTAGGTGGGAGTCTTGGAGTCGGGCTCTTCGATTTCGCTCAGCGCGATCCTCTCGAGCGGCAGGTTTAACCGGCGCGCGAGCATCTCGTCGGCGGGATAGAGCTCCTGAACCCAGCGCGCATCCGACTGCATGGCGCGAACGCCGGTCGAGTCGACGTTCTTGGCGAAGTCGATGCGCATGGAGGCCACCGGCTTTCCGGCGAGCGCGGGCGCGATCTCATCCATCAGCCAGCTATAGCCCTGCTTAAAGGCGCAAAGCACTTCGATGGTGGAGTGCGCGGAATCGGCGCCGGCGGAGGCGAGCATGGGCTTGAGCTGCGCGCCGAGTTTGCGGCGCTCTTCGGGGCCTTCGCTGACGCGCGCTATCAGCTTGACGGGCTGGCCGGCGGCGATCCTGGCGGATGCGCGGCGCACGGCTTCCACCAGGCGTTTGCCCTCCCAGGGAATCACGATGTCTTCGGTGAAGGTGGGCGCGGCCGGCTGAAACTTCGCCGTCGGAGACTGGAAATGCAGGTTGGGATTTTGGTCGCAGCACTCAGTGCCGGCATGCAGGCTGGCGGTTTTCACTTCGGCGCTGGCGTGAAGCTGTTGCTGGATTTGCTGCCGCACGAAGGCAGTGAGTGCGGGGTCGGCGACGTCGGCATAGATCTCGGCTTTGACGTCTTTGATTCCTGTGGCGTCGATCTTCTTCATCCAATGGTCCAGGTGATAAAGGGCGGCCGCGGTCTGGCCGGCGCTGGAGTGGAGGGAGAAGAACTTGTGCAGGTCGTAACGGATCTCTTCGAGGGAAAGATACGGCTTGCCCTGTTCCCATAGGTTGGGGAAGCGATCGGAAAGCAGGCCGAGGGCCGCGGCGGCGCCGGCATCATCGCCGCGGGCGAGGATGGCGGCGCGGCGGCCGAACGCGTCGTCCACGATGCGCAGTTCCCCCTCACCGGCGGAGAGCGGAGTCTCGGCCTGCGCGGCGGCGGTGTCGCCCGCGCGGAGCTTTCGTTCGGCCTCCTGCGAAAGCGGAGAATCGCCGGCCAGCACGGCATGCGTGCGGACGTCGCGAACGGCGGCGGAATCGGCGGGCGTCGAGATCGGCAGATTGATTCCGGTGGTTTCCAGGCCGAGGCGCGCGGCGAGGTTCGCCATGGCGATTCCGGCGGCGCCCGCCGGCACGTAGAGGTGGCCGTTCCAGGTGGCCGGCACGGGGATGCGCCCGGACGCGCCGAAGAGGCCGCGCGTAGTGTAGAGCGTGGCGAGATCGAGGCGCGCGGGTGCGGCAGCGGCGGCGTCACCGCCAGGGGCATTGCCGCCACCAGCCGCGGCCAGAGGGGCGGGAGCGGCGGGTGGGACGGCGGCCTCTGCCTTGGAATTGGTGGCAGCGGCGCCGCCGATGACCACCAATTGATGCACGGCGGCCAAGCGTGGCGAGGCCAGTGCGGTTACGAGCGCCGCCTCAGGAACCGCGCCGCGCAGAAAAGCGCTGTGCACGCCGGCCTTGCCGCGCAAGTAAGTGACACCGGCCAGTTCGATGGGTTCAGCGGGAGCGGCGGAACGCAACACTTCGACGATGGCCGAGAGCTTCTCGCCGGGCACGCGCCATTGATACGGCGCGCGCGCCGCATAGGCGTCGGAGGCGGCCAGCAGGCCGGCATCGTCGTTGGCGACAATCGCCAGGTTGTCGCCGCTCGAGAAGACGCCGCCTTCTTCCTTGTCGAGACCCGCCTGGAGCGATGCCAGATCCGCGGGCGCCGCGCGTCCTACCCAGATGCGCGGGCCGGCGGGGTAGGCGGCCGCATTATCGACCACAAGCGGCGGCGTCAGGCCCGTGGAGCCGAACCCCAGACGCGCCGCCAGGTTCGCGGCGGCGCTGTTTTCGGCGGCGCTCGGTTTCCCCGGCACCACGATTTTTCCCGCGATGAAATCGGCGATGCCGTCGCCATTGGTGTCGGTGAGCATCCAGCCGGTCGAGAACGGGTCGGCAACGCGGCCGGGCTCGGCAGGCGCCGGCGGCCCCTGGAACGCCAGGCAACCAGCGGTCAGCAATATCAGCACCGGCACGATAGAACGCGGCATGGAGCGAAGCCTCCTGTGGGATTCTGGCCTATGTTATATAACATCTCTATATGAAACAACTCGGCTGGCTGGTATTCGCCGCGTCGACGCTCTTCGCCGCGGATGTGAACACGTTCTCGATTGTGGGCTACGACCCCGCCAACGGGGACTGTGGTGTGGCCGTGGCGTCGCGCTATTTTTCGGTGGGCGCGGTAGTGCCGTGGGCGGAAGCCGGCGTGGGCTGCGTGGCTACACAGGCCAACGTCAACGCGGGCTACGGACCGCGAGGCCTGGAATTGCTGCGGCAGGGTCTCACGGCGAAGCAGGTGCTCGACAAATTGCTGGCCGAAGATACCTTCCCGGATAAAGAGGGACGACAGGTGGCAATCGTCGACCGCAACGGCGGCATCGCCACCTACACGGGTTCCAACGCGCCCACCTGGGCCGGCGACCGGCAAGGCAAGACGTGGTCCGCGCAGGGCAATATCCTGGTGGGGCCGCAGGTTCCCGAGGCCATGGGCCGCGCGTTTGAAGCCACCGAGGGCGAGTTGGCGGAGAAGCTCTTCGCGGCTCTCAAGGCGGGCGACGATGCGGGCGGAGATTCGCGCGGCAAGCAGTCGGCGTCGATGATTGTGGTGCGCAAAGGCGGCGGGCGGAATATCAATAATGACCGCTACCTGTATCTCAATGTGGACGACAATCCGCAGCCGATCCCGGAGCTCCGGCGGTTGCTGGACATGAATCTGGGAATGCTGTGGCAGGCTCGCATCGGCCCCCTTGCAAGTGCCGGCAAGACGCGCGAAGCTCGCGAGGCGGCCGCGAAATACGCGCGTTACATGCCGTCGGCGAACGCCTGGATCTCCCTCGGCGTGATGGATTACAACCTGGCCGACAAGCCCGCCGCGCTGGCCGATTTCCGCAAGGCGCTCGCGCTGGACCCCGCGGTGCGCCGGCAGTTCGAGCCGCCTGCTACAACTGGCGGACGCGGCGGGCAGAGGCTGAGGGCGATTTTGGAAGACAAGGAATTCCTGAAGCAGTTGTTCCCGGACAAGTAGTGGCCTAATCAAATGGTTTGAGAAGTTCGCTCCCATATCCGAAACCGCTTGCTGACGCGCGCGCTTCCGATGCGAGCCGCGACCGTGAGGGAGCGGTCTTCACGGAATCCGAAGTGTGTCGAGGAAACGGTGTACTTAGCCGCTCATCGAGTTGAGGAACTCGGCGTTGCTGCGGGTCTTGCTCAGCTTGTCGAGCAGCAGTTCCATGGTTTCCACCGGCGAGAGCGGGTTCAACACCTTGCGCAGAATCCACACGCGGTTGAGCTCTTCCTTGGGCAGCAGCAACTCTTCCTTGCGGGTGCCACTCTTGTTGATGTCGATGGCCGGGAAGACGCGCTTGTCCACCAGCTTGCGCTCCAGGTGGATTTCCATGTTGCCGGTGCCTTTGAACTCTTCGAAAATCACGTCGTCCATGCGGCTGCCGGTGTCGATCAGGGCCGTGGCGACGATGCTCAGCGACCCGCCTTCTTCGATATTGCGCGCGGCTCCGAAAAAGCGCTTGGGCCGCTGCAAGGCGTTCGAATCCACGCCGCCCGAGAGCACCTTGCCGGAGGGCGGCACGATGGTATTATAGGCGCGCGCCAGGCGCGTGATGGAATCCAGCAGAATCACCACGTCGCGCTTGTGCTCCACCAGGCGCTTGGCCTTCTCGATCACCATTTCGGCCACCTGCACGTGACGCGTGGCCGGTTCGTCGAACGTGGAGCTGATCACTTCGCCGCGCACGCTGCGCTGCATGTCGGTGACTTCCTCGGGACGCTCGTCGATCAGCAGCACGATCAGCGTGATTTCGGGATGGTTGGTGGTAATGGAGTTGGCCAGGCTCTGCAAGAGCATGGT
>Ga0187874_10001196_pt1 | contig 25189 bp, 24 predicted proteins | sample June2016WEW_16_1_3_FD_132993 | JGI IMG/M metagenome (GOLD analysis project Ga0187874, IMG submission 132993) | Peatland microbial communities from SPRUCE experiment site at the Marcell Experimental Forest, Minnesota, USA - June2016WEW_16_150 | ecosystem: Environmental > Terrestrial > Soil >... | reverse complement strand
TCTTTATTGACGGCCTCAAACTGCTTGCCGTAAGCCTGATCTATGCGTTGCCGATCATCCTGCTCGCTCTTGCGGCGTTCCTTCCCTTTATCGCGGCATTCACATCATCCGGTGCCTTTTCTATGGACTTTACCGCCATGACGGAAGCCCAGACCGAGCAGTGGCTGACATCCCATCCGGAGATTATGTCGGCAGCCGGTCTCATGCTTATCCTCCTGCTCGTGACCCTGATCATTGCAATCATCATTACGATCTTCTCGTTTATCGGATCGGTCCGGTTTGCCCGGACCGGCAGGATTGGTGAGGGGTTCAACTTTTCAGAAATCCTCGGCCAGATCCGCAGGATTGGCTGGCTCACCTACATTGCGGCCCTTATCATTATCGGGGTCATCGGCATTGTCTTCTGGCTGCTGCTCCACATTTTCTCGTTTATACCGGTGATCGGTGGGATTGTATTCCTGATTGTCGCGATCGTGCTGTATCCGCCATTTATCCTCTTTGTCAGCCGGTATGCGGCACTTGTGTACGAGTGTGGCGATCCTGGTACGGTTCCGTTAGAACTGCCCCCGACTCAGGGTACCCCCTGAAAATTTTTACTTTTTTCAAACTAAAACTTTGAACCAAAAGGAAGAGTACTACCGGAATACGGCTATATTTCTCATACGGAGATTTTGGCTCTGTAAAAAGCCTTCTTTTTCAACAAAAAACAGCGTAATTGTAAACGGAGGGGACAGTGCCTGTCGCCCCGAACCGCCCCTTGCAGCTTTCGCGATGATGTCGTATTACCTTCACGGGAGTTATCCCTATATGGGGAATGCCTCAAGCATGCGGGGGCGGTGGCAACACTTGCAAAAAGCCCCCAAGAGCGTTAAGAATGAATTTATGAGAATTTCTACAGAACCGAAAATTTATGGAATTATTAAAGACCTGTCGCGGTTATCTCTGCACCGCGCCGAGGTTGGCCTGTTCTACGGTCTTTGCATACCGGGCAAGGACACCGGTCAGCGGTTTTGTCACCGGTTTCCACGAGGCTTTCCGGGCTTTGAGGGTTTTTTTGTCGAGATGCAGATCGATCGTTTTAGTAAAGAGATCGACGGCAATACGGTCGCCATCGTGCACAAAGGCGATCGGCCCGCCGACCGCGGCCTCAGGTGCGACATGCCCGATGCAGGGGCCCCGGGTGCCACCCGAGAAACGTCCGTCTGTTATAAGTACCACATTTGTGTACCCAAAACCCATGAGGGCCGATGTTGCGGAAAGCATCTCCGGCATGCCCGGGGCACCCCGAGGCCCCTCGTTTCTGATGATCACGACGTCGCCTTCCTTGATCTGACGTGAGAGAATCGCAGCCATTGCCTGTGCCTCGCCATCAAAGACCCGTGCAGGGCCGGTATGTTTCCACATCGCTTTTGGCACGGCTGCGGACTTGACGACCGCCCCGTCGGGCGCCAGTGACCCAAAGAGGATCCGGAGACCGCCAGCCGGGCTCACCGGTGCATCAAGGCTTCTGATAACCTCTGCATTATTTATCACCGCCTCGTGCGCGATCCGGCGAATGGTAGCACCGGACACGGTCGCGCAATCATCAAGATGTTTTTCAAGGCGTTTGAGCACTGCGGGAATGCCCCCGGCCCGGTACAATGCCTGCATTGAATAGGGACCGGCAGGGAGCATGTGACAGATATGCGGGATCTCTTCAGCAATGCGGTCGAAATCCGCAAGTGAGAGGGGGATCTCGGCCTCGGTTGCAATTGCCATGAGGTGGAGTACGGTGTTCGTAGAACCGCCAAGCGCCATATCCACCCGGATCGCATTCTCAAGGCTCTCTTTGGTGACGATGTCGCGCGGCTTGACGTTCTTTTTTACCAGAGATACCACTGCCTCGCCGCTCTCCCGGGCTATCCGCAGCTTTGCCGCGTCAACAGCAGGTATTGCAGCACAGCCTGGCAGCGACATCCCCATCGTTTCGGTCATGCAGGCCATCGTGTTTGCGGTATAGAGCCCCTGGCAGCTGCCACAGCCGGGCATGGCGCAGCACTCGAGATCCTTTAAGGACTCCTCGCTCATGTTCCCGGCAGCGACTTTCCCGACACCTTCAAACACATCGATGAGCGAGAGATCTTTTCCCCCCCAGTTTCCGGAGAGCATCGCCCCGCCGGTCGCTACGACAGTCGGAATGTTGGTCCTGACGGCCGCCATGAGCATGCCGGGCACAATCTTGTCACAGGTACCGACACACACAAGCCCGTCAAACCGGTGGGCCTGCACCATGAGTTCGATGGAATCGGCGATATTCTCCCGGGAGGGAAGAGAATACCGCATTCCTTCATGTCCCATGGCAATCCCATCGCAGATGCCGATAACGCCAAATTCAAATGGTACGCCACCCGCAGCAGCAATTCCTTCACGAACCTTTTCTGAAAGCTGCCGCAGGTGGATATGGCCGGGCACGATCGTATTGTATGCATTGGCAATACCGATAAACGGGAGTTCCATCTCCCGGTCGGTCACCCCCAGCGATCGCAGAAGCGAACGATTGGGCGCCCGTTCGTACCCTTTCTTGACCCTGTCACTGCGCAGATCTGTCATTGCCTGATGATTGCCCCGCATGCTTCATGAATCTGTTGCCGGATACTCAGATCCGGCACTTTTCAGGACACAAATATTCAAACACCCGGTTCCAGCTTGCGGATTGCAGGTTTACCGGCAGATCGAAACGACAGAAAAAGGTACTAACTCAGATATCCACAAAGGGATGACATTATCCCGAAAAGGGGTTATCACTTCTTTTTCCGGATGTTCCGGAAATGATATACTGCATATAAAATCCCAATAATTACCGCAACCAGGAGGGACAGGTAGACCGGGTTGGACACGATCCCAGCGATACCCGTTAGATTTTCAACATCGATGGTGACCTTCATCGGGTCTGAGATATAGGTATCGTCGAGGGCATCGAGGTAACGGATCTCTGAATCGAGACCGTATTCCTTGAGGGTCCCATCGCTTGCCACGCTGAGCTGGAATGACGCCACTGCGGACTGACCGGGCGCGAGATCGCCAAGATACGCGGTATCAGACGTGCTGGTAAACGGATCGACAGCACTGATCCTGGCCTCTGCGCTCCTGATCGTGGAATTCCCGACATTCTGGTATTCCACCAGGATGGTCTTCTTGCTGCCCGGGCTCATCTGTGCAGGGGGGGAAAGGATCGCAAAATCCACTTTGTTGCCCACGTTCACACCAACGGTCTCGCTTCGTGAAGTGACAAAATCCCCTTCATTATTCTGGTATACGACAACCACATCCACGGGATAGGTTTTGTTCTCTGCATTCTTTGCTACGGTTACCCTGTACTGACAGGACACGGTGCTGCCCGCCGGGAAGTCGCCGACAAATACGCTGCTGTCTACAGGGCTGACCGGGCTGTCATCATCCTGGAGGATTTTTACGGTTGCCTTTGCACCGTCAAGCGACCCGATATTCCTGATCGTTACATTCAGGTACCCATCTGCCCCTGCAATCAGCTGATCTGATGTTGCCGAGACAACCTCCGGGATGACCTCCTGTTTAATGACCAGGGGAATGGTGACGGTCACGTTGTCCTGCACGTAGTAATAGCGGAACGTGTCGACGCCATATTCATCAACCGTGGAGAACTGGGTATAACTGATGTTCAGTGGAACTGAATATGTACCGGCAGGAGCATCTGCATTCACCTTCGCATCAAAGGTCACTGTGGTCTGGGCCTGGCTGGCGAGATCGCCGATCACCTGGGGATCTGATTTTATGACGATCGGGGCGTCTCCGGCGCCCATGGCTATGGTAACGAATTTTGCCGTCGTTGGGACGTCTGCGCGGTCGATGATATTCGGCGCTACCTGCACATTCAGGCTCATGCCGTTATTTTCCACCACCACGGGGATCTGGATATCGCCACCGGCTGGATACTCGTTGGCCCCGGCGATATACGCGGTCAGGTTCGGGCTGCCGTCAAGGTATTTTGTTCCGGCGAGTGCCGGCGCCACGAAGCAGGCGGCTATTATTATCAGGATGGTTGCCTGGGCTCGTATTGATGCCATCTGAGGGTCTCCAGTATTATAAATTAAAATGTGTATCACTATTGTACATTAATTGGTTATGTATTTTCTCCGGGTCACTGATGAAACCATGGGGGGAATGATCTGTGAGTCGGCTAGAATAAAAATACTTATTTTCCAATTTTACCAGTTTTGTGAATCTGCCCAGACCCGGGAGGACACTGGCATTCAGATTGATTTTTATGGTGTTAGTCCCGGGGGGGTTATGTAAGTTTCTGGATGATTATACTGTTCCGTATATGGGGATGAATGTATTTTTCGACCATACATAAATAACAGAAAAAACCGTACACATCAGTAATGGAAAAACCGATATACCTTACGGTTCTGGTGGTAAGCACCATCCTGATGCTCCTGGTGGCCGGGTGCATTACGCCACCCAAGGGGACGACAGCCTCATCAGCCTCCTCACCATCCGGCGGCTCCAGTGCCACCGGGACGTCCTCATCGGCAACAACTGCCCCCCCGGCCTATGTAACGGTGGCCACGCCTTTCACAACAGGCAATCCAAATGTTCAGACGAATGCCCCGGGAAATAACCCGGGAGCGACACCTACGCCGGTTCCTGCAGACCTGTCCTGCCTTATCTACCTCAACACGCAGTTTTATTCTTATAATACAACCGCGGTCACGTTCGATCTGAAAAATCCCCCGATGTATATCAACTATACGGTTATTCCCTTCAATATCACCGTCAATAAGTATGTTGAGTCAAATCAGGGTGGCCATAATATGATAACACTCCAGTACTCGGATTATGCCCCGTATTCATGGTTCGAGATCACCGTCAGAAACAAGACGACGGGTGAGATCTATCTTCAGGACGGGTTCGGAAGAGCCCAGGGATTAGGGATCTACACCAGCGCAACCTTGGGACCCATCCTCAAAACCGACGATCTCCTGGTTGAGATGGAAGGGCAGAATATCACAGCAACGACCGGTATCTGGGTAAAACCGACGGGCAATTTTGATGATCCGCAGAACCAGACATTCCCCGAATGTAAATACTGGAACGTGCATCCGCAGAATTACCTGGTGTTACCGTCAACAACTGCAACTCCGACATGGACCCCGGTCAATGTGCAGGCCCAATGATGGAGAGAGAAAAACCCCTTTTTACAGGGTACAGATCACCTGCAAAGTGTACAGATCTTTTTTTTACGGTGAGATATTTATGCGATGAAAACGATGTAAATAAGGCAGGCACTCATAAAACGCAAGTCCCGGTGGGGTAGTGGACATCCTAGAAGCCTGCGGAGCTTTTGACCCGGGTTCAAATCCCGGCCGGGGCGTATCTCCTTTTAAGTCCAAATCTCTTCTCAAAAAGGTTGTTTCATGTTCTAACAGTATTTTGATACAATATATCTCGATAATCCAAGTGCAATATCTTTGGCAAGTGTCGCTTCATCATGAGATGCTGTTGTTCCCGCATGCTCACCAAAATTCGATAATAGATTAAATGGGCTCTGTAGAAATCATATTTCCGTGGAAAGACCTGACCGGATGGACCAAAAGATCTAAAGTACACCCCTGACCCGGAAAAGAAATCATCCGAATACCGTACAGGTCGCGAAAAAAGGGATCAGAGCCGGACCAGTTCGTACTCGCGGGTGCCCATGCCCAGCTCTTCTGCGTACTGCAGCTGGCGCTTACCATCCGTGTTCGGCCGCATCCCGGAAAACTTGTCTTCGCCCGGATGGCGATGCGTGGTAAGGAACGACTCCGCATATCCCTCCTGCTGGTTCACGAGGTCACAAGCCGCCGCGTCGATCGCCACCGGGTCTTTTGAGGCGAGGATGCCGATGTCAGGGACGATCGACGCATCGCTCCATGGGACGCAGTCGCAGTCCGGTGTAATCCGGGTGAGGAAACTGATATAGCCGACCTTCCCGGCCTTGCCCTGCACCGCCCCATATGCGTACTCAATCAACCGTTCCGTGAACAGCGGGATCTCGGTCTCCCAGTCAATGTCGATCGCATGCGACGGGCAGACTGTCATGCACTCGAAACAGCCGATGCAGAGGTTCCGGTCAATGGTGGATTTTTTCCTGACCAGCGTGATCGCGGACTTCGGGCAGGTTTCAACGCACTTCCCGCACCCGGTACAGAGGTCGCGGATCGGGAATGGCTTTGCCTGGTGCTGCGCCCGTTTCCCTGCGGGCGGTGCGCAGCCCATCGCGAGGTTCTTGAGCGCCCCGCCAAACCCGGCCACCTCGTGCCCCTTGAAATGGGTCATCACGATCATGCTGTCGGCCGCAACAATGTCGCCGGCGATCGTGACCGTTTTAAAGTGTTTCTTTTTGATGGTGACCCTGGCAACGTTCTTCCCGCAGAGCCCGTCCGCAATGATCACCGGCGCCCCGATCACCGCGTAGTCGAACCCGTGGAGCACCGCGGTCGTGACATGGTCAACCGCGTTCGAACGGCTCCCGAGGTAGAGTGTATTCGAATCCGTCACAAACGGCAGGGCGCCTGCCTCTTTTATTTTTTCCACGACCTGCCGGACATAGACCGGGCTGATGTACGAATCGTTGCCCCGCTCCCCGAAATGCAGCTTGATCGCCGTGCGATCCCGCGCGTGGATACAGGACGAAAAACCGGCAGTCTCAAAGAGCCTCCGGACCTTTGCCTCGGTGCTCTCATCCCCCGACCGTGCCCGGAGGCTGGCAAACCAGACAGTGCTTTTCATTTCCGGATCATCCCGGTGGATCATTGTCACGCATATATATCTAAAGTTCGTGTCGGGGTTACACTTCCGTACCGGTTCCCGGTGTACTTTTTTTAGATCCCGCCCCTGTCCGAAAGAGGGGCCGCATTCATCCCGAAGATACCCTCCCGGCCATCGGTGCCGGGCACTTCCTCCCCATAACGTATATCTGACCGTTTCTTCGTTCACACAAACAGCCAAAGATTAAAAAAAGATGGTATCCTTATTTTCGTTTTGAAAGTTCGTGATCGAGACAGAAGAGGTGACCGGGCGTGTCCCCGACAGTTTTGATCTTTTCCGTGATGGTAGCTGCATTTACTTCTTCCTCGACCTGTTCCTTCACAAACCACTGAAGGACTTCGAAGGTTGCATGATCTTTTTCCTTTATCGCAAGGTCCACAAGATTGTTTATCATGCCGGTCACTTTCTGCTCGTGGGAGTACACCTCTTCAAAGACCTTCCCGGCCGACGACCATTTTGCCTTGGGAGTCTCGATGGTATCAAGAATGACCTTTCCCTGCCGTGCGATGATATAATCGTAAAACTTCATCGCATGGGCCCGCTCCTCGTTTGACTGCACCATCATCCAGCCGGCAAACCCCTTGAGATTGACCGTCTCGAACCAGGCCGACATGCCAAGGTATAGGTACGATGAGTAGAGTTCGCGGTTGATCTGCCGGTTCAATGCTTCTTCCATGGTTTTTGATAACATACGAAAAACCTCTTGTATGCGAGGAGATTGATTTGTCTTTTATTAATGGTTTCGCAGGTGACAATGGATCGCCGGCGTTGGTGTTCATGGTGCCGGTGTCCCGGCCCGGTTGCTGTTAAAGGTAAAACGGGGAAAAATCTCACCTCCGGTACAAGAGCGTGCGCGGACAAAACGAGATGTTGGACTACCTGGGTGCCGGCGGGTCCGGGGTCGGTCCGGCCGGACCGGTTGCGTGCTGGTGGTACCCGTCAGTTATTTCCGGTTGCGTTTATTCTCATCTTTGATATCAAGGATGATCTCCAGTTCGAGCGATTTTGCATAGGCGATCTCCGCCTCCTCGCTCTTTCCCAACTCTTCAAGACAGATACCCTTGATATACCATGCGGAGGCGTCGTTCGCATTGAGGGTAGACGCCCGGATAGCTGCGGCAAGAGCCGGGGCATATTGTTCGAGCTGGTACAGCGCAAGCCCCTTTTTCGACCATGCGTCTGCGTAATTCGGGTTGAGGGCGATCGCCTGCTCGCAATCGGCGATCGCTTCCGCAAAATTTCCCATCTCGATTTTTACCGATGCCCGCAGGTACCAGATCCCGGCATTCTTCGGGCCAAGCTGGATGGCCTGGTCGTACAGGGCAAGAGCCTCGCGGTACTTGGTCTGCCGGACATACTGATCCGCCCGCCTGAGAAGGCGGGGAACTTCATCAGGCGGCATGAAGTGACACCTCATGGGTTATTCTGGGAATGTTCTTGGGTCTGCACATCATCATCACGACTGGTCCTCAATCAGGTCGCCAAAGATCTTTTTCAAAGCATCCTGCTCATAGGTTGCCATCTGTTCCTCCGCGGCAAGCAGGTGTAGGGGATTCTCCCAGATAAACCAGTCCTTCATCGACATGTAACCGATCAGCGCATTTGTCAGATCGACACCGGTCCGGTAGAGGTTTGCATAGTAGTCGAGGCTTGGCTCCGCGTTCCAGTCCATGTCCAGATTCTTTTCCATGATGGTGAGCATGGTGTCCCCAAAGACCTTGGACTGGTACCAGGCCGTGTGGGTCCACCGGGTCGTGAGCATCTCCTTTACTTCGAGATGATCAAATTTCTTCATCTGGGGGATATTGACCACCGGCATGAGCTTATCCGCCGGGAGGGTTTTTGCCAGGTAGAGGTCCCGGGCGTAGAACATGGATTTATCGAGCACGAAGTATCGTCGGGGAATGATCTCCATCGTGTCCGACATCTCGTCCATATCCTCCTTACCGTCCTTTAAGAGGATATAGAGCTGGGTCTTCCTCAGCTGCTCCATGCGGTAATAGATCCGGGCATTGACGATCGGGTTCCAGGGGAGTTCGTTTAAGTCATCCTGGAACTGACAGTACAGGATAAAAAGCATGTCGATGAGTTTTTTTACCGGGAGCTTCTTGTCCTTCTTTGCCTCGTCCTTAAGCGCGTCAAGGTAGATCTGGCGCATACCCGTATAGACAGAATCCGGGGTAAATGATAAAACAAGGTATTTGGATTTTTTTACTGCCGCTCCTTTGATGAGCAGGTGCGTGCACTGCTTTGCGATGATAAAATCCTTTAACAGGCCGATGTAGCTTGCAGGAAAGACGATGACGTTCTTGTCGATCTTGTAGGAATAGACATCAATGAGCGTTCCGCCCGGTGCCGCATCCGGTTTCCTGAGCAGGGTGACCTCGGTGTCCAGCATCCGTTCGGTTTCACTGATGAACATCCGTATCGGTTTGGACAGGGGCATATTGGTCTTCATTGCCCCGCACCCGACCGTATTCTACCGTGGTATCGACCCGGCATGCACCTCATATCTCCAATGGGTAGTCTTTACCTCAAGCAGGGAAAAAAGTTAGGATAGGGGGAGCACCCGCATGCTGGCGGTCGGCCGGGTCCCGGCTTTTTTGTTTCAGGTTTTCTTTCGCGGCTTTGCGAGAGTATGTAAAAACCCGGTAAACGGGTTCTGGTTCCTGGGCCGGAAAACACCCTGGTTGACGTACCGCACATCCTCGATAGAGAAAAACGCATCCGGGTTGGTCTCCTCGATGTGCCGGGTGATCCGCGGGACATCGTCGCGGTTCACCAGTGAGATGATCATCCTGACGCCCCCACGCGCACCTTTTGCATCGAGACAGGTAGTACCATACCGTTCAGCCTGCAAAAATCCCGCGATCTCCTCGCTCGTTTCATCGGTGGTGATGATGCGCATGATCACCATGCCGATCGAGAGCCTCTCTTCGATCACGAGACCCACGTAGGTACCCAGCGCAAACCCAAAGGCATAGGCGAGGATGTTGGCGATGTTGGAGAGATTGCTCATCACGCCCACGATGGCAAGCAGCCAGATAATGATCTCAAAGAACGCGATGATGGGAGCGAGGTACTTGAGCCCCTTGGAAAGAAAGACGATCCGGAGCGTCTCCATGCAGACATTGGCGATCTGCGCAAGGAAGATCAGCGCCGGCAGGATGACCCAGGCATAGATTTCAGGGCTGATAATGAAAAATGCCATACATACACCTCTGGTCACGTTATCCCGTGGAATGCCGTGATACCGGCTTACTGAAGAAAAGTTGCCATCGTTTGTATATCAAGGTTATTCTAGATTCGGCAAAAATACGGGAAAACTGGAAAGATTCAGGTAATCACACGAAGGAGTGCGCCCGGTTTCCTGCCGGGCCGTCACACGTACTTCGCGGGATCGGTATCAAATTTTTTCTTGCAGCCCGGGGCGCAGAAATAATATTTTTTACCCTTGTACTCGCTCGTGAACTTTGCTGTTTTCTCATCGATGGTCATCTTGCAGATCGGGTCGATCGCCATCCTTCCATCACCAATTGATCCTTCTTTTTCGCTTCCGGTATATACCCTTTGAGGAGGAGTGAGAGGGTCACGACCGTCACCGAACTCGCGGCCATGGCAAGTGCGGCAAGTTCCGGCCGGAACACAAAACCGAAGAACGGGTAGAGGAGACCGGCACCCACCGGGATCAGGGCCGCGTTGTAGGCAAACGCCCAGAAGATGTTCCCCCTGATCCTGCCCATCACTTTTTTCGAGAGTTCGAGCGCCGCCACCGCATCGAGCAGGTCGTCTTTGACGAGCACGATCTCTCCGCTTTCGATGGCGATATCCGTCCCGCTGCCGATCGCGATCCCCACATCCGCCTGAGCAAGCGCCGGGGCATCGTTGATCCCGTCGCCGACAAACGCGACGCGCTCCCCCAGGTCCTGCAGGGCTTTTACTGCCGCTGCTTTTCCTCCCGGGAGGACTTCTGCTGTCACCCGGTCGATCCCGATCGTGCGGGCGATGGCTTCTGCGGTGCGTCTGTTGTCCCCGGTCACCATGACGACGGCGATCCCGTGCGCCTTGAGCCGCCGGACCGCTTCCGCGCTGGTTTCTTTAAGCGTATCCGCGATCGCGATGATTCCCGCAGATTTGTGGCTGATAGTGACGAGAACCACCGTCTTGCCGTCCTGCTCGAAGGTGCGGATCTTCGCATCGATCCCTTCGGGAAGCACGATGCCGTTCTCCTGGATGAGCGTGCGGTTGCCCACCAGCACCTCTTCACCCAGTACCAGCGCACGGACCCCTTTGCCACCGATGGTATCAAACTTATCCGCCTCGCCGATCGCGGCACCCTTTGCCTGCGCAGCCCGGACAACCGCCTGCGCGAGCGGGTGGTCCGAGTTCTTCTCGACAGTGGCAGCAACTGCAAGGAGAGTCTCCTCAGTGACACCCTCTGCCACGATATCGGTCACCTCCGGCTTACCCTGCGTGAGCGTCCCGGTCTTGTCGAAGATCACGGTCGTGACCTTCTCGGCGAGTTCGAGCGCCTCGCCGTTCTTGATCAGGATCCCCAGTTCCGCGCCTCTCCCGATTCCTACCGTTACCGCGGTTGGCGTAGCAAGGCCAAGCGCACACGGGCAGGCGACCACGAGCACCGAGATGAGGGCGGTGAGCGCGAAGATCAGGGTCGCGCCGAGTACGAAGTACCACACGATAAACGCAGACACGGAGATAAAGAGGACCACGGGAATGAAGTACGTGACCGCGACATCCGCGATCCGCTGGACGGGCGGTTTTGACCCCTGCGCGTCCTCGACGAGCTGTATGATCTGCGCAAGCACGGTATCTTTCCCGATCTTTGTCGCTTTGACCGAGAGGACGCCGTTTGTGCTGATCGTGCCGCCGACCACCCGGCTCCCTTTGGCTTTCAGGGGCGGGACCGGTTCCCCGGTGATCATCGACTCGTCCACGTAACTCTCTCCGGCTACGACCTCCCCGTCCACCGGGATCCTGCTGCCGGGTTTCACGATCACGATGTCGCCGGCCACGAGATCCTCGATGGCGACCTCAGTTTCTTTCCCGTTGCGGACGACCATCGCGGTCTTTGCCTGGAGCCCGGCCAGTTTTTTGATCGCATCGGAGGTCCGGCCCTTTGCCCGGGCTTCGAGATACCTCCCGAGCATCAGGAATGCGGCGAGCATAATCGCGGTGTCGTAGAACATGAACTCGTGGGTGAGCACAACCGAGAACGTGCCCATCACGCTTGCGACATACGCGACGCCGGTGCCCATTGCGTACATGACATCCATGGACAGGGTTTTGTTTTTGAGCGCCGCCCCTGCGGCTTTAAAGATGGGGTATGCGACATAGAAGAAGACCGGCGTCGAGACGACGAGCATGAAGTACGCGAGCACCTGCATGGGGATCCCAAGCGGCGCCCACATGAGTATCATAAGAGGAATGCTGACCGCAAAACCGATGGAGAACCGCATCAGCTTGTCGTGGAGGTCGGCTTCCCGCGCCGCTTTTTCCGCCTCGTCGCTCACCTCGCCGGCAATCCCGAGGTACTGGTAGCCGGCATCCTCAATCGCCTGCTTCATGTCTGCAACCGTCGATACCGACGGGTTGTAGGTGACGTACGCCTGCTCGTTCCCGAGGTTCACGTTCGCAACAACGACCCCGGGCAGCGCCCGGAGTGCCGCTTCGATGGTCTGGACACAGGTGGCGCACATCCTGCCGCCGACCTTAAGTGTTACCTCCCGGTTGGTCACCTCGTAGCCGGCGTCCCGCACCGCTTTTTCAAGATCAGAAAGACTCGTTTTTTCCGGATCGAACTCCACCCGGGCGGTTTCGGTCCCGAAGTTCACCTGCGCTTTTGTGACATTTTTGACGTTTGCAATCGCTTCTTCCACGGCGGCAGCGCAGGTCGCGCAGTGCATACCGCTAATTTTCAGTTCCGCTTTTTTCTTCTCCGGTTCCGGCACAGGCCAGGCCCCCAAAAGAACAGGTTTTCTCTGCCCGTCCTCTCTCTTTTTTGTGTATATAACGGTTATGAAGGAGACAGCTTGGTACGGGTGGAATATTTATTGCGCCGGACACCAACATGCAGGTGTAAAAATGCAGGGAATACCATGAAGGTGACGATCGATCGGATGCAGTGCGTGAGCTGCGGTTCGTGCTGGGATACGTGCCCGGCACTCTTTGTCCAGAATGACGATGACTCGTTTTCGCAGATCGTAGAGGAGTACCGGGATAAGGGAGATCGCGGAGCCAGTGTTGCCATTCCCGACACCATGGCCTGCGTCCGTGAAGCTGCCGGGCTCTGCCCGGCGTCGATCATCACCATTGTAGAGTGAACCGCAGGTACCTGGCGTAAAAAAATCGGCCGGGCTCATTCACGGATCATGGAGAGGATCATCCGGAACCGCTCACGGGCGAAAACCGCATGGGGTTTGTTTGCCGGCAGGATGATCATCTCGCCGGTCCCGACCGTGAAGGGCGTTCCCGCGATCTGCACCTCAGCTTTGCCGTCGGTCACCATGAGCACCGCGTCGTAAGGGGCGGTGTGTTCGGAGAGCCCTTCGCCCGCATCAAAGGAGAAGACTGTGATGGTGCCGGTTTTCTTAAAGACGATCATCCGGCTGGCAACGGTGCCAGGCTGGTACGCGACGAGATCGTTCACGTTCAGGACTTTTTCCTTGAGGTCTTCACGTCCGGTATCGGTCATGACAGGTTCCTGCACAGTGTTTTTCGTCCATCCTGATATCTGTACCTGTCCTGCATAATGCCTTCCTGTCGGGGAAAAGGTGAGATCAAGAGATATCCTCGACATAAACCCGGTATTCCCAGTTCTCCGGAAGGTTATGGAGGTTAAAGATAGGTACACTATACTGAGACTGCCCATACGGGGCTATGCTGACTTCACTGTACCCGCTTGCCAGCTGCATTCTGCCCGATTCGTCATAAATACCCGCACCAATGACGGCATTGACCGGCACCGCGGTATTGGACTTCACGATCCCGTAAAAATAGGGGGTACCTAATGATGAGTATCCTACCGTAGTATCAACAATCTCCACGACCGGGCCCGTTTGTGCCGAAGCAGGAGCGGTGTAGGATGATACTGGTGCGGTGGAGCCGGGCATTTCGAAATAAATCGCCACGAAGACAATTACGATAAGAGAAATCAGTAAAATGACTTCGGTACTTTTCTTCATAACGGCCGGATTTCTTCATTATATCCTGAACGTTTGCATTTCGCGTCTGCGTTTCTTTTTAAAAATGGATATATGGAGATACGCATCATGCTGACCACAATCCCGTTCCGCTCCACGCAGAAGGAGATATAATGGATTCCTCCGGCTTTTTTCCTTTACAGGGACGCAGGAGGATTTTCCGTCTTCCGGGGAGACCTGAGCTCCCGGATGATCAGGTAAAGCACATCGGTGAGGTACCCGAACAGCGGCAGAATCGCCAGAACCGTCCAGACCGGCGCGAACATCTTCTGTTCCTTTGCGTCCCGGTAGATAAGGAACGCGATGAGCAGCTGGATAACCCAGATACCGATCATCAGGATGGGGCCGGCAAACGAGTGCGCTGCAAACGAGTGCATATGATACATCATGTGAGGTGGCATTGTAAAGTATAAGTTACGTCCCTTTATATGCTTTCACCTGCCGGCAATGAGCCGGATCATTGTAAGCAACCATCTCAAAAGTATTGGAACATTACCATCGTAAAAATCAAAAATACCGGAGGGTGGCAGAAGACCTGCACCGTGCGGGGTTATAAAGAAGGTAACGGCCCTCGGTAACAGCCGGCATGGACATCCTGCAAATAAGTGTTCTTTTTTGTGCGAATTCGTTCCTCTCAGCCGTGTCCGTTTTATTTAAAATTTCCTGGGAGGCGATGGACTTAAGGGATCATTCTGGAGACCATCATATCGTGAAAATTTATTATTTCCCGGAATTTCCTGGTAAAGTCCGGTCACCGTACCAGGATCCCCCCAGTTTTATATCAGACCTTTAATCCTTACCATCGCGACGACACCTGCAACCGATGGCAGTGCGGTGCTGGCGAGCGCTCCCTGCCACCCGATCACCGGTACGAGGCTTTCGGTGATCAGGGGAGCCGAGAGGGCGGCAAGCCCGACCATCAAATTCAGGATGCCGGATGCAGGACCGGCATGTTCCGGGCCGACGATCTCCCGGGGCGAGGCGAAAACCGTTGCCGGCGTCATCCCCCACACGATCCCAAGCACGACAAAAAAGAGTGCCCATGGCAGGAGATCCAGGCCGAGGATGAAGATCACCGGGCAGAGGAGGAGCCCCGCTGCCATCGATGCGAGAATAAAAATTCTCCTGGTGCCGAACCTGTCCGAGACCATGCCGGTGATCGGGGCTGCCCAGATGATCATCGAGACGGGGAGGATCGCAAGCGCTGAGGCGACAAAGAGACTGAAGCCGAGGACAGTGGAGAAATACACGGGCGCAAGGGACGTTATCCCGAGCAGGTAATAGTTGAGCGAGAACCACGCGACCGCAACGAGCCACATCCCGCGGTCGAGAAACGCGGATTCGACGCACTCATGGGAGAGGCAGGCCGACCGCTCATCGGCGAAATACCCGCTGATCCGCGTTCCGTCGTCAGCCGGTTGTTTCGCGAGGAGCGCCCATACGATGAGGGACGCGAGCGCAAAGAGAAAGGAGAACCAGAGAACCGATATCCATCCGTACGAAGCGATGAGGACCGGGGCGAGCACGAAGATGAGAAGCCCTGAGACGGGGAGTGTCGCCGACCAGATGCCCGTCGCAAGGCCCATCTCGTCTCTGCGGAACCAGACTGAAAGGGCGCCCACCGGCCACGTAAATGCCATCCCAAAGCCCAGCCCCGCGATGAACCGGCCGATGAATATCCCCCAGAACGTAGGGAACCCTGTTGTGATAAGAGCGCCAAGCGTGATTGTTCCGAGGCAGGCGATCCCCGCAGTTTTCCAGCCGAGCCGGGGGGAAAGGATCGCAAACGGGATCGCCATGACCGAGATTCCGAGACCAAAACTGGTCATTGCGGCGAACCCGATACCGGCAAGTGATACGCCAAGAATTTCGGTCAGGGCGGGGAAGAGCGGCGGCATCGCAAAGAGTGCGATCGGCCCGGCCATGCCGGCGAAAAATGCGGCAAAAAGAATTGCCCACCGATACCGGTAATTCCCGCTCTCCGGCACAGATCCACCCCGTAATGCAAGACAATGGTCACCGGGGATATTTGGAAGTTTCGCCGGCACGGGTCACGTCCCGGGACAGGGGATGATCCCTCCCCATCATCCCGTCATGAAAATGCTGAGTTTCCCCGGGTTTCCCGATATAATCGGTCACCATAACAGGACTGGAATTCAACTCCCCGGAGAAATCTTCAAAATATCTCTCTTAACGCTCTTGGGGGCTTCGGCACGTGTTGCCTCCGCCCCCCGTCACTGTGGCATCCCCTATGGAGCGATAAACCTTGAGAGGGTAATACAATATAATCGCGAAAGCAGCAGGGGCGGTTCGGGGGGACAAGCACTCTCCCCCTCCGTCAATATGTTGTTTCCAACAGGATACCCGTCACCTGCCTGAAAAGATCTGAAAAAACGGGTGGTACCCGGTCTTTCCAGTTATACGTTTTTCCTTTCGGTGCCCAACAGCAAAAGGAACAGGCTTTGCGCCACAATGGTCCGCTCCAGCTCACCGGTATCCACGCTCTCGTTTGTCCCGTGAATGCGCGAACATGCAGCATCCTCGGCCCCCCAGAGGATGAAATCGGCGTGAGGTACGGCGGCGTGAAGCTCATGCAGCAGGGGTATCGAGCCTCCGGTTCCTTTATCCCGAACCGTTTTTCCAAAGGCGGTTTCCAGTGCACGGCGGGCTGCCACCAGCCCGGGACCCCCGGCCGGGCAGACAAAACCTGAAGAAGCACTCACTTCCTGCACTTCGACATGGACGTTCCAGGGTGCGACCGCACGCAGGTGATCCATCAAGATATGCAGCTCGCGACCGGGATCCGCGTCCGGGGCGATACGCATGCTGATCTTTGCGGCAGCCCGGGGGATCAGGATGTTCGCGGAAGCGCTGATGGAGGGGGCATCAATCCCGATCACGGTAACGGAGGGTTTCGACCAGATGCGTGCGCCGAGCGGTCCGGTGCCGATAAGGTCAACACCCTCCAGCAGCCCTGCGCTCTCCCGGTAGATTTTCTCCGGGTACTCCATGGTTGCAGGGGGATCGGAACGGAGGCCCTGCACTGCCACGTCGCCTTGCGCATCGTGGAGCGTGGCCAGTATCCGTATGAGGGCGATCAAAGCATCGGGTGCTGCACCCCCGAATGCCCCTGAGTGGACCGGACTCTCAAGGGTTTGAACTTCGACGATACAGGAGACCTCGCCCCGAAGGGACGTCGTGAGCGCCGGGTCTCCCACGGTGAGGTTGCCATTGTCGGCCACAATAAATACGTCGCACCGGAAGAGATCCGGGTGAGCGGCGACGAACGCGTCGAGGTGGCTGGTCGTCTCCTCCTCACCCTCGATGAGTACCTTCACGCCTACGGGTGGTTTTCCTTTATAGACCCTGATGGAGGCCGCGGCGATCACGATGCCCGACTTGTCATCGGTAGCCCCCCGCCCGTAGATGCGCCCGCCCTTCTCCACCGGCGTCCAGGGATCCGTCTCCCACCCGTCCTCTTTTCGTGCCGGCTGGACATCGTAATGTGCGTACATCAGGACGGTCGGCGCACCGGGAGGGGCGGGGATCTCCCCGTACACTGCCGGGTATCCCCCGGGGATATCGATGAGTCGGACTGCCTGCAGCCCGTACTCTTTGAGCAGCGCAGCCGTTGCATCCGCCATCGCAGTGACGGGTCCAGAAGGATAGCCGGGAAAGGCCACCGATGGATACCGGATAAGATTTTTAAGTTGTTTCACGACATCGGGCATCATCGCCCGCGTTTTCGAAACGATCTCTTCGAACATTACCTTATTTCCCATGAGTACAGCTCCGGATATACTCGTGTCTGAAGGGGCTTATACTATCTTTTGTTGATAGTTCTCCTGTCGCTTTTTGAGGAGGGCGATGGATTCCATGATTCTCTGTTTTCTGGTATCATGGAAATAACAGGATGGACAGGTTTTTTATTATCATGCGGGATTTTTTAGTTTGATGCGCAACTAACGCTTACTTTACGTGATCTTTTTCCTATGGCCGGGATAACCATGAGATACAGCACCTGCCAAAAATATTTTCCCTGTACAAGGACTCAGGAGATATGATGGACAGGAAAAAAATCCGGCTTCTCCCCGGTGCACTCATTATCCTTGTTCTCCTTTCGGCAGGATGCATCGGTGTACGTCCCGCAGAAAATACCACGGCGCTGCCGACAGTTTCCCCGATCGTCACCCCCACGACACTGGCGCCACTCCCTGGTACGGAGAGCCCCACCTCTCCAACACAGCCTCCAGAGGCAACTCCTGCGGTTACACCCATATCAGTACCGGTTGTCACGCTGACAACAAAACCCATCCCTCTCCCCACAACATCTTCAATATACATCGAAGGAGTTAATTTTCACGTCGCTCCGCTTTCCTTCGACAGCGCGGGGGTTGTCACAAAAGGAAACATCACGTTATCGGGAGTGATCGATTCCCTCTCATTCTATCCCTTAAAAGTCGTTATGAGGGGGGAGATGTACGGTCCCCACTCCCTCCCCGACACGCCAAAAGCAACGGCCTACGATACGATAGCGATCTCTCCCCATGGTACATCGGGATTTACGCTCGAGATGGACGACTATGTGTTTAACGACTGGCCCGGGTATGCGGTCGAGCCCGACACCTGGAACCTGACGATAATGAATGTCTCTGTGGCGTCACCATAAAAACCGGATTATACTGATCCGGGCTGATGGCCCCCCGACCCCCATGGGTCAAGGGGGGGCCACCGTGTCGAGTGCCGGCGGTTGTCCAACCGGTCATGATGATGGGGGCTGACATGCCCCCCTGCTACCAGGCAGGGAGTCCCGCAGCCCCCGTCAGGAAGCCCCGGAGGCGGATCGGTGACAAAAGTTCTCTTAAAGTCCCCTGTCCCGCCGTGCCCCGGAGGGGCTCTGAGGCAGGAACACTCATAAAATATTCGTGATTTTCATGATCCAGTTATAAACCTGATCAAATCCGCATTGATCTATCGGCTCGGGCTCACATTTTTTCATTCATGTGCCTTGAGTCTTCGAAAAATGTCGGTTCATACAGTCCCGGATCTTTTATGAACCGGAATGCCAATCCAGTATCATGGGTCACGAGCTGCATGTGGTGGATGCCTTCACCGGCCATCCCTTCCGCGGGAACCCCGCCGCGGTCTGCATCCTGGATGGCCCGGCCGATCCGGCGTGGATGCAGCAGGTTGCCGGCGAACTGAAACACTCGGAGACTGCGTTTCTCCATCCCGGTCCGGATGGCTGGAACCTGCGGTGGTTTACCCCGGTACAGGAAGTGGAACTCTGCGGCCACGCGACGCTCGCTGCCGCATTCGTGCTCTGGGAGACCTGCCGGGAACAGCCAGGTTCGCCAATTTCTTTTGAGACCAAGTCCGGGAAGCTGATTTCCCGCCGGGACGGAGACTGGATCTTTCTTGATTTCCCCGCAGAACCGGCCCATGATACTGCGCCGGTCCCCGGGCTTGACCGGGCGCTGGGGGCGAAACCCGTCTTTGTCGGGCGGAACCGTTTTGACCTGCTCGTGGAACTCCCTGCTGCCTCTGATGTCTGCGATTGCGAGCCCGACATGGCAGCCCTTGCCGCCCTTCCCGCACGGGGCATCATCGTCACCGCGGTCTCCGATCTGCCGGACTTCGATTTTGTCTCCCGGTTCTTTGCCCCGGCTGCCGGTGTCCCGGAGGACCCGGTCACCGGTTCCGCCCACTGCAGCCTCGGGCCGTACTGGGGGGGAAAACTCCACAAAACCGAACTATCCGGGTTCCAGTGCTCTTTTCGGGGAGGTACCGTCAGGGTCATTCTCGCCGGCGACCGGGTGATCCTGGGCGGGCATGTGGTGCACGTGTTTTCGGGACAGCTGCTGGTATAATCGGCGGGCGATCGGGGCACTCCCGCGTAATCTTATCATGGTTGACGGTCACATATCTAACCGGAGATAAACGATTCGCATGTATCTTGTCGGAGAAGCACTCATAGGCGAGGGCGCGGAACTTGCGCATATCGACCTTCTGCTCGGGAATAAGGAAGGCCCGGTCGGGATCGCGTTCGCGAACGCGGTATCCCAGCTGTCGATGGGGCACACCCCGCTCCTCGCGGTCGTCCGCCCGAACCTGCTCACGAAGCCCGCAACGGTCGTCATCCCGAAGGTGACGCTGAAAGGCATGGAGCAGGTGAACGAGATGTTCGGGCCCGTGCAGGCAGCGGTCGCAAAGGCGGTCGCGGACAGCCTCGAAGAGGGCGTCTTTGCGGACATCGAGATCGAGGATATCGTCATCCTCGCATCCGCGTTTGTCCACCCGGACGCAAGGGACTACAACCGGATCTACCGGTACAACTACGGCGCGACGAAACTGGCCCTCCGCCGGGCGCTCGAAAAGTTCCCGGACACGAAGACCCTTGTGTACGAGAAGGACCGGGCTGCGCACGGCATCATGGGATTCAAGGTGCAGCGCCTCTGGGATCCGCCCTACCTGCAGGTCGCGATGGACCTCGTGGACATGGGCAAGGTTGCCCAGGTCTTAAAGGAAGTCCCGCAGAACGACCACGTGCTCATCGAGGCAGGAACGCCGCTGATCAAGAAGTTCGGCCTCGGTGTCATCGGCGAGATCCGCAAGCTCAGGCCCAACGCGTTCATCATCGCGGACATGAAGATCCTCGACACCGGCAACCTCGAAGCCCGGATGGCAGCCGATGCAACCGCCGATGCGGTCGTTGTCTCGGGCCTTGCCCCGACCTCCACCATTGAGAAAGCCATCGCGGAAGCCCGCAAGGTCGGCATCTACTCGATCATCGATATGCTCAACGTGCAGAACCCGGCAAAGCTCATCGAGAAGCTCAAAGTGAAGCCTGACATCGTCGAACTCCACCGTGCAATCGACACCGAAGAGACTGCCCACGCGTGGGGCGACATCCCGGCGATGAAGAAGGCAGCAGGCGGGAAGCTCCTCTGCGCAACCGCCGGCGGCATCCGTGTGGAAGTTGTGAAAGACGCCTTAAAGGCAGGCGCAGATATTCTCGTTGTCGGCCGCGGTATCACGGCGAGCAAGGACATCGAGCATGCAACCGACGAGTTCCTTGACCAGCTGAACCGGGAAGAGATCGACCAGTTCAGGGTCATGACTGACTTTTAAACAGTCATAATGTTTACTTTTTAGAGAATAATTCGTTGAGTGAATGTTAGACTCTTGCTATTTTTCTCACACAACAACTCTTCCAACTACATTAAATAAAAGATTAGGACACCATTAAAACCTGACTGGGTATATTTCCCTATTCTGTTCACATCCCATCATTTTCTATATAAATCTAAAAGAGAAAACGCGTTTGAATGTGAGTTCACTCAACTGGACTTCCTACAAACAATTCTTTCCTGAAAATGTCTATGCACGTTACATGGTTTGTTGGGGCACAATTAAAATATAAAATCTATATTCTATCATGGATACGTCAAAACGTCTCAACGACTGCGTAACTTCATTGATCTCTCAAATTAAATCGTTCAATAATCTTAATTCACTTGAAGAAAAGTTAGGAGAGGGATTATCGATATTAGGTGATGCATCGACACTACTTGCTCTAACGAAAGGAATTTACAATTTTTATGAGAGAAATAAATTTGAAGCATACTTAGTTCAACTTTTTTTTAAACTTCATGGAGAAGGAGAATATTCTAAAGAAGATGAGCAAAAATTTAACGACTATTTGAAAAATGAGAGAAATATCCAATTTATCGCCGAAACAATCGATGCCTGTTTTCATTCTCATTCAATAAAGTGTTCAGCAATGCTGGATTATTATGCAGGAGATTATTTAGTCAATAGGAATGACCTTAAATATTCGGATTTAGTAATAATCAACTCATTAAAAAATATGTTCGATAATGATGTGGATAATTTTTTCAAACTATATATATGTAAAATTCCAAAATGAGTCATACAAAATGGTAGAGACTCCGCTAAAATTAGGGGTGTTTGATATCAGGTCAGAAATTAAAAAAATGGGAATAAAGTTGATTGAAATGGAGGATACTGTTGAAAAATTGAAAACAGTTCAAGCGATCGGGTATGATATAGGGGGTTATGGAAATATTGGAAATTCATGGGGTGCTTTTATGTTCAATGAATATTCAGACCGCCTATATGATCTCATTAAAAAATTTAAGATCTTCAATAAATCTCAACAAGTTTCACTAGAGTAAGAATAAGAAATTATGGATACAATCATTTTTCTTGCACAGTGACCTCCAACTACTCACTAATTGATAGTTTGGAAAAGCATCAAATCATAGATATAGTGATTTTCTATGGGGTGTGTTGCCTTTGATTTTGTCTTCGTCTTCTCCTTACGTATTTCAAAATCGCTGGTATCAGAGGGCAAATTATCACCAATACGATTAAAAATAATTCAAGATCGATGATATAATTTCCAAAACCCCCCAGAACTCTTTGAAGATCTGGAGTTAACCCCGTTGTAGAACTGACCTGAGCCCAAGTTAGTAGTAATGCAGAAACTGCTACTAAACCCGCGAATAGAGATATTGCGGTCATAGACAAATTTGTATAATCTGCATCTTCTTGTGAATCTCTCAATATATCTCGAATCTCACTTAATACATTTACGCCAGCCGGATCAGGTGTTGTAGACCCACAGGTTGGTGGCGGAGGAACAGGTGTGGGTGTAGGTATAGAGATTGAGGTGGATGTATCTCGGCGCAGTAAGTAATGATTGAAAAATATCTCATAAATAAAGAACGTTCCTCCAACTATTATGAAAAAACAAACCCCATCGGACACTCGTTGTAAGCTACAGATCCATGCCGAGGTAATGATTATGATGGGAAAAATAACAATTGTCTGAAATGCAATCCATTTCTTATCCATGATCAATACTACAATTTTTGAGGTATAATAATATTGTAGCGTATGAACACATTAGTCTGACAATAGTGATTTAAGCCAATTGGGATACCACCATTGAGGATCTTTAAAACTGTTTATATAGTCAAGATCTAATGCGCTCGCATGATGTCTTATCATGTGAGGGGTAATTCCCAATCTTGATTGAAATCGTATTTCACTATAATAGTTGATATCTGAAACCTGTTGATTTTCGTCTCTCATAATTCCCATATGGGGTTGTTGATCATCGTAAACAGTTTCCAAGCGGTGGATAATATCACAATATCTTCGAGTAAACTCATATAATTCTGACAATTTATCTGCAGCTCCCCTGTCTAGATAAATCCAATATTTTTGATTTAAAAAATTGTTATAGTTATTCATTGAAAGGTACTTTAAAACATATCCCGGTTGTGGCTGATTTGAATTAATACCCGGAAGCCACGCTCTTTCTCTTCTTCGAACTTTTTCTAACCACATCGGTAAATTATCAATCAATTCTAAATTATCTTTTATTTCTTTCGTCAATAATCTTAAATATTGATTAAACATGAGATAATCGTTTATTAAAAAAATAATTGGCACTACAACGATAGCCGAAATTATTGCCAACATCAGATCATAAAACACTTTTTCTACTGCAAACGATTCTAACATTTCGACCTTATTTCCAGTGTTTACATTTTAATCATTTTATAACATATGAAATCAGTGGTTCATATTAGTCAAAAGAAGTATCTATCATTTGAAAAATCTAATCAATTCACATAAACACCCACTTTGTAATTCACGGGAATTTAATTTATCAAGATTTTCGCCATCGTTCGGTGCGTTATCACCGACGACAGCGCCCCGCCCCAATCAAACCGCAAACTCTTCAACCCCTCACCGCCCACCGTACAAAAATGACCCGGGGAAGGAAGCCGGTCGCTGCAATCGCCGAAGCAAAAAAATTCGCTGAGCGGATGGGATACCGGTGGCAGGAGAACCCGGATCCGGATCTTGCGTATGATCTTTTCATCTTCAAACCGGGAGCCGCCTGCATCGTGAGAGTCCGGCAGACCCGGTTCCCGATCAACCCGGACACGATCTACGAAGATCTCCTGCCCGACGATCTTCGCGATGTCCGTGGGCTGCCGTTCCCGCCATGGATCACCCGGGAGATCTGGCTCCGCACCCGGCACGAGCGGGCCTGGCGACGGCTCCGGGTCCATGACCTCTCCGTGGAGGAACTCGAATGGTGGGGACCGGATGATTACACGAACCCGCACGCCCGGTAGTGTGCCGCTCCACCCTTCGGGCAGGACTCCCTTTATAAATGGGGGCGGTTGCCGGACATGCTCTTTCCTATAATCCATTCTCCGACGGAGAGTTTTCGGGCCGGATCCGAGGCCGGAACACTCCAGTGGAAATGGTGCCAACGCCCGACAAAAATATTCATATAAACCGATATTTTTTGAAACGGGCTGTTATAATCGGGAAAAAACCGGCCAATTTAGCCGCGTTCCTTTCAGCGTAAAAAAGGGACGATCAACTGGTCATGCGGAACGCTGGAATGGCCTGGAATGATGTTATGGCCGAAAAATAAAGGGGGTTCCTTGCCGGGGAAAAATGATCCGGTCTTTTCGGGAAAACTCCTCGGATCTGCCACCCCCGTGCTCCCGGCAGGTCCGAGGAGGTATCATAAGGGGGGGATGCAGTGGTTTTGATGGTTTTTACCGTCGGTGAATGCAGAATTCATTGTGGGTGTTGCCACCAGGATTTTTCGAGAAAAGCGTGCTCTCGGGGGCTCGCGCCCCCGCCGCACGGGCATCCCCCGGTTGCGATAGTGTCTCAGGACGGTTGAAGGGGATTTGAGGTTGAGCGATCTTTCCCGGAAATTTATTCATGTGATCCGCCGCGGGGGCGTCCCGTCGGGGGCGGCGGAACTCATCGCTCGTGGGGGTATGGGGGCATCAGCCCCCTCATGATCCCCATCACAAAATCCGGACAATCCGGCCCGGCCGGACATTTCCGGAAAAGTTCGGGTCCCGAACTGAGGATTCTTGAAAAAGCTCACTAACATTATCGAACTTTCTGCTCTGTAGAAATCCTAATTTAAAATCGAGTTGTACCGACGAGACCGAAAGATCTAAGGTACATTGTCTCCTTACCTCAATATGTGCACAAAGAGTCAGGAGACAATTAAGAAATCAGCGAGCCGGAATATCAGGTTTATCCAGGCCGCCATTTCTATCGTAAAG
>Ga0187874_10001189_pt1 | contig 25295 bp, 25 predicted proteins | sample June2016WEW_16_1_3_FD_132993 | JGI IMG/M metagenome (GOLD analysis project Ga0187874, IMG submission 132993) | Peatland microbial communities from SPRUCE experiment site at the Marcell Experimental Forest, Minnesota, USA - June2016WEW_16_150 | ecosystem: Environmental > Terrestrial > Soil >... | reverse complement strand
GGAATCGCGCGCTTGGCGCCTTTGGCTTTGGCGAGTTCAACGGCCCGGGCGATTTTGTCCGTTTCGCCGGAAATGACGAGCTGGCCAGGGCAGTTCAAATTCGCCAGCACCACGCCCGCCTCGGCGCAGACCTCACGCGTCGGGGCTTCGTCCAAACCGATGACCGCCGCCATGCCGCCGCGTGTGGCGTCACACGCTTCCTGCATGAATTTTCCGCGCTGGCGCACAACGCGCAGGCCGTCCTCAAAACTTATCGCACCCGCCGCCGCCAACGCCGCGAATTCGCCGAGCGACAGGCCGGCGGTGGCCTCAAATTTGAGAGTCGGCACCTGTTCCTTGAGTAATTGAAACGCGACCCAACTCACGAGGAAAATTCCCGGCTGGGCATTTTCGGTCTTGGTCAACTCGGCGTCCGGCCCGTAGAAACAGATAGTGGTGAGGTCGTAGCTGAGCGCGGCATTGGCACGGTCGAACCAGGCCTTGGCCGACGGAAATTTTTCGGCGAGGTCCTTGCCCATGCCGACGGCTTGCGCGCCCTGTCCGGCAAATAACAATGCGGTTTTGCTCATGTGGCGGAAAATGAAACCTGAATTCGCTTGAAAGGGGAAGAGGAGATTTCAAGGGCGTATTGCGTGTTGCGTCAAGCAGCCGATGAACGGAGATTCAATACTTGACGCAAAACGCACCACAAACCGCCCGGTCCGTCACATCCTTTGATACGTTCCCATCAACTGTCCCTCGGCGAGGACGTGGCCGTTCGTCACCTTGAGCAACTCTTTTTTGGTGAGGCCGGGTTTGAGATTGAGCATCGCGTCCAGCGCGTAAAGCTTGAAAAAGTAGCGATGCGGTTTGCCGAGCGGCGGACAGGGCCCGCCGTAACCCACCCGCCGAAAATCGTTCAGCCCCTGTTTGGCACCGCCGGCGATGGTCTGGGTTTTCGCCACGTCTTCCGGCAGTCCGGTCGCATTCGCAGGCAAATTGTAGGCGACCCAATGCACCCAAGCGCCGACGGGCGCATCGGGGTCGTCGCAAATCAACGCAAAACTTTTAGTATTCACGGGCGCATTCGTCCATTGCAATGGCGGGGAAACGTCGTCGCCATCGCAGGTGTATTTTGCCGGAATGGGCTGGCCGTCGGCAAACGCGGTGCTGGTGATCTGGATGCTCATGGTTTTCGGGGGGGTGTTTTTCGGTGGGTTGTTGTTGTCGGCGCAACTGGCGGTCATCAGGCAGCCGGACAGGGCGGTCATGAACCACAGATTCATTCGCGCGTTCACGGCGCGATTTTATCCTGTTGCCGGCAAAGGCAAATGAAATTTTGACACGAAAACATTTCCCGCTCCGGCGACAGCAAAGCCGGGGGCGGCAACCAGCGGTGGGGGCGTCTTCTGATTGTTGATGGCCGGGCCGGCCGTTGCTGCCCATGCCTTAAGCCCGCTTCGTCTGATTGTGGGGGCGATGCACAACGCGGCGGAGCATGGCGCGGATTTCGCCGATACGCGGTGGTTTGCCCAAAAGGCCGTCCACATGCATGGGCAGATCGTTGTCTTCCTTCATGAACGCGCCCCAGCCGGTGAGCATGACGACGGGTGTGTCGGGTGACTCGTGTTTGACCGCGGCGGCGACTTCGCGTCCATCCATATAGGGCATGCCCAAGTCGGTGATGACGACATCAAATGGTTCATTGCGGTTGCGTGCGGCGCGAAAAGCCGCCACCCCGGCACGGCCGCCATCAGGGGTTTCGACCTGGTGGCCGTCGCGTCCCAGCAGGGTATGCATCAACTCACGCAAGGTGGCTTCGTCGTCAATGAACAGAATGCGGAACGGTCCGGGCAGGCTCTCTTTTTCTGGTTTCGTGGGCACGGTGGTTTCCAACTGGCGGACCGGGAAGACGAGCCGCATGGTCGTGCCTTTGCCGGGTTTGCTGTCAATTTCAATCCTGCCGTCATGCCGTTCCATGACGCCGTAAACCATGGCCAGACCAAGGCCGGTGCCGCGTTTGCCCTTGGTGGAAAAGAACGGCTCGAGACAACGCTTGCTGATTTCCTCATTCATGCCGATGCCCGTGTCGTTGATTTCGAGAATGACGTGGTCAGGAACATCGCCCGGCTTCGCCGATCCCAATGCCACCGCGCGCGTGCGGACGGTGATGACGCCGCCGGACGGCATCGCGTCCACGGCGTTGAGAATCAAATTGACGAGGGCCTCGCGGATTTCACTTTCGATGCCGGCAAATTTGGGCAGGCCCGCATCCAAATCCATGCGCATTTCAATCATGATGCCGCGACCCTGGGGAATATCGCGCCAGCGTGGACGTGTCATGTCAACGCCCTGTTTGACCACCTGATTCAGATCCAGCGCGAGCAGCGATTCGCTGGCGGCGCGCGGGCGGTAAAATTCGCGGAGCCGGGCGACGATGTGGGCGATATCCTCGCCGGCAGTTTTGATGTATTGCAGAAACTTCTGGGTGTCTTCGTGCAAACCCGGCTCGTCCTGACGGATCAATTCGACATAGCCCAGAATGGGTGACAGTGAGTTGTTGATATCGTGCGCAATGCCGCTGGCCATCTGGCCGAGCGCCTTGAGTCGTTCCTGTTGCATGACCGCCTGCTGCGTCTGGCGCAATTCGTTGTAGGCCCTTCGCAGGTCCTGGAAAAGTTGCGCCTGATAAATCGCCAGTGCCATATGCGCGCTCAAGCCATGAATGAAATTCTGTTCCGCTTCGCTGAACCCGTTCAGTTGCCGGCGCAGAAGGACAATCAGACCGAAAACCTTGTCTTTCGTGACCAGCGGCGCGCCAACGCAGGAGGAAAAGCCGGCTTTCGCCATTTTTTGCGGCACGGCCAAATCCAGCTGGTTGAGGTCAGGCACGTAAATCATTTCGCCCTGCAGGCAGGGGCGGAAGGGCGTGTGCGCGAGGGGGACGGCCGGTGGAATCTGCAATTGTTCCGCCAGTGGCTGGCTGTTGGGGCCGCGGACCATCAACTTGAGCATTTCGGTTGGTTCCTCCAGAAAGTAGGCTGCGCTGTAATCAACCGGCAGGTGCTCTTCCAATTGCTGGAGTACAATCAAAACCATGCTTTCGAAATCCTGCCGGGCGGCGATGGCATAGGTGATCTGGTTGAGCAGACTGATGCGGCTGAATTGTTGCTGCAAATCGCGCGTGCGTTCCTCGATGCGTTTTTCCAATTCGTCCCTGGCCAGCAGCAGCGCGTTGTCGCGCTTCTGGATTTGGCCCAGCATTTCATTAAAGCCGTCAATGAGCTGGCCGAGTTCGTCCGCGGATTCTTTTTGGGCGCGAATGGAATAATTCTTCTCCGCCGAAACGGTTTTGGCCGTCTCCGCCAGATGCGAGATGGGGCGGGAAATGATCCGTTGCAAGCGTGAGGCCAGCAGATACGTGGCGGCCAGGGAGACGAGGGTAAACAGGGCGAAAATGGCCGCGTAACGTTCCAGCCGCGTGTGCAATTCGGTCAAATCGGACTTCAGATAAATGGTGCCGATGAATTCGCCATTCATCTTGATGGGCCGGAACAAAACCAAAAAGTCGCCGGAAAAACGCCAGCCGTCCGGCCCGGCCCGCGGCGGTACGGGTTGGGAACCGTTCCGTTCCGATACAAAATACGAGGCAAACAGTTCGCCATTCCGGGCATAAAGGCCCGCGGCGACAATGTTCTTTTTGGCGCTCAACGCGCCCAGAATATCCCTGGCGTTGTTCCGGTCGTCGTACGTCAGGGCCGCTGTGCTTTGGTTTCCAATGATCTCGGCCTGCGTCAATAAATCCCGCACCATGGCCTGCCGGAATGCAAAGTACTCGTAGGTAAGAAACGCCACGGCGACCAGCAACAGTGCGACCGTGCTGCTGGCCATGGTGATCAGCTTCAGCTTCTGGGTGATGGTAAACGTTCGCAAAAAAATCTCCTTACTTGATTGGTTTGTTGGTTCGCAAGGTCAGCAATTTGGAGCTGATTTTCAACCCGGCGTGGCGGGCTGCATCGTCGTTGATTTCAAAGCGGACGCTTTCGTTCTCCATGACAAGGTTGATGATGACACCCGAGGTCGCAAAACGGTCCAGATTATCCGTGACTGTCAAAACACTCGCGCCCCTCAGCGCGTCAAGAATTTCCGGTAAATTGCCTGTTGCGGAGGCGCTGATGAAAAGAATATGGCAACTTTTCAAATCGGAATAATCCGGCGGCTGCCGGGCGCCGGCGGGATGACTGATTTGCCGGACGATTACCGGGTGACCGTTGATGCTTTTGTTGACAACGATGCGTTCGCAGTCGCCGTGAAACGGGTCGCCTCCCAGCACGCCGATGACCAGTGGCGCATCAGCGCTCGCAAAGGCGCTGGCCGGCCATTCAACGAACTTCCCAAAATTGTAGATGAACGCAGCTTTGACCCGGTAATCGGGAGGCCGGTTCTCCTGCGCCTGTGCCAGCCAGTGGCCCGGCAGCACCGCCGGCAGCAGGCAACCAAGCAACAGTGCGGCCCGGCGCATCTGCGCCAACCGTGACTGGCAGCGTTTGAGAGTAACAGTCATGCAAGACGCTTAAAATTGCCAGGTAATGGTTCCGTAAACACTGCGGGGTATTTCTGTTGTTTGCGTGGTGATCTCGGTCGAGTTGAATTCGGCGTGACGATCGTGCAGGAGGTTCTGCCCGACGATGGCCATCTCCCAATGCTTGTTGATGCGCCAGCCGAGCCGGGCGTCGAGTTCAAAGTAGCTCTCAATCTGAAAGCTGGGTAGATTGTCCACATACCGCAGCATGGTGTCGAACGTCACCCCATGCGGCAAATCCATGGACGAACGGATGGAAAACTGATTTTGGGGGTTGGAGCCTTCAATTTGCCCCACCCAACTGCTGTTCGCGGGCGGGTGGGCATACAAGTTCATGTGCAAATACGTGTAACTGGGCCGCAGCCGCCACCAATCCGCCACCTTCCAGGTCGCCGAAATTTCCACACCTTTGGTGTGCCCGGACATATCGTTTCCCAGAACAGTTATCAGTGGGGTCACTGGGGGAAAAGAAACGATCTGCACGCTCCGTAAATCGTCATAATCGTTGTAGAATGCCGCCAGATCCAACGAAAGTTTTTCAAACGGCTGCACCCGATAACCAAGCTCATAGGCCATCAACTTTTCCGACTTGGCGCCAATTGTGCCGTGCGATATCTCCGGCTGGGGCGGGTAGTATGAATCGGCCATCCTCGACGTGAACGATTCCTCCACCCGCGAGGGCGTGCGCACAGCACGGGAAACCGAGGCCCAAAAGGTCTGGCTCGACAACCCGCGCGAATTTGAACCCGCCCACGGGGTCCAGAGCAGTCTGCCGCCCGGTTCCACTTCCACTCCGGTGTAATCGTTGTACTCCAATTTCGTGCCCAGCGTCAGACTCAACCGGTCCTTCACCAGCGCAATTTCGTCTTGCACGAACCCGCTGTATAAATTTTCCGTCTGGTTGTCCGGATTGAAGGAAAGGCTGGGATTGTTTTGTTCCGAGTCGGTGGTGACATGGTAGCCCAGTCCCCAGACCAGTTGGTTGCGCCCGCCCAGAGCGAACTCATGCTGCGCGTTCAAGTCGAACGTGTGGCGTTCCTCGTCGAAAATGGCCGCTTTGCGGCTGGTATAATCGTAATATGCCTGAACCTTCAGCTCGGACGTGTCGGAAAACGTGTGCGTCCAGTGGCCCAGCACATCCGCGCCGTGCACTTGCCAGTCATCCGCCACCGATTCGGTGTACGGCGGAACCAGACTGTACAAACCGTTGATGACCTGGCGAATCCACCCAACGTACCCGTCGCCCTGAACGGTGAACGAATTGGGTCCGGTGGGGTCCCAGTCCACCCGAAAACCGCCGCGCGCCATCTGCCAGGAATTGGTGGCCTCGGTTCCATCCGGCAAATCGGCGCCTGCGTGATCGGAATAAGTTCCATAAATGCGGTAAAAAGCATTGTCGCCGATTTTCCCGCCGTAACGAGCATCCGCAAAGCCGCGTTCCAGCGTGCCGCCGCCGCCCGTGACGAGCCAGCCCTGCGTGTCTTCCGCCCGCTTGGTGATGATGTTGATGACGCCGTTCACCGCATTGGCACCCCATACCGTTGCCCCCGGCCCGCGCACGACTTCGATGTGGTCAATATCTTCCATCATCGTGCTCTGCACGTCCCAAAACACGCCGGAGAACAGCGGCGTGTAAATGCTCCGGCCATCCTGTAACACCAGTAATTTGTTCGCGGACTGGTCATTGAATCCCCGCGCGCTTACCGCCCACTCGCTCGAGTCGATTTGGGCTACATCCAATCCCGGCACCAGCCGTAGCGCCTCGGGAATGTTCCTCGCGCCCGAACGCTTGATGTCATCCTGGGTCACCACCGATACGGCGGCGGGCGTCTGTAAAACGGTCTCCGACGGGCCGAGAATTGAGACCTTGATGTTCATCAATTGCTCGATGGACATGCTGGACAGTGCCGACAGCTCAGTATTCGTCGCGACCGTTTCACTGGAAGTTGTGTTCTCGGGTGCGCCATCGGCGCGCAGTACCATCGCACCTGCCAACAAGAACACACTGGCAGTAGAAATTTTTTCCCCTTTCCTCCCTTGTGACACAAAGAAATGCCACAACTGGAACTTCGTATTTCTCATAAAATTTTCGGGCGTTTCACCTGGTGCAAAGCAGGACGGCGCTTTCCCTGCCAAATACAGATAGAAGCAGCAAAATTCGTTCCGAAAAACACGGATAACAAGCCGTCAGCCGGCCCACCGTTAAAGCGCGGGCCTCAGCTTTTTCGAGAAGGCGCGTTAATACCTGAACTCCAACAAATTTGCGCTTGCTGACGGGCGCCGCCCGACGACAATCGCCTCCATGTTTTCGCACATTGTGGTTTTCTGGACCGACCCGGAGCAGTCAAATGCCGCGGACGAATTGCTCACCGGTGCCAACTGGCTCTTGAAGAACATTCCCGGCGTGCTGCGATTTCACGTCGGGAAAATGGTCCCAAGCGAACGTCCGGTTGTGGAGCAATCGTATCAGGTGGCGCTGAACCTGATTTTCCCGAACCAGCAGGCGGAGCAGGCGTATCAGACCCATCCGCAACACGTCGAGTTTGTCGAAAAATACGTCAAGCGGCTGGTGAAGAAAGTGGTGGTTTACGATTTTGAATAACAGCCGGGTTGCGTGTTGCGTCAAGTAACCGCGAAGGTGGTATGCTGCTGCTTGACGCAACACGTAATACGCACCACATCGTTTATGCTCTCGGATGAAATTTCCGGTGAATCTCGCGCAGCCGGTTTCCCGTAACGTGGGTGTAAACCTCCGTGGTGCTGATGTTCGCGTGGCCGAGCAGTTCTTGAATCACCCGTAAATCCGCGCCGTGCTCCAGCAGATGCGTGGCGAAACTGTGCCGCAACATGTGCGGCGTGATGTTGCGCGCCACCCCAGCGCGACGGACCCGGTTTTTGATGTGCAACCACAGGGTCACCGCGGCGAACGGCGTGCCGCGTTTCGTCAAAAAAACATTCGCCGGTGATTTGGGCGTGACCAGCTTCGGCCTCCCGGCTTCGAGGTAACAATGCAACGCCTCAACTGCTTTGCGTCCGACCGGCACCACGCGTTCCTTGTTGCCCTTGCCGATGACGTTGACGAAGCCGGCTTCGAGATGCAGTTGCTCCAGTCGCAGGTTGCGCAGTTCCGCCAGCCGCAGGCCGGAGGCGTAGGCAAGTTCGAGAATGGCCTGGTCGCGCGAGGTTTCCGGTGTTTCCGGTGTTTCCGGCGCCAGCAGCTTTTCGATTTCGTTGTTCGTCAGCGCCTTGGGCAGGCGCTTCCACCGGCGCGGCAACGAGAGATTTTCCGCGACGTTGACCGGCAATAATTTTTCGTTTTCGGCAAAGCGATAAAATGCCCGCAACGCGGCAATTTCGAGATAAACACTTTCGCTGCTCAGGCGTTTGGTGGACTCCTTCGGCTCATCGGCGAGTGGACGCGAGCGTTCGTGTTGCAGGAAGGACATGAGGTGCTTCAACTCAACCTGTTTCCAGTCGGTCAGTCTCTGCTTCTGTGCCCAGGCGATGAATTTGCCGAGCAACGCGGCGTAGGTTTTCTGCGTGTGCTCCGCCTGCCCGCGCTCGTGGCGCAGGTATTGCAGAAAATCTTCAACGAGGTTTTGCAAAGTGCGATTGATTTAATGGCTTTTTAACAAATCCCGACTCACGCCTCGAAACTCTTCAAGCGTTCCGTAAACATCGATTTTACACCCTTTGAATAAACTCTGATAACGCTTCGCGAGCAAACTACCGCGCTTTTTCATTTCCGGATTTACGATTACGATTTCGGGACGTTGTTTGCTTTTAAAAAAGTAAATCTGCCTGAAGAGCCATTCGGAATAGAAATCAGTGGTCGGGAACGAGTAGCCGATAAAAATAATTCGCTTGCAAAAAGGAAGTTTGTTTCTCGCAATTAGCCAAAGTTTGTGAAGAAAGCTACCTTGCTTAATAAGCTTATAAGACGTTGGTGGTATTATAAATGGCTTACCGTGCTTGTTGCCGCATTTGGGACACGTGTGCAAATCCATAAAATCTAGAAGTTTTTTACCTTTTACTCCTAGTCTTATTTTCCCATGTAGGGAGCAACGTTCATTTGGGCAGACTATCCAGTTCAGTGAGCCGTGTAGTTTCAGCAGAACGCCCCGGTTAATGAAGTCAGTAACCCTCAAAGGTTCTGATTTCATTAAATCTAAATAGCCTTTATAAATTGGCCGACCTGTGCGCTGTAATGTAAAGTCGGCAATCGTATCCCAATTGAAGGAGATAATGCTGTCAGTTGGTTCCAGTTCGAACAAAATGTTCATCAAATGTTCGCAATGAAAACCTTCCGATTTAACAGCTAGGCTTGTTGTAATAAACTGTTCAAGGCCTCTTCTGCAAATTTGGAAACCTTTCTGATACCGCGAACCTTTTGGATACATTTTTTCGCCAATGTCCAAAAAGGTAAAAACTTCTTCAATGTTGATCTGTCTCCATTCGTTTGGATCAAACATTTGGCGGTTGTTGTCCAGCGCCCATGCCCGAACAATCAAATCGTTGAGACCTTCATCCATTAAACCAAGTGAGTTGACGTAGCGCGCGTCATGGGTGTCCATGCGGCCTTGAAAGAAAAGATCATGAAAAAAGTTCGGCCCAGAAGGCATCTTGGCCATCGCCTCGCGAAGGCTACTTTCAATTGGATACTTGGCTGCGCCAATTGAAGCACCGGCGCCTAAAACTAAAAGAGTTGAATCAGCGGATGCTTCTTTTTTCATTCGCAAAGGAGTTAAAGCGTTTTCCCCGTCAGTTTTTCGTACGCCTCCAGATATTTCGCACTGGTTTTGGCCACGACGTCAGGCGGCAACACCGGCCCGGGCGGGGTCTTGTCCCAGTCGAGCGTTTCCAGATAATCGCGGACGAATTGCTTGTCAAAGCTCGGCTGGCCCTTGCCGGGCGCGTATTGGTCGGCAGGCCAGAAACGCGAGGAATCGGGCGTAAGCACCTCGTCAATCAGGATGAGCTTGCCGTTTTCCAAACCGAACTCGAATTTCGTGTCGGCGATGATGATGCCGCGTTGGCGGGCGTAATCGCGGGCGAAGTTGTAAATCTTCAGGCTGGCCGCGCGCGCCTGCCCGGCGATGTCGTCACCGACGATTTTCTTGGCCCGTTCGTACGAAATGTTTTCGTCGTGGCCGGTTTCGGCTTTCGTAGCAGGCGTGAAAACCGGCTCGGGCAGTTCGGACGATTCTTTCAGTCCCGCTGGCAATTTGATGCCGCAGACAGTCTGCGATTTCTGGTATTCCTTCCAGCCCGACCCGGCGAGATAGCCGCGCACGACGCATTCGATGGCCAGCGGCTGGCATTTCTTCACAATCATCGAGCGCCCCGCGAGTCTGTTTTTCAGGTCATCGGACAGACCGGCCAAGGCCGAGACTCCCAACGTATCACCGGCATGGGAAATGAGGTGGTTCGGCTGGAATGATTCGGTCTGGGCGAACCAGAAATAGGAAATCTGCGTGAGCACCTCGCCCTTGCGCGGGATGCCATTGGGCATGACCACGTCGAAGGCCGAGAGGCGATCGGTGGCGACGAACAGCAGGCGGTCGCCCAGATCAAAAACTTCGCGCACCTTGCCGCTTTTGAGCTTTTTGATGCCTGGCAGATCGAGTTGGAGGACCGGTTTGTGATTTGAATTTGCCATGGCGCGATGATGGAATTTTAGACGGTAAGTTCAAGGTTCAAAATCAAATGGCGGGACCAACGCGCCCTTTCAACTCCGCCCTCGACAGCTCCACCTCCATCTGGCAACCATGATGGCAAACGGTTTGCGCCAGTGAATCCCGGTTTTTCAAGTATCCTGTGAAGCACAAGTCTGTGGCATCCAGTGTTTCCCAACCAGAGGGATCGTCATCGGCCAGCCGGGCGCGGGAATTTTTTCTGGTGATGGCCGTCTGGCTGGTGCTGGCTATCGCCTTGTGTTGGCTGGGTAGACAAAACACAACTGCCCCGGGCCTTTATTACGATGAAGCCGTGTCGGCAGGGATGGCGAAGGACTTTGTAACCGGGCAGACCCACGGCCAGCACATGCCCGAACACGTGGTGATTGAACTTTTCGGCCGGCCGTTTCCCGTTTTTGTCCAGTCTTATCTTGGCGCCCTGAAAAGCTGGCTGTTCATGCCGGCCTTCAGTCTTTTCGGCGCAACTTTGCCGGTATTGCGGCTGACGAATCTGGCATGGAGCCTGGCGGCGTTGCTTTTGTTTATGATCTGGTCCTGGAAAATGCTGGGTCTGCCGGTCGCACTGATTGCCAGTCTGTTGCTCGCCTCAGACCCGACGTTCTTTTTTCTGGCTTACCTGGATTGGGGATCGGTGGTGCCGAGTTTTTTATGCCGCTTTGCCGGTTTTTTAATGATCTGGGAAGCGTGGCAACGGCGGCAGAGCCGTTTTGCCTTTCTGGCCGGGATTTTTTTCGGCCTGGGCTTCTTCAACAAGATTGATTTTGCGATTATTTTGGCAGGCGCGGCGATGGCCGGGGTCGGCGCCCTAGGCCAGCCAAGGGCAGCCTGGGTCGGCGCGCGAAAAAATCTCGTTTTGCCGACGGGATTGGGATTTCTGATTGGCGCCGGACCAATGACTTTAACCCTGCCATTTATCATCGGTTTCACCCTGTCCGGACACCACGCGGGTTATACCGGCGAATTCGTTGAAAAAATCCACACGCTGCGGACGATGTATGACGGCTCGTATTTCTACCGCCTGATGGACGCAGGCGGGTTGTTCAACAAAATGTATCAGGCCTCCTGTCCGGTGTGGACGCCGCTGGGAATCGTGTTCTGCGCTTCCGGCCTGATGGTGATTGCGAACGTGGTTCGTCACCGCTCCCAGGACATCGCCTGGCGAAAACAAGTGTTTTTGTTGCTGACGGCTGTATTTGTGACTATCGGCGTTGTGCTGTTGCCGGGCGCGGTGCGGATTCACCATGCGGCACTCGTGGTTCCGTTTCCGCATTTAATCATCAGCATGGCCGGAGTGATGTTGTGGAATCGGCGCCCCGGGCAACGGCTTATGCGCGGACTGCTGCTGGCCGGGTTAGCCACACTTTTGCTGTGGCAAACCATGGCCGTCAGCCAGACCGAGCGGTTGATCAGTGATACCCAGGGGCGCGGCTGGTGGAGCGACGCATTGTTGGATTTTTCCCGGCAGGTGAAAAACCGGTCCGACCTTACTATCGTCAGTCTGGATTGGGGTTTCAATGAGCAATTGCTTTTCCTCACCGATGGCCCGCGGCTGGAAGAACCCATCTGGCATCCAGTCGGCGCGTGGCCGGACAGCTCGCATTGCATTTTCCTGATCCATCCGCCTGAATACACCCTGTTCAAGAACGCCCCGGCATTGCTACAGTCCCTGTCGCGCAAAAGCAAAAATGTTGACGTTCAACCGTGGTACGACCATCAGGGGCAGATTGCTTTTTACGCCGTCCGTTTCCCGGCGCCGTAATTTTTACGCCACCGCGCGCTGGACGAGTTTGACCAGGAGAGGGATGCTCGCCTGCGACTGGCCATCGAGCCGGATGTCCACGGAATACAAGCCTGCTTCGGTGAACCGCAGTTGCTGAATATTCACGAGGAAATTGCGCGTGACGAAATGCGCGTCTTCAGGCAGCGCTACCGCCACGGGAACCTCGATGGGCTGCATGATGGAATGGCCGTCGGCGTTGATAAAGTTCAGCGCGAGCTTATGCTGGCCTTCATCACCGGCGGTAAAGGTAACGCGCAACGCCACGGCGCATTGCGGATGCACGGCAGGCATTTGCGGCGCATAGATCGTGTCGAACGAGCCGAGGAGATTCAGCTTGCCGTTGTCGTCGGTCGCGGCGTCGCAGAGCACAGCCACTTGAATGTTCATGCAGACATAAAGACACGAATTGCACGAATTGGCACGAATTTCTTTTCCCGCCTGCGAGAGCTTTCTCAATTCCGCCGCCGTTTCCGTTCGGAAGGGACGGAAGCAATTATTTCACCGTGCGCGAAAGTTTTGCAAAAATCCGGCCGGCTTCTTCCAGCGTCTCCTGGGAGCCGATGTCGAACCAGAGGCCGGGCACCCGCCAGGTATAAACCGCCGTGCGCGGATACAGCCATTGCACGAGCCGTCCGGGCTGGTCGGGATTGTTACCCTCGGCAACGTATTGCCGGATGAACGGAATTGTGTCTTTCGGGTAAAAATAAAGCGCAATGCCTGTGAGCGTGCTGGCGGGGTTCGCGGGCTTTTCCTCGAAGAAGGTGATGCGACCGTCGCCGTCCACGGAAATCCCGTTGTATTTCCTGATTTGTTCCAAATCACCCACGTCGTAAAGCGCGAGCACCGGCGCCTTTTTCTTGCGGCAGAATTTGCCGAAGCCGCCCAGCTTCTCGCTGAACAAATTGTCGCCGGCCACCACGATCAAATCGTCATCCACGTTTTGCGTTTTAAGGACAAAATGAATGTCGCCGATGGCGCCGAGTTTGTCCGCGTCGCTAGTCGTGCCGTCGTTGACGATGGTGAAATTCAATTTCGGCCGGGTGGCGCGATACCGATCCGACCAGGTCTGGAAGTGGCCGGCAAATTTGGCATTGGTCACCACGTAAATGCGGTCAATGCCGCCGATGGGCGCGAGATTGTCGAGGACGTATTCAATCATCGGTTTGCCCGCCACCGGGAGCAGCGGTTTGGGTTGCGTGAGGGTGAGCGGATACAGTCGCGTAGCGTATCCGGCGGCGAGGACGATGACTTTCATGCCTTATTTTCGAACAGGCCTGGCGCCGTGGCGCGCGCCAAGGTCTGGCAGCGGGCCAGAGTTTCTCCGGGCGATTCGCTTTGCAGTGCAGACTCGGCCAGCGTACGGACTTCACTCGATATGAGCCGGCGGATTAGGTATTTGACCGGCGCGAGGCCGGCGGGCGCGGTGCTCAATTCATCCACGCCCAAGCCAATCAACAGCGGTACGAGCACTGGATCCCCCGCCATCTCGCCGCAAATGGCGACGCGGATGCCGCGTTGATGCGCGGCGTCCACAGTCATCTTGATCAGCCGGATGATCGCCGGATGCGTCGGTTCGTAAAGGTGCGAAACCTTTTCGTTCGTGCGGTCGGCGGCCAGTGTGTATTGGATGAGGTCGTTGCTGCCGATGCTGAAAAACTTCGCGCGGGTCGCCAGTGCGCCGGCAACGAGCACGGCGGACGGAATTTCAATCATCACGCCGATTTCCATCGTTTCGTTAAAGGGCTTTCCTTCGGCGCGCAATTCGGCCTTGTATTTTTCGACGAGGGCGTTGGCCTGGTTCAATTCATCCATGCCGGAGATCATGGGGTACATCATTTTCACGTTGCCCTCGGCGCTGGCGCGGAGAATGGCGCGCAGTTGCGTGCGGAAAAGTTCGGGCTGCTGGAGGCAGAAACGGATCGCGCGCCAGCCGAGAAACGGATTCATTTCCTGCGCGAGTTGCAGGTGCGACGCAAATTTGTCGCCGCCCAAGTCCAGCGTGCGGATGATGACCGGATGCGGTTTCAAGGCGGCGGCGACCTGCTGGTAGGCCTGGTATTGCTCCTCCTCGGTCGGCAATTTATCGCGGTTGATGAAGAGAAATTCCGTGCGGAACAGCCCGACGCCATCCGCGCCATGCGCGAGCACGGCCTCAACGTCGTGGGGAGCTTCGATGTTGGCGAAAAGTTGGATGGATTTTCCGTCCAGTGTGATGGCGGGCTGGTGCTCGATTTCGTGCAGCTTTTCTTCGAGCGAAGCCTTGCGCTTCACCAGTTGGCCGTATTCAAACAGCGTCTGGTCCGTCGGGTTGACAATGACGACGCCATTGTAACCGTCGAGCAGCGCGTAATCGCCGCTGTCGAGTTCCTGGCTGATGTTCTGTAAACCGACCACGGCCGGAATGCCCAGCGACCGCGCCATGATGGCCGTGTGCGATGTCTTGCCGCCGATGTCCGTCGCGAAACCGAGCACCAGTTTTTTGTCCAGTTGCGCCGTCGTGGACGGACTCAAATCATGACTGATCAGGATGCACGGTTCGGCGAGGTGATGCAGGCCGAACTGGTCCTTGGCCTCGAGCAAATTATCCAGCACGCGCGCCGTCAGATCACGCAGGTCAGCGGTGCGTTCGCGCAAGTATTCGTCGTTCGCGCCCGCCAGCGCCTCGGCGTAACGCTCGGCCACGGTGTGAAAGGCGTAGTCGGCATTGACCTTTTGCTCGCGGACCATGCGGATGACCTCGTCCACCAGCACCTGGTCTTCCAGCATCAGCAAATGCGCGTCGAAAATGTCCGCGTCCGCCGCGCTCAACTCCTGCAACACTCTGCGCTGCACCTCAAGAATCTGCTGGCGGGTCTGGACCAGGGCCTGTTCGAAGCGGCTGACTTCGCCGACGATTTCGTTTTCGGCCAAGTCACGCCGGGCGATGACGTGGTGGGTGCGATGCAAAATGAGAATCTTCCCGCGGCAAACGCCGGAGGAAACGGCGATACCGCGAAACGTCCGTTCTCCTTTTTGCTGCTGCTCGGCCATACCCGAGAAATAACCAAAATCGCCGGGGTTGAAAAGCATTTACGCGGGAAAAGAACGGTGTGCTGGAGTTATGGCGTATTGAAGGGTTGATTCAACCACCCCGGCGACTCATTACTCCACCACCCCATTACTCCAATCCTGTCAAGCCCGTTCCATGTATTTGCCCGTGCGCGTGTCCACTTTGATTTTCTCGCCGGTCTTGATGAACAACGGCACTTGGACGGTGATGCCGGTTTCGAGCGTCACCGGCTTTTGGACGTTGGACGATGAGTCACCGCGAATGCCCTCGGGCGCGTCCGCCACCGTCAACACCACGCTCGACGGCAATTCGATGGACACGGCCTTTTCCTCTACGAACGTCACCGTCACCTGGCCGTTCTCCACGAGAAAATTCTTCGCGTCGCCCACCAATTCCACTGTCAGCGTGACCGTTTCGTAGGTTTCCGGGTCGGTGAAGACATAATCGGCGCCGTCCTTGTAGCTGAATTCCATCTTTTTGGCGATCATCGGCACCGGTTCGATGCGCTCGGCGGAGCTGAACCGGACGTCGGAGGATCGCCCGCTGCGGATGCTGCGAAGTGTGGCCTGCACAAACGCGCGCAGATTGCCCGGCGTGCGGTGTTGCATGTCCAATACCACACAAATGTCGCCGTTGTAATTGATCGCCATGCCGCGGCGGAGGTCGTTTGCTGTCGCCATAAAATAAAAAACCAATCGTCCGAAATGATGGTCCCGCGAACCGGGAGCGGCGGAAAATAACCCAAAATCGCCCGAACGCAAGACGGTTTTGGAACAACCGGAGCCTTACCGGGTGTGAATATCTTCTCTTGACCATGCCTTGACACCCCAAAGTTTTGTATGTTACAAACGTGTGACCACAATTAGCTGTGGCTTTATGCGCTGCCCAAAGTGCGGTTGTCAGGACGACAAGGTCATTGATTCACGCGCCTCGCGCGAAGGGGCCACGATTCGCCGCCGTCGTCAATGCGCCAAATGCGCTCATCGCTTCACAACTTACGAGGAGATTGAGCGCGAAGGATTGATGGTGCTCAAGCGCGACGGGCGGCGCGAGGAATTTTCGCGGGAAAAACTTTTGTCCGGCATCAGGAAGGCCTGCCAGAAACGCCCCATCAGCTCCAAGGTGATGGAAGATTTGGTGGATCACATCGTCGCCGTCGTGACCGACGAATATGAGAGCGAGGTGCCCGCCGAGTTCGTCGGCAAAATGGTCATGGACGGCCTGCGCGAAATTGACCAGGTCGCCTATGTCCGGTTTGCCAGCGTCTATCGCCGGTTCCAAGAAGCCACCGATTTTGTGCACGAGGTCAAAAAACTGGAGGCCAGGCAATGATTGCTTTGCTGTCCGATTGTTTGCTCTTCCGGCTCGCCAGCGGCGAAAGCGTTCCGTTCTCGGCAGAGATGATTTCCGTCGAACTCGTTGGCGACACGGCGGGGAAATTCGATCCCGAACTGCTGCGTCACGCTACTGCATCGGTCTTTCATTATTTCAAAAGTGAGCTGGGCCGTGAAACCGTCACGGTCGGTGAATTTGCCGGGGCGCTGGAAAAGGTGCTGCGCGGCCTGGGGTTCAACGTCTCCTCCGCCGAACCGGATCCACCCTGGCATGAGCGTCAGGAGATGGTTGAGGCCGATTTGCGGGTGCTCGCCCGCGAATCCGGCGAGAGCCGCGAGTTGTTTTTCTTTCCGCGATTGCGGGGCGAACTCCGCGCGCAACTGCGCCGGACGCCGCGCCTCGTGCGCTTTCGCGGGTTACGCGATTGTGTCAAGCAGCTTGCCGGGGCGCGCCGCTGGAGTTCGCGTTGCGAAAAATTGGAAGAGCAAATCGTCGAATACCTCCGCGGCTGTCTGGGCGCCGAACCGGAACAGGCCGACTGTGCGCTGGTGGTGGAATGATCATTTAACGCACCTTTTGCCCTGTCCCTTCCCCCACCGGGCGGGGAGAGGGTGTCGCGCAGCGGCGGGAGCGGGGTTTTATTCGTGAAAATTGGGGCGGTCCGCGTCTAACATAAAGCCATGACCAAAACATTATTTGAAAAAGTCATCGCCCGCGAAGTTTCGGCGACCATTGTTTACGAAGACGATAAGGTGCTCGCCCTGCGCGACATCTATCCCCAGGCGCCGACGCATCTGTTGCTGGTGCCGAAAAAACCGATCCCGCGCTTGGCCGAGGCCAAGGCAGCCGACCGGGCACTGCTCGGTCATCTGCTGCTCAAAGCTGCCGAGCTTGCCGCGAAAGCCGGCTTGAACACAGGCGGCTACCGGCTGGTCATCAACAACGGCGAAGACGGCGGCGAGACCGTGCCGCACCTGCACATTCACATCCTCGGCGGCCGCCACATGGCCTGGCCGCCGGGTTAATTCTAAGAAAATCCCTTTTCATCCTTTGGGTTCGCCGGATTTTCACCAACCGGCGCGGAGCGCGGTTCGGACGATTGAACATATTCTTCCAAACTGATGCATTAACATCCGGCTGGGATTTATTTTCCAGACGTTTCTGCTTCACCGGTTTTTGATTTCTCTTTCAATTTTGTTGTGGACAACTGCTTAAGCGCGTCACCCACCAAATCCACCTGGTCCTGCTTGCCAACGACGATCAGCACCTTGGTGTCTTTGTGATAACTGATCACAGGTGGATTGGTTATGCCGAGCATCTTCCAACCGGTCTCAATAGTAGTGGTAATGTCGTCAACCTTGTAACCGGCTTCTAGATAAGGTGACACTTGATAGAATCTACAAACGGTCATTGAGATCCTTTGGAAAGGCCCCGGTTCGCCGTCCCACGAAAAGAACCAGATCGAGTTATCATTTAACGCGCCTTGTGTACTGAACCCATATTCCGAAGTGCGCTCTTCGCCGTAAACGCCCACTCCATTACCGTTGTCAATTGCATAACGTGCATTTTTTCTTGAAGCTTGCTTTAGCACCGCAAACAACTCAGCCACGGTTACATTTTTCACAGAAACAGCGGGAATTTTGAGGTTGGCATATTCGTCCGGAATAACAGTGTTGAGCGGCTTGTCTGTCGCCTTTTCAATGGCTTTCACCAAGTCCTTTGGTGTGCCGCCGGGAAAATCCAAATCGAATTTCGACAGCGAGTTGGTCGCCTCAACCCAAACGTAACGTCCAGAACTGCTTTCCGGTGGCGGTGTTGGAAACGGGCGAGGCACAGGTTGGGCATAAGCCAGAACGAAAGCGAACGCGACTAGGCAAATGGTAAAGGGCATGAATTTTTTCATAAATGAATTGGTTTGATTTTTGGTCTTCATATCGAAACACGACAGCCAGCTATAAATCTTTCATCTATTTGACAAATTTATTCAACACCGCACCAAGCCGTTTGATGCCTTCGCGGATGTCGGCCTCGCTGGCGTTGCCGAAGCTGATGCGCATTTCGTGATTCGTTTTGCGCCGCGCCGGGTCGTCGGCGTAACAAAGTTCGCCTGGCACGTAGAACACGTCGTTTTTGAGCGCGGTCTGGAAAACCTTCGATTTCATGCCTGCCGAAATGTTGCGCGGCAGGCGCGCCCAGAAATAAAGTCCGCCTTCCGGCTCCCACCATTCAACGGCGGAGGGAAAGTGTTTTTCCAACGCCAGCTTCATCACGCGCGCCTTGTGCGCGTAACGTTTTCGCAACCGCGCCACCTGCTTCTCGTAAGCTCCCGACGCCAGAGCGCGGGCGAAGAGCTGTTGCAATAGATTCGCCGTGCCGAAATCGTGATTGCCTTTGATGTGCTTCACTGCCGTGAACAGCGGCTCCGGCAAAATGCCGTAGCCGACGCGCGCACCGGTCGCGAATGGCTTGGTGAACGTGCCCGCATAAATCACCCGTTCCGCCGCGCCGGGAACCGCGAGCGCGGATTTTTCTCGTGCGGTGGCAGGGCCGACCTGCCCGTCGGCCTGGACGCGCGGCAGTGCGTCCCTACCTTTCATCTGAGCGCCAAAACACAATTCGCGATACGCCGCGTCTTCGAGCAGATAAATCGGATGTCCCGCCGCGCGCTCGAACCGCTTCAGCAATTTCAGGATGCCGCGCTTCTTCTCGAAGCTGGTAGTGACTCCGGTCGGATTTTGGAAATAGCTGACGAGGTAAAGCATTTTGACCCGGCGCAAGTCGCCGCTACGTTTGAGCGATTGCAGGACTTTTTTAAGGTGCGCCAGATTCAGTCCGTCGCGTTCGAGGCGGACACCGCGCGCGCGCAGGCCACGGCTTTGGAGGATGCCGAGATAAACGAAATACGTCGGGTCTTCGACCAGCACGATGTCCCCTTCGTCGCACAAGGCCTCGGCGCTCATATAAAGCAGTTGCTGCGAACCACTGGTGATGAGCAGGCGCTCGGGCGAATAAACCTGTTCGTCATTGTCCTTCGTCCTCGTCCTCGCTCTCGATTCGAGGACGAGGGATGGCGACGAGGACGAGAACGATTGCGCGTCGAGCTTGTGCAAATGCTGTGCGGTAAGCCGGCGCAGCGCCGGATCGCCGGCGGTTGACCCATATTGCAATGCGGGCTGACCGGTCTTGGACGAGCGCAGAATTTGATTCAGCAAAGCACGCGTTTCGGTGACGGGCAACGAAAGATTGTCGGTGAAACCCGCAGCGAGCGAAATCAACCCGGGCCGCGAAAGTGCGGCCTGCATGAGCCATGAAATGGGCGGTTCAATGGTGCGTTGACCCATTTTGGACAAGGCGGAGTTTTTCATTTCGAAAGCAATTTAACATCCAACAACCAACATCCAACATCGAACTTCCAATGAGTACGACCATTGGAAGTTGGGTGTTGAGTGTTGAATGTTCGATGTTTCCCAATCACTTGGCGCCGAAGACGCTGTCGAGGATAACTTCCTTGGTTTTCCAGATCAGCGCCATGGTCATGGCCAAGGACGGCAGCACGAAAAGCACCAGCACTCCAAAGCCGTGCTGGATTACCCAGTCGGAGAAGTCGCCGAGCGCCAATTGCCACCGTGCGGAGTGCAGGAAGGCAACGAATGCCGCGCCCAGAAAAAGGAATACGACGAGCAGCCAGCGGTTGAGTGCGGTGAACAGGAGCGTTTCGTGCCGAAGTGTTTCGTCCGGCAGCATCGCGCCCAGTTGTTTGAGGACGAGATTCAGGTTGAACAAAAACAGCAACCCCGACAAAACCAGCACGAACACCGCCGCGGTGAAGAACGGTTGTTCCGGCATCTTGTTCTGCCAGTAAAGAAACGGGCAGAGGCCGAGGTTGACAAGGCCGGGGAGTTTTGCGCGGTCGAGGGCGTTGCGCCAGGGCCGCTCCTGTTTTTGGAAATCGCTCATTTGCCAGAGGCCGTAGAGCAGCAAACCGGTTCCGGCCAGCGCGGGAACCAGGCCCAGCGGTTTGAGCCAGTCGGCCCTGGCGGTTTCCGCGCAAATCACCAGCGTCGCGGGCATTCCCCAAAACAACGCGGACAGGCCGCGGACGAGGCGTCCCAGGGAGCGGAGTAATTCGGCGTTGGGTGCAGGGTCAGACATTTTGGAAAGTATGACGGATGAAGGACGAAGGATGAAACTAAAATCAGCGCGGCTGGCGCGGAAAAATTTTCATCGTTCAACCTTCAGACTTCATCCTCAAAAACTCAAATAGGTGTAGGCCTTCAGGCTGCGCTCGTAATCATCCAGCAAGCGCATGGCCTCAGACGGTTTCATGCGGTCGGATTTGATGGCCTCGTCCATTTGCGCCTTCATCTGGCGCTTAAGTTCATTCTCATCGTATTGCACGGACGCGAGCGCCTGGACGATGGTGTTGCCCTCGATGATTTCCTCGATGTAATAGCCGGTGGGTTAGTCGGGTTCGAGAAAGACGTGGACCTCGTTGACGCGGCCAAACAGGTTGTGCAGGTCGCCCATGATGTCCTGATACGCGCCCATCAGGAAAAAGCCGAGGTAATACGGTTCCGGCTGGCCATTGCCGTTGGTGTTGAGCTGGTGGAGCGGCAGCGTGTCGCGCACGTCGCGGAGGTCAATGAACTTGCTGACTTGGCCGTCGGAATCGCAGGTAATGTCCACCAGCGTGGCTTCGCGGGTGGGGCGCTCGTTCAGGCGGGCAATCGGCATGATGGGAAACAACTGGTCGAGCGCCCAGTGGTCGAGCAGCGACTGGAAGACGGAGAAATTGCAGAGATACTGGTCGCCGAGGGTGTCTTCGAGCTTGCGGATTTCCTCCGGCACATAGGCGCGGCCCCTGTAATGTTCGACTACGGCGCGGCTGATCTGCCAGTAAAGGTCTTCCACCTTCGCCTTGTCGCGCAGGTCCAGCACGCCGAGCGTGAACATGTGCTGCGCGTCGTCGCGGCGTTCGAGCGCGTCGTGGTAGGCCTCAAGCTTGTTAAGCTTGGCGAGGTTTTTCCGCATGTCGAGAAACTCCTTCACCAGCGCGTGCTCGTTGTCGCCGTATTTCAAAAATCCGCTCGGCCGGGTTTTTTCAATCGCACCGAACACCTCGACAATCAGCACGCTATGGTGCGCGACGATGGCGCGGCCGCTTTCGCTGACGATGTCCGGGTGCGGCACGTTTTCGGCGTTGCACACGTCGGCGATGTAACCCACCACATCGTTGGTGTATTCCTGCAGCGTGTAATTCGTCGAGCTTTCAAACGCCGAACGGCTGCCGTCGTAATCCACGCCCAGCCCGCCGCCGACGTCCAGATAGGTGAGGGTGAACCCCATCTTGTGGAGCTTCGCGTAAAGGCGCGCCGCCTCCTGCACGGCCTTCTTCACCGTCAAAATGTCCGACACCTGCGAGCCGATGTGGAAATGCAGCAGCTTGAAGCAATGGCCGAGGTTTTCGGCCTTCAACATCTCCGTCGCCTCCAGAATTTCCGCCGTGCTCAGGCCGAATTTGGCAGTTTCGCCGCCGCTTTCGGCCCAGCGTCCCACGCCCTTGCTCAACAGCCGCGCGCGGACGCCGAGCAACGGTTCGACGCCGAGCTGTTTGGAAATCGAGATGATTTGCCGCAACTCCTCCAGTTTTTCCACCACCAGCATGACCGTTTTGCCCAGTTTGATGCCGAGCATGGCCATCCGGATGAATTCCGCGTCCTTGTACCCGTTGCAGACGATGAGGCTGCCGATTTGATTTTGCAGCGCCAGGCCGGCGAGCAATTCCGGCTTGCTGCCGACTTCGAGGCCGAAATCGAACGGCTTGCCCGCGTCGAGGATTTCCTCCACCACCTCGCGGAGCTGGTTCACCTTGATGGGAAACACGCCGCGGTAACGGCCCTGATAACCGTATTCGGCAATGGAACTGCGGAAGGCCTGATTCAGCGACTCGACCCGGTGGCGCAAAATGTCCTGGAACCGGATGAGCAGCGGAAACTTGAGGCCGCGCGCCTTGGCCTCCTCGACCACGTCGGTCAAATCCACCGCCACGCCGGCGTCCTGCAACGGCCGCGCCACCACGTGCCCCTCGTCGTTGATGTCGTAATACTTCGCGCCCCAGCGATGAATGTTGTACAGGTTGCGGGCCGCTTCAATGTCCCACGGTCGCGCCGCATCGGTTGAATTGCTCATCTCATGTGTCCAATCGAGCGAACTATAAAATCCCCGCCGCAGAAATCAACAGGCAGAATGAAATATTTTTGCGCCGCGCGAACCACCTTCAACGAATCACTTCCGCCGGTTTGCTGGACATCATCGGTGTACGATTGCACGTGGTCTTTCGCTGAAAGTCGCGTAATCCACCGTGAGTTCTTCACCCGCCGCAATATCACGCAACGCAAAAAATGTGTAATCCTTGCGGCAGCCGACATTCGGTTTTTGGCCTAACCTTGGCTCATTGAGAAACCAAGCTGCGGTCATCAGGCTGAAATTGGCAGGACATCCGTAAATTTCGCCATTGTCTTTGATGATGCAGAAATCTTCGTATAACCGCCGAATTTCGCCGCGCAACTGTTTAATTTTGTTCCTTTTAATCCACACGATCGGGGCGTCATCGTCTGGGAAAATTGAAGTGCCTTTCGGGATGGCACGAATCGCGAATACTCCGACACCGTGAATTTTTGAGGACTTAATTTTAGTGAAAACGCCGTCGCTCGGCATCCTGCGATTGGTTCTTTTTGCTGTCATCACCTTCCCGATTTTTCAGCTGTCCAAAAATTGCTTTACTTCAACGCGCAATGAATATGCGTTAACGAAAAATACCAGCACGCCAATTAAAACCGCCAAGGAAAATGGCCAGTCATAATCTGTTGGGAAAACGCTAAGAATTAAGCCCAAAAGCTATCCGGCAATCAGACCAATGGTAAGATTCATGTTAAAAACGTAATAAACGAAGTAGTAATCCTCGAAAATTGCCTGCTTCTCCACAGACAAGCTTTTAAGTTTGTCCCATTTGATTTCAGATATTTTGTCGGCAAGGTGCTCTCCTAAATCTCGTAAACAATCCAAAAACTCGCCAATCACAAATGGGACAATAATAGCCAAAATAACAGCGAAGTTGGAACCAAGAGAGCTGGTAATTTTTGACCAAAGCGCCGCAGTGTGGTGAGCCTGTGCATCTGCCAGCAATAAAATCGTTAAAACGACGAACCCTGGCACCCAATGCCCGACGAGTTGATGCGATTTTCAAGGGAAATTCATAGGTTCATTTTGCAGCTCATATTTGCAAATTCCACCGCTGTCACAAGGATTCCTTCCCGGCCAAACAAAAAAGGCGTGCCTTTGTGACGCGCCGGTCAATTCAAAGCTGCCGCCGGTGTTCCCGTTTCGCGTGCAAAATGCGAAAAACCATGACGCGGTCGCCTTCCACTCGATAGAAAAGTTTGTAAGGGAACCGGCGCGTGAGCAGGCGGCGAAAATCGCGATAATAAAATGGGCGGCGCTCGGGGTCGGTTTCCGGCCGGCGAATCGCCGCGCGAATGTCAATCAGCAGTTCATCGCCCAAGCCGGCGCGTTGAGATTCATACCACAACCAGGCCTCCCGTACATCCGCCTCCGCGTTCGGTCGGATGATGACGCGCCAACTCACGGGCGGGACGATTTGCGGATTCGCGGTTCAACTTCTTCCCAGGACGAACCGGCATCGGGGTTGCGGCGGTATTCCTCCAGTTCGCGGTCGAGCATGGCCTTTTCCTCCGGCGTCGCGCCACCATTAAGCAGATCGCGTTCCTCCATTTCGCACAGACGGTCGAAAATCTCGCGCCGATCAGCCATGCCCAGCTTGGGCAACTCCGCCAGGATTTCCATTTTGCTCATAGGCACAATTTAAGTTCATCGCTGTCCGTTGGCAACGGTTGAACGATGCCCCCACTGGTTCCGCCGCCTCAAGAATTTGATTTCTCCGTGCCGGCTAAAAATTCAACACGCTGCTTTACAGGTCCGCGCGCGGGGACTAAAGTCATTTCATGGCTGCCGAATACGACACTACCGAATTTGTGGATACCGACTTTCAAACCCAGAAATCGCCTTACGGAACGCCCTCACCCGCCAGTGATCCGCTCCGCGCGCCCACGCGCGAGGAAGTGGACCGCAAGGTCGTCGAGGCGCAGCAAAAGCTCGCCGAACTCAAACGCGCCCAGGAGGGGCTGGAACGCGAACGCGCCGCGCTCGAGGAATTGCGCCGCCGCCAGACGGAATTTCAGACCGGCCGGCAGGAAATGGTGCACAGTCTCACCCGCGGCCTTGGCCTGCTCGAAGAAGCCGAGTTCAACGCCCGCCGCGACGCCGAGCAGATGGTCAAAACCATCGCCGACTTCCGCGACGCGCTCGAAAAAATCCAAACCATCCACGAGGAATCGTGGAACAAGGAAAATTTCAGCGTGGAACTCACGCGCGCGCTGACCACCATCGAAAACGCGCGCATGGAATGGAACGCCGCGCGGCTCAAGTTTCCCGTTCTGTCCGGCGAAACCCCGGCCAAACCGGAAACCGAAAGCGCGCCGACGCCGCCGGTGTCACCGTTGGCCAACGCCAGTTTTGGCGAGTTGTGCAAATGGGGGCTGGCCATGACCTGGCCGCTGGCGCTCGTGGCCTTGATTGCGCTCGGCGTAATGGTGGCCATTTTGTTGCGCCACTGAGGCTTGAGGTCGTATGGTGTTCGCAAAAAAAAAGGCGAAGACAGTTGACCCGATATCCGACCGCGCGCGCGCCTTGACCAGCCAGATCGCCGCGCTCGAAGCCGAAATCAAACGGCTCGACACGCAGCTTCAGAGCACTCCCACGCCGCGTCTGCGTTCCACTGCGATTCCGCACGGCGCG
>Ga0187874_10001186_pt1 | contig 25348 bp, 30 predicted proteins | sample June2016WEW_16_1_3_FD_132993 | JGI IMG/M metagenome (GOLD analysis project Ga0187874, IMG submission 132993) | Peatland microbial communities from SPRUCE experiment site at the Marcell Experimental Forest, Minnesota, USA - June2016WEW_16_150 | ecosystem: Environmental > Terrestrial > Soil >... | reverse complement strand
TCTTCCTGTTCGCCGACCATCTCGGCTTGGAACGGAAGTCCCCGCTCCCCTCGTTGAGCACCGTCATGAGTGCCATCTTGGCCCTCCTCTAATCGGTGTCCAACTCAACCGGGTGCGCGCCACGGGGAAGGCGCGGGGTGGTGGTCATGGGGCCGGGGGGCGGTGTTTGGGGGCAGGCGGTAGGCAGGTACAAGGCGGGGCGTCAGGGAGGCTAGGACAGACCCGCAGAGCGCTGGTGGGGGGTCGTGTTTGCCGAAGAGCGATCCGGAATGGCTTCGCTTCCAACCGATGCAACCGAAGTCAGCAACCGCCCGGCGTCGCACTGTTCGCGGCCGCCGTGGCCGATGTCGCAATGCTGTTGGCCTGCGCCACCAACGCCTTGCCCTCCGACGTCGCCTGTGCCTCATCTGCGGAAAACTGCGATTCGGCCTGTTTGGCGTGGGTCACGGCTAGCTGCTTCTGTGCGGGCGTGACCGCGTACGAAGAGCCGTAGGTAGGTAGGGCAGCTTGCGCAGCCTGATAGGCGCTCCAGTCAGATTGCAAGGTCGCCAGGTCGCTCTTCAAGAAAGCGAGGTCGGAGCTTGAGGCGTTCTCGTCACCTTGAAGATCCGACAAATCACCACCTACGTCCTCTGCATCCCCTCCCACGTCCTGTGCGTCGCCGCAGGCTTCGTCATCGTTTGAAGAGATGTCTTGTGTGACGGTATTGGCATCTTGCTGGGTTGTCTGAACGTCGGACTTCTCTGAAGCCACGTCGTCTGTCAGATCCGACTCGTCACTTTGAAGGTTCGAGACATCCGACTGAACAGAGGAGATGTCGCTTCCTACTGCCTGCGCGGCTTGGTCTATCGCGGATTGTTCATTCGCAATCGCCTGCTTTTGAGCGGCCTGCTGCTGTTGCTCGGCCTGCTGTTGCTGGGCAGCCTTTTCGTTGGCGTTCGCAAGGGCTTGAATCGTCGCAACATCGGAGTTAAAGGCACCAGCGGTACCCGGAACGAAATCCACAGATTGAATTGTTCCGTTGCTCTCCGGAAGCTCGATCTGTAACTGGCCTGACGTGACGGTGCCGGACACGCTGCTAGCACCCCCGGCGAGATTCAACGTCACTGAGGAACCGGAAATAACTCCTGAGAACGACACGGTGTTGGTATCGACGGTCGTTCCGGACGAGTCGAGTTCGCTGCCAGTGAGATTGCCTTGGGCGGAGTCACCGGTGACGGTCCACACCAGTAGAGCAGCAGAAGTCCCAGGCTGAAAGGAAACCCAGGATGCCGGGAGCGGGCTTCCGTTGCCAGCTAGCGGAACGGCACCACCTTTTCCCTGAACGGATGAGTTGCCGCATGCGGCCAAGCAGGCGCAGGCAAGCAGGACGACAGCGGCTGGCCAGATCAAGTAACCCCAGCGGCCAACTGGCAACTTCACAGGCAAACTATAGGCTTGCTATCAACAATTCTGAATGGCCAGAGCCCACGTTCGCCCACGTGGCGGCGCGATGACTGCTGGGGAAGTAAACCCAGCCATGACGTCGGGGCGTACACGGGCGCACAGGGCATGACGACAATGGCCGAAAGATGGCCTGCGCCTTGTTAGTTGGCGGTTGGAGTGTTGCTGCCGGTGCCTAATGCCAGGCGGTCACCACGTCCACTTCGCTAATGACGTGGGAGCCATTCGGCAGGTACTCGACCGTCCATGGCTCGGTGCTCATGTCCGGCGTGCTGGCGTTACCTGAACGACAGCCGTAGTTCAGCGTCATCCCAGCGGTTCCGCCGGCCGCTCCCGTAATCAGCCCGCAGCTGTCGCCGTTGGCAAGTTGCATGACCCACGGCAGGCTCGTTCCGGTGTTCGGTGTACCCGATGCGCTGAACGAGAGGGGTTTCGTAAGTTTGAGCAGCTCGACTCCAGACCATGGGCTCTCGGCGCAAGCGACCTCTGTGACGTTGCCTTCATCCGGCGGTGCGAAGCACGGATCGTGAATCTCGCTAACCGACCTACCGTCGAACACACCCGGCGACATACACCTCCAGGCAGCGTTATCGGCGCTGTCAGCGATTGATGAGGTCCAACATGACCCGTCGGTCAGGTGGCCGGTGACCTTGATGCCTGGCGAGAGCTTGTCTCCCTCGGTCCACGGAGCGAACACATCGATGGTGGTTCTCTTTATCGACTGGGTAGTTGTGGGCGTAATCGATGACGACGCGCTCGGTCGAGTTCGGAGCACTGTTTGCGAAACGCTGGCCCGCCCGCCGAAAAAGGCTCCGATTGCCACTCCCACGGCGACGAGAGCGATCATGACGCGACGGAACCTAATCATGGCGACCTCCTCCATCTAACCAATGACTCATCGTGCCAGTTTTGTGGTACCTCTATCGACGTCTTGAGCGACGACCCCGACCGTTCCTGCGAGCGCTGCCCAGGTCGACACGTGCGGCGTGCAATTCCCACGCCGGATGTCGCTGGCACCGCCGGGGGAGGGGCGTGTCAGCACCGTGACGGTCAACCGCCAGACCCAGCCTTCTCGACCATGCGAACCGTAGAGGTTGTAGAGGTTGTCAGATACCCCAGCTGCGTTCAGCAAGCCAGCCAGAGACTCACGGGTCAAGCCTTCAGGCACTCACCCATCATGGCCCATCGGTTAGTGAACAATCGGGGCTAGCCTGTCCGCGTGGGGTCCGGCGTCGGACTCGGCAAATTGCTCCGCGCCTCGTGCAGAGATAGGCGTTGTCAAATCAAGTTCAGTTCGCAACCCGAACTTGTGTTTCGCGGGTCCCGGGCGACGGAAGCTGGAATGAGAATGTGACTTCCAAATCGAAACCTTTGCACCTTAATCCAGGTCGCATCTCCGAAGCCGGAGCCTTGGAAGAGTTGACTTACAGTTTGATCAGACTTCGGGCGGTCATTGTTCGCGAATCTGTGGGAGTTGACTCGCCAACTCGAAAGCTGGGTGCTATTGGTCGCGTTTTGGACCAGGACTCAGCTGCAATCCTAAAGGCCATGCGAGCGGCTCGAGCTCGTCACAACGGCGTCTTGGCCGCTGACGACGCACTGCGCCTTGCATACGCGATCCTCCTGAACGTCACGTTGCTAAATGACTGGCTCCTAACGGCGGCGGCTTTCAAACGACTTCCGTCGGGACTTCCCGGGAATCGTTGGCTTTCAGAAGCAAGGACACGAGAAGAGCGTGAGAGGCGTCTGGCAATGGTGAAGGGCCGCTCGGCCGTCGCGATTGAACTGATTGACGATCTCGAACGACTAGCTCTTATCGATCCGGGAATGGGTCCGAACGTTACGGAGTCGATTGCGCTGCTCGCATCGCTCAGAATCGAATTGCGATGCAACGAAATCAACGCCACGGTTGTCGTACGTCATGACGGGAAGAATCGTTACCGCCTGCCTGACAGGGAACTTCGACTCATCCGTGACGAGTTGAAGGACATCGCATCCTCAGATGCTTTCCAGCGGCGAAACGATAACGCCAAGTCGGCTGTGTGGCTGAGCCTGGCGATCGTGTGCAGTGCTCTTGGCGATGTACCCGGGGCTACTGAAGCCGTGATCAAACGTAAAGCCGTTGCCGGGGCGTCGCCAGAGGACCGCATTCGGGCAATCGCGGACGTGTTGAGTGTCTCAAACTCGGACCTTGACCGACTTTCACTCGTTGCGGAACTCGAACAGTTAGAGAAGCAGGGCCAGCTTGGTCCCGTTTACTCACGAGAGCGGCTTGGCAAGATCTCCATACTGCGCGACTCCTTTGCTGCTCTCGTCCGGATGGCGAATCCGACGGATGCGGTTGGACAGGCTTTGCTCCAGGCTTCCTTCGATTGTCACGGGCGCTGGATGTTCGGAATTAGCTTGCCAGTCGACTATGCAGTGATCCGGATTACGTCGAGCTGGCGTGGGGAGGGCAGAGTCTTTTGGCGACTGAGTGGAGATGTAAAGTCTCGGGATTTCCAACTCGATCCCGCACTTGTGAACGGGCTGATTCTGAGTCGGGACTCAATGAGTTCAAACTCCTCGATCTGGCGGCGCGTCCTTGAACATCAAGATCAGGTTCTAAGTCCGCTGGTCGCCGAGGCATTGGATGATGTACCTGGTGCACGATTGGAAGCGATTGGTCTGGCAGCCCACTTACCGCTGTCGCTTCTATCGATCGACGGTACCCCGATTGGCACGCGGGATACATTCGGTTACGTCCATCCTCGCGCAGGCAATAGTCAGAGTGCGAGCGAGTCAACGAAGTGGCGGCCGGACCTGATGGTGGTTGACCATGCATTTTCTGGTGAGACCCAGAAAGTGATCCAAGCTGCAAGATCCGCTCAAACGTGGGCTTCCCAAACTATTGAGATATTGGAGTTCAACAGCTACAACCAGAGCGAAGGATTGGATCGCGCACAGTTGCTTTCGCATCTCGCGAGATCGCGGGCGGCTGTCTTCTTCTGCCACGGTGTATCTGAGATGCAGAATGCTGCCGGTGTTGGGCTGCTGATCGCCAAAGATGACACGCTCACAGTGGAGGAGATAGCGGCACTAGATCTTCGGAATCTGAAGGACCTCGCGCTCATCGCATGTTCTTCGGGTCGAGGCAATCCTTTCGTAGGTCAAGTCACCATCGCACATGCGATGGCCGTGGCGAGAGCGGCGACTATCGCGTTCACCTATTGGCCGATCCTTAAGAAGGACGGAGCAAGGGTCGCGGAGATGCTCCTAGGTGAAGACGCATCTCGTCTATCCCTTAGCACGCTTATTGCACATGGGGTGGATCCGGTTAACCCATCTCGGGCAGCTTTCTCGATCATCCGTCAATAACAAAGAACTGAGTGTGGCCGAGATGGGAAGTCGCGACAAGAAGGTCGCATCAGACGCCGTCCCGCCTCGACGACCGGCCATAGTCATCGATAGCTACGCGCATCGACTCGGCCAGGGCCAACGCCCTAGTCGGTGCCGGTCTCGTGGTCAGTTACGAGTGAGTCGGGGGCCTCGCTGCGGGGCGGGCGGGCACGTACTTGCATCGGAACGGACCTTGCTGATCGAGCAACACGATCTCGCTACCCACGATGTCGTCGTACTCCTCGGCAACCGCTGCAGGATCGCCGTGGAACTTCATGTGCGCTCCGGTCGCCTGAGTCCGCACGATGTACCCCTCGGTGCACTCGCACGTAGCCAGGAAGACGTGCTCGCGGCCGCGTATTGCCTCTTGCCCCAGCTCTACCGGAAACGAGATCGAGTGCTTCCCACAGATCGCCGGCATCGCGATTCGTCCATCGACAAGCTGGCTCGGAGGGGCGTCAGCAGCTGGTGCCCACGGCTCGATACGGACGTTCCGATGGTCTGTGATGAGGCCCCGTCCCATCGCCATTTCGATAAAGGTCTCATCATCGATGGTGTTCGCCGGCGGCCAGATAATCGATTTCTCGAAGGGCCAGAGCGGAATCATCCCATATCCTGGGTCGACCGACAGACTGAGAAGTGGATTCGTGAATCGGAATCCGTTGAGGACGATACTGCCGATGACGAGGGACATCGAGTATCCGTGGGGATGGTTGGAGGGAGGTATGCCGTCGATCTGCAAGTCCTGTGGAACCACCCATGCGGAAGCGATTCGATCTTCACCCGCGTATTGACCGATCCACATCTCGGTACCGGAAGGTGGGTCGAGATCGAATCGCGACTCGTAAAGCGCGCGGTACTCCGATTCAGGGAGCCCGTAGCCGGTCGCGCGGTCGGATTTCGGTGATGCGCGCATAGAGGTGAGCGTCCTGAGGAAAGCCCACTTGGTGATGCGCGCCGACGCGTCGCGGTCGATCGTGCCGGTATCTCCTAGCAGCACTGGAGTCATCGAGCGTGACGCGTCTTTGTCGAGCTCGCCCATCCAGCCGTGGTTGCATGACTCGCAGACCGCTCGAACCACCTGGGTGAAAGGCAGAAACGTACCTACCTCGGCGAGACGGTCGTTGATCCGACCTCGGTAATGCGGTGTCGCTTGCTCTGAAAGTCCGAGGTTGGCGAGCCACCGGCCGAGGACGTGCTCCTCGCTCATCGGTCCCTCGGTGCCGCAGAAGATGCAGGTGCCGTTCACGAACCACATCGTACGTACGGAGGTCGTCCCAGGCGGGTCCGGCCGAGCCGAAGACGCGGGTCGGTCAAGCCGTTTGGTCTGTCTACTTGAGGTACCGGTAGCCAGCCCGAGGGGCCCACACGTACCGGGACCAGAAGGGCGAGCCAGGGTGTTCGATCGCCCGAGTGAGGAGAGAATGTTGCAGTCTGCCGAAGAGCTGTCGGCGCAAATGCGGTCAGACGGTGAGACGTGCGAACGGCTTGCGACTCGGAACGGTTACGGCCTCAATGGACGCCTCGACTCCTTGGCACAGCTGGAGGAACTGATCGACAGCCTGACTCCGTGGCCACAAGCGTCTGAGGAACTCCGGCAGGCCATGGTGCGAGTCATCGGTGCATACTTTGGCGAGTTGATACGGAACGCTCTTGGGGGTTCCTGGATCTGGGACGAGGAGTACCGAACTCCGGCCATCCAGGTTTCCGAATCCGTTCGAATCTTTCCGCACTCCCGCGTACGAAAGCGATGGGAGGAGGGCGCGGCGCGGAGCTTGTCCGCGTTTGTAGACGTGCTGACGACTCGCCTGCTCTCTGGAAGTTCGCCGCGTAGCAGACAGCCGCCTGGCTGGGCGAACGGCCGCTGAAGTTGGCGGACTTCCTGGATGACGCCGTCTCCTTAGACACGCGGTCGCCGCGCCGCGACGAGAAGTCCATCGTCGTTCGATGTGCGGAGTTCATCTAGCCACTGGGCTCCCTGGCTCGAGCCCGCCGCTGGGCTCACCAGATGCTGAAGCTCTTGAGTTCAGGCTCAACCTCGCGTGCCATCTCGACGATGACCTGCCTGTGACACCTTGCGTCGAAGGCTTCGACACAGAGGAGGGCGACTCGCTCGTGTCCGGCGCGGTCGACCAGACGCCTAAGGGCGTCGGCTGACCCGTTCTCGAGCCGGGCTCTCATCAGCGCCCGACCCTCCTCAAGCCGACCGCTACGAAAAGCGTCGCGGTTCGACGGGGGGTTGCCAAGATCACGCTCGTGCACGTAGCCGATGCCGGCTGCGGCTAGGGCGTTGCTCAGTGCGGTCTTCGAGAACCCCGGCCGCCGGCTAGACGCCGTAAGCCGCACGTCGACGACCGTGTTGATGTGGTGTTCGCGAAGCTTGTTGACGAACTGGTCGATACGTAGATCCTCGTACCCGATCGTGAAGAGGCTCGGCGATTGATCCATCTACACAGTTTTACTCCGTGCCGGGCAGGTAGAGCGTGCCAACCCAGGGGGCGCATGCACGCAGTCATCCACCCTGCTTGCCGAGCGTTCCGCCATGCTGGTGTTGTCACTGGCTCCAGCGGACAATCGAGACGACGTGAGCGAGACGATCAGATTCATCGTGTTGGTAAAGGCAGCGCCTGTGTTGACACGCGCCCTCGACGAGACGATGTGCGTCGCGGGCGCCAGGCTCGACACTGCCGCGCCCGAGTGGGTCCGATTGCACCCCGTCCCCTTCAGGGACCTCGCCGACGAGAACCGATTTGCCAAGTACCAAGGCGTCAGCGTCGACGTTCGCCGTCCCCGATCCGATCGTCGGCCGGAATCCTGGAGCCCGCTATACGGCACGATCGCTCCCGGAAAGTTTCTTGGCACCGAGAACGGCTGGGCTCAGCGACGAAGAATCATCGATCGACTGCACGAGGCCAACATGTGCCACCTCGAAGAGGCTAACCGCGGCGGTTCCGGGCCTGACACGCAGTCACTTGCCGTCGTTCGACCCGTGAGTCCTCCGAAGTTGAGGATCACGGAGCGCGACGACGATCAGCTGAAGAAGTGGCGACTCCGCGCAGCGGGGGCGGCTGCCCGCCAGAGCCTTTTCGACGATCCCGACGATCGCAAGCCGGACTTCGAGGTCGTGCCATGGCGCTTCCAGTACGAGTACCAGTGCCGAGCGCCGGGTTGTCGCACGCACACTCAAACGATTGTCGATTGGGAGGCGCTCACGCTCTGGCGACACGTGCGTCGTTACCGGGACTGGCGAGAGCGGATGAGGTCAAAGTTCGAAGATGAGATGTGGGAGCGTCGCGACTCTGTGCTCTTCGTGGGTAATCAGGAGGAATATCCGACGAGCTTCCTCGTACTCGGTGTGTTTTGGCCACCGGTTGGGGGCGCCCAGGGTGTCTTCGATCTCTAGCGCGCCGGCTCGGGTGTGCGGAGAGCTCGCACTGCCAAGGCATCCGTTACACTTGAACCGCCCGGGGGGCCTGAAACGTATGACCGAATCGATCGGTAGAATGGCCTCATGAGGTGCTAGTTGAGGGGCTTGGGGGAGTGGGTCCTGTTCCGTGGCGCCTGGGTCGGCGACGGGCATCCCTACTTTGTCCCTACTTTCACGATTCAGGCTGTCAGACCGAAGTGCCAGCATGGTGGCCTGTATAAGTAAGTAACCAGCTAAACAGCCGAATCCGGAGATTTGTGACCACCCGGTTGGAACCCGTGGACGGCTCGGACGGGGCTCATAATCCGAAGGTTCGTCGTCGCGACGCCGGCCGTAGGCAAGCATTTCCTCGGATTGGTCGGCGAGTGTTAGCGCAGCGCCAGCGCGAGGGTGCCCAAGGCTGTGAGGATCGTTCCAACCACTAGAAGAAACGTGAGCACGCTCACTAGCGGTTCGATACGAAAGTACGTGGCGAGATCGTGTTCAAGGATCTCATTGCCTCCCCACATGCCATTGCCCATCGGATCGTTCCTGACGAACCGAAGGCGCATGACGTAGTTGCTGGGAAGCGGGAAGGCCGACGAATCCAGTTTGATCCATTCGTGCCTTGTGGCGAGTGTAGGCAACGGCTCGTCGAGGTGGTTGATGCGCCTCGCCTCGGTCCAGTCCCGTGCATCTTGACTGAGCCGGCTGAGCGGGCCGTCGTACCTCGTGACGTACACGACGAGCGACCAGCCCGGCAGTTCGTCGCCACCATTTCGGGCGGCGACCAGGATTCTCGGTCGGAACAGGGCAAGGGAGTAGAAGGGAGGCCAGACCGAACGGAACGCCTGGACAGCGATCGGGTGACCTGCCGGTCCACCACCGCCGATCCATTGACGACGCAGTAGCTTCCAAGCACGCGACGTCTGCGGTAAGCGAGCGGCGACAGGGCGCATTCCGAACAGCTGGCTTTGCGCCGCAGTCATGGGAAAGCTCAGAGGCTGCATCCCGTCATCGTCGCGCGTCGAAGTCCCTAGACGTCTAGGCATTTGGCGAAGGTAGGCTCGGGAGGGAAGGGGACACGATGCCGAGACGTCGATCGCTTACGGGCACCCTCTTGCGCCGGTGCAGAAGAACGGTGCGTCAACCGAGCGGCGTCACGCTCCAGTGTGAGTACGTCTTCACTACCGACCTGCCTCCTATCTCCGCCGCCGACTACCCTGCAGGTTTTTTCCCTTCTTCAGCGCCTAACAAGGCGGTTCCAGCCCTCAAGTGGGTTCTGTGCGCGACGCATGCCAAGCTGTTACAAACGGCCATCGAGGACGAGATTCGGAGAGAGCTAGCAGAGGCTAAGAAACCAAGACCGAAGCGCAAGCGGCCCAGCTCTGTCGAGCAATCCAGTTCCAACGAGGACGGCACGAAACTGCGTGGCATGCAAATTGCGTATTACCGAAGTCAACACCCTTAGTGAGTTGGAGGCTGAATGTGTCACGGCGTAACAGCCTCACGAGCACCCTCTACCGCGCAGCGCGATTCTCGAACAACGTCCGCGCCGCCTCACGTGGCCCCGGCGCCTACGCAAAGCGCGTGGCGCGCCGGAAGACCTACTCGAAAACGATGGGCGCGACGCGACGGTTCCTTAGGGCGTTCGGGCTGAGCAAGTAGCGGTTCCGATGGCGGTCGCCACTCTGGTGGTCGGGATCGTTGCGTTCATCGCGGCAGCGACAGCTGCCTTCTATGCAGTCCGGACATTTCGCCGTCGTGCGGCCGACGTGAGGCCCCGCCTGACTCGGGGGCGTGCCATGGTTCAGCTGGACGGCTCGAGGAACATCGAGGTCTACAACGCCGGGGGGACTGCCGTCGACGGATTTGTCGTCCTAGACATGCACGGCGAGATATTTCAGGGACGGTTCCGGGCAATTTCGGGGCCTGGTCCGGACACCGTGCGTCTCGAGCCCCTCGCCACGCCGCCGCGCCCGGACAAGGGCACCGTGGCCCTGCTCTTCGTCGCGAGCGACGTCGACGGGCACTGGTGGAGACAGCCCGCGGGCGGACGAATCGCGATCCCGTCTCTCGATTCACCGGAGTTCGCCGATTGGTGGCAGAGGGAGATGCGGTCGGTCCTCTAAGCGCTCGGACTGAGCAAGTGGGCCGCACCTTCCCATACCTCGGCGGTCGTTTGCGACCGTCCTGGGGCATCCTGGGGGCAGGTCGCAGGTCAGGGGTCCGACTCTGCCGCTGGGATTTTGTACGTGATGGATGCTCTTACCTTAAAGAAGTGCAGGCACGTCTGACGCAAGGCATGGGCGGCCGAGCACTTGACTGTGGTCTCTAGATCAGGTTGCCGAGCGCGAATCGCTCCGCGGACCGCGAGACCGTAATGCGCGAGCCCCGGCCGACGTTCTGTGTGGCCATTATTGGAGCAGCAAACGTTCGCCCCAGCGTTCGTCTCGTCGAAGTGCCACGAGTTGACTACTCCGGGGGCGTCGATCTCCTCGATCAGCAGGTCGAGCGTCTCGACGGTCGGGAACTCCTCAAGAAACGGCGTCCGAGGGTACAACTCGCCTAACACGTCATTCGCGTAGGCAGTGGCCGGATCGCGTGGTCGCTCTCTGCGTCGAGTCATTCCCCCCGCCTCTCTCAACTGCAGCCATATTGCAGCCCGACGGAGTACCGGCGGCTGCTTTCGGACGCCACAGGTTACCAAGCGGGTGTGCGCGAAAGGTGAGCCGAGCAGGCCAAACGCCGTCGCCTACCGTCCGCTACCGTCCCGCTTCATTACTGGGGGTCAAGACATTCCGGGTTCAAGGCTGGCCGCCGTGCAAGAGGCACCAGCCTCCGAGGCCGGTGCCTCGGGTGGACACGAAGTGGACACGACCCTTCTCGTTCCCGGCGGACGGAGGGGCACGGAGCAGAACGCGACGACGAACAATCCCTAGTCAGGGCCTCGCGGCAGATCTGGGGGAACTGAGCAGACGCCACCGGTCAACTTGAGGGGTTCATGGCCGTGTGGTGGATGATCACAGAGCGGCCGGCTGCGGAGCTGGCACGCGCTTGGACGTATCTCCCCGAGGCGCGCGTCGCTCCGCTTACCGTGATCCGCAACCCGAGGGCAACGCGGCCGCTTCCCTATGATCGGCTCGCAGGGCTATACGACTTTCAGATCGGGCCCTGGATTCGAGACGAGCGGATGACCTTCGAAGTGGTTAGCCACGGGCGGCTCGCAGGGCCGTTCCGTTGGTAGAGCTGGACGGGACGCGTCCAGTGGCGTTCGAGGACCTCCTCTCCACAAGCCCTCGAACGTGGGCCGATGTGCACAGCCAGCTCGAAGGGTCGCTCTTCCCCGATGATTGGAAGGCGGCAGGCGTCTGGGCCGTTGACGTTCTCGAAGATGAGCTTGGACACACTTGGCCAGCAGATGTCGCTGCCGCGTCTGGTAAGCCCCTCCTCAAGGTATTTCTCGCGGTTCGTTTTCTTCCGAAGCTGGCGGAACTGCTCGAGTTTGCACTTCAGCTTCGTCTGTTGAGCTCGTCCCCCGGATACGCGTCGGTGCGCAAGAGCCTTTGTAGGGACCTTCGGCCCGAGGTCGTAGCTGGCGCGTTCGTGCAGTTGGGACTTGCATCGCTTGAGCTTCGACGCTCGGGAGCCGTATCCCTCGAATGTCGGCCCGAGGGTTCAAGATGGCCCGCCGATGTGCTCGTCGCGAGCCCATCCGGTCTCGTTCCGGTGGAGACGTTCGTCCTCGTACCGGGGGCGGAGATGCGGTCCAAAGTCGGCTACCTCGACAAGGTCGGAAAGCTCCTGGAGGATCTATCTGCCCAGTACGATCTCTCCTTCGACTGCACGTTCAGCGAAATCCCGGATGAGCCACCAGAGGTCTGGCTGGCGGAAGTTGAAACTCGCGCGCGGAGACTTGTTGGCACGACGGAGCTCACATCACCCTTTGCCTCCATACGGCTAATCCCGGCCTCGGCGGACGGCGTGCAATCGAACTCGCTCGTCGGCCCCGAGGTCATCTACGACGGTTGGTCCCGGGTTGCCGGACGACTTTGTCGCAAGGCCGAACAAGTGGGTAGCAATCGAGCTTGGCTTCGCTGTGACGCCAATGAGGGCCTCTGGCACATCAGCGACTTTGCGTGGAAGACCCTTGCCGAGAAGACGGCGAGGTTGGCGACGTTGGTTCGCGACGCACTTCGATCTGCCCAGAATCTTGAGGGCGTGGTCATCTCCGGTGGCCCCATCTCTCGCCCGAACCATCTCTGGGGCGAGTCGGTTCGTGCGACGGACGGCGCTTGGGGTCTCCGCCGGCTGCTGCCTGTTGGGCGCATGCGAGAGACGATCGTCATTCCGCTCCGAGGTGCGCTTGGGGGCGAAGTTTGGCGGGACATCTACAACGAAGAGTCTGGTTGGCTTCTGTGGGGGTGTAGCGAAGCTGGAATCGCTGCGCCGGGTATCAGGCCTTGAATCGCTGCGGTTACTCGGCCGAGGGTCGCGACTCCGCTTCGGACAGCAGTAAGGCCAACGCAGAGATCACTCCACCTTCGGTGTTGGCATGACTGGCCGGCCGATCACGCTGGAGGAGCAGCGAGCAGCGGACGCGGTGGCACGAGTCCTCAACGCCATCGTGACACCGCGGGACGTGATTGGCGTTCCGGATATGTCGTACGACTTCGATATGTCGCTGGGCGACGGGCGCACAGTCGCACTTGAGATAACCGCGGCCAGCGATCAAGACACCGTTTGCCAGCTGGCGCAGGCCTTCAAGCGGGACTGGTCCGCTCCCTCGTTGCGAAACGACTGGCAAATCGGCGTCGACCGCGTCCCCGGCAAGCGTCCCGTGGACCTGAATCCAGTTCGCAAATCAATCGAACCAATCCTGGCCACCTACGAGCGATTCGGTATCGTCGAAATCGGTGCCGTGGCGATGCGCCGTCCGATTCCTCCACTGGGAGCACACGGCGATGTCGTGGACGCGATGACCGGGATGTTCGCGCTTGGCGTGACGATAGCCAGGTGTCACCGACCGGCCGATCCTCCGGGGTCAGCGCTCGTTTTGCTGTCGATCCACGGTGGGCATGGCGCCAACGTCGACGAAGTGAATTCCCTCGTTGAGACGCACATTGCAGCCAACATCGACAAACTGCGGTTGGCCGATACGGACGAGCGGCATCTCTACGTGTGGGTCAATGCCACGACTCCGGATGCGGAGCTGGCACTTCACGTTGGGGAGACGCCCTCACGGACCCCGAATATTCCCAACGGCCTCGATGCCGTCTGGGTGGGTACCTGGGGGATCACCACCACCGGTAACGAAGGGATTGAACGACTACTCCGGGCCACGCGGACCGGCGGGTGGGAGAACCTCGATCAAGCCAGCTTCGCGGGGCCAACGGCGTCGGCGAGTATGTAGCGGTGGAGCTTCGGGCGGCATTTGCCGAGTTGGTTTCGCTTGCTACGCCCTATCCAGAGCCGGGCAGGGCACTCGTCCCGATGCACGCCATTTTCGGTTGGGCCGATCTCACATTCGAAGGCGACGGGTATCTCGCGCTCCAACGTCTCACGCATGAGCTGATGGATCACGCCCTGGCCGCAGGAGGACCGACCCGATCGACGGTCCAGGGCTGGCTCGCTTACGCGTGCCGAATGGCGCTCGATAGTGATATCGATCGCGGGTTCGACGAACTGGTCCGCCTCATCGATGAACCGCTTCGCGCGTGGACCGTCCTTGAGCACGTCCGTGGTCATTTTGCGCAGACACCCCTTCGCGTCGGGCGCTGTGTCGTGTACGGATCACTCGAATCGGTGCCGCAAGTGGGAAGTGAGTCAGGCATGGCAAGGTTGCTTAGCGATGAGACACCTGCTCCCGTGCTCGTGACGAGCGTGTTCGCTCGCGATGACGAGTCCGCCCGCGTCCGAGCGCGCGACCGATTCGACGAGTCGAGGGCGATCCTCCATCTCATCAGCGAAGGCATCGACGGAGGGAAGATCGGGTTTTCAATTCTTGATGAGGCTGGCCATGCTCGGTCATCGACCGGCGTGCAAGAGGGATTTGTCGTCTACCGCCTCGGCTTCGATGCGACGATGACACTCGGATACCGGGGACTCGAAGCCGGCGCGGCGAAGGATCCCCTCGAACGGACGGACTGGGAGCGACGTGTTCTTGCTGCGGCGCGCTGGCTCCGAAGATGCTTCACGAGCGATTGGCCATCGGAACGCGTCGCGGCGGCGATGAGCACCCTCGAGTGCCTCTTCGTCGGAGGAACTGGCGTTCGCCAATCGAAGGGGAAGGCAATCGCTGATCACGTCGCGCCGCTCGTTCAGATCGGAGGAATGACGCGGGACCAGGTGCACACATGGATCGTTGAGCTTTACAAGCGTCGCAACGACGCTCTGCACGAGGGGCTCTGGATGCTCGATGACCTCGATGCCGCGCGACTCGTCGAGTTGACATTGTCGGTGCTTCGGTGGGCATCATTCCACCTCGACGAGGACCACGACCACCTTGAACCGTGCCGTGCGTGCCGAACGCGTGAGGAGGCGGTCAGCAGTATCCCTTCGCCTTGAACAGGCTTCGCGAGCCTCAGCGTCCGAGCGTTCGTCGTGACGGCGAAGGATCTTTGCCGAGCACCGCAGCTTGACGCCGAAGAACTTGTCCCTCCGGACATACTCCGGTTCGACTGCAGATAGGCGGTCTCGACGATCGCTCTCACCACCGGAAACAGGCGGTAGTGATAAATCGCACGGCGCCGTCTGCCCTCAGCCTGAGCGAGTCGAAACTCGTCGGACGTCGTTGCTAGTAATACAACCGCGCGTCATGCTCTTGAAGTGACCGATTCCAATGGGGCCTTCGATGATTTCATCAACCAGTTGGCGACTGTCTGCATCAACGCCTCTTCCGTCTTTCTCGACGGCAAGACCGTGCGCAAGCATGGCACTGGTCCCGAGACTCAGTGGAGGCTCGACGCAGACTCGTGGGTCGAGGCCTTCGGGTCTGACGAGCCGGGAGGTTGGATTTCAGAGATCGCGGTTGGATACTTAGGAGAAGCTGCTTACGAGCTGAAGGCGATCGCCAAGCTTCTCCGCAGTCGGATTGTTGCCGGAACAATCGACCCTCTTGTTCGGGCGGTGATGGAGCGTTGTGGACGTGTCATCTGGGTCTTGGACGATGAGCCGCCCGATGGAACGGCGTTCAACAGAGCAGCGCGGGCAGCCCTCGAGATCGGCATTTCGTCCCAGCACTACTTGGAAACAATTCGTACTCTGGGCGCTACGACGGATCAGTGTGAATCCGCCGAGGTCTACGACAGCCGCCATCGATCGTTGCTGATCGAATGGTTCAAACCGGAACGTCCAAGACCAGTGGAGGATGTGAGGGGCTGGAAGATCAGCGGCAAGACGTCCCCCGGGTTTACTGCCATCGCACGATTCGCAGGTGAGCGGTGTCGAATTACGTCGCAACAAGGAGGCGGCGTGTACGGAGGCATTAGTGGCTTCGCTCATCCCTCGATCGTATTCAGTAGAGAAAATCGCATCACGACTGAATCGGGCGGGCTCGAGTTCAACTATCGGGCAGCGGACCTCGAGAAGCTCGTCCGAATGGCGGTCCTGACTTTCCTTGAGGCCGTGAAGTATTGCGCTCGTTACTACGCGACCGGCCTCGACAAGTTCCACGAGAAAGTCATCCCGATCGAGCGCCGCCTCGACGAGATCACGATCCTTATCCCAGGAGACAGCGGGGACCACTCGACTGCTGCATAGGCTCGATGCCAAGCGGCACCGTACGGCAACCCGACCGACCCGAAGCGAGCCCACGAGGCAGGAGTGTGACGTGGTGGATCTCATCCTCTGCCCGACGGACCGCGTGCTCGCGGACGTCGAGCTTCTTCTCGATCGCTTCCTCGCCGATCCCGCGGAGACGGGGACCGCCTACCTGGACTACGTGCCCACGACGTCACCGGACCGGCTCGTCCCCGAAGACATCGCGGTGACCCTGCTGATGAACTCGTACGCGACCGGCGTGACCTTCCTGTCGATCCAGGAGAACGCCGCGGCGATCGAAGAACGACTCGCCCGCCTGCCTAGCACAGCGCTGGAGGAAAGCTCGCCTGAACTGCGCAAGCGCGTGGTCGAACTCGTCTCGGCGGTGGCCCGTTGGCCTTACGTGAAGGTATCGGTCGCCACGAAGCTCCTCCACAAGAAGAGGCCGGCGCTCATACCGGTCCTCGACAACCGGGCCATCTTCGGTGCTCTCCTCTGGCCACCGTGGGAACCTCCCGAGCGCGAGTCGCGGGCAGACTCGGTCGACGGCAGCGACGTCGTGCGGATCGCAGCGGCGCTCGACGCCATCTATCGGGACCTTGTTCGACCGGAGAACGAGTCGACCTGGGAGGTGCTCGCGACGCTCGCGCGCGACCGGCATGGCAAGGACCCGACACGCATCGAGCTGTTCGACATGGTCTGGTGGCGATACTTCCGAGACTGCGAACCGCCGCCCGGTCGACGAGCTGCGGTGGGAACATCGGGCACCTAACCCGACGATCGAGCACTGCGATCGGCATGTATCCGCAATGGAGGCTCATGCCGTGCGGCGACGAAATAGCGCCGCTGCCAGAACGATGGATACGACAAGGAGGCCAGAGCACCAGATGGTGGCGACGGGGGGCGCGTTCCCGGTGGGGGTGTGAAGCAGGAGGCCTCGCCGAAGCCCGACTAGTTGTCGCAGCGGGTTCAGCGCGTACTGGCGACTACGGGCGCATGATCCGTGAGCTCATCGACCCCGACCGATTGCCAGGCGTCTGGGCTGCCGCATCCGTCGGCGCGTTCGAGGACGACGCCGGCGTGGAGGGCGAGTTCCGCTTTGGCCTCGAACGGATCCTCGACGGCATCGAGGTCCTCCTGCGCCGCCATGACGGTGGCATCGATTGAAGGCATCGAGTCTTGCCGGCTGGCGAGTAGCGCCATCCTCGATCTTCGGTCGGCGAGACTAGAGGAGGAGCGCAACCTCCATCTCGTTAATCGTCGAGGAACGACAGAGGTCATGACCGTGGAGATGACCGAGCAAGAAGAGCGTGAGATACGCCAGTACGTCGAGTCACAGACCCCCGATCGAGACAACGAAGTCCAGCTCGTACAGAGAGTGGGCAGACGGCGAATCGCCGGCTACACGCATGACCTGTACGACGTGTGGATGTCGAAGGGCGATAGGTGGTGGGTTATCACCGGCATGACCAATCTTTACGCCCAGGAAGATTTTCACGACCTCGATCAGGTGTTCACCTTCCACCTTGGCCTCTGTGCTCTGCTCCGCGAGAGATTCCTGATCGAGGCCGACGAGGAGTCGGCGGAGCACATCGGCCGCGCATGGCGCCGGTACGCGAAGGCGGTTGACGCCATGAGCGAAGCCGAGGAGGCCGAGGACTTCCAGGCCGTCGGAATTCGTTGCCGCGAGGCGCTGCTCGCACTCAACCGCGACCACGCGACGGCGCCATGGCTCCCAGGAACCGAGCCGCCTCCGAAGGTCGCTGACTTCGGGGGCTGGGTAGAACTCCATGCTCAAGCCTTGGCCCGCGGCAGGATGCGGGCCTACCTTCGGGACCTGGCCAGTAGGACCTGGGACATCGCGGTTTGGCTCCAGCACTATGCAGATGCGACGGAGCTTGATGCCGAGATTGCCCTCGAGGCGACGGCGCACTTCCTTCGTATGTTCGCTCTGGCGGTTCGCAGGTACCACCAAGGGTCCTTGCGGCGTTGCCCGTCTTGTGACTCATACCGACTGGCCCAGGATGGCGACGTCGAGGAGCACGACGGACTCCTCAGTTACGCGACTCACGACGTCTGCCTGGCCTGCGGTTGGACGTCTGAGCAAACATTCGAGCCCTACTCAGCTGAATGGTTCGGGCGGGCCACGGAATATCTCGAAGCTCACCCAGTGGACCTCAACGCGATCGGCGCCGATGATGCTCTCGGACGGTCCGACTACCCCCGTTCGACACGTGGCGGCGCCTCCGATCTGGACCGCTGATGCGCATACGCAGATCTGGGGTGTCTCAACCCGCGGGCATATCGCGCGGGACATCCTCGTGTAGCCATTTGTGTAGCCCAGCGCTGAGATCTGCCCAGACGCACTTGGACGCTTATAGATCTAGGCACCTGGTCAGAGTCGCTCCCTGGACTCTGATGGACGCCCGGATACCGGTTCGATTTCTCTGGCAGTCAGGAGGTTCGAAGGTTCAGGTTCGGCCAGCCCGACTCAATGAGATCAGGTCAGCGGCTTCGTTCGCTTAGTAGTAGTAGCTCCGAAGGGCCAAGATGCTACCGAATTACTACCGAAGGGATCGTCGATGGCTGACGACGTGGTGTCCGCGGAAGTGCGACTCGTACTGACGATCGGCGGCGGCTGGAAGCTCACTGATGAACGGCGCGAGCCGATCGAGCACTTAGCTGAGAAGCTTCGCAGCGACGGGCTGGAGGTGAGCATCGTTCCACCCGAGCCGATGCGGGGCGTCGGACTCATCTTTGGTGAACTCGTGCTCGTCTACGTCGTCATGAAGACCGTCGATAACCTCACTAATCGAGCGTTAGATGCGCTGATTGATCGGCTTACGGAACCGATCAAGAAGTGGGCTCGGGACCGAGTTCAAGAACGTCTCGACGCCAAGAACGCGAGGATCAGGGGAACCACCGTGGTCGTCATGGACGAAGAGGGGCGCCAGATCGGACCGACGATCAGGGTGACAGCTGAACCCGAGGGAGAACCGCAAGTCGATGTGCTTCCGCCTCCTTCCGAGGGGGAGCCGTTAGTTAGGCGGCCGATGCCGCGACCCGAGGAGGGTGACGGCCCAGCTTGCACCTAAACGAGTTCGATCTGAGCGACCATGTCGTCACCAGGCATCCCATGAAGATCCCATGAACACCGTTGGGATCGACCGAACCATCATTCCTGCCCCGAGACCATGACGGGTATATCGTCGCAGGTCACAGCCATGATCTGGGATACACCGGACAACTGCGCATAACACGTCAGACGGCCGAAATAGCTCTCATAAACCGAAGGACACAGCCTCAAGTTCTGGCCCGCGACCTCGGGAGGAATCAGGACTTGTGGGTATAGGCACAGGACCGACTGCCGCTGATCACTGTTGACGCCCGTCAAGCAAGCCACCAAGCACCTCGGCGGCTACATGGTCCGATGCGGGAACAAAGTGGGCGTAGATATTGAGCGTCGTTGCGGGACGCGCGTGACCCAGGCGGTTGCTAACGGTTCGCACGGGCACTCCCGCATTCAGGAGTCGCGTCGCCGCGAAGTGGCGAAGGTCGTGAAGTCGGTACGACCGGTCGATTCCGGATTTGGCTCGAACGCGTCGCCACGCACTCGTCCAATGGAAGGGCTTCCAGGGTACCGACCCGTCAACCTCGGGGCTGAAGACATAGGAACCCTGTTGTAGTTGGATTCCACATGCGTTGGCTCGTGCCACGCACGTGGTCTTCCACTCGGCGAGCGCCGTCACGGTTCCCTCATCGAGCGCTACACGTCGGGCCTGATGCGATTTGGTGTCCTTCTCCAAAACCGTTCCACCTGAGGATTCGATTAGGGCACGAGAGATGACGAGTTCACGACTCTCTAGATCAACCGCTAACCATCGAAGGGCTCCGATCTCTCCTCGGCGTCCTCCAACTGCCGCTGCGACGCGGAGAAAGATCGCAAACTCTGGGCTCGCCGACGCAATCGCACTCATGACTTCGTCAGGCGACGGGGGATGTAACTCGGCGCTTCGTACGGGCGGCAATGTCGCAAGTCGTGCTGGATTGTCCGATCGCCAGTGCCACCGAATGGCCTGGTCTAACGAACCGGTCAGAATATTGTGCAGCTGCCTGATTGTCGACGCCGAGAGCGAAGCGTCACGGCTGAGCGCACGATAGAAGCGATCGATCTGCTCGACGGTGAGTTTGCGCACTGGGATCTCTCCGAGTGCCGGTATGAGCCGAAAGCGTGCCTTTCCTGCATAACCCTCCCAGGTAGTCGGCGAGAGGGAATCACGCTTGAGCTCGAGCCATGCCTCAACGAGTTGTGCCAGCGTCGTATCCGCGCCGACAAGACCTCCGCGACCTTGCGATACCTCCGTCAACAGTTGAGCGAGGGCAACCTCAGCTTCCTTCTTGGAACCCCGGAAGGAGCGACTGACGTACCGATAGCGGCGCGTCAGCGGATCGCGGCCCGCGGAGACGCGAAGCTCCCACGCGTCTCGGCCCGGCCGTTTCCGGAGCGAACCACGTCCCCAGCGGGTTGCTCTTGTATCCACGGGTCAGATGCTACGCGCCCGCGAGTCACTTATGGGACATTTATGGGACGAGCTTGAGCTGAGCCAGCTGCCGGCCGCATTGCAGGCTATCTACTAGGGACTTTATTGAGGCGGCGCCCAGAATCGAACTGGGGTACAGGGCTTTGCAGGCCCTTGCCTAAGCCACTCGGCCACGCCGCCGTCGTGCGCAACCCTACTTCGGCGTGTTCCATCGCCGGCCGAGGAGCAGATGTCGGGATTGTGTCTTCCCGTCCGCGTCACGCCCCGATCGCGTGGTAACCGCCGTCGACGTGAACGATCTCTCCCGTCGTCCGGGGGAACCAGTCCGACAACAGCGCGACGCAGGCCCTCGCGACGGCGTCGCGGTCCCGGTCGACGTCCCAGCCGAGGGGCGCCCGGTCCTCCCAGACCTTCTCGAATCGCTCGAAGCCGGGGATCGACCTCGCCGCGACCGTACGGACCGGTCCGGCGGCGACCAGGTTGACGCGGATCGCCTTCGACCCGAGGTCCCGGGCGAGGTAACGGGTGAGCGACTCGAGTGCCGCCTTGGCGACGCCCATCCAGTCGTAACCCGGCCAGGCGACGGTCGCGTCGAAGTCGAGCCCGACGATGGACGCACCGCCGGCCGCCTCGAGCAGCCCGACGAACGCCGACGCGAGGACCTTCAGCGAGTACGCGGAGATCTCGACGGCGGTCGCGACATCTTCCCAATCCGCCTCGAGCATCCCGCGGCCGAGACAGGCGTCCGGCGCGTAACCGATCGAGTGGAGGATCCCGTCGAGCCGCCCGAAGCGCGACCCGACCTCGGCCGCGACGAGCGCCGGATGCTCAGGGTTGGTGACGTCGAGCTCGAGCACGTCGGTCGGCTGCGGGAGCCGGCGGGCCATCCGCTCGGTGAGGGACATCCCGCGGCCGGCACCGGTGAGCAACAGCTCGGCGCCTTCGGTCTGGGCGAGGTGCGCGACGGCGTACGCGATCGAATCCTCGGTGAGGACGCCCGTCACGAGGATCTTCTTCCCGTCGAGCAGGCCCAAGGCTTCCCCCTCCCGGTCGAGGCGACGGAGGACCGGCGCTCGGGACACTACTGGTGGTGCCTCTGGCCGTCCATCGGATGCCCATGCGCCGTCCCGCCCGCGTCGCCGCCCTGTGGCACGGCATGGTGTCGCCCGCCCGAGGATCCGACGCCCGACGTGCCTGTGCCCCGACGCGAGATCCGGCCGGCGGAGGGCGCCGGCCGGATCTCAGAGTTGCTTCGTGGCGGCTGACGCCACCGTCGGGACTACGGCACCGACTCGATCTTTGCTCCTGCGGGCAGGGCGAACAGGCTCGCGGGGGGCGACCCGGAGAAGCCAGTGAGGGTGACCTGCTCCAAGGTGCCGACGCCCGAGTAGGCGAAGATGCCGCTATTCGTCACGCAGTAGGTCGGCTTCGTCGAGGTGAGGACGACGGTGACGCACTTCGAGGCCTGACCGGCGAAGGTCTTCGTGAATGACGTGTACCCCTTCGCCCCGGACTCATAGCCCTCGACCTCCGGGAGCAGCGAGCCCGGCTGGAAGAAGTGGAGGTCCGTCGACGCCACCGACTTCGATTCGGGCACGCAGATGTTCACGCCGGCCGTGGCCGTGCATCCGTAGCTCTTGGTCCCGAGCTGGATGAACTCGAACTTGCCCGCTCCTTCGGCGAAGCTGAGGACGTAGTCCGGTGGCTTCTGCGCGTAGGTGAAGGTCGCGTTCACTGACGACGCCTTGACCGTGTACGTGGCCGAGAAGGTCGCCTTCTCCGCTTTCTGCAGTGCGCTGGCGATGTTCTTGATCGAAGAGGAACCCTTCGGCTTGGGTTTCTTCGCCGCGACGGACGTCGCCGAGACGGCGGTCGCCAGCATGCCCGTGACGCAGAGCGCGGCGAGGACGACGAAGCCGGAGCGTCGTGCCCATCCCCGGACACCTGACGGTGGAACTGTGCGCATGGAACACCACTTCCCCCCGAAAGACTTCCGGGTTTGGAGAACGGACCTGGACGAGTTCATGCTAACCACGTGCAGTGATATTCGTGACAGGCGACACAATGTCTCGGGCGCTTGTTGCGGCGTTCGGGGCCGGACGTCGTTATCAGGACCGTCCGGCCTGCGGGTTCGTCTCCTCCAGGCGCCGATCCGGCGCGCGACGCCCCAGCTTTCTTTTCCATCCGGGCCCAGGACCGGCCGGTGACCGGTCCGATCTCGAACCGGACGTTCGTGCTTAGCCGATCGGGCTGACCTGGGGCGTGCGGCCCGACAGGCGCGCGTAGAGCGCCGCGGTCTCGGGGTGCACGCCGCGCAACGGGTCGCCGTCGATCTCGAGGACGAGCGCGAGGTGGCGCAGGGTCGCCTCGACCCCGGCGCGGTCGCCCGCCGCATCGGCGGCCTCCATGAGCAGTCGGTGGAGCCGCTCGTCCCACGGCGTGGCGCGCAGGGCCCGCTGCGCCGCCCAGATGGCGTCGTCGGGGCGCCCGGCGCCGAGCGCGAATCTCCCGAGGCGGAGCGCGCACCCGACGATCGCGTGCTCGATCTCGACGGCGTATCCCTCGAGCGCGGTCCACTGGCCCTGGTGGAGATCGAGGAACGGCCGGCCGCGTACGAGCCCGAGGGCATCGTGCCACGCCTCGGGGTCGTCCTCGCGCGCCGCGAGGGACTTGAAGCGCTCCCAGTCCGTCGTGACGTCGGCGATGCGGTGGCGCTCCCCGGACTTGCGCAGGCGGGGCCGGCCGTCCGGCGTGAAACCGAGGGCCCGGCGCGCCTCGCTCAGGCGGTTGGCGATCGTCTGGGGCGGCATCCGTCGTTCCGGCCACAGGGCCGTCTCCCACGCCGGAGTCGTCGCACCCTCGGGGTGCATCGCGAGGTAGACGACGAGCTCGGTGAGCCGCGGATGACCGGCGAGCGGGAACGCCGAGCCGCGGATCTCCACGGGGCCGAGGATGGCGACCTCGATCGGACCGGACCCGGAGGCGATCCCCGGGAGCGCGTCGGCCCGGTCGGCCGCCACGGCCGGCGCCGTCGCCTTCGGCGGTCCGGGAGCGCGCAGGTACACGGCGCAGCGGTCCCGCCTCCCGGCGACGAGGATCGCCCGGGCCGCCGTGTGCGCCGCGGGAACGACGATCCCCGAGGCGGGGTGGCGGTGGACCGCGGCGACGAGCCGTTCGAGCTCGTCGTCGGCGCACGGTGTGCCGACGAAGACGGCGACCGGTTCGGTCGACTCGGCGAGGGTGGCGAAGATCTCGGCGACGGCCGGCACGCGGGCGGCTCGCGGCGGGCCGAGTTCGCCGACGACGAGGATCCGGGCGCGTCGGATCCTCGACGTCGAGGCGGAGCGGATGACCGCGTCGATGACCCGGTCGACGTCGCCGGCGGGACCGACGACCGAGGTGCACTCCGCGGCGATGAGGTCGACGAGGTAGGCGGGCCCGCCCTCGTTCGGCACGGTGGCGAGACAGAGCTCCCCCGCCTCCGTCACGCCACCCGTTGGCGGCCCGTCGGAGTGCTCTTCGTACGCGAGCGTCCAGGTCGGGCGCACGGTGCCGTCACCGAGGGGCGGGCCGAGGCGGACGCCGGTGTCCGACGCCAGCGCGAGCTCGTGACGCGTCAGCTCGTAGACGACGGGCCGCTCGTCGCGTTCGGGTCCGAGCGCGGGTGCGACGAATTCGGCGATCGCGTCGGTGAGCGGGCGGTAGAGCGCGCGCCCGTCGTCGCGACCGGCGAGCGCGCCGGGCCGGGACTCGTCCCCGCAAGCGTTCGGGTGCCCGACCGCCCCGGGGGCGACCTCTGGCCGCTCGCCGCCCACCGATGCCGCCTCTCGCATCTCGCGTCCCCCGTTGGAGGGTCCGGGGACCCTGCCGCGGTTGCCGATCGGACCCGCCCGACCTCACGCCAGCATCGATGGGCGCCGTACCGTTTCTTCTACCGCCTCGCCGCCCCGGGCGCCAGATGAGAACGGGTCATCGTCGCCGATGGGCGGCCAAATCGGCCAAGTTCCGGCGACGATGCGGTTGCTATACTTTGCGCAGCGGTTTGTCGAACGGAAGGTCGTCTGAACGTGGGCTCCGCGCCCACGTTCTTGTTTTTCGGAGCAGTTCGGTGGTCGGTGGGAATCGACGACAGCAGCGGGGACGATGGCGACAGGGAAAACGGACGTGGCGAGGGGTGCGCGGTCGGCGGTCGCCGCCGACGAGCTGGAACGCGCCATCGCGTCGGTCGTCAAGTCCGCGGGCCACGAGCTCGTCGACGTCGAGTCGGGAGGCGGCGTCCTCCGGGTGACGGTCGAGCGTGACGCGAGCCTCGACCTCGACGACCTCGCCGAGGTCTCGCGCCTCGTCTCGGCGTTGCTCGACGAGCGGGCCGATGTCGCCCCGGCCGGCCGCTACGAGCTCGAGGTCTCCAGTCCCGGAGTCGAGCGGCGGCTGCGCCGACCGGCGCACTTTGCACGGGCCCGGGGCGGGCGCGTCGCGGTCCGGACCGTCGCCGGCACGCCGGGGGACCGGCGCACCGAGGGCGAGCTGCGCGACTGCGACGGAGAATCGGTGACGCTCGTCGACGACGCCGGAGTCGAGCACCGGATTCCGTACGCGGCAATCGAGCGCGCCCACACCGTCTTTGACTGGCGTGCCGCGCTCGCCGGCGGGCACGGCGGACCGGGTCCGGCGGCGACGAGGGGTCGGGCCTCATGAGCACGACGAACTTCGAGTTCCTCGACGCCCTCCAGCAGATCGCGCGCGACAAGGGCATCGCCGTCGAGACGCTCCTCGAGGCGCTCGCCAACGCGCTCGTCGCCGCCTACAAGCGCCAGCC
>Ga0187874_10001184_pt1 | contig 25365 bp, 28 predicted proteins | sample June2016WEW_16_1_3_FD_132993 | JGI IMG/M metagenome (GOLD analysis project Ga0187874, IMG submission 132993) | Peatland microbial communities from SPRUCE experiment site at the Marcell Experimental Forest, Minnesota, USA - June2016WEW_16_150 | ecosystem: Environmental > Terrestrial > Soil >... | reverse complement strand
TATTTACCTGAAAAGGTTCAAGGTAAGAAGAAATTATCGTTTGAAGAGGTTATTGAACCATTGGTCGAATTCTTAAGTGATACGGCATATATAGATTCTTTCTTACAATCTCAAGCTGCAGTAGGAAATTTAATCGAAGGTTTCAAAGGCGATTTATCCTATTATGGAAAAAAATGTAATTGAGAATACTACGACCACCTTTTTCTCTTTAGGCTATTCTACCCTGTGCAGATTCAAGACTTATTGCCACCAATGCTTTTTCGGTTCAATAAAGAGAACTCTGTCATTTTGCGTTAATTCAAAGGGTTTATTTAAACCGTATTTTTCGACTTTCACTTCATAAGAGCCCTCTGCAAGTTCAGCAGTTACGTTACCATCATTGTCGGTATTCATCGAGAGTATCAACTTTTTAAATGGGGCTCCATTTTTGAGATTTTCAGCCCATTGTTGGAGCGTTATTGGTGCCTTTTCCAATATGAAAACTTTAACGTTAACATTCTTGATTGGTTTATTTCTTTGAAAATTAACCACTCGTACAACAAGCACGTAAGTCTTTTCTAAAGCGACAGCAACTTCTTGTGGGTCCAATACAAAACCCTGAATAATTTTATTCTGTAACTTGTAGATTTAAGACTTTTGAGCATTAAAAAAGTTGCATAAAATGAAACGGGTAGGATGTTCAGTAGGGTATTGCTGCTTGGTTTCATGCTTCCTCTTCCTCTACCATGGGTAGCACCTGTTTTAGTTCTTTAAAGGATTTCAGAACGGTCATTCCACGTTGTGTAACACCGTAAACTACACGCTGTTTCCTTACTGCGCCTTCTTCTACTAAACCTTGTTTAATGAGAAAGTCAAGGCGCTCTTTTAGGATAGAGCAGTTAACATTTGCTTGATAACTGACGTGTGTTAGATTTAGTGGTCCTCTATTGGTCAGAACTGTAAGGATGTCAACGTACATTTCTATTTTAGAACGCCTCATACCAATCGTCTTATTACTAATTTGAAATCAGAATTAACGATATGTGTGTAGTGAAAAACATATCCATTTGACTATATCAGCTTAAAGCATAGAAGCCTACTCTATACTCGGTCTCCAAACTTTTTCTTCATGCATTCTCCGCAAAAATTGTTCTTGAACCTTTTTATTCGTCTGGGCTGAAAGAGTTTTCCGCAGCTACTGCACTTTATTTGATTAGCTCCTTTAGGCTCAAGTAGTTTGAGTCTTCTCTCAATTTCTGCTTTAATTTCAGAATCATCTTCCTGCTCCCGAGCGGCTTTCAACAAGGATTTGGCTTGTTCCCAGCTTCTGTCTCCGAATAACTTAAGGAACGCACTATCTACTTTTCCTTTTCCGAATTGTGAAGGTAGCATGCAAACAAAATTCTGAGGATAACTCTTGGACTTAATACTGTTAACAACAGCGAAGCGAAAGTTTTTTCGCCCACTATTGTCATCCGTATAATACTCGAAAACTTGAAGCCTAATATCCAAATTGATAAACCTTGGCAGAAGAAGCAGGAAACATGTTATATAATTGTGGATTGCTTGGGATTACTAATCAACACCAAAAAAACCATGGAGAAACTTCCTTCGTTATTGAATCAAAGTCCATGATGAACCATTTTTCAAGCCAAAAAATCAAAAAAAATGATTCTTCCTATCCAGAAACTCAATGGTCAAGCTTTGTCAAGAAACCTTTAGTCAAGAATCCTTGACGATAACTCTTTTATCGCTTCAACAGCCATAGCAAATTGGGAAACGAATGAAAAAGAAAAGAAACCTAGGAACATTAGCGTTTGCGTTTATTGCTATTTTGTGTTTATCAATGTTTTTAGCTTTAGCGCCAAAAGTGGATGCTAAGCAGTCTTCTGGAGATTGGTCGATGTTCCTTAATAACTCTGCACATACAGGTGCTACAAATAACACTGGACCCGTACAACCTGTTAAGCTTTGGAGCTACGTTGAAGGACATTTTGATGGCAGCCAAATCGGTTCCTCCGCAGCCATTGTTAACGGAGTAGTATATGTTGGGTCTAATTGGAATAACAGCGCAAATCCACTTTATAATAACGGCAACAGCGGCGTTATTTATGCTTTTAACGCCTATATAGGCGTCAAAATATGGAATTATTCAATCAACAGCGCAGTGTATTCGTCTCCTGCTGTGTCTGGAAACGTGCTGTATATCGGTGCAGGCAACAACGTTTGTGCCTTTAACGCTTCAACAGGCGCCAAAATATGGAGCTACCCAATTGGCGACAGGATTGATTCTTCACCAGACATGGTCAACGGTGTAGTTTACATAGGCTCACTCGACAGCAATGTTTACGCTCTCAACGCTTCAACGGGCACTAAATTGTGGAACTACACTTCTGGAGGCGAGATTGAGTCTTCACCTGCGGTCGTAAACGGAGTTGTTTATGTGGGCTCAGACGATGGCAACGTTTATGCGCTTAATGCCTTAACAGGCGCCAAAATTTGGAACTACACAACAAGCATCCAACCCCTCTACACAACGGGCAACCGAGTAACGTCTTCGCCTTCCGTTAGTGAAGGAATTGTTTATGTGGGCTCCGTAGGTGGCAACATTTACGCTCTTAACGCATCAACGGGTGCCAAAGTATGGAGTTTCTACACCTACCCAACCAACTTGTATGCAGGAGGCTACTATTATGGGGTTCAAGCTTCTCCCGCAGTAGTTAATGGAGTAGTTTATGTGGGTTCGGTGGATGGCGTCATGTATGCTCTTAACGCTTCAACGGGCACGCAAATATGGAAAGCCAATATTCCTCGCATTTTGTCCTCTGCCGCTGTTGCAGAAGGGGTGGTTTATGTGGGGGGTTATGAGGATGTTTATGCCCTTAACGCCACGACGGGGTCTCAAGTGTGGGTTTTTCCTACTCAAAACCAGATAAACTCTTCGCCAGCTATCTTTAATGGCGTAGTCTATATTGGGTCTCAGGACGGCAATTTCTATGCAATTGGCTCGCCTACTTCGTCTAACACACTTTTCATCATAGTAGGCGGATTGATTGTCGTCGCTGTAGTTGCCGTAGCGGTTTTCTTAATGTTTAGAAGGAGATTGAAAACTAAGTCCACAAGTCAACAGCACTAACTTTAGAGATAAACGAAAACTAACTATTTTGGATCAACTAAAAGAGACATAGAGTCTTCCAAAAAAGTGATTCCAATCCGCCCATATGGTTCTTTTAGTTTGCCTCTCCCATCTGCCAATAAGAATCATCCTTTCAACGTACAAAGTGAAGGTTGCTGAAATAACAAAGAAAAATTCGCCTACTGCGAAAAACCCGCGGGATGAGCCTGCATTGAGAAGGATCCCTGAGAAAGAAACAAGCAGGAATACCATAAGCCCAGCGATGGTGGCAAATAAATATTTTTTTGATTCTTTCCCTAACCATTCACCTTTTGTTGTTAAGCTTTTCAGCTGGTCTTTGTAAACCAGCGTCCAGAAAATAGCCCAAACGCTAATCCGAATATTGTTGAGAAGCCAACTATAATCAATGAAGATGGATTCACATAATTGAGTGGCAATTTGATAAAGCAAGGCAAAGCTGCCAAAAAACAACAAAGAAATCAGAGCAAGCCCGGCAAGAGTCATCTCAGCTACTCTGGTTATCATGCAAATTACCTTCGCATAAATTGAGTATCAAAGCAGGCGTGATTTATGTTTTGCCATTCACTTACAAGCTGAGATGTCAAATGTTGGAAAGATTGTGAAGGTTTTAGCTGTGTTCTATTAGTTAGAATTAAGAACAACCTTACTCAACGTAGTAGAGATAATGATGAAAGCACTTCCTAAGAGAACAGTTGTTTTGACCTTTGCAGTAATAATTGCTGTAGTTTTAATCGCTATGACAGTTTTTGTTTGGGAGTCAAGACCAATAATTGATTACGGTATGACAGGGTATGCGTATGTTCCCATGGTGTGGGATTTTAATCCCTATGGTCCGATTTATACCACAATAATGCCAAGCACATATACTCATGTGAATTCGAATACACCCCTGATAATCGATTTAAGTTGGGAAAATACAGGCAAGATGGATACATCTCTTCAGCTTGTCCTCACAACTGAGAATGCGAATATAACATGGTTTTCGAATTATGGGTCAAACAATATAACCGCCCCTAACTGGGCTTCAGAATCAGATGGTCAAACCCATAACGGAACAACAGCTACTTTTCTTTCTGAAACTAAAGGTCAATCTGGGATGCAAGACAAATACGTTGACATTATGCCCATAGGAAATCCTCAAAACTTCACCATAACATTCTCAGTTAAAGATACTTCCAACGCTTTTGCCTCATTGTTTTCAAATGGAACTACAACAGCTGCTTATGAACTAACAAATGCAAATGTGTATCAACTGGCAAATTGAATGTGTGGCTGTTGGAAAAATCTTTGGGGGTTACTTCCCTCGTCGTTGATGTACTGCTTCACTCGGAGAGAATCCCGGGCGCAGCCCGTGCAGAGAGCCAAGAGCGATAAATAATACTTGTTTCTCGTCGTGATTAAGTTATATAATCGTTTTTCCATAAGGGCTCTGAGGGCATTTTCAGATTAACTTTTTTACTTCAAGGGTTGCAACTGCTGATACGTGGAAAGTCCAAAAAATAGAATACGGGTTTAGTTGCGCCAGCCGCTGGCATCACAGCCAAATTCGTCGCTGCTAAGCTTGCGTTCCGCTTGAATCTTGAGCTGAGTTTGCTTTGACGATGTGGTAGCCTGACGCTTTGCGAAGCCTGTTCATGACGGCTAATCCGAGCCCTTCAGAAGAAACACTTTCAGCAATTATGACGCCGACATTTTCCGCATCAATTTCTCTCAATAAGCGGAAAAGGCTCTGGGCTACAACGGCCAAGTTAAAGCGGCTTCCTAACGATTTAATCACGTCGGCCCTGTAGTTGGTTTGCGTTTCGTCAGTGGCTAAGACGCCGACCTTTACCCCTTTAAGCCTGTAAAATTCAGACAGCTCCTTGACCTTGGCAATCACTTCCGGAACGTTTCCTTCCACGAGTATTACTTCCGCTTTAGGTGCATAGTGCTTATGCCTCATTCCCGGAGAACGCGTCTTTTCCAGGGGCAACTCAGCCTCAGCAAGAACGAAAGGGTGAAGTCTCAGGTCACCCAAAACCTGCCTTAACGCTTCAAAAGACGTTCCGCCTGGCCGAAGAACCATAGGCGGATCAACGCTCAAGTCCACAACAGTTGATTCAACCCCGATGTCTGTGGCGCCACCGTCCAAGATAACGTCGATGCGGCCATTTAAATCCTCAAAAACATGCTGAGCGGTTGTAGGGCTGGGTTTCCCCGCAAGGTTTGCGCTTGGAGCAGCAATTGGGCAACCGCTTTGCCTTATCAACGCTAAAGCCACTTTATGCTTAGGCATTCGAACTGCAACTGTTTCTAAACCTGCAACGGTCACGCTAGGGACGACGCTTGAACGCTTAAAAACCAGCGTCAACGGACCTGGCCAAAATCGTTTCATCAATAACTCTGCTTTTTTCGGCACTTCTTCAACCAGCCTGTAGATTTCCTTAGGGTCTGCGATGTGAACGATTGGAGGATTATCTAAAGGCCGCTTTTTAGCTTCGAAAAGCGATAAAACAGCATCAGCATTCAGAGCATCTGCGCCTAAACCATAGACAGTCTCGGTGGGAAAAGCTACTAACCCGCCTTTGCGGATGAATTTCGCAGCAACCTGTATTTTGGAAGCATCTGGATTTTGAGAGTCAACTTTGAGCAATAAGGTTTCTTTCATCTAAGTTGCCTTTTAAGTTTGAGCACTACTGACGTTTCAACCTGCCGCTCCGAAATTCTCCAGTAAGTCCTTAGCAACCTGTTCTTTTCCGCAGATGGCACGAGTTGAAACCTGTTTTTCTCATAAAATTTCACAGCCCAGCTTGCAGTCTCCCATGTCCCAACATAAACCTGACGTGTCGCAGCCAAACCCATCAAATGCTCCAACAATTTTTGCCCCAAGCCTCTACGCTGCATGGCCGGCAGCACATAAGCATGCCTAATCAAAGTTACATCCCGCACACGTTGGATTCCCATAACTGCCATTAAAACGTCGTTGTCTTTGCAGCCGTAAAATTTCACGCCACTGCGGATCTCTTCTTCAAGCTCTTGCTCTGGCATGTAAGGCTCTTTCCATGCGTCACTTGGGATTTTCCCTTTATAGGCGATTGCGGCGCTGTTTACCACGCTTAGGATTGCTGGAATATCGGCGGTTGCCAATTGGTAAATCATGGGATTTCCCTGTTTCACGGCAAGCTTTCCAGCCTGCGTTTTTATCAGGTTGCAGTAGGCTCCTTTTGGTTTTCGCTTTTAATGAGCTTGTCAATAAGCTTATTGAAGAATCCCTGGGCCTGAATTTCGCCCACTTTCTCAAGGTAAACTGAAACAAGGGCAATTTTTCCCTTCTTAGAAGCAACATACTCAGCAAACATCCGCGCCGAAATAATGTTTTTGTCGCCGAGAAGCACAGAGGACGTGACAGCGCCAACGCCTTCTTTGGGTTTGGGAACAGCTATCGCTAATGTTCCAAGCTTGTCTTCTCTTTCGCTCAACATTACCATACAGGAATTCTTTGATTCAACATAAACTGCCAAGAAACGAGTGTCTTGCTGCTGGATTTCTTCCTTTGTAACATTTGCCCTTTCCAATTTCTTTCCCTTCCTTTCCTGTGTTGGTTAATGATTGGACTCCTTAAAATACTTCACAAGAAAACCTTAAATGTTTACTCGGATATGAAAAACTGTTTCCTGCCTATCCGTTAACAGAAAGAGAGGTTTTACAGTAAGACATTAAGGATGGAACAAGTTAACATTCTCGTGCAGGTCTAACAATGAGCAGCCTAAAGCGAGTTAGCAAATACTTGATTCCTGCTTTCCTAATCGTGATATTGGCTGTTTCAGTAGGGGCCTACACAACTTACTCGATTGAAAGCCAACCTAAGGCTAATCCGAACAACGTTTATGTTGGGGTAGCCTTCGGGGGAAACACCACACTGGAAGCCAAAATCCTCATTGACAAAGTGAAAGGCTACACGAACCTCTTCATACTGGACTCAGGAAGAAACGCAATTACCCAAAACGAAACAGCGGTCAATGAAATCTGCGATTACGCAGTCGCTAACGGGTTAAGCGTAATTATAAACGTCGGCATCCAACAACCTTTTGACACCAGCCGCTACTGGTTTTGGAATCAATCATTAAACGTTACGCAGCAATGGAAGACAAAGTGGGGCAACAAATTCTTGGGAATGTATTACAACGACGAGCCAGGGGGCATTCAACTAGATGGCAACTGGTCATATTGGTTTAGTCATTGGCAGCCGCAGTTTCTAAGTAGCAATTTTACAACAGGCAACTATACTAAAACTGAGGCTTACCAAAGATATATAAAACCAATCTACGACCTGAATCAGATTTATTATAAGATGCTTGGCTTCATGAATAACAAAACAAGCCCTCCAAACTATGATTTAGAAGCCAACTTTTTCACACAAGATATCCTTGAAGGAGACAATGGACTTAGTCTTTTGAAAAACGCTACTGTCACAACATTCACTTCTGACTATGCCCTTTACTGGTATGATTACTTGGGTGGATACAATGTTATGTTCGCTGAGTTAGGTTGGAACTGCAGCGTAGCTGAGCAAATTGCTCTTGTGAAGGGAGCCGCAAGAATGCAAGGCAAAGAGTGGGGTGCAATGATCACTTGGAAGTACGACGATGAACCTTACTATCTGGACAGCGGATCGCAAATTTACGATCAAATGCTGACCTCATACGAGGCAGGGGCAAAATACATTGCAGTTTTTAACTACCCGTATGATAACGGAAGTATCTATGGCGCATTGACAAATGACCAGTTGATCGCTATGCAAAGCTTCTGGAACGACATACACCAGAAGCAATTTCCTGATTTAAGCGGTCCAGATGCCGTGCTGGTTTTGCCTGAAAACTACGGGTGGGGAATGCGTAACCCGAACGATACGATTTGGGGTTTCTGGCTGACTGATGGCAAGACCATGCAGATAGCAATAGGCACAAGCGCTCTTTTGTCACAGTACAGAGTGAGCTTGGACATAGTATACGCTGACCCGCAGTACCCAGTTACGAACGTGGGTTACCAGCATGTTTACTACTGGAACCAAACAGGGATTTAGCATGTCTTCCGGAACGGCTATGCCTGTTGGAAATACTTAATTAAGGGCTTCTCTTATTGCTGGGTACGGAAGGATGAAATTTGAGTGATGAACTTTCAAGATTACCGCCTAACGTTCAAGAAAGGCTTCTTAGACTGCAGCAGCTACAACAAACGCTACAGTCGATTTTAGCGCAGAAACAGCAGGTTGAAATGGAAAAATCAGAAGTAGATCAGACAATAACGGAACTGCAGAAAACAGCTGACACAGCAGTTATTTACAAGGCAGTGGGTTCCTTGCTGGTTAAAGCTGAGAAGCCAAAAGTGACAGAAGACCTTGTTGAACGCAAAGAACTTCTGGAAACAAGAAGCACGGTTTTGGCAAGGCAAGAGGAGCGAATGCGCAGCCAAATAAAGGAGTCGCAGACAAAACTTCAAGAAGACCTGAACCCAGTTAATCAGCCACCTACATCTTAGGTGAACCCCTTTGGATGAGCTGGGGATACCAGAGCTATCCACTGAGCAAATAGAAAACTTGTGCGCGAGGGCGGAGGACGCCGCTAGAAAATGCGTTCTAGTCAAAGTTTCTTCTAAGATGGTTGACATATTAGATATCAGCGTGGAAGCGGAAGCTTCAAAACCGCTGAAGGTTTCTGTAGAAATCAACCTCGTTCTCTCGCCTGAAGCTAAAGACGTAGATGCCCAGGTGCTGGTCAAAGAAGCGACAAAGACCGCACATAAGGCTGTTGAAAACTTTTTGAGAAAGCTAAAATGAACGAATTCCAAAATCTTCTGCAAGTACTCAAGGAAAATAAGGCATCTTTTGTTCTTTTGCTGTGTCACCGCAGTGCTGACGCTGACGCAATCTGCTCAGCCTACGCTTTGCAGGGCTTGCTCAAACGGTTCATGCCAGACGTCGTGTTTGAAATCGGTTGCCCCCAAGGCGTCAACAAACCGTCTAAGCTGATTCTGGAACGTATGCCGATAACAGTCAACTTGAAGCCGAACATTGAATCGGCGGATGTGATTGTTTTTCTGGATTTAAACACGATTGACCAGCTTGACATAGTGGCTGAAACCATAAGAAGGTCGCCTGCACCGAAAATAATAGTTGACCACCACTACCCAAGCCCTTCAACCACTGAAATCTGCAAACTCTGCGTCATTGACCAGAAAGCAGCCGCCAACTGCGAAATAGTCTACAGACTTTTCAAACAAGCGAAAACCAAGCCTGACTTCAACGAAGCAAAAGCGTTGTTTGTGGGCATAGCCTTCGACACGCGGCATTTCTCTTTGGCAAGCGCATCAACCTTTGGAATCGTGGCTAAACTGGTGGGCGAGGGTATAGATGTGCAGGCGACGCTGCAAGAGTTTTCCCTGCCCATCGACACTTCAGAAAGGCTAGCTAAGCTTAAGGCTTGCAAAAGAGCCAAAATCGCAAGGATCAACGGCTGGATAATCGCCGTCTCGCATGTCAGCGCCTACCAAGCAGCAGCAGCAAAATCGCTGGTCGATTTAGGCGCCCACGCTTCAGCTGTGGCAGGGTTGAAAAACGGAAAAATCGAGATAAGCTTGCGCTGCACACGCCAGTTCACCGAGGAGACAGGCATCAACTTGGGAAAAGATATCGCAGCTCCTCTTGGCGAATTCCTGCACGGAGTCGGCGGAGGACACGCGATGGCAGCCGGAGTGAGCGGCACAGGAGAAATAGAGCCAACACTAAAACAATGTCTGATTCTTCTAAGACAGAAAATAGCCAAAGTTGGGTAGCTACGCTTAAATGAGCAAAGTCTCACGCTTAAGATAGCAGGCACAAAAAATGGCTATAATCGAAACCAAAAATCTCACTTACACATATCCAGGCGCAGCAAAACCGTCAATCGCCGACGTCTCAATCAAAGTGGAAAAAGGTGAGTTCGTGTTAATCACGGGTCCAAGCGGCTGCGGAAAAACAACTTTGTGCCGATGCTTCAATGGGCTTGTCCCGCATTTTTATCAAGGCGACCTGCAGGGCGAAATCACGGTTGCAGGCGAAGACGTTCTAAAACGCCACACATATGAGATGGCTAAGCATGTGGGCTTAGTTTTTCAGAACCCAGAAAACCAGCTTTTCGCCCTGTCAGTCGAGAAGGACGTGGCTTTTGGGTTGGAAAACTTTGGGGTTCCCAGAGAAGAAATTAGAAAAAAAGTGGATTGGGCACTAAACCAAACGGGCATCTACGATTTGCGTGAACGGTCTCCTCATGAAATTTCTGGGGGACAGCAGCAGCGGGTAGCGATTGCAGCCGTTTTAGCTATGGAACCCGAAATCATCGTACTGGATGAACCCACATCTTTCCTTGACCCCTTAAGCGCCGAAAGAATTTTTGATGTTATTTACGATTTAAACAGAAAACAGGGAATAACGGTGATTCTCGTAGAGCACAGGCTGGACTTGACGGCGAAGTACACGAATCACCTAATTGTTATGGATGAGGGAAAAGTGCGTTTCGAAGGCAACCCGAGAGAAATCCTCAGCACGGAAGAAACCCGCCTTATCGGCGTCGGAATACCCAAGGCAACGTTGCTTTATCAATTGCTCAAAAAAGACGGCTTAAACATTGGCAAAAATATGCCCTTGTCTTCTGTGGAGTTAGCTGACCAACTATTGGAGATGCTTGGAACCAAATGATTGAGGCACAAGATGTCCGCTTCTCCTATGCTAACAAGGTCGAAGCGCTCAAAGGCGTCTCGTTAACCGTAAAAGACGGCGAGTTCCTGGCGATAATGGGGCAAAACGGAGCCGGAAAATCAACCTTCGTCAAGCATTTTAACGGACTTTTGAAACCTTCATCGGGAAAGGTTCTTGTGGACGGCGTTGAAACAACCAAAACAAGCGTTGCAACGCTCGCCCGAAACGTGGGTTTTGTTTTCCAGAACCCTGACCATCAACTTTTCAGCGAAACTGTCGAAGAGGAAATCGCTTTTGCCCTCAAGAACTTCGGGTTCAACCCAGACGTGGTCGAGAAGCGAGTAACGTGGGCTCTGGAGCTACTATCGCTCAGCCAGTACCGTAAGATCTCACCTTTTCTCTTAAGCGGAGGCGAGCGGAAGCGGGTCGCGTTGGCGTCGGTTTTGGCATGGAACCCACAGATGCTTATCTTGGATGAACCCACCATCGGGCAGGACCATGAGCAAAAAGAGAAACTGACCCAGTTTATCATGCAAATGCAGGCGCAGGGTAAAACTGTGGTGATTGTCACGCATGACGTGGAGTTCGTGGCTGAATGTAACCCTCGGGTTGTTTTGATGAAGGAGGGAAAAATCGTTGCTGAAGGCACGGGAAAAGACATCCTAACAAACCCGCAGGTTCTAGCGGAATCTTCGATTGTTCTTCCTCAGATAGCGCAGGTCTTCGCAAAGCTATCACCACTGGGTTTCCCAAAAAACGTCATTGACATTTACGAAGCAGAAAAAATAATCCTAAAAGCCACGGAGAGCAAACGGCAATGAGCATCTTCGACGGGTTAAAGTTCCGAAAAGTTTACTCTCCAATCCACAATTTAGACCCGAGGATAAAATTCATCTACGTCATATCAATCTTCGCCGTCGCAATCATCTTCTCCCAAGTCATCCCTCTGCTTTTCCTATTCGTATTGCAGCTTCCCTTCGTCTTGCTGGCTCACGTGCAGCGGCAATGGCTCCGCTCCTTGCGAGGGGCCGCTTTTTTGGCAGCTATCATTTTCGCAGTTAACGTTGGAACATCATTTTTCTACGCAGGCTACAAGGTAACGCCCCCCGCTGTTGAGAACGCAGTCGCATTAACTCTGCGCTTCGTGGTCCTTGTGGAATCCTTCTCAGTTTTCTTCTTAACCACCTCACCCGATCACCTAGGCTTGGCGCTGGAAGAATCCCACGTACCCTACGAATTCGCCTTTGCCTTCACCACAGCAGTGCGATTCGTCCCTGTGCTTGCAGAAGAAGCGCAAACAATTATGGATGCTCAAAAAGCAAGGGGGCTAGAGCTGGAGAAAGGCGGCTTGTTGAAGAGAATTAGAAATTACGTACCCGTCCTTATCCCGCTCATTGTCAGCGCAATTCGAAGGAGCCTCGAGTTGGCTGAGGCGATGGAGAGCCGAGCGTGGGGAGCCACCAAGAAACGCACCAATCTCTACTCTCTAAAACTCCACAAAGGAGACTATGCCCTGCTGGCAATAACCATTGGAATAACAGTCGCGGCCATATACGTTCGCCTGTATGTAATTATCCCGACAATAGTCCATCTGCTCTAACGCTTAGCTCAAACAATCGTCGGAAGTTTTAAGGAGTGGAAACTTTAATGTTTGACAACCAAAATAGAAAGATGGGATTTGATGGCTGAGCGTACTCGTTTTGGACCCGCAGGTGTTCCGCCGATGTTCAGGCTTTTGGGAGCTGATTTGCCTGACGTTCCGCGGTTGCTACGTGAAGAAGGATTAGATGCCTTGGAGTACGAGGCAGTCCGTTGGGGGCCAAAGCCGCAGATCACAAAGGAGCATGCGGAAAAGTTGGGTGTCGCCGCCAAAGAAAACGATGTGCAACTTAGCCTTCACGGCTCATACTACATTAACTTGTCAGGCAAACGGGAGATTGTGGAAGCAAGCAAACGACGGCTTATCGCGTCCGCAACCGCAGCCGACTGGATGGGAGCTTACGTTATGGTATTCCACACTGGATTTTACGGTCGCTTCGAAAAAGACTTCGCCTTCAAAACCTGCCTGAACGCTCTTAAAGAGGTCAGCACCGAAATGCGAAGCCTTGGACTTCACGTTAAGCTTGGCCCTGAAACCATGGGAAGAAAGTTCCAAGTGGGCAGCTTGGATGAAATCCTGACGCTGTGCCAAGAAATAGAAGGCACTCAACTCGTGGTTGATTGGGCTCACCTACACGCTCTTCACCAAGGGAGCCTAAAGAAATCCGGGGACTTCAGGGAGATCGCCGAAAAAGTCGAAGAAAAGCTTGACTCTGAAGCTATGCGAAGCATGCACTGTCACTTCTCAAAAATTGAGTTTACCGCCCAAGGCGAAAAAAAACACCACACACTCGATGAAGAAAGGTTTGGTCCGGACTTCCGCTTGCTAGCCGAGGTCATCGTCGACTTCAAAATGCATCCGACAATGATATGCGAGTCACCTAATTTGGATGTTGACGCAAGAAAAATGAAAGAAACACTTAAAGAAGTCCTAGATACCAAGCAGAAAAAATTATCGCTTCCGATTAGCTAATAAGTTTTCGGCGAGTTTCAGCTCATGCACTGTGTTGATGTTGACTGCGAGCTCGTCTAGGTTTAGCAGGTAGATGTCTTGGTCGAGCCATTCGTCGCCGTAACGGCTCCGTCCGTCAATGACGTTGATGCCGACGGGGACCACGTCTCTTCCGTCCATTTTGAACGAGTACTCCACGCTCATTCCGAGCCGTTGTTTCGTTTTAAGGGGAACAGCCACGGTCAAGGCTGGTTTACCGCAGCTCTCATAACGTTCAACTATGGTATCTAGCACTTCGCCAGTGACAAGAGGTAGGTCTGCTGCGATCGCCAAAAAAACGTCGAGTTTGAGGTTTTGACTGGCGTAGCCCATGTCGGAAACATAGTCTGTCCCGGGTGTTTCAACCACTCTGACTAGGAAGCTGTTCAAGTATTTGGCGGTCTTAGGCGTACAAGCGCTTGTGGCGACGATAATGCCGTCGATTTTTTTGGCGGTTTTTAATGCTGCAATCACGTAGTCGATAACTGGTTTTCCGCAGACTTTTATTAAGGGTTTTTCTTCGCGGATTAGCATTCGGGTTCCTTTTCCGCCAGCCATTACAAGCGCGGTTATGCCCAAGTGACCACCGCCAGTAAAACAATTAAACAGATCATTCGAGTTATCTCGTTGGTGGCTCCGAATACGTCGCCTGTAACTCCCTTAAAATGCCTGTGAGCTACGACAACCATCACCAAGCTGGTAATTACGCCGGCCAAGACAACGAAAGCGCCTGCCCAACGCAGCAGAGGCAAAGTAACCGCGAAACAAAGCACGAACGCGACAATCAAACGTAAGTCGCCTTTACTTCCTCTCATGGCTTCCAGAAAAGGCGAGTTCATGCCTTGGCGAACGGATTTTCCTGCCCAACCCATAACAACCATGGAAAGTTTAGCTGAAGCCTCCACAGCTGTTATGCCTCCGATTATCAAAGGAATTTCGAACTGACCATTACCAGTGACCTGCCCGATGGCTAAGGCACTAATCAGCATGGTCATGATGCCCATGGACAAGCCTCCAGCGCCTGTTAGTTGATCGTGCATAACATCAATTTTATGCTCAGGTGTGCCGTGAGCCATAACTCCGTCGCCGAAATCAAGTAGACCATCAGTATGGTGGAGCCCAGTTATCAGCAGAAGCACCGCTAAGACTAAACCACCAACAACAATTCCGGGCACAAATTGGTAAGCTACCCAACCGAACACTCCAGCAAGCAAACCAATGAAGGCGCCAATCAAAGGGAAAGCCCACATGCCTTTGGCGCAGTCAGTAAGCATATCCTTGTCCATTGCTACGGGAAAGATTGTGAGGAAAGACAGCAGATTTTTGAGCTCTTTAATAACCATCTCACTTCAAACCCATCAGCAAAGCATAATTGCGCTCTATCTCTTTAAGCAATAGGTCAGCCGTCACTGCGCCGCCGGTCTTCGCCATCGCTGCGATCGAAGCTCCTCCCGCGCCGACCCCCTCCTTCACAAGACCAGTCTCGTAGATCTGTAAACCCGGGAAACGGGAACATCCAAAGTTCAGGTTCGCTGCCAAAATCGGCACATCGCAGAACTGCTTCACTATACCTTTGAGATCGGATGACTTGTCTTTCGCAACCCACCGAGTCGTCCCCACAGCCACATTGCATAGAACATCGGGCTTCAAAGCGTTAATCAGGGCCAAGATAGCGCTCATCTGCGTTCCGCCGGCCATCAATACTGGAACCTGCCCCGCCGCACCAACGACTAAGCCTGTGAAGGCAGCCATCATCGGGTCGCCAAGGCACGAAATAGCCTTAATTGGGTCTTTTGCTAAGCTGCCGAAACTTTCACCTGCAGCCGCCAAGCCCGCCCTGACCGTTTCAGCTTTTAGAATGTGAGGATTCTGCGGCAACGTGCTGCTTACTTTTCCCTCCGCTTTCACGCCAAGTGCTGACAGCACGCCAAGGGCTGTTGTTGTCCCTCCCGGAATGCTCTCGCCAATCACAAGGTAATCTGTGGCTTTAGCCAAGTTTTGCCCAGCAATCTTTGCACGTTCAATAACTTCTGCAACATTGTCAACTGCATTGCCGCTACGAATGTCCCTACCTGGGCTTCCACCTAAATCTAAAAAAGGAATCTGCGGCTTCACCTTTAACCCGCCGCTTGCAATCAACACGGAAATGTCAGCCAACTGCAAAGCTGACCTTGTGATTAGACCAGGCGTAGGAATTCCATCAGGAGTAATAGGAACACCATTAATAGATTTGCACTTACCTAACAGAAGTAGTTCAGCATCTGCAGGCGGAGTGTAATCTGTGAATTCGGGATTGGCGCCAGCCGCAGATATACCTGCGATTTTGCCGGTTTCAGTTGTTGCTATTGCACAAATGAAAAGAGGGTTTTTCCCCGCAACTTCTTCCAAAAAAGCTCGCGCTTTCAATTCATTATTAGCGATTATTACGTCAAGTGCTTGATCCATTCTACGTTTTACCCTTGCCTTTCGGCTTGACTTCGAACCTTTTGATTTCGAGACATCCGAAGCCACCGTCTAGCTTGTGTTTTTGCGTTTCTAGGATTTCAATCTTTTTCTTAAAAGTGGGTCCATCCGTGATGACAGTGTGGTATTCGCCGCCTTCTCCGCATGGATCAACGTTCCCGAGCTTGAGGATGTCGTCGTAGAATTTTCTGTCTAAAACTCTTCCAAGCCACTCCACGCCCAGCTTCTGCAGGTTGGTGCGGACTACGGTTGCTTTGAAGCCCGTTTTTAGGTAGTCAAGGTAAATCTGTTTTGTATCAAGCATCCAGAGCGGTTTTATCGGTTTTAAGCCGACTTCTTTGAGCACTCTGCCCAGCCAACCCTGCTCATGCCCCGCTACCTCGTAAATGTCTCCTGTTACTAAGCCTTCAACGCCTTCAGCTTTGAACCGTTGCAATGCAACTTTGAAGTCGTCTTCGTACGTTTTTGGGGTAGCTTGCTGTTTGATTATCGGAATGTCTATGGCATCTGATTGGGCATCCAAGATGCCGACGGGTATCATATGGAAGTTTGATTTCTCCTTGCTCATCATCATGGTTAAGATGTTGACTACTTCGTAGCCTTGCTGGGTTGCCAAGTAGTATGCGTAGCAGCTGTCTTTGCCTCCGCTCCATGAAGCAACAACTTTCATTCTGGTTATATCCTCCGTAATTGTCCTTCACCCTTAACCGTTGATTTCTCAACTGGTTCAAAGTGAACGTGACTTGCAAACGATTTAGGCAAAATAAGCTCAGAAACGTGTGAACAGGAAAACGTGGTTTTGGTCGTTAAATATCCAGATAATATGCCGATTGGTAGAAGATTGAGTGGAATAAGCGGTCTTTTCTCGATTTTCAGCAAATTATCCGCCCGTGTTTGGTTGGTTTATCCAACCTCTTCATATAAGTATTTTGGTTTCGATGAATACGAGGCGCTCAAAAAAATTTTACGCTCAATAGCCGCGATTTCCACTTAGAGAGTGCATTTGAACTGTTCCACCTGTGAGCGCCTGTGTGTAAATTTACCAGAAGGCTTATAATTGCTTGTCGATTGAGGAGTTTACGCTGTTGGGTTTCCATGGTTCAAACAAGGCTGTGCATCGTTACGCATACTTTTCTACCCCATGTCGGCGGGATAGAAAAGGTTGTTTATGAACAGAGCAAGCGGCTAATGATGAAGAATTTCAAGCCCACAGTTGTCACCAACCGCATCGACACCCCTAAAACCTATTCAGTCGAAGGCATAAACGTTGAATGCTATGAATCTTTAAACACAGGCTTTCGCCTGGGTATACCCTACTCGATCCCAACGCCCACAAGCCTTGAAACTTTCCTTAGAGCCGTGAAGGCAAGCGATATAGTTCACGCGCATGGTCACCCCTACCTTACGTCGCTTATTGCTGCCAAACTTGCCAAAAGGTATGGAAAGCCCTTTTTTTTAACTCAGCACAACACGTTCATTCAGTACGACAGCATGTTTGACAAAGTCGAGCGCCTAAACGACCTGACAGTTGGAACGGAGACGCTTAAAGAAGCAGACAGAATAATCACGGTGAGTAACGCAACCAGAGAGTATGTCCTCAGTTTGGGTGCAAAACCAGACAAAATCAGAGTTCTGCATAACGGCGTTGACCTGGTTCATTTTAGGCATCTTCCGGGAAAACGGGAGGAAATGCGATTCAAATTTGGGATTCCAAATAACGCGGTCGTGGCCTTGACTGTGAGGAGGCTTGTTTACAAGAACGGGATCGACACGTTGATTGAAAGCGCAAACATCGCGGTCAAGAAGAATCCAAACCTTGTTTTCCTTGTTGTGGGGAAAGGACCCGATCAAAACGACGTTCAAACCAGAATTTGTCAGTTAGGGATAGAAAAAAACTTTCGGCTTGCCGGCTTCGTCAGCGATGGGGATTTGCCTTCCTGTTATAATGCGGCTGACTTCTTTTTGTTGCCATCAAAATCTGGTGAAGGTTTGCCTTTGGTTGCGCTTGAAGCGATGGCTTGTGGCTTGCCGATTATAGCTACAAACGTCGGGGGAATAAAGGAGATTCTAATGGAAGATTTCGGTAAGTTGGTGCCGCCCAATCAACCGGAGCTCATGGCTAAAGCAATCTTAGAATATTCGGATGCTGATTTATCCTGTGGCATAGGGGAGCTTCGGGCTGCGGTTGAAGAAAAGTATAGCTGGGACAGAAACGTTGAAACTCTCGTGGAAATATACGAAGAGCTTATTTAACCTTGATGCGAAGACACTATAGCCTTCACGATGGGAGTTTGCCATGACATCAAAAGTTGAAATGGTTTCGGTCGTTATTCCAACGCTTAACGAAGCGGGAAACATTCTTGAGGCAGTGACAACCATCGAGAAGGAACTGGCGTACCCGAAGGAGATAATTGTCGTTGACGGCAACTCCACAGATGGGACAATAGAAATCGTTAAGGACACGAGTTTTTGCAAGCTCATTATTGAGCCGAGACGCGGCTACGGAATCGCTCTCAGAACGGGCATGAAAAATGCAAAGGGAAACATTATCGTCATGGTTGACGGTGACGGAACCTACGAGGTAAAACACATCAACCGCTTGCTTGAGAGAATGGTTGAGAAGGACGCAGACATGGTTTTAGCCACGCGGATGTTCGACCCGAAAAAAGCCATGGGATTTAAAAATTTCATCGGAAACAAAATAATAACCATGGTCTACGACTTCTTTTACAGTCAACTGCTCAGCGACACGCAATCAGGATTCCGAGCAATATCACACGAAGCCATCGACAACGTTCCTCTAGTAGAAGGTGACATGGCTTTTGCCACTGAAATGCTGGTGCAATTCGCCAAGGTTGGATATAACATGGTTGAAATCCCCACTACATACAAACCCCGCAAATACGGGAAGACTAAGCTTAAACCATTTAAGTCGGGTATTGAAATATTTAGCACAATATTCAAGGGATTTCTAGATGCGGATACAGTTAGAACGTGCCAAAAACATTGGAGAGAAAATAGGCATAAACGATGACAAAGGCTACATAGTTGCAATCGCCCTTGCCTTAATTATTATTGCATCGTTGCTGGCAGGGTATTATTTGCTCTATAAACCCGCGCCCGAAGGTTACAGCACGATTTACCTGCTTGATTCGCAAAACAAAGCGGTTGATTACCCGCAGATTTTGATTGCTAACCAGAATAGCACATTTAGTGCGCCGCTCACTGTTGTCAATAACGTGGGATGGACCGTGCAATACCAAGTTTTGGTGAAAATAACCAACAATCTTAATTCTTCTCCGGTTAACGTTCAGCCAACTGGAACCTACGATATGACCCTAAAAAATGGCCAAAGTTGGGAGAAGTCAATCACCGTCACGGAAAATCAGGTCGGCAGCTACTGGGTTGTTTTTGAACTGTACAAGTTCAATCCTGATGGCGGCGCGTACCAGTTTACTTATGACTATTGCGTCTTGCCGATTCAAGTTATAAACTAAGTTTGAGATTTCTTGTGTTTTGCGGCGTACTCTTTTTCGATAGCCACTCGATGGATGTTGTTGTAAGCGCAAAAAGGTATGATTTTCAAGTCAGGCGTGATATAGTGGACTACACATCGTCTTACGCGGTTGACGTCGAAGTTGTATGAATCCATAAACGCCATGCACCCTAGCAGAAAGATTCTTCTGCGGATTTTGCCTAGCGACTGGTAAGAGGGCGAAAGATGCATGCGCATAATCGAGCTCATCAGAGTCAGCATTCCTACTTCTTGGGTTACCAACAACATGTTCATGGAAAGCATGGACGCCATAAATAGTGAAGAAAGAAGCGAGAACTTGCCTTTAGACTCAGCGGACTCAGCGGTTTTTCGAATTGTAGAAAAGAAGCGTTCAAAGTTGACAAAACGGTTGATTGGGAACATTTTGCCCTCTTTAGAAACGTAAATCCAATTCACGATACCGCATTGGGGGCTGCAAGAGAAAAGGGGCCATGGTTTCTGCATAAATTTGCGCATTATCTTGATTGGCGAAGTCATAACGGACATAGGGAATAAATCAGTGGTTTTTATTTCACCGTATGTTTGTTTCTCAACGTCTTCTGCAAAGGACCACTCGCGGAAGTTTTCACGGAAGGGGTTCTCGGTGGCTCTGCCAGTGAAAGCGATTGGTTGGAAGATCAAGCCTCGAACTATGTCGGTATTTTTGGCGGCGAATCGTATCATGTCGCCGACTTCCTTATCGTTCAAACTCTTCATCAAAGTGTTAACTAATATGATTTCCATGTCGTATTTGCGGCAAACGTCGATAGCCTTGAGTTTTTCTTCTAATAGTGCTTTTCCTCTAATCTTCTTGTTAAAATCGTCATGGAAGCTATCAAACGATAAATAAACGATGTTTAAGCCTTTGTCTTTCAGCTTCTTTGCCAACCCCGGAGTATCAACCAAATGTGTCCCATTGGTTGCAAGAATTGTCATGAACTTTAGTTTGTGGGCGACGCCGATGATTTCAGGCATGTCTTCTCGTTCAAGGGGTTCTCCGCCTGAGAACAAGATGGCTGGCGGCTTGGGGTTAGCTTTGCTTACGAATTCCAGCATTTTTATGAGGTGTTCTTTGGTTGGTTCGTAGTCGGTTTCCTGCTCTGGAAACGTTGAGAAGCATACGGCGCATTTGAGGTTGCAGCGTTTCGTAACGTCGATTACCCCGATGACTGTGCCTGAGGCGTGTTTAGTGCAGGTTTCGCAGGCGTATGGGCAGCCTTCAGGGTTTTTGGGAGCGTTTAAGTCGCCGAGGTACTGGAATTGGTCGTAAGTTTGCATGTGGCTGAAAACAGGTAAGCTTTGCCAATGAGTGGCTTCGAAATCGCCGTGTTCTGGGCATTGTTTGGTAATTTTTATTTTGCTGTTAGCTTGGGTTAATTTAGCGTCTATTTTCTTCTGGCATTCTGGGCAAATACTTTTTGTTTCGCTCGCCTATAGCCCTCCGATTATGTGGGATAGCGCTTGAAGAATCAACGCTAACGGAAGCAGAATCATTGACATAGTGACAACCCGTTCATACTTCCGCACATTTAAAACATTTGAAGACGCCATTACGAGGCGAACTGAAGAGTAAATCAGAAGACAACTCCAAACAAGAATAGGTAAAAGATAGTACAAGTTGAAGTTGCCCACTAAAAAGGGAAGAGGCGCAAACAAGCCAGTCAAAAGGAAAAACCCAGCGGCCACCTTGGCTGAATCGCTTATGCCGATTTTCTGAGGAAGCGTCGGGTACCCCGTTTTTGAATCCCCGTCAAGGCTTAGGACATCGCGAAGCACGTTGCCGCCTACTGTGCCCAAAGCTATCGGGTAGAGGCTGAGTGAAACGATGCTTACAGCTGGAGGAATAGAAATTGTTGCTTCCCCATACATAAAAGCGGTGCCTGTTAAAATTCCAACTAGAACGTTTGCTGCAAACCCTGACTTACGCTTCACAACCGTCGAATAAACCAGCAACAAAGCGGAGTCAACAGCGATGATCGCGAAGCTTAACCAGTTGATGAAGAAAGCCATGACTAAACCCGCTGCAAAAAGCACGCTTGAAACCACCACGACCTGTCTGAGAGTCAGGGCGCCGGAAGGTATGGGGCGTTTTGGCTTGATCACGGCGTCGCTTTCTCTATCAAAGTAGTCGTTTACTGCGAAGCCGGCGGATGTTATGAAAGCCATTGAAAAGAAAATCAGCAGAACTGTCTGCGCGCTCAGGCTTAGGGGGCTTTTTGTGATGGCGAATGCTGTTAGTACTGATAAGCCGCCAGTCATCAGCCAGTATGGAAGTCGCAGAAGAGCGATTAGTCCTCTGGCTGGGGCTGGAGCAGCCATTAAAGTTTCCTGTCAGCGATGACTTCTTTAATGCTGTCTTCAAGGCTTACTTTAGGGTTCCAATGGAGCTCTTTTCTAGTTTTGGAAATGTCGAACCAAATCGTGTTGATGTCGCCTTGCCAAGAGACTCCAGTAGTTGTAATGACAGTTTTGTTTTGCAAGTTAAGAATTTGAAGGATAAGGTTGGCAAGGTCAATTATTTTTGTCGTTGTTCCAAAACCGATATTGTAGGTTTCGCCATTTGTGAATTCTTCCGAGCCCACCGTCAAGAGCGCGTCAACTACATCTGAAATATGCACCAAATCGCGTGACTGCAACCCAGTGCCGATTATTTCAAGTTTGTTTGGGTTCTTGGCTATTTTGTCTAAGAAGTCGTGGATGACCCCGTGGCATCTTAACCCGTAAACGTTAGCGAACCTTACGACGGTCACGTCTAACCCGTATTGGTCCCTGTACATTCCACAATATTCTTCGCCGACCACCTTGGATAAGCCGTAACAGGAGACCGGGTGGAAACCGTAATCTTCCTTTGTTGGCAGCTGAGTCGGGTTGCCGTAGACTGCGGCGCTGGAGGCGAAAACAAGTTTGGCGTCGTCTTTGCGGGCTTTTTCGAGTACTTGCAGGGTTCCTTTTGCGTTGGTCTCGAAATCTATCAGCGGGTTCTCCATGCTGTAGGGGACAACAACCTGGGCGGCTAAGTGATAAATTAAATCAGCCTTTTCCGTTGAAAGCAGCTTTTTTTGGTCAAGGATGTTTCCTTTAACCAACTTTACTTTTCCAACGTCTTTAACGTTATCCATTTTGCCGCTTGACAAGTCATCGTAAATCGTCAAGTTAGAAGTTAAATCTGTAAGACGCCTGCACAAGTGGAATCCGATGAAGCCTGCTCCGCCCGTTACAAGTATCTTCTTCCCTTTGAGTTCCCCCATAACTACCACGACAAAGTCTATATCCCGATTCAATTAGTGTAGGGTATATGTCGCCTGAGAAAGCTATAAAAACTTTTAGGGATTTGCTGTCTTTCCTAACGATTATCCCAGTGGGCGGAAAAGAAGATTTCATTTTTACGACGGCAGAGCACGTTTACCTCTTTCCCATAATCGGCGGCTTAATCGGCGTTCTTGCGGGAGCCTACTTTCTCGGAGCAAACATCATCATCCATTTCCTGCTTGGTTTAGTTAACCCGTTTGTTGCCTTGCCAGTTGACCTGCTTTCAAAGCTTGCGGTTGCCGCGATGACCATAGCTTTTTTACTCGTCATTACAGGGCTACAACATTTCGACGGCTTAATCGATTTAGGAAACGCCTTTGGCTTAAGAAACTTGCAAGACCGTAAAATGGTCGCGCACGCGTGGACCGTGACCTACTGGGGGGCCTTGTTAGCGCTGATTGTCGAGTTCGTCGCGTTTGTAGGCTTGTTCTTGATTAACCCGCTTTACGCTTTCGGAGCCATCCTCGCCGCCGAAATCTCAGCAAAGCTATCTATGGTCACCATCGTCTGGGTTGGCAAACCCACACATAAAGGGTTAGGCTCGATTTTCCTACAAAAAGCGAAAACCAAACTCAACATAATCGCGTACGCAATTTCCATTCTGATTGTTTACCCCTTCTTCGCTTTGACAGGCAGACCCTACTTGGGTTTAATCGCCGTCGGGCTAGTTCTGGTCAGCATCCCAGTGGCCATGGTGATGGAGAAGGTTGCAGAAAACATCTTTGGTGGGGTTTCCGGCGACGTGATTGGCGCGACAAACGAGGTTTCGCGGGCAGTTATGCTTATTTTGTTTGCAGGCGTGTTGATTCTGCTATGAAAGTTCCTGCGTTGATTATGGCTGGGGGCAAAGGCAAGCGCATCGGATTGCCGGTAGAAAAGCCGCTTCTGCATTTTATGGGTAAGCCGCTACTTGATTGGGTTGCAGGGGCAGTTGAGAGTGCGGAGAAGATTTCGGAGTTTTACGTGGTAACGAGTCCCAACACGCGTGAAACGGAGAAGCACTGCCAAAGCATGGGTTGGAAGGTTGTGCGGACGGACGCTAAGGGTTACCACAACGATTTGAAGCAGGCAGTCCGCCAAGCCAATTTGCAGGGTCCCATTTTAACGGTTCCAGCGGATTCTCCAGCTGTCACTGGCAAGTTTCTCGACAAAATAGTCAGCCAGTTTGAGGCTTGCGGGAAAGACTTCTACGCGGTTTTCGTGCCGATTTCAGCCCGTGAAGCTTTAGGGCTCTCGGTTGACTCTACCGACGAGTACAAGGGCGAGTGGTACGCCGTGTCAGGGGTAAACATCATTAACGGCGCCAAAAGCCAAACTGAAGCAAAGATAGAAACAAACGCCTTAATCACGCAAGAACTCGAGGTATTACTCAACATAAACACGTTCAAAGACTTGGAAATAGCGGAAAAAATCATGAAAAGCAAGCTTTAGGGCTATCTGCATTTTTCTGATGTTCTCTCTTTATTTTCCTAATTGGGTTTGTTGGTGTGAGCGGTGGCGAGCGAAGCGAGCAGAGCGAACCGCAAAATTTGGTTGTTAAACAGGGCTTTGTGTTAGACTTGATATGTGTGTTGTTTTCGCTCGCTTACGCGTCTTCTGGTTTTCGTGTCAAACGTCTGACGGCTATTACCGTGAAGATTAAACTGATTTCGGGGACGGTTATGCCCACAGCGAGCGAAGGTTCTAATGATGCGGCTTTCGACGTCGGTGGTATTGCGAATTGTATTGTTACTTGATGTGTGCTGAAACTGGTTGTGTACCATATACAGTAGTTGTTGGCGTCCTGTGTGAAGCCTTGGTTTGAAGCGTGCAGACCGTCAATGTAGATTGTTGGCGTGGTTCCATCAGATACTGCACTTATTGGGATGGTTAGGTTGCTGAAGCCAGTGGTTCCGCTTTCGCCTGTTACGGTGAAAGATATTGTTGTTGTCTTGACGGAAGGGTTTGTCGCGATGGTAACGTCAGACATCTGTGAACTGGTTATGTTTCCGCTGATTGCAAGGTCAACTATTACCCCATCATCTGTCGTTGCCTTGACAAGTGGTGCTGAAGGCGTTGCAGTCGGTAACGCTTTTGCTGGTGTTGGCGTTGGCGTTGGTGTTGGAGTGGGCATCAATGTTGGTGTTGGCGTCGGTGCAGGCGTCGGCGTTGGTGTTTGAGTTGGGGTTGGTGTTGGTGTTGGCGTTGGAGTTGGAGTAGGAGTTGGAGTAGGAGTTGGAGTTGGCGTTGGAGTTGGTTTAGGCGTTGGAGTTGGAGTTGAAGTTGAAGTCGGTTTAGGCGTTGGCGTTGGAGTAGGAGTAGGAGTTGGCGTTGGAGTTGGCGTTGGAGTAGGAGTAGGAGTTGGAGTTGGCGTTGGAGTAGGAGTAGGAGTTGGCGTTGGAGTTGGTGTTGGAGTTGGAGTAGGAGTTGGAGTAGGCGTTGGAGTAGGAGTAGGAGCTGGCGTTGGAGTTGGCGTTGGCGTTGGAGTAGGAGTTGGCGTTGGAGTAGGAGTAGGAGTAGGAGTTGGCGTTGGAGTTGGCGTTGGAGTAGGAGTAGGAGCTGGCGTTGGAGTTGGCGTTGGAGTTGGCGTTGGAGTTGGAGTAGGCGTTGGAGTTGGAGTAGGAGCTGGCGTTGGAGTTGGC
>Ga0187874_10001183_pt1 | contig 25453 bp, 18 predicted proteins | sample June2016WEW_16_1_3_FD_132993 | JGI IMG/M metagenome (GOLD analysis project Ga0187874, IMG submission 132993) | Peatland microbial communities from SPRUCE experiment site at the Marcell Experimental Forest, Minnesota, USA - June2016WEW_16_150 | ecosystem: Environmental > Terrestrial > Soil >... | reverse complement strand
GAGTACGCCGAGGAGCTACCGCCCGAACCGGGGGGTAGGTATTGAGCGTAAGCCCCGTTTTTGTAAGTTGACCACGGGGTGAATGAGTACCCCGCCGCCTTGTATATGGCGTAAGCGGCCTGGGTGTTGGTCAGCGGGTTCATCAACTGCGCCGCCGTGTACTGCGGGTGGGCTACCAGGTTAATTTGCCAGAGACCGACCGAACCTCCCGGCGTCAAATTCAAGTCCCCGACAGCCGCAGGGTTGCCGCTGGACTCGGCCTCGGCGATTGCAGCAGCAGTGTTTATATCCGACCCTTGGAAGCCCGCTTGCTGGGCGAGTTGTCTTAGACTGTCCTGCGTCAAGTCAATCATAGGGGTTGGTCCTCGACACCTTAGGAGACGACGCCTTTCAGCCTGAAGGCTACCGTGTTTCCAGCGACATCGACGCTGCCAGACCACACCGGGCTGTAGCTCCCGGTTGCGCTCACCACCTGATAAGCCAAGGCGTCCCCTATGCCGTCTTCCGCCGACGCTTCGACACCGATCAAGATAAAGCCCGCTGGCGTGGATGGGACGGAAGTCTCTATTCCCATGTTGCTGAAGATCACATCGTTTGCGTTGCTTGTGGAAATCGTGCCTGAGGAAATCGAAGATTGCCCCCCAGAGAAGGACGTGGAAGCCGAGGCATCCACGACAGCCGGGGATAGCAACCCGGCCATTTCCGCCGCCACGGCGGCGATGACCGAATTGAAAGATATGCCGGGGAAAGTCATCGTGATCGTGCAACTTCCTCCCGTCGTCACATTGGCGTAATAGAAATCGGTGTTCCAGGTAATGCTGTTGGTAGCCCGAGTCACCAAGGTATAGGTGTTCCCCAAGTTATCGTTGATTGTCTGCCCTGACTGGCTGTAATCGAATTCGGTGACGCCGAGAATGATGGTGTCCCCGACAGCGATGGGTCTTGGGAAAGAGACAGTGAGGGTGCTCGACGTCCCGTTTGCAACAGCGCCCTTCGCGACCTGGACAGGGGTCGCGCTGTACGTTGTGACAGTTTGGAACGTGTATGTCGTCGCGCTGAAGTAGGTCGTGCTCAGACCGCTGACTGTGTCCGTTGCGCTGAAGCCGAGAAGATCGGTGTTGCCTCCGGGCTGATCAGGCGGGACGAACGTTTTAGTGAACGTGCTAAAGTACACGGTCTGTCCGCTGACCGTGCCCGCAGTCGGCCCGCTTAGCCGCGTGCCCGCCCCGATGAGCACGGCGGGCGACCCGGAAATCGTGTTCTTGTAGTAGAAGTTCATCGTCATCGGGTTGTTGTCGAATGTGTACGCGGTGCCGGTAAGCGTCACGTTGCTGCCCGTGGTGAGCGATGTCGTGTTCGGGTTGGTCGAGAACGAGTACGCCACCGGGGGCGAGAATCCCAGCCCGGTTGTCGAAACAGTCTTCGACTGATTGGAGAAGTACGTCACGGGACCGTGGATCGTGAACGCCGTGCCATTCAGGTAGTCCAAGAAGCCGGTCAGGCTCATCGTCAAGTTGAAGCTGCCGTTGGTTTCGGACACCGGCACGGTGATGGGCACGGTGTACCCCGTGAGAAAGCCAGAAGTATTGAGTTGCTGCGCGATGCTGCCCGTCGCGATGGTAGTGCCGCCGTTTGAGGTAAACGAAGCGGTCACGTTGTTGTTTGTCTTGCCGCCCGCGCCGATCTGCTGCGGGGACATCGGCTCGGTCAGCGTGACCGTGAACACGTGTTGGTTGCCGTCAGCGGGCACGCTCGTCGGCGAGACAGTGTATCCGCTGGGGTTGACCATGTAGTCCACCTCGACGCCAAACGAGATGCCTCCCGGTCCGCCCGGCGACGCCGGGGCGAACGTGTCGTAGTTTTTGTTGACGGAGTCGAACCATGCAATGTCTTCCGCCGTGACGGTAAGCTGCGTGGACGCCGCGATGCCTGCCGGGAACGGGGTGCCGCTGTACTTAAGGCTGAACTGCCCGTCACTTGCGTCATTGTACACGACGTTGAGGAGGCTCTGCGTGTTTCCGCTGAGCTTGAACACCGTAGTCGCCGCAGTCGGCTTGTCCACTGGCTGACCGTTGTAGGTCTGGAAGTTGAAGACGTGGGTCGGGTCGTTATAGATGAACAGCTTTCCGGTCGTACCCTCCAGCAGCGGGATGTACTGCTTATTCGGGTACACGATGCCGCTCACGTTGACGTTCAGAGTCATCTGATTGCCTTGAATCTGCGTGTTTGGCTGCGCGAGGCTCAACTGCAAGTTGCCCGCAGGCGTCGTCGCCGGGGGAGCGGGCTGTAAAGCGACCGGCTTGATGACGCCGCCAGACTCGCCGTTGCCGGAAGCGGGAGGGATGGCGCTCGCGCCTGCGGCGTAAGTCCACTGGAAAAACGTCTGGCTGTCAGCGTTGTTCACGAACCACGCCAGGAACGGATAGATGCCGGGGGCCGGGAAGTTGACGTACACGTAGTCCGTTGGCTGGACTTCCACAGCCGCAGTGTTGCGCGTGCCCAGCAAAGGCCACGGGCCGACTCCGGCAAGCGAGGTGCCTGTCGTCGCAGCGGAAGCAGTGCTGGGGGAAACCGGGGAACCCGTGGTGAAAGCGCCGGACACGTAGCTTGCGCCACCGCCGATATAGAGCGCCCAACTATCGTCAACGAGGAAGTAGAACGTTTCGATACCGCTCTGGGCGACTACGATCTGGCCTTGGAGAAACGTGACGAAAGAGCCGTCGCCCTGTGCGCCTTGCCCCCAGCCTAGCACCGACCCGAGAGAGGTCAGCGCGGTGCCGTCCGACTTGACGTCGTCCAGGAGCGGCGGGACGTGTTTGTATTGCCCCGAGTTTCCGTCATCTGTGGTAAGCCCGGTGATCGGAACTCCGTTTCCCACAGCGCCGTTTGTGTAGACTTGGTTGATGACGACGGTGTTCTTGCCCGTCAGAATGGGGGGAAACGCTGCTCCGACGCCGTGCCATGTGGGGTTCTCGCCGGGGTTCGCGTACCCGGCGATGGTCACGTTGCTGGCGAGGGACACAGTGCCGTTCGTTGGCTGCCATGCCACGAAGGCGCTGTTCGAGGTGTAGAGGGTGCTGGCAATGGTCGCCGTCGCGACGAGCGTGTCCTGACCGCTGTTCACGCCTGTGAAGGTGAAGCTGGTCGAGCCACTGCCCGTGGTCGGATCGACATTGACCGAAACCGTCTTGGTCTGCGGGTTGGCCCCGGTTGTCGTAATCTGTATGGTTTCAGTAGGCACTATTCGTTACCCCATCTTTTATTTGCCATGCGACGAGCTTGCTCTCTACCTTCGGGGGAAGACATCCGAAACTTTGTCTTTTGTTGCACTTTGACTATATGTTCCGCGCCCAACTTGATCCCACGTCTTGGATGCGTTCTGTGCTTTTTCCCGGCTGTATGCGTATTTCCCATCATGCGCTGCCGTGCAGCCTCTTTCCACTCATCTGTATGTGTGTAACCAACGGCATTCTTGTTACCCGGTGATGCGCCGTCGCCTCCCAGCGTCATGTTGTAGCCGTACTCTAGTTTATGGGACTGATACAGAATGATGAAGAAAGTTTCCATCGCGTTGAGTTCATCGAAAGATTTCGCTTCGTGGAGAGTATTAGTCTCGAACGCTTCAGCGCCATGCTTACGAATGGCTCTGTGGAAATAAAGTCTGCTACCCTTGTGTACCGCCCTAAGGTGCTCCTTCCATCTTGCGGTCAAAGTATTCTCTGTCTTACCGATGTATACCTTACCGTTGATTTTGTTCGTCGCTTTGTAAATAACCATAATGTCTCTTAGCTGAGCAATTGCGTCGGGAAAGACCCGGAGGATGGCGTCACGATCAAGTTGCCGTCCGTGTAGACCTTCCACTTAAAAACTGCCGTAGCCTGAACACCGGAATCCGTTACCGACACCACCAAGTCGTTGTCGCCCGGCGACCCGGCGTTGAACGGGCCGAGCAGCGGGATAAGCGCCGTCCTTGTCCCCGTGTTCAACTGGATGGTGCCCACCGAAAGCGCGGAGTTGCTCAACGAAACCTGAATGGTGCTCGTGGAGGTGCTGACCACGTTCGTGGCGACCACGTAGAAGGACAGGTTGGGAGCGGGGTTGATCGTCGCCACGTTCCCGGCGTCCACGTAACCAAGGTACGTGGTGCTTGTCCCGTCCTCGAAGTCGATTCCAGTCTGAAGCGCAAGACCGACTCCCACGGTCACCGTGAACGTCTGGTCAGAATAGGCATTAAGCGTGTCAACCACGCGGAAGAGCACGGACTTGTTGTATCCCGACTGGGTCGTTATGCCGCTCACCAGACCGCTAGACGAGACCCCGATGCCCACCGGCAGCGAATTCGTGTTGTTCGGCGAAAGCTGGAACGTGTACGGCGTGTTCGCGCTACCCGTCGCCGTAAGCTGGTAGCTTTCCGATATCCCCGAGACAATCGGGATTGTGAATGGCGAGTTGGTGAAATGCAGACCGGACGGCTGCGACGTGATCGAAAGAGTCTGGGTCGTGAATGTTGCGGCGACACTGTCCGTCACCGTGAAAGTGAACGTGGCCGGGTTAGGGCTGAAATTGGCCGGAACGGTGCCCGTAATGAGACCGCTGCTCGCCAGCGACAGGTTCGGAGCCGTTCCGTTCATGGGCGATGGGGTGCTCGTGAATGTGTACGGTGCGACCCCTCCGGTCGCCACAAGCTGCACGCCCAGAGCGGACGGTCCGTACTGCCCGCCAGCGATGAGTGCGTTGGGCAGCGTATTGCCGATGAACGAGTTGATGACTGTCCCGGACGCGCCGTCCTTCCACCCGACAATGGTCAAAGCAGTGTTGGGGACGACAGTCGAGATGCGGTGATACACGTAGGCGTGCTGACCAGTTGTGGATGTGCACGAGAACCAGCAGTCGAAATAACCCGCTTCGATAGGCGTGCCAGAAATAGTGATGTTGTTGCTGCTGGCCCCGACTGTAAGACCACGAGGCAGCACTCCGTACAACAGAGAGGCGGATTGTAGTGAAACTCCCACTGGCGCGGTGAACGCAGTAGCGCCATTGTACGGGGAGCCGACAGGCTGTACGTCAACCACGTTGTCGATAAGCTGGAACGCGCTTTGGTACAGCGCCCAGTTGATCGTCGCCGTGCCGTGAACATTGCCCCCCGCGTCTATGTATTGGACCACGGTGGGCGTGCTCTGCGTGCCGACCAGCGTGCCGTAGATCAGGCCCGTGTTAGCGTCGAGCGACAGACCCGGAGGCAGGGTGGACGGAACAACCACCCGCGCTGTCAAGGGCGTGAAGAACGGACTTCCAGTGCCGCTGAGGGGGCCAAGCTGCGGGGCGTTGTAGTAGGACTTGCGCGGGTTGGTGCCGACCCCGTCGCCCGTTATATATGGATGCGGATACGCAACGATGGTTCCGATGTCCCCGGTTGCGATAGCGACTACGGACGATTCCCCAATGGCGTTCGCATTAGCGAGCGTCAATGTGCCCACTGTGGAAGCCGTGCAGAGAAAATAGCCATTGTTTTGTGTTGGGTTGGTAACAAACCCGGTGACTGAGAACGAATACCCGGCGAAAGCGTTGTTCGCGCCGCCGATGATGTTTCCGGTGTAGACGGCTGTTGTACCCACCGAAGCCGCCACATGAGTCAGGTTGTAAGTCGCAGGGTCGTTGTGCGCCAGCGACGTGTACTCACGGGAAATGCTTTCGCTGCCCGACACTGCGGGGATGTAAGTTGTGACGGCGTTCGCGAACGGCTGCGGCGTAATCACGATGGCAGTTCCAGGTTCGGAGGGATTGCTGTAGTCGCCGATGGAGAACAGCGTCGTGAACGAAGTCGAGGGTCCGGACGGCGGGTTGTCCACGGTAGAGACTTGAAAGAGTCTTTGAGTGTTGATCGTTGCTTCTGCCGTACCTTGGATGTATACCTGCTCCGCGTTCGTGGGGGGAAATGGGGCAGGGGCAGCAGTAAACGTGTTGAGCGCGTTGACTGAAACGATACCTCCCGTTGCCGCTGTTGCCGTGATCTGCGAATAGGTCGCCACGCCGCTCGGGTTGTTCAAAGTCAGGGTCGTAGTCGTGGACGCCACGCACATGAACGTGCCGTTGTTCGCGGGGTTTAGGAATCCGGTGACGGTGAACTGCGCGTTTTGGAAAGCGTTGCTCACCGACTCAGGCTGGGGGGTCGCGTAAGTATAGACGGTGTTGCCGCCAGAGTTCTGCGCGGCATATGCGAACGCAAGCTGCTGGTTGACCTGCATCAGGACGCGGGTCTGCGCGTTGCCGTAGTACGCATTCGCGATGGCGGCGTTGTTGCCCGGAGGACCATACCACTCCGAGTCTGGCAACTGCACGACGACCGGGCTTGATAGCGTGGCGGACGTCGGGTCTATCGCCGTTGCGATACCGTTCCCAAGGAAGACACCCTTGAGAGCCTTGCCCAAAACCTCGGTCGCGGTCGCGGACGGCGGGGAGCCGGTCAGGGTCTCGGCAGCGCCGTATGGGTTAGCCAGCGTCAGCGTAGTGCCGGTGGACGCCGTGCAAAGGAACGTGCCGTTATTCTGCGGGTTGAGCACGAAGCTTGAGATGACGAAGAACTGCCCGGCATAGAAGTTCGCGGTCGCATTGAACCCGACCCCAGTGTAGACCGTCGTGCCGGACGATGCGTTGGCGGCTGCGGATAAAGCGAACGCCGATGCTGCCGTCAACACGCCGTTCGGGTTGTTCAGCGTGATTGTGCCGGGGTTGCCTGGCGTGGAGGCGACGTAGTTGAATGTCCCGTTGTTTCCAGAGGCTAGACCGGAAACGATGTACACGTCTGACGTCGAATACGGGACCGCCGGGACAACGCCCGTGTACACGGTGTTTCCGCCGGAGGTGCCAGCATTGGAGACGATGTTGATCCTGACGCCGTTGAGCGAGAACCCGGATAAGGAGCCGGAAATCGCCAGCCCGGAGTGCCCCGCAGTGCCACTTCCGGGCGGAATGTTGTCGAAGGCTTGCGTGGCGTCGAAGATGCCCCAGCTTCCATCAGTCGGGTGGACTTCGTTCGTCAAGAAACCCGGAACAAGGCGAATGCTGCTCAGTTCCGTCTCCACGTTCACGGTGACCTGCGCCGTAGCTGTGTGCGAAGCGCTGTCCGAAATTGTCAGGGAGAACGTGCGGACGCCTGTGGTCGGGAACCCACCCGGTATGGAGGCTGTCGAGCCGCCTATTGGGATTTCAATCTGACCGTCCACGAGTGCCACGGTGCCGAAATAGGGAGCATCGACCGGATTGGCACCAAATAGCAGTCCGTGGTACGGTGACTGCCCGCCGAACACCGGGACGACGATCTTGAATTCCTCGAACGTGTAGACCGTGGTCTGGTTGGCGGCGACGTGGTAGCCGAAGCCGAGCGCCGCTGGCTCCAGAGTCATGGTGTAAGTCTGGGTTGCCTTGGCACCGATGGAGTCCGTGACCTGGATCGTGACGCTGTAGGTCGTCGTGAAATCTGTGGTGGAGTTGTAGGTCTGCGGCGTGCCTGTGACCAGGCCCGTGTTCTGGTTGATGCTCAGACCGGCGGGGAACGCGCCCGCTGGTGCGCTCCACTGGTACGGTGCCAGGCCGCCCGGCTGGGTCGAGTTGCCGTTGATGTTGCCGACCTGCATCTGCACGTTGTACACGGTGCCGACCTGCGCCACGCCGAGTGAGGTGCCAGTCGTGACGAGCGGGTTGCTGTTCGCGTCCGTCTGGTTGGGCGCGATCTGCACCTTCATGTCCGTCTCGACCAGCATATTCAGGGTCGCGTGGGCGATGGACGGCGGAACGCTGGAGTCGGACACGGAGAAGTTGGCTGCGAAGAGACCGAGCACGAGCGGAGTGCCGTTGATGACGCCCGCAGTATTCATGGTGACGCCGGGCGGAAGCGGGTCAACGCTCCAGATAAACGGGGGGATGCCTCCCGCTGTTTGCATCTGGAACGTGCCGCCGAGGGCCTGCACGACCGACTTGCCAACGTACAGCGTCGGAAGGGTGGTCGTGGAGATGCCAACAGGGGTCAATTCCGTAGCAGACGTGGCCGTAAGCTCATAAGGCGGGAAGACAAGTTCCTTGGAGCGTGGGCGGCCCGAGATCGGAAATACGTCTACGGCCATCGTGCCGAAGAGCGAGCTTGCATTGCCGAAGCGCGTCGATGCGACGAGCAGCTTGAGTTCCTGCGTGACAGTGTCGCGCACGAGCACGCGTGCGAGGACTTCCCACGGGTTCGGCGACGACGCGCCCGTGGTCGCCGTCGTGATCTCGAAGCCCTGCTGACCGCCGATGCCGAGGCTCCCCGTCAAGCCCTGCTGGGCGGTCGAGGACGTGGCGGACTGCTGGTTGATGACGAAAATCTGCTGCTGAATCTGGCTGACCTGCGCGGACGGCGGATCGTACTGAGCGCCATTGTAGTTCCGGCGTGTCTGGACGGTCACGAGGAACGTGCCCGGCGTCGAGAACGACTTGACCACAACGTTGTTCGCCAGAGGCAGCCAGCCTGTGGTTGTGTTGTCGGGCCAAAGTATCTGCCACTGATCCGCCCCGATGTACGCCGGGCTGAGCGTGACGGTAAGGGCTTGCCCGAGGAGCAGGGATGTGCTGCTGAAGACGATATTCGCCGCGACCAGCGGCGTCGGGAAGGGGCGCGATACGAAGGACGCGCCGGTTTCCCAAGGGTCGCTGTCGTAGGCGGTCGTTGGCGACATGGTCGCCGTGGCGGGGTTCGTCTCTGCTAAAGCTGCTGAGTTCTGCAACGTGAGAGTCGTCGTCGTCGAAGCGATGCAAAGGAACGTGCCGTTGTTCTGCGCGGCGTGGGTGCTGAACCCCGCCACGACGAAGGTTATGCCCGCGTAGCTGTTGTTGCCCCCGTTGATGGCTCCCGTGTACACGGCGGTAGTGCCAATAGCGAGCGCGACGCCGGTCAGCGTAAAGCTGTTCACGGCTTTCGCCGTCATCGTCAGCGAGTATGGGGTGGCGGACGGACCGAGAACCTGCGTGAAGAACAGGCTCGCGCCGCTGTAGGCGATGGGTGACAGGAAAAACTGTGTGGTCGCCGGGCCCCCGGCTTGGTACGTGATGTTCCAGCCCGAGTACTGGTCGAAGGACCCATCGGGGCAGACAGGCGGCTGCCAGCTCACCGTCAGAACATTATTCTGGTCGATTGTGGCCATTGCCGGGGCGGATTGTAGTGTCAAGTTGCTCATTATCCTACCTGCGTCACTATATTCGAACTCGCGTCAACGGTCACACCACCGAGGAACGGAGTAACGCTCACGGTACGTGAAAGAACACTGTTGGCTTGTAATACTGCCGTCCCGCCCGATTGGAAGTCGGTCGTCACCGAAATGCTGGAGTTCAACTGCGCCTCCGCCACGACCTGCGCGGCCGCCACATTCGTCTCGTTGGAAGGCAAGTGCGCCTGCAAATTCAGCGTGCCGTTGCGGCTGACTATGTAGAACGCGCCCGGCTGGTGGAGTGTGCCGCCCGCGTTCAGGTTCACGTTGGAGGCGGTCACGTTCGTCTGCACGGCGACGATCCCGGTACCGGCGTCCGGCACGTTCAGGAGACCGCCGTCGAGGATCACGGAGTCGCAGCCCACGAACGACCCCGCCTGCACGTTGTTCACCCACTGGCAGCCGACCATGTCGATGTCGCCGTTGTAGGCGAGGACGGCCGGGTTCAGGAAGCCCTTGAACTGGATGCCGTTCAGGATCACGCGGCTCGTGTCCATGTAGAAGGCGCACGTCGGGCCGTCGCCGAATCCGGCGAACCCGGTGGCGTCGATGACCACGGGGTTGGTAGCCCCGGAGGTCTGCGAGATCACGAGGCGTCCCTCGCCCTGGATGACTCGGGACAGGTTGGCGACGCAGTAAATCTTGGTTGAGCGGATGTCCCCGTCGCCCAACGCGACCGTATTGATGTTCGGGATCGTGGACAGCGAGTAAGGGATGCCGGTGTCCGCGCAGATAACCACGCACGGGAACGTGAGCACGGGCGGGAACAGGGCGATTGCAGCCCCGAGGGTCGCCTTCTGCTCGACCAAGGACAAGCCGGAGTTGGCGTCGTTGCCCGTCGAGTTGTTCACGTACAGCGTGATGGGCGCGACGGTGGTCTGGAGGTTCTGGCCGAGCACGGTGCGCGGCGTCGGCGGGGCGATGGCGAACCCGATGTGCGGGATGGCCTGCCCGAACCCGCGCTGCGCGGTCTGCGTGAACTGGATCGTCTTGCGGGTGTCCTTGTTCACGGGCGGGATAAAGTCGTTTGTGTGCATCGGCGCGAGGAACGTGTCCTCGACGTTGTCGAACTGCATCGCGACGTAGTTGCTGTCGAAGAACGAGGCGAGGGGCGTGTTGGCAAGCTGCGCGTCGTTCCAGTTGAGCAGCGCTGGGAGCATGGTGATAATCGGAAGCTCGCGGTTGTACGGGTACACGTCAGCTAAACCGACAACGGGAGCCGCGCCCGTGCCGTTCGAGGTGATGAGCGCGTTGTCCTCGGTGTGAAGGATTTCATACACGCGGTTGATGACGCCCTCACCCTGGTAGGGAACGTACTGCTCGCTGACGATAAGCGTAGAGGTCGGGGTCAGGGACGGCAGGATCGAGCCTACGAAGAAGAACGGCTGTGCGCCGCTTCCGGTAAGCTGCACGGTGCCCGGCACGACAATCGTGACCGTGCCGTTGATGACATTGGTGCTCGTCACCTGCATCGCCTGCGCGACGGCCGGGGAGACAGAGGTATTTACCACCCAAATGAAGTGGTTGACGTCGTCGCCTGCGAAACCCTTCGGCACGCAATTCTTGAAGCCAAGCACGATTGTAGTCGGCGTGCCTGAGCCGCCTACCTGCGACACATTCTCCACGACGACTCGCGGGTCCATCGGGAAGTTCGCGTCTCCAGCCCAGTTGCCGGACAGCACCGTCTCCTCGATCTCGGTGATGCCCTTGACCGGGGCGTTGTAATTCGCCTGGCACGTGTTGGCGCACAGGAGCGAGAAGATGACCGTCGAGCTTGACGGCACCGCCGCCTGGATCGTGACCACGGTCTGCGTTTGGATTCCCGCCGTAGTGCCCATGGTGCGCCCAGTGATCGTGTACAGCGTTCCGGGTCCAGTCACCGAATCCCAGGCGGCTATGCAGTAAAGAACGCCCAGCGTGCCGCTGACACCGTTCGTCGGAATTGTGAAAGTAGTGATCGTCTGCCCGCCGACAGTCGTCTGAACGCCAGCGGAGCCGGGCACGGCGAGCCAGAGCCTTGTGCCGATCACGGTGTCGGAGTACTCGGGGCTGACCGCCAGCAGGGCGTTGATCGTCGTCGGCTGACCGTTGACCAGAACGGTCGTCGGCAAGGCGACCTGCGACGACTGGACAAGGTACTCAGAAACGCCGTAAACGGGGTACACGATGCCGCTCGCGATGTCCGTGAGGACGCCACCGTCCACGGAAAACAGAATCACGCGGAGATCGACGCCGGAGCCGGATGGGTAGGTCACGCCGACCGTGACATAAAGGTTGTTGGTGCCAGGATCGAAGGCAGTGCTCGCGAGGTTGACAACGAACTGCACCGAGACCATCGCGGTGCCAATACCCGAGACTTCGAACTGCCCCTGAAGCAGGGCCGCCGGAGTTTTCGTGCCCGCCTGGCTGTTGCTGACTAGAGCGGTAACGTCCACGGCGGTAATCTTGCCGCTGGACGATGTCGGTAAGTTCACGGCGAACGTGTCGCCGTTGGTCCAAGCCGTGTTGGTATTTCCCGAGGTCTTCTGGGAGATCGGAATCGAGACGGTGGTGAAGTAGGTGCGCGTGTCGGAACTGAAGCCGTTCTGGAAGCCATCCCACTGACCCACCGTGTTTGTGTTGGCGACGTTCGCCGGGGCGACGGACACGCTGTACTCCAGCGTGCTGCCGAGCGCCCTCGGGTCGTTGCCCGGAGACAGACCGCGAGAGATGGCCAGCCTGGTGTTGCCGGTCACGAGGTCGCCGAAGCCGAACCGCATGTCGGAGTCCAGGTCGTCGCCCTGGAGGCGCACGACCGAGCGCGTGTCAACCGCGTCGCCCGGAAAAACCTGGTCGGCTAGCTCGTTATCAAAGCGTCCTGAGATGCCTGTCGCGGTGGTGCCGGAGCCGGGAACACTGGGGGAGGCGCAACCGAAAAGGTTCTGAACGACGTCGAAGTTGCCCGTGTTGCGCTGGAACACGACGGCGAGCGGCATTGCGTAGCTGTAGCCGTCCATGGTGCCGAGCGAGTTGTTCGTATTGCCGTCCCCGGCGACCCAAAGACCCGTGTCACCGTTGATCGGGTATGGGTTCCAGTACGCGCTGTTCGTCTGTTTCGTGACCGGATCGACCGGGGGCACGCCAACCGGAACGGTGATATAGGCGATGAAGTACAAGTTGTTGTAAAACACCGTGCTGCCGTCGAAGTATTGCGTGGCGCTGCTCCAGGCGGGGATCGACGGGCTGCCACCCATGTACGTGAATCGGTAGGGCAGCAAGCCGTTGAGCGGCGAGAGGGCCGAGACTGGCGAGACATCGGGCAACGACGCCTGCGCGTATATCGCCATAGGCGCGTAGGGGTTCGTGTCGCTCGTATCCGGATCGAGACCGAACTTGTACTGGCTGAAGTTGTAGTTCAGACCTATGCGCTGCACGTTGATGCGCCATTGAATCTGTGCGCGTTCCGTGGTGAACAACCCCGCCGTCACGTCGATGGAATCGTCCGGCACGATCTCCGCATTCGATGGGTCGGGTTGGACGCCGCCGTAGGGGTAGAAGTAAAAGAGTTTCGTCATCGGGTCTTGGTAGTAGCCCTGCCCAGTGACGGGGTTGAGCGACTGGTACCACAGTTCGAGGAACACGACCCATACTCGGGCTGGTTCCTCAAGAGTCCCCGGTGCCCAAGCCGCAGGCGGGGGAATCTGCACCCGGTTCTGCGTGAGGTCAGCGGACATATTTCCCGCGACGGTGACCACCGTGCCGTTAAAGAGCACGTCGAAAGTCGGGACGGTGAAGACCAAGGGGTTCTGCGTGTTGAACGCCATCGGCGCGTATGTCAGGCTGCCCGACGAGACCATGTCGTTGAGAACACGCGCCCGCTTGAGGTCCTGCAAATCCTGGATCAGGTTTATGTCAGCATCGGAGATTTCGTGGTCGTGCAGTGAGACGATTGTACGGAGGGATTTCTGGGAAGGGTCTAATGTTCGGCTCACAATCAACGGATATTGGAATGTGTTGTTCCCCATTTAAGCCGCGACCTCTCTCATGACAAATACTCCGGGTTCCGTATGACCGCAGGATGTTTTCCCGCCCGCCAAAGCCTTGGCGCTAACCTCAACGACGACACCGCAGGTGCATTTACATGCCCAGCAGGAATGAGAGGAATGCCCAACCTTCTGGGAGCCGACCCTCCAAACAACAAGGAGGCTGCCGAAATGCTGGTTGACAAGATTGAACCTCTTTTCCATCTTTGCTTTGCGCATCTTGACGGAGGCGCATCCGCAACTTTTCGTACGTTCTGCCAAAAGGTGGTCTTCACGGACGGTGCGCTCTGGGGTGCCGCAGAGACAACGCACCCGCCACGTGGCGCGGGAGCCGACAGGTTCGCCCCTGCCGACGACCGACAGAAGCCCGAAACGTTGCCCGGTGAGTTCTCTCATCTATTATGGGAACGATAGTGGGTAATCGTGGAACAACTAGCGAACGCCTTTGTTAGGGGAAGAGATGCCTTACGATTTCATAAACCAGAACATCGTGGCTTCGTGCCTGATCCAGCCGCACGACGATGATTCTTTTTACAACCCTGTCAGGAATTTGCACACGGGGTTCGCTTTCGACGGCAACCATTATACCCTCGGCGTGCAGGACGGTCCAGCGAGCGTGTGGGTCGCGAACGGCGGGAACCTGCGGGCGACGTGGTGGTCGGAGGCGCAGTCCGGCAACCCTTACCGGGGCGACCAGCAGAACTTCCCCACCTACGGCATCGTCTTGCTTTCCCCCGTGTCGCTGGCGATCCTAGACCAGTCCACCCCGGTCTCCGTGGCGACGGCGCTACCCCTGTGGATGCAGTTCCTCCTCGGGGACACCAACGCGCTCGCGAACGATTTCAACGGGGCGATCCAAGGATTCCTGCCGTCCGGTGTGTGCTACGCCGACGGGATCATCTCCGTGACCTACTCGCCTGACTCGGGTAACCAAGCCTCCTATACGTACCCCGCGTGGGACGCTGCTACTGCTTACACCCCCGGAACGCCCTTGGGCACGGGTTGGGTCAACGGGAGCATCGTCACGTACAATGGCGTCCGCTACCAAGCCATCCCATCAGTTCCCTCCCTAGCCAGCCAAGTTGTCGAAGTGAATACAGGCAGCCCGCCCGCCGACGTCGTGACCTTGACGGTGAGCGCGGGGTCGTGGGCGGTGGGGCAACAGGCTTCGCTCGCGGGCTTGAACGCAGCCACGTGGCTCAACGGTCAGACCGTGGCCCTGATCGCTGGCACAACGACCACGTCGCTGGTCTTCGTCGATCCGACCTCGCACGGGGCTTTCGGTCCGGCGGCAGAGACGGCGGGCACCGCGACCGTGGTGAACGTCGGGTTTCCCCCGGCGTCCAACCTGAGCCTTTGGGTCGTAGAGATAACGAAGCCGTACCCCGCGCCGTACCCGACCATCGGCGCAAACTCCAATATGGTCATCTCGATAGACTTCGCACAGGACACTGCCTACTTAGACGTGGCAGTGTGAAGCGAGGTGCTGTAGCCTGTTTCCCAAAAACTGCGTATTACACCCTCATGGCATATAAGTCATTCACATCTACGCAGTTCAAGTCACTGGAACCCGTCATACCTTGGGAGTTCCTCGACGAACTTATTGGCTTCTACTGCGAAAACCCGGCCCCCAAAATTCTTGATGCCACAGTGAATAATGGCCGCATTTGGGGCCGTGGCAAGTCTCGCTACAAGTACACGGGCATGGACATCGACCCTTCTGTGAACCCGGACGTGGTCGGCGACAACACCAATATGCCGTTCGAGAACGAATCTTGGGACATCGTAGTCTATGACCCACCGCACTGCGGCGACCAAGGCAAGTCTGACACCGAATTTGCCAAGAAGTACGGTACCGGCATGACGTCCAAAAACCCTGATGGCAAGTGGGGCAGTCTGGCTCACACCTATCCTCCGTTTCTTGCCGAGGCCAAGCGCGTCCTGCGCCCCAATGGACTCCTGCTTGTGAAACTAATCGACTACACGCACAGTGCCAAATTTCAGTTCGCTACGGCAGAATTCTGGTATGCTGCTAAAGAATTTGGCTTTGAGCTTCAAGGCTTAAATATCCTGCCACGCAATGGTGTCATCACTGATACCAAGTGGAAGAAAGCATATCATCCTCGGCAGAACCACTGCACATGGATGACATTCAAGAAAGGGAAATAGTGGAAACCAAACTCCCCAAAAAGATGCAGGACAAATTGCGAAAGTTCATGCGGGTAGGCTACCATCCCGAAGGCATGAAAGTACATGATGGACCTGAGTGAGCACCATGACCATGGTTCTCTATCTTCCCGCCATTTACCACTGCTCTACGCTTACCTAGTTCGTCTGCGCCGCGACCCGTGCCCGGTAGTTGTTGACCTCATTCAAGGCATCGGAAAGCAGCGTCTCGGCATGGTTAAGCACTGATGTCACCGCTTTTGGACTCCGTTTCCCCTCATTCATCTCAATGATGGCCGTCTTGAGAATGTGGTTCAGAGAAGTCCGCAACCCGCGCATACGAGCGCCGATCTTAGCATTGTCGTTTTTCGCCGGATTCTTGCAATCGAAATTGATATTCCGACGCTTGCGGTCCAGCGTGCCTTTGAATTGCTCGGGGTCAAGACCAAATTTCTTGGCCGCTGTCTCCGGTCCTACGTTGTGCTCGCTCATGTATTCCATGGCACAGGCCTTCTTGATCTTGAGTTCGGTCGCCTGTACGGTGTTGAGCAGCGTCTTTAAGTACGGGGCGGGGTAAGGGAGCATTTTAATTGCTTCGGCTGGTGGAATATTCAGACGATATAGCAGGTCTTTCAGAATCATCCGCAAATCGGCTTCGGTCGGGGGAAGCGGAGCCTTTCCGTTAGCTCCTGCGTTTTCCTTGATGCCGAGAGCAATAATCTCGGCTTCTGTCATTTTGGAATCTAGAATCTCAGCAAGAATCTCTTTGTCACCCAAGTTAAGGGCGACCTGACGACGGTGGTTGCCAGAGACAAGACGGTACGAGCCGTCTTTCAACTTGATGACCTTGACGGGGTCCAACTCGACTCCAGCAAGACGCAAGTGCGCCAATCTATCGAGATTCGAGGTATCCAGTACGACGCGGAATCCTGTGTCCACACTGATTTTGTTCAGGGCTACTGTTTGCAAGTCTTTTCCCATGTTCGTCTCCTCCTGTTTAGGTTTAGAACTCAATCAACAATTACATTATACCGCAATTTCAGTAATTTGTCCATATGCATTCGTTGCGGATAGAACCATCATTGCTCACGACGGATGTCGTTTGCTTTGTATAGATTGGCTCCCCTAAAACCTTGACGTACAATGGGAAGCGATCCCGATATTCAGTCAGCATCCACTTAAAGCGTGCCTTGGAAAGTAGCTTAACCATGTCCACATAATCCTGCTCGGGAAGCGGATCGTAGCAGCGCACATCGGCATTGTAGTACGGAGGATCGAGGAAGACGAGGTCGCGATGTCCGAACTTATTCCAAGGCAGATCACGCCACCCGTAAGCGGTAACAATAGGCCTCTTCTCACACATCAGATCATGACAAGTCCGCAATGTGGCGGCAAAGGTTTCAGCTTTAGCGTTTCCCGTACTCGCAGGCCCACCACCACTATAGCCACCACCACCGCGACTCACATGGGGTTCAAGTAGCAAGCTCTCAATCGTATGTGGAAGACCGTCTTTTTTGATGCGGGTAAAAAAATTTTTGTATTGATGACGCATGGCGGGAATCGTGAGAGGAATCTCAATAGCGGCTCCGTGAGTTTGAATCGCCCGTAAAAAATCAGCCGTATAAAGGTCGTTCATCCACCACTGTTTGTACCCCATCCGACAAGTCATTGCGGCCCATGTCACGTTACCACGACCAGCGAAAGCATCTACAAACCAATTTCCTACGGGGGGCATCATAGACACGAGCAGCTTCCCCATACGTGCCTTCGCGCCCGAATACGCGATGGAGGGCAAGCGTCCGGTTGGAATCAAGACAGGTGTAAGCACGAAGACAGTTTACTAGAATTTTGACTAGCTGTCAAGTACAAGGTCTTCCGTGGTTTCGTCTTCTGGTGCGCCGTGCATCGTAACCTTGCCGAGTAGGCGGCGGTTGTAGGACAGCTTCGAGAGTTGGTACACGCCTTTGGACACGAGCAAACGTGGATTGAAGAACATGTGAAGGCGGGTATCAATATCGGCGATTAGCGGATCGGGGACGAAGATGTTGATCCAAAAGCCATGGGATTCCTCACCATCGCTCTTGCCGATTTGCAAGTAAGGGATGAGTTCTGGCGTGCCAGCAGCAGTGAGTTGCTTGATAGCTTGTGCCTCGTAAGATGGGTTGCAGCCGATTTTCATGGTACCCCTATCGGCGCAGATGGCGTCTAGGGCCTCGACTAATTCGGGTTCGACGGGGAGTATGTCGGCGAAGTCGCCGTCATGAAGCTTGGGGTCGTAGCGGGAATACTTACTCGCCTCGTAGGCTTCCTCAGTGACGAGTTGACGCTTGATGACACTGAGCGACTTGCCATTCACTGTGATAAAATTCTTGCTGGTTTCCGGAATGAGCTTCGACTCTTCGCCAAAATTGATGGAAAACAGCCCGGGCTTGGCGCACTGACGCTCAACCGTGCCGATGCCGAATTCGTCGTGGTCTACAGTATCGCCAACCTTGAGTTTGATCTGATGTCTAACCATACCCTAGTATACAGCGGGGGCCTCGCGTTTGTCCACCCGCTTGAAAATATTTCCCACGACAGATGTACTTTTTACATAACGACAAATAAATAAGTAACTTACGGCAGGAATCATCGACATAGTGATGTGGCTCTACAGCCCGCCGTTGTCGGGGTAGACCAATCCTGCGCGGTGTAACCAGTTCTTCAGGTAAGGGGCGTCTCCGGGGTTGTTCGCGACGACCTCGCGGTCCCAGTTGGCGCGGGCGGTGCGCAGTTGCGAGGCGAGTGTTGGCTGGTCCGACTTGTCGATCAGGCTCAACGTGGTGGGACCGATCACGCCGTCCGCCGTGACGCCGAGCAACGCTTGGAGCACTTTGACCGCACGCGAGCAGCCGGAGTTGATCCCAAAGTCCATCATCACGCTGGCCAGCCCGTCGTCGTTCACGAAGTCCAGGTGGAGCGGGTGCCAGTATTCGCTGCCGTAAATTTGCACTGCCTCGGCGAGCGCCGTGGTGGTGTCGCAGGTGTAGAAGTCCGCAGGTATCTCGGGGTGGGCGTTGCTCGCTATCCCGAAGCGCGTCCTGCCCCCGATGTCGCCGGGCAGGGTCGTGACCTTGCCGGAAAGCGTGGAGTCCTCGAAGCGGATGACCCACTGGATGATGCCGTTCTTGTTTGCCATTTCAAACCCTCGCTAAAGGGCTTGAAATTAGGGTTTTATTCCCTGCGCCAGGTCTTCGCGTCGCCTGATGAACTGTAGGCTCCGCAGCACTGTGGGACGTTGGGGCTGTAACAGTTGGCGCAGACGGTGACGTTCTTGGTGGATGTGCCGCACATATGAGCGCCGTGATGCTTACACCAGATGCGGCGGACGAAAGCGGTACGCCTCCAGAAGAAGAAGTAGGCGGAAAACCAGACGTCTCGCCAGCGGAGTTCGCGTTCGGGCTTTATGTATTCAAGCTCGCTCATCGCTTGAAATGCCTCGTTTGGAAGAGCGTATCTTTGACTTGCGACTCAGAGGTATACGTCTTGCGAAGTTCGAGCAGGGAGTCGAGCACGGCCGAGATGGTCCCCTTGCCGAGCTTCGTGTCGTCCGCGATGAGCGCCACGACCGCGCGGCGGTTAAGTCCGCCGTCATAGAGCCTCTTCACCGCGTCGCTGATGGAGACGATGGCGGTCGCGAGAACTTCCCTCTCGACCGGGGCTTCCTCGTCCTGCACAATTTTCGCCTTTGTCATGTCAGCGCTCCTGCTCTGGCGCTGAGTCGCCAGCGGGGGTTTCTGTCAGTGGGCCGCCCCCGGCGACCGCCATCTTGCGGACCTCCGCGTCGTCGATGTGCGTCGCATTCTTGGTGACGGCTTCCCACAGCTTCGACAAGGCAAACCCCTCCTCGGGGTGGATGCCCGACTCTGCGTGCTTCTCGACGACATGGACGAGGTAATCGTAAAGGACATCTGGAAGCTGAATCACACGCATTGGGTTTTCTCCGAAAGGTTAATACTGAGATGGGTAGCAGTTTGGCGAATCCAAACGATGAACTCAATTCGCTTAGTCTTGAGGAGCGGGGGGCGGCACTGGGAGCGCCAAGCCGAGGTCCAACGGCGGGAACGCCACGTTCAAGGGCAGTAACGGTTCCGGGGTGTAGAGAAGCTCGCGCAGCCTGACGCTCGCCGGGACACTGAGTTCCTTGGTCACCATGCCGAGCCACGGACGCCAGTTCCCGGCATAGACGCGGGACGCTTGCGCCAGAGTCATGTCAGGATTGAATCGTCTTGACCGGCCGTCTACCATCTTGGACAGGTAGTCTTTGAGCGCCGCCCATCCGGCAGCATCGCTCTTGAACACGATGTGACCGCCTTTCCCCAGCGTTTTTTGACCGGGTAGCGGGTGGTAAATCCGGGCGGACTTGAGGTCGCCGGGATTGTGGTATCTCGTCGGGATCGCATGGCGGACCCCGAAACCTTCGGCATGCGCCACGGCGGCAGCAAAGGAGTCTAGCTTTTGCGCATCCAAAGTCTGGCTCTGCCCAATAGCTGGGAGCAGGGACAAGCCTAAGGCTAGCAACAGTTTAGCTTTCATTGTTCCTCCGTTCAGGAATAGTATACGTTCGCTTTCGTCGTTTCGTCCACCCGTAATATGCAGATTAGGCGGGACTTATTTTATGTTTGCCTCCCAAAAACACGAAAGGGAGCATTTCGGCTCTATAGCTTGGATGCTCCCACTAGACACATAATACCCGAAAGTTGGGAAAAGGGCAAGTTTTCAGGATTTCCCCTTTGTTTTCAACAGGTTAAAACCAGACAAAACGGGCTGGCAGCCTGTATACTGTTGGCGGAGGAAGACAACAATGAAAACTTTTCTGGCAACGCTTGCGGCAATCCTGTGTTCCGTCGCCGTGCTGATCCTCGCGCAGGTTTTGTACGTCAGATACGTGGACTACACCCAAGCGCAGGAGCATGAACAGTGGTCGCAGCAGGAATCGGACAAGCTAGACCAGGCCATCAAAAAGAACGTGGTCGAAAACTGGAACTACAAAGCCTGCGCCGAGCTTCTGGGAACGAGGGACAAGGACGGGCTTGGATACCCCATGGAGGGCGACAACCTTCAATGGTTCCAAGACCACACCCACGAACTGACGCCCGTCACCGGCGTCACCTACTTCGGTGGCGGGATGAGCGACAGGGACATGGCTGCTTGCCGAGATAGAGCACGAGAGTAAGAGAAGCAGGATTGACCGCAAGGCACTAAGCGCGGCAATGCGCAAAAACTTAAATCATCGACGAGAAGCGCGTCGGGACATGCGGCTCGTAGACGAACGTCACCGTTTGGGTGATCGCATCGTAAGCAACGACGCGACCGATGCAGATGACCCAGCCGACTGGGCCGAACGGGGGACTTCCGGTCCCGGTCGTCAGCGAGGTGTAGTCCTGCGTCAGCCTGCCGTCCATGCCGACGTACAGCAAGCCTCCCACCATGATCTGGTCGGCGGCGGTGACGGGAGACAGGAAATACTGCTCGCCGTAATACGATGTAACCTTCACCGATTGCCCCTGTGTGCCGGAAGTCAGCATAACACCGTCGGGGTTTGGCGCGAGAACAGCACCGGACGAGTCGATGGCGTAAAGGACGGACGAGGGCGGGACCTCCGCCGTAGGCCCGTAGTTCGCGTGGCCGGGAAAGCTGAAGGTGACAGAGGTCGGAGTTGCCGCCGTAGTGGTCACGACCTGACCGTTCAGGAACGACGCGTTCTGCAAGCCGGAAAAAGTGACGAGTTCGCCGCCGCCAGTTTGGAAGTGGTTTAGCGTCGTCGTGATCATGAAATTGCTCGATGCGTCGCTCTGCACGTTACTGATGGTCGGCACGATGGGGTCGAGCGGCGTGGCGTGTCCGTTGGCGTCGATGCTGACAGCCGTGAGCGCGGGGACGGGCGGGGCGAACCAGAACGGCACGTCCAAATTATAGTTCCTCGTGTTGCCTTGCGTGATCACCGTGTTGCCGCCGGGCGGGGACGTCACCTGCGACAGGATCATGCTGAACGTGCTACCTGGCTCGATGTCCGCCGTGCCGCCCGCCAGGTTGGTGGAGGCGAGCACCTCCACTCTGTCGCCCGCGCTGAATAGCTGGTTGAATGTGATGTTGGTCGTGGTCGCCCCGGCAGCCGCAGTGACGCTGGACGCGGTCGCGATGGCTGTGCCGTTCTGCGTCACCGTGATCGTGTACGTCCCGGCGGACGGGACGTCCCACGCGAACGTGCCGATGCCGTTGTATGTCCCGGCAGCCTGGATGGTGAACAGGCCCGGCTGCAATGTGGTGACGTTCCCCGTGTAGTCGAAGTCCTGCGGAAGTTGAAGCACATCGAAGTTGACCTGCGCGTTGGTGCCGGGTGGCACCGGGGTCAGGGTCGTGTACACCGAGACGTGGAACCCGATCTGCTGCGTGGCTTGGAGCAGGGCGTTCGCGGTTGCCAATCCCTGCGCGATGGACGCCTGCATATTGCTCTTCCACACGTTGATCCCGGCGTAGCTGAGGTTCGTGCGGAGCATCGCGATCTGGACGGGAATCGGCTGCGCCTGGATGTCCGGGCGGGAGAGGAACGCGACCGGGTTGAAGTCCATGTTGTTGATCCAGCCGTTGTCGTTGACGTTGGGGCTGAAGCCGCTGGGCGGGATCGTGATCGGCTCCACGGGGATCGTCGGCAACGGCGTGCCGGGCGTCCACGTGCGGCTGCGCGACGCCACATCCAGGAGAAGCGAATTGTACGCGGTCGGGTCTCCCAAGGGGTTGACCGCGCCGTTGAAAATCTCCGGGTATGTCGCGGCTTGCTGCACGAGGTAAGGGTCTTGCGCAAGAAACACCGATAGGTTCGTCGCAAAGTCCCTCCAGAACTGGCTGAAGCGGTCAACCTGCGTCGCCTGCGCGAATTGATTGTACGTGAAACGGTTCGCGAGGCGCGGGGACAGGTAGGCAGTGTCGGCTTGGATGTCTGCCGAAGCAAGCTCGATGACGACGTTCATGGCGTTTTGGAACGACGTCGGGAACGTGATCGGCATGGGGAATTCCGCCGTACCTACGCCTAGCGTTAAGGTGGTGACCGACGTCGAGATCGCCGTCGATTGGTAGTCGAGGTCTGACCCGGTCGGCCCGGACAGGTACGTGTTGTCCTGGTACGAGTCCCACTGCGGGTTGCGCGTGTAGCCGAGCAGGGAAGCCTCGACGTAGGAAAGTTGCCACAGCAGGTGGTTAAGCTGGTTCGGTGTGAGGCTGGCGAATGTCTGGAGCAGCGGAATCTGCGGGACGTTCGAATAGATCGTATTCGCCGGGGCGGTTTCCCACACGGTCGCGTCCGTGCCGGGGACAACGTCCGTGTTAGCGGCGAGGGCAAGCCAGGTGCCGCCGCTGTACGTAACCACGTCGTTGGCGGCGTAGGTGGTGGTGGTGTTCCACGTACTCATCCATAGGAAATTTGTCAAGCCGAGGACGTCGTTCCACGGCACCGAAAGGGTCGTTACGGTGCTGACTGAGGGCTGGATGTAGTTTGTGTAAGCCGTCTGGAAATTCGGAATCCACACGCCGCCTCTGCCTTGGCGGTCGAGATTAAGATAGATCAGCCAAGCAGCGGTGAGCAGCGGGTCGAAGTTGGACGCGGCGATGTTTCCAAGGTTCACGAAGTGGATCAGGTCCTTGCGAAGCTGGAGGTCGCGGAGCGCGTAGTTCGGGTTGCTGTAATCCGGGTCGCCGACGAAGACCGTATTGCCGCGCAGCGCCGGGACGATGCTCACGATGAAGTTGTCGAACACGTTCGCCGAAAGCTGCCAGTTTGAGATGACATAATGCGGGTCGGGCATCGCGCCCCACATGTTTTGGAGCGGGTTGAATGCTGGTGTAGCCACCGATGGCGACATAGTCTGAAACACGGGATCGGCCGTGTTTGCCTGCATCGAGGCGATGAAGGCGGCGTTGGTCTGGTCTTGGCTCGGACTCACTACGCTCCCGCTGAACGGCGGTGTGAAGTAGCTCGCAGAGCCGAATGTCAGACCGCTGTAACTCGTTACGGACAGTGGGTCCGTGGTGAATATGCTCGACGATGACGATGTGCTCGGCGATGTGGGGCCAAGTGAACATTGGCTAAATGTGAAGTTGAAGTTGAATGACGTGTTCGACTTGAGTGCGGAGAACAGTGCCAGCGGCGAGAACTGGAAACCGTTCCAGTTCCAAATCTGGTCAGGGAACAGGTTCGGGATCGAGGGCAGCGCCGGGATGCCCCAGTTGCAGATGTTGTTCAGCAGGTTCGCTATCGAGTTCAGCACCGCCTGGACCATCGCGAGCATGGACTGCTCGATGGAGAGAAGCTGGGCGATGTTGCCTTGAATCGCGCTGACCAGACCGGCGATCTCCTGCTGGAGTTCCTGCGCCGTCTGGAGGATGCTGATCGAGTCGGCGATGTACTTAGGTATCCTTCCCGACTTGCCAAGCTGCCCGTCCACGGCGAGCGAATTCATGTGCGTGTACGAGGTGATGTACTTCTTGAGAAGCTGCATTTTCTGAAGAAGCAAATTGTTGGCATCGGCGATGCTCGACTCAAGAAAACGCCCCTGCTCCATCGCGTTGTGGTAGTACTTCTCGATGGTGGGATCGCCCAGCGGCGAGTGGCGGATCACCGCACCTTTGGCCTTAATGGGCCAAAGCAACGCTGTCTGTTCCGCTGATGTGAGACTGTCTGCCATTAGCTGTTCTCGTCGGACTGGTACAAGCCTTGGTTGTGAACAATGTCTGGTGCCTCGGTCGTGTCACGCACGAGGGATGCGCTGATCTTTTTCTGCTGCGTCTCGACGTTGTCCGTCTTAACGATCTGGCGGCGCGTGGTGTACTCAAGCGTGGCGTCGCCCGAGCAATAGTAGTTCAGGTTTCCGCGCTGGGAAATGTCGATGTCACCGTCGATCATGAGGCGCAGCGCCTTGCCCTGCTTGTTCGCCTTGATCGTGATCTCGACGCCGCCCTCCAGCGCCGCCGTAATGGAGCGCCCCTGGTTGTCCGTGCCGAGATCGAAGACGAGGCCGCCCGCCGTGTCGATCAGGATGGACTGGTTGGAGTCCGGGTTCGCGCCGACACGCAACAGGATGTCCCTCACGGCATGTAAGTCTAGGGACTGACCGTGCGAGTCCATCGGCGAGCCGGGCTGCGACTGGCTCGTGATCGGCGTGCCGGACCAGACATAGGGTGCTTGGAAGATGGACGGCAGGATAGGGGAGCCAGCCTGCGTGAGGTCGTGGAACTGGTAAACCGAGTCTCCGGCTCCGTAATCCGCCCTGTAGCTCTTCGAGTCCACGCGGGCGGCGTCGTTGATGCCGTAGGGGTGCTTGCCGGGTCCGTCTTGGTACCCGTTGTACAGGTGGCGACGCTTGGCTGACGGGTCTTTTGCACCGAGGCGGAGCACGGTGCCCCCGTCAAACGCGCCACGGAGCGAGACGCTCTCGCCCCCGGTCTTCATGGTCAGGCTGCCCGCGTCGCCCGGTTTGAGCGCGACGCCGTTTTGGCCCCAGAATTGGAGCGTGCGGTTGCCGACCAAATCTTTCCGGCTCCTGATCTGCGTTTGCGTCACGCGGCCGTCATTGCGCTGCGGGTTCGGTACCGACGTATCGTCCGATCCGAGGCGAAGCACGACTTGGCCGAGCGCCGTGAGGTCGAGTGACTCCTCTTCGTCGCGGTTCTTGCCGAAGACGACTTGCGCCGAGCCAACAATGTTTGCCTCAAGCGAGCGCCCGGCCCCGAACGAGTATTCGTACCCATTCGTCGGCATGAGCGGGATGTTCTCCTTGGGCAGCGTGGAGCCAATCTCCATCTGCACCAAGCCTTCCTTCGTGACGTTGAGGCGGGTCGTGTTCTGCTCGTATGGGAAGCGGATCGCGAGGCATGACGCCGCGAGCCTAGCCTCGGCATGGTCTGTCGAATCGACCACGGGGGCGTAGCCGGATTCCACACTTGCACCAAATTTGCCGAGATAGGGCATATTTGGCGTGCCAACAAAAAGCTGGG
>Ga0187874_10001181_pt1 | contig 25457 bp, 17 predicted proteins | sample June2016WEW_16_1_3_FD_132993 | JGI IMG/M metagenome (GOLD analysis project Ga0187874, IMG submission 132993) | Peatland microbial communities from SPRUCE experiment site at the Marcell Experimental Forest, Minnesota, USA - June2016WEW_16_150 | ecosystem: Environmental > Terrestrial > Soil >... | reverse complement strand
GTTCTCCTGTTTGAAGTTTCTGAGCCGGCTGTTCAGAGCCGGTCTCGGCATTGTACCCTTCAGGAGAACCCTTCGCCATTTCAGCCCTTATACATTCAAACAGACGCTTTCGTCTGTCAACCCCAAGTCACAGCGTTTTTTTCGCAGCCAGCCGAGGTCCCCTTACCGCGCCGCTTCCCCCATCGTCTGCCCGTTCCGCTTTACGTCTTCGATCCGCAGCCCGTCCACGTGTTCGATTACATTCTCCTCGGCGGCATTGTCGAAGCTGCAATGCGCCAGCCGGATCCCCGTGATGGGCGCGTTGTCATATCCGCGGAAATTCACCGCGCGCCTGCTCTTCTGCGACGTGATGTGTTCCAGCGTCACGTTGCGCACCACCGGTTTGAAAGGCCCGCCGCGGCCTTCCCGGTCGTCGCCTTCCGGGTAGAAGTACGTCACTTCGAGCACGCTGTCGGAGACCTGCCCCACCGTGGTGTTTGTGAAGTAGACGTCTTCCGTCACTCCCCCGCGGAACGTGTTCGTCTTGATTCGCATCGCGTAGTTCAAATGCGGGCTGTCCATCCGGCACTGGTCGACGAAAATGTTGCGGATCCCGCCCGAGCCCTCGCTCCCCAGTGAAACTCCGCCATGCCCGTCCTTCATCGTGCAGTCCCGCACCACGATGTTCTCCGCCGGCACGTTGATCCGCCGCCCGTCGCGGTTGCGCCCGCTCTTGATGGCGATGCAGTCGTCTCCCGTGTCGAATACGCACTGCTCCACCAGCACGTCCCTGGAGCTCTCCGGATCGCACCCGTCGTTGTTCGGACCGTGGCTCGCAATCTTCAGCCCGCGCACCGTCACGTTCTTCGACAGCACCGGGTTCAGCTCCCACATCGGCGAATTGCGGATGCTCACGCCTTCAATCAGTATGTTGGCCGATCGGTACGGCTGGAAGAAATTCGGCCGCAGGAACTTGCCTTCGCCGAATACCCGCTCGGCCACCGGCACGTCTTTCTCGCCCATCGCTACCAGCGCCCGGCTGGAATCTCTCGCCTTCCAGTCCCACCAGTGCGTCTTATCGGCCTGCCCGTCCAGCATGCCCCCGCCCGTCACCGCGATGTCGGTCTGCTCCCAGGCATAAATCAGCGGCGAGTAATTCATGCACTCGGTCCCTTCGAACCGCGTGTATACCAGCGGCAGATACTGTTTGGGATCGTTGCTGAAGAAAAGCGTCGCGCCCTCTTCCACGTGCAGATTCACGTGGCTCTTCAGGTGCACCGCCCCCGTCGAAAACTCGCCCGCCGGCACCACCACGCGCCCGCCGCCGGCCGCCGCGCAGGCCTCGATCGCCTTGCGGATCGCCTGCGTGGAATCGTTCGAGCTGCCTTGCTTCGCGCCGTACTTCGTGATGTCGAAGACCCGCTTCGAGAACTTCGGGGCCTTGATGCGCTGGAGCACCGCCGCCATTTCCCTGGCCGGGTCTTTGGCCTGGTACGAACGGTCCTGGTAGGCGCCCAACCGGCGGCCCACCGCCAGCGCCGCCGCGGCGCCCAAGAACCCGCGCCGCGTCATGGCTTTTTCAGCCCCGCGAACTTCTCGAAGTTTCCGCGGAACAGCCGCGCCACGTCCCGCTGGATGTCCGCCCGCGTCACCCCGCGCCCGTCTTCGGCCAGCAGCCGGTAGGCGTTCGCCAGGATGGGCCCCACGGTCCGCCGCGTGTTGCGCCACTTGTAGATCACCTGCTCCAGAATCCGCGCGTCGGAATGCTGCGGGATGAAGCTCGTCCCCAGCATCTCCAGCCGCTCCCGCGTGATCTCTTCCACAATCGAAGGGTTGTTGAGAAACCACCAGCAGCCGAACGGCATCAGGTTCGCGAACTTCCGCGCGTAGACGCACAGCTCATGCTGGTTCTCGCGGCTCAGCACGCTGATCAGGAACCGGTTCTCCGGGAATTCCCGCGCCAGGTATTCCACCGCCCGCAGATCCGCCTTGCCCAACGCATCGCCGGCCAGTTTCAGCGCCGGGTTCACCAGGTACCGCACGCCAATCATCAGCGAGAGCGGGACCCCGAGCTCGCGGCACGCCGGCAATACCGCTTCCGCCAGCAACCGGCCGCGCAGCGAATCCTCCGGGAACTGGAACGTGTCCGGCAGCGAGACCGCCATGTACACCGGCCTCATTCTCGCGTGCCAGTCCGCCAGGAACCGCCGCACCTCGGCCGTCGATTTCCCCGTGGCTTGCGCGTCCACCCGGTAGCCTTGGCCGGCGAGAATCTGCCAGTGCCCCGTCCACTTGTTCAGGATGCGGTCCAGCCGCAGCACCGGATGAAACACCGGGTCCGGCTCCGCCCCTTTCAGCCACTCGGGCGCTTCCGCCGGATCCAGCGGATCGTTGGTCATCACCGCTTCGCTCATACCCGCCAGCTTGAAGACGTTGCGGATGTGCGCCGGCAGTTTCTGCGCCGCGAAAAACGCGCGCGCCTCCCGCAGGTCCTCGCTGTCCGTCGGCAGTCCGAACGCCTGCAACACCGCGATCACGCCGCGCGTGGCTTCCGATACCGGCAGGTTCTCGACGAACAGCGCCTTCCAGATGACGTCCGCCTTTTCCCGCTGCGAAAGCTGCCAGTAGGCGGCCGGTTGAATCGTTGAGGAGCGGAACAGTTCCGCTTCCAGGTAGTGGTACGTCACCAGGTTGTCGATGCCCCACAGCCCCACTGGGCCCAACGAGGGCATGTACAGGTGCGTATGGATGTCTATGAATTGCGCCGAATGGAGTTCATGCTCCACTGCCGCGCCAATCTGGCTGGCAGCCAGTGCGCGCGACCCGGCGGCCTGGTCAACTGTTACCGTTTGCATTTGTTCCTAGAATCCTTATCCTATCTATCCTATGTCAAACCCGATTCGCTAAAGGATCGCTTGAGCCAGACTCAATGATAAAACCCGCCAACCTTTAGTTTTTCTCAACCATCCCTTTAGGAATTCGTCGTTGACCCACCCCGTGCACCCGCTTATAGTGGTGTCACGAGTTGGTAATAGGGAGGTTAGGATCGGGTTGTGCCGAAACCCCTGGAAAAACTTTCGATTGGTGTCGGCGATCGTTTTGCGCATCAGGCCAAGCCTCAACTGGCTGCTTGTGTGCACGCTGCCCAACTGGGGGTGACGATCGTCCCTGTTTGGAATAAGTCGAATCGGGAGCATAAGATAGTCGGCTCAGAGCCCTGCGGCGCCCGTGCCGCCGCCGATGCCGCCGTCCGCGCCCTCCAGTGGCCTTACTCCTACTACCTCGACGCCGATCATATTAACAACGATACCGTCGGCCGCTTTCTCGACCCCTGCGACTTCTTCACCCTCGATGTCGCCGACTTCATCGGCCGCCCCGCCGACCCTGCCTCCGTCGACTCTTTCCTCCGCCGCCATTCCGAATTCTCCACCCAGGCCCGCGCCGCCGCCGCCAAGTACCTCTTTGCCGTCCAGGAGGCCGGCCGCATCTACCGCAACATCGCGAGCCGCAAAGACCCCGCCAGTTTCGTCACCGAAGTCTCCATGGACGAAACCGATTCTCCCCAAACTCCCGAAGAACTCCTCCTCATCCTCGCCGCCATCGCCGATGAAGCCATCCCCATCCAGACCATCGCTCCCAAGTTCACCGGCCGGTTTAATAAGGGCGTCGATTACGTCGGCGACGTCCCGCAATTCGAAAAGGAATTCGCCGCCGATCTGGATGTCATCGCCCACGCCATTCAGGCATACCAGCTTCCGTCCAACCTCAAACTCAGCGTGCATTCCGGCTCCGACAAGTTCTCCATCTACGCACCCATGCGCCGCGCCATCCGCCGCACGGGCGCCGGCCTCCATCTGAAGACCGCCGGCACCACCTGGCTCGAAGAGCTGATCGGTCTCGCCGAAGCCGGCCCCGAGGGCCTTGCGCTCGCCAAGGAGATCTACGCCGAGGCCTTCGCCCACCGCGACGATCTCTGCGCTCCTTACGCCGCCGTCATCGATATCAATCCCGCCTGCCTGCCCGACCCGCGGGACGTGGCCCACTGGACCGCCGAGCAGTACGCCGGCGCCCTCCGTCACGACCAAAGCAATCCTCTTTTCAACAAGCACGTACGGCAGTTGCTGCACGTTGGCTACAAGGTGGCCGCCCACATGGGGGACCGTTACACCAAAATGCTCGACGCCTGCGAAGAATCCATCTCCCGCAACGTGACTGAAAACCTCTTCGCCCGCCACATCGAGCCGTTGTTCCTGAGAGCATGAGGAATTCAATTCATTTTCACCGCCGAGACGCGGAGACGCAGAGAAAACCAAGATCTAAGTTCTTCCCGGTTTTCTCCGCGTCTCTGCGTCTCTGCGGTTCAATCGCCTTCGGCGTTCTTGCGGCGCACGCCCAGGACACCCGCACCGTAACCGAACCCGTCATCCCTCCCTCCTGCACCACGCTCACCGCCCAGTTGCCGGTCAAACTCTCCGCCGCGGCCGAAGCCCAACCCGACACCGCCCGCATCCAGGCCGCTCTCGACCATTGCCCCGCCGGCCAAGCCGTCGAACTGAAGGCCGATGCCGCCTCCGCCGCGTTTCTCTCCGGCCCGCTCCAGTTGCGCGCCGGCGTCACTCTCCTGATCGATACCAACACTATCCTCTACGGCTCCCGCAATCCGCGCGACTACGATATCACGCCCGGCTCGTGCGGCATCGTCAATAAAACCGGCCACGGCTGCAAGCCTTTGATCTCCGGCGACCACATCTCCGGCGCCGCCGTTATGGGCGATGGCTCGATCGACGGCCGCGGCGGCCACTCGCTCACCGGCCAGAAGGTTTCCTGGTGGGACCTCGCCCAGGAAGCCAAGGTCAGGAACGAAAACCAAAACTGCCCCCGCATCCTGGCCCTGTCGCACGCCGACAACTTCACCCTCTACCGCATCACCCTGAAGAATTCCCCCAACTTCCATGTCGCCTACAACGGCGGCAATGGCTTCACCGCCTGGGGCGTCGTCATCGACACCCCCAAGACCGCCCGCAATACCGATGGCATCGACCCCGGGAATTCCACCAACGTCACCATCACCCACTGCTTCATCCACACCGGCGATGACCAGGTCGCCATCAAGGCTGGCGCCCCCGGGCCCACCACCCGCATGACCGTCTCGCACAACCATTTCTATACCGGCCACGGCATGTCCATCGGCAGCGAGACCGATGGCGGCGCGAGCTCGATCCTCGTTACCGACCTTTCCATCGACGGCGCCGATAACGGCATCCGTATCAAATCCAATTCCACCCGCGGCGGCCTGGTGCACGACGTCCTCTACGAAGACGTCTGCATCCGCAATACCAAGAACCCCATCTACATGGATTCCAATTATTCCGCTGCCACCGGGCCCACCCACGATAAACTCCCCACCTTCACCGGAATCGTCCTACGCAACGTGCGCGTAGAGGGCGCCGGCAAGATCACCCTCGACGGCTTCGATCAGAAACACCGCTTGGGGATGAGGTTCGACAACGTTACTGTCGACCAGCCCGGTGATATAGGAGTGTCCGCCCATTTTGCGGATCTCGCCTTGGGCCCCGGCCTGGTGAATTTTCTTCCCGCCGGCGAAGACGTCACCGTATCAAAAGTCTCAGGCAAAGGAGCTCCGAACGCATGCACCGGAAAGTTCGTGCCCATGCCGTCGAAATAGGAAGTTGTAACAGTAAACGCTTTTCAGGAGTTGCTTATGAAATTCAGATCGGTCTCGCTTCTCGCATTGTTCATTCCCGCCGCCCTATTCGCTCAGGAATTTCGCGGCACCATCAGTGGGTCGGTAACTGACCCTACCGGCGCGGCCATACCCGCGGCCAAAGTGACGGTTACCGAAGAACACACCGGCACTAAAATCCCCACCGTCTCCGATTCCGCCGGCCAGTACGCCGCCACCTTCCTGCTGCCGGGCGATTACGATATCGCGGTGGAGGCCCCTGGCTTTAAGGAAGCCCTGCGCAAGGGCGTGCACGTCGGCGCCGGCGATCATCCGGTGATCGACGTCAAGCTTGCCGTCGGCGATGTCAGCCAGTCCGTGGAAGTGACCGCCGATGCCTCTCTGATCAACACCGAAAACGCCACCGTCGGTCAGGCCGTCACCACCAAGGAAGTGGAAGAACTGCCCATCAACGGCCGCACGCCCATGATGGCCGCGGGCCTGTCTATCGGCGTCATCGGCTACGCCCAGCCCACGCTCGTCCATCCTTTTGATAGTGGCGGGGCCGCCGGGTGGGTTATCGCCGGCGCCTACTCCCAAACCAGTGAACTGCTCATCAACGGTTCGCCCGACGCCACCTGGGACGGCCGCCTGGCTTTCAGCCCGCCTCAGGACGCCGTGCAGGAAGTCCGCGTCAAAGCCTTCGATACCGACGCCGCCTTCGGCCACACCGCCGGCGGCACGCTCAACCAGATCACCAAGAGCGGCACCAACACCCTCCACGGTTCGGCTTGGGAGTTCAACCAGCCCAACACGCTCACCGCCAATGATTTCTTCCTCAACAAGGCCGGCTCCCCGCGCCCCGTCACCCACTTCAATCAGTACGGCGTTACCGCCGGGGGACCGTTTTATGCCCCCCACGTGATGGATACCCGCAACAAGATCTTCTGGTTCTTCGCCTGGGAAGGCATCAAGGACGGCCAGCCCAACGCCTTCACCGGCACCGTTCCCACCGACGCCATGCGCCAGGGCAACTTCGCCGGGCTGCCCACTATTTACGACCCCTTCAGCGCCACGCTCAGCGGCACCACCGTCAATCGCACGCCGCTTCCCAATAACGCCGTCCCCGCGGCGGAGATGAGCTCCATCGCCAAGAGCTTCCTGCAGTATTATCCGGAACCCACCATTCCGACGGCCACCATCAACAACTACATCAGCTCGCCCAACACCGTCGACGACTACAGCAACGAAATGGGCCGCATCGACTACAACATGAGCGACAAGAGCCGCATGTTTGCCGATGTCCGGCACACCGATTACTACCAGTCCAAGAACGATTACTTCAACAATGTCGCGGAAGGCTCGCTGCTCTATCGCAACAACTGGGGCATATCCCTGGATGAGGTTTATACCATCAACCCCACCAACATCCTGGATGTCCGCCTGAACTTCACTCGCATGAACGAAGGCCACGATATCCCGAGCATCGGCTTCAACCCGACCTCGGTGGGCCTGCCCAGCTACCTCGGCGCCAACTCGAACTATCTGCAAATGCCGGTCATTTCCTTTGCCACGGCTACTGGCCTCCAGGCCCTGGGGGCGACCGGCGCCAACAAACTGCCTTCCCAGTCCTATCAGTTGTTCGGTTCCTGGATGAAAATCAAGGGCGACCACACCATCAAGGCCGGCGCGGATTTACGCCAGTACCGCCTCAACACCTTCACCGCCGGCAATTCCACCGGCGCGATTTCTTTCTCCGCCAATAGCTGGGTCCGGGCCTCCTCGAGCGCTTCCACCACCGTCACCACGGGCCAGGATATTGCCAGCTTCCTGCTCGGCCTTCCCACCAGCGGCAGCTACGACCTCAACACCTTCGCATCGTGGTATTCCTATTACGGCGCCGGGTTCGTGCAGGACGACTGGCGCGTCAAGCACAACCTCACCGTCACCCTGGGGCTCCGCTTCGATCACGATTTTCCCTACAACGAGAAGTACGGCCGCACCGTGGATGGCTTCGATACCAGCTCGACCAATCCGCTCTCGGCCGCGGCCACGGCGGCCTACGCCAAGGCCCCCATCGCCCAGCTTCCGGCCAGCGCGTTCAGCGTGGTCGGCGGCCTGACCTTCCCCGGCGCCGGACAAACGGCCGTCTACCAGAACCATTCGCACGTGCTGAGCCCGCGCGCGGGCCTGGCATGGACTCCCGATGGGCTCCATGGAAAAACCGTCGTGCGCGCCGGCTTCGGCATCTTCGTGGCGCCCGTCACGCTGGCTTCCATGGGCGTGGATGGCAAGTATTCCACCAGCCCGCTCACCAATCAGGAAGGCTTCAGCCAGACTACCACTCTGACCGCCACCAGCAACAATTACCTGACGCCTCTGGCGACCAGTTCGCTGGCCAATCCCTTCCCCAATGGCTTCCTGCAAGCCTCCGGAAATTCACTGGGGTTGCTGACCTTTGCCGGACAGGCCGTCACTTTCATCAATCCTGACGTGAAGAGCCCGTATTCCATGCGTTGGAACTTCGGCATCCAGCAGAGTCTCACTCCCAACCTGATGCTGGAAGTCGACTACATCGGCAACCACGCGATCCACCTGCCCATCGATTTCACGCAGCTCAACGGGATCCCACGCCAGTTCCTGAGCACGCTGGGCACGCGCGACGCCAACCAGTCTTTCCTCACCGCCTCCGCCACCAACCCGTTCTCCGGCTTGCAAACCACCCAGAACACCGCCACCACCACTGCGGTGCAGCTTCTGGCGAAGTACCCGGAATTCCCCGTGGGCGACAGCTCCAGCGGCTGGAGCGGCGGCGGCGGCGTGCTTGAACAGAACCTCAACGTGGGAAGCTCCGGCTTCCAGAGCTTGAACGCGCGTCTCGAAAAGCGCGTTTCCCACGGTCTGAATTTCGTGTTCAATTACGTCTACTCGAAGCTGCTGGAGCGCGTGACCTGGCTCAACGCCTCCGATCCGCTTCCCGAAAAACGCATTTCAGCGCAGGACCACACGCTACGTTATGTGGTAGCCGCCACCTACGAACTGCCCATCGGCAGGGGCAAAGCGCTCAATCTCCAATCGGGCGTTCTCAACTCCATGCTGGGCGGCTGGCTGCTGAACTCGGTCTACACCCTCCAGACCGGCGCGCCCATCATGTGGGTCAACGGCAGCTCTTCGAGCCCCGGCGACTACGTCTACTTCGGCGGCCCGCTGGATGTGAATAATCGCGCGATCGGCGTGCCGGCCTTCAATACGGCGGTCTTCGACACCAAGTCCGCCGACGCGTTCCAGTATCACCTGCGCACGTTCTCCACTATGTTCAGCAACGCGCGGGCCGACGGCATCAACCAGTTCGATCCGTCGCTCTCCAAGCGTTTCGTGATTCACGAGAGCGTCGCCGTGCAGCTTCGTCTGGAAGCCTACAACGCGCTCAACCACCCGGTCTTCGCGGCGCCTTCGACCACCGCGTCGAACGCGGCGTTCGGCACCATCACGGCGAGCGCCAATCGTTTCCGTACGCTCCAGATCGGCGCGCGCTTCACGTTCTAGGCGCTTGAGCGGAACTGTTCTGCCCTCCGCTCCCTTACGGTCGCGGCCCTGCACCGAGCCGCGACCGTAAGGGAGCGGAGGGTTTTCTCTTTGTCGCCCCGCATTTGGATACACTGGCGCAGTATGAAGTTTTCACGCTTGGTGTTTCTATTTGCCAACGCCCTATTGGCCCAGACCGCGCGGCATCCGTTCCGGCTCGACGACTTGGCGCGCGTGCGCGAAGTGCGCGATCCGCAATGCTCGCCCGACGGGCAGTGGGTGGCTTACACCGTCGGCGCCACCGACGCCAAGGAAGACAAGCACGATACCGACGTCTGGATGGTTAGTTATGACGGCAAGCGCGACCTGCGCCTCACGTCCAGTCCCGAAAACGAGGGCACCGCGCGCTGGAGCCCGGACGGCCAGTATCTCGCGTTCCTCTCTTCGCGGCCTGGCAAGGCCAAAGGCAATCAGGTGTGGCTGCTCGACCGGGCCGGCGGCGAAGCCCAACAGCTCACCGACTTCAAAGGCCGCTTGCAGAGCTATGAATGGTCACCCGATTCCAAGCGGCTGGCGGTGGTGATCGGCGATCCCGATCCCGAGGCCGATACGGCCGAAAGCGGCGCGGCTGCCAACGCCGGCGGCGGCGGGCGGGGTAAAGCGCCCAAGCCCATCGTTATCGATCGCTACCACTTCAAACAGGATGGCGCCGGCTACCTGACGGGCGACCGCCACAATTACGTCTATCTCTACGACATCGCCGCGAAGAAACTGGACCGACTCACCACCAATTCGAAGTACGATGAGTCGTCGCCGGTCTGGTCGCCGGATGGAGCGCGCATCGCTTTCATGAGCAACCATGCGGCCGACCCGGACCGCGATCCCGAAAGCCAGCTCTACGTGGCGGAGGCGCGCGCCGGCGTGGCCGAAAAGCAACTCAGCCCGCTCGACATGCGGGCCGGCCGGGCGCGCCCCGAATGGAGCCCGGACGGCAAGTGGATCGCGTTCCTGGTGGGTGAAGCGGACAAGAAGTACGCCTCGTACGGCATGGAACGCCTCGCCGTAGTGGCGGCCGATGGCAGCGGCGCTCCCACGCTGGTGAAGGCCGTGGCGGATCTCGATCGCGGCGTGAGCGCGCCGCGGTTCACCGCCGACGGCGCGTCCATCAGTTTCCTGGTGGCCGACGACCGTTCGGTATACCCGGCGCGCGTGCGCCTGAGCGGCGGCGCCGCCGAGCGGCTGATGCAGCCGCCCGCGGTGGTCGCGAGCCCCAGCGTGTCGAAGGGCTGCTCGGTGCTGCTGGGCGGCGGCGACAACAAACCGCCGGAGATTTTTGCGTGGGAGAACGGCGTGCTTCGCCAGATCACGCACCAGAACGACGCCCTGATGGCGGAACTGGAAATCCCGCCCACCGAGGAGGTCAGCTTCCGGAGCAAGGATGGCACAGAAGTGCACGGCCTGCTGACCAAGCCCATCGGTTACACGGCAGGCGCCAAGGCGCCGCTGCTGCTGCGCATTCACGGCGGCCCCAATGGGCAGGACGCGCATTCTTTCAGCACCGAAAAACAGATCCTGGCGGCCAGCGGATATGCCATTTTGGCCGTGAATTATCGCGGCAGTTCCGGGCGCGGCCAGAAATTCTCGCGCGCCATCGCCGCCGATTGGGGTCATCTGGAAGTGGAGGATCTGGAAGCCGGCGTGAACCATGTCATCCAGATGGGCGTGGCCGACGCCGACCGCCTGGGCGTGGGCGGCTGGAGTTACGGCGCAATTTTGACCGACTACATGATCGCCACCGACACGCGCTTCAAGGCCGCCACCAGCGGCGCCGGCACCGCCTTCACTATCGCGTTCTATGGAACCGATCAGTACATCACGCAGTACGATTACGAGATCGGGCCGCCGTGGAAAGCCTTTGACACCTACGTGAAAATCTCGTATCCCTTCCTGCACGCCGACCGCATCAAAACGCCCACGCTGTTTCTGGGCGGCGAGCGCGATTTCAACGTGCCGGTGCAGGGTGGACAGCAGATGTACGAGGCGCTGAAGAGCCTGGGGATCGATACGCAACTGATCATCTATCCCAACGAAACGCACGGCATCCAGCGCCCCAGTTACCAGCGCGACCGTCTGGAGCGGTATGTTGCCTGGTACGACAAGTATCTGAAGAAAACCGAGCCGCGACCGTCAGGGAGCGGAGGGCCGGTACGTCAGGAGTGACCCTCCGCTCCCTGACGGTCGCGGCGCGGTCGTGGCTCGCTGTGGGGAGGCATAAGCTCCACGGGCTACCCCACGAAGTGGTAACCGAGCAGCTTAACGTCGCACGCCTGTACGCTCTGGTTGAGCCGCGAGAGTAATTCGACGATCACCTTCTTCTCAACGCTATCGAGCGCGGTCGCGGTGTTGATGACGCGGCGGATCAAATCCTCGAAGCGCTCCTCCAGGACTTGGCTGGGACTCTTCTCCGGTCCGGCTTCCGCGCGCTTGCGCAGTTCCGCGACGGCGGCGGCCACCTGTCGGGAGTTGTCGGCGCGCAGGGCGAAGGTCTCGCCATCGAGCGTGAGCCCTTCGTCGGTGAGGTGCGGCGCGATGGCTTCGAAGGCCTGCGGGGGAATGCGCGTCAGTTGGGTGACCTCGAAATATCGCGGTCCGAACTTCTCCAGGCACTGAATCATGCGGTTGACATTGGTCTTGCTGGCGCCAATATATCGGGTACAAAACTCTCCCCAATCTCCGCACTTGCTCTTGTACATTTTGGTTTCGCGAATGTGGCGCAGGCAATCGACGTCGGCTGCCGCGGACTTGCCGGCCATCAGCCCGAAGGCCTGGCGGCGGCCGAGCCAGGTGCCTAGATCGAATTCGTCCGGTTCAGACGCAGCGGTCTCCGGGCCGGGTATGGCTAAATCGTGATTCATTTTCTTCCTTTCGGGAAACCGACCCAGATCTGGGTCGATTTTAAGCGAAAACAAAGGGGTTAGTTTCAGAACCGACCCACATCTGGGTCGGTTTCCCTGCTTCTCCCGACTCCATTTTGCCCCACGCCTCTTCAAAAACCGGGTGGGCTGGAGCGCGATTATCCCCGCAACTCAATCATTCCGCGGCATTAAAATTTATTTCTTGCGCTTGTGACCGACCTCACGTTTCGCGCTTGGAGCGGGTGAATGCCAGTCGCGCCCATGCGGCGCCAGAAGAGCCGGTTGATGGTCACTACCATCGCCGCCACCGTTACGGTTGCGCCCAACAGTAGGGCGACGTTGCCGCCCTTCCAGCCCCATCCCACCTCATGAAACTCCCCATTAACCAATTTCAGGTACCAAATACTGACATTTTTACTTCCGGTCATCTTGATTTCGCCTTATCCCATATCTAGTATTACTAGTACGAATGGGGATTTCTGAGTCGCAGCAACAATCTTGCCAGAGGTCTCCAGCGCATCTGAGCGGGTCGCTCAGAGCCGGGTCCACGTCGTTCCGGCCACCGAGATACAACCAAGACACGTAATGGAGATGACTTCATGAATCGAAACGCTTTCCTCTTAACCCTTGCATCCGTGGCTACTGCCGCAACCATCTGTGCCCAGCCCCGCCCGTCCACCGGCGTGATCCGCGGCACCGTCGTCAACGAATACTCCCAGCCAGTGGCCGGCGCTGACGTGACGGCGCAGCTCGCTGACGAGCTTCATCAGGGCCTGGTTCGATACGTCCAAACCGATGCCGCCGGCCGTTTCGTCATCAATGGCCTCAAGTCCGCCCGCTACCAGGTCTTTGCCATGAAGGAAGCCGACGGCTATGCCAACCCGCGCTGGTTCATCTACGACAACGGGACCGTCCCCGTTGTTCAGCTCTCCGATGCCGCAGCCAGCGACGTTCTGGTTCAGATCGGACCCAAAGCCGCCAGGATCAGCGGCACCATCACCGACGCCGCCACCGGCGACCCGATCGAAACCGTCAGCTTTCGCGTCTGGCGCGGAAATAACTGTGCGAGCGCCCTATCCCTTAGCGCCACACCGAAGTACGATCTCCTCGTCCCGTCCGGCGCCGAAATCGCATTGGAAGTCTCGGTGCCCGGTTACGAGGTCTGGCGCTACAACCCTGGCCCCAACGCCGCCGAACCAACCTGGCTCAACTTACCGTCCGGCTCCCGCATGCCGCTGAACATCAAGCTTCAACCCATCACCAAAACAACCCGCGTTGGAACCACCCAGTAAGATTCACATTTCCACCGGAATGGCGACTGCGGGCAGGATTGCCTGGCAGGATTGCCCGCCCCACACCGCCGCAGGAATCGCGGTCACATCGCGGACAACGGGCCTCCAGTCTGGCGCGGATGCGGTACGCTCGAGCGTCGGGCGCCATGTGGCCGCTAGGGTAACGAGTCTCCGGGTCCCCTCGTGAAGAGGGCTAGAATGAAGTTATGGCAAGAGCTGCTGATAACGGCGCCCGGAAGAACGGCCACAAAACGAGACCCGCGGTGTCGAAACTCGGCAAGGAACTCCGCCGCATCAGCGAGAAGATCGCCGCATCGGGCGAGAAGCCGCTGACCCGGCGCGAGCTTGAGCGGGAAATAGCGAATCGCCGGGCTGGAACTTTCTGACCGTCACATGGTCCGGACATTCTGCGACACCGGCGTGGCAGCGGCACACCTATCCCGTGCGGATGAGTTCGTCACGACCGAGAAGCCGAGCAAAGCGATTCACCGGTCTTCGCTGGTTAAGGTTGTCTACCTGTTCCGTTAGGCGATAGTGCGGAGGCCGCAGCGCCCTCGTTCCATCACCGAAAACCAATTGGGAGTTTGGTAGCCTGTCCCCGTCACTCCTGTCCCCGTCACTCCAGTCGGGACGTTACGTTTTCAGCTTGGCCGGAATCGCGGACAACTGGCCTCCAGCCTGGCGCGGATGCGGTACGCTGGAACATAGGGCGCCATGGCAACTCAGAACAATCTGCATATCCCGGACGATCTGCTGAGCGCGGTGAATGAAGCGGCGAATGCGGAGGGCAAAACCACGGATGAACTCGCGGCGGATGCCCTGCAGCGATACCTGGCACACCGGAAGCTGGAAGAGCTCGGCAAGTATGGGCGCGAGCAGTCGCGCCGGCTTGGCTACACGGAAGCCGATGTCCCCCGCCTGATCGCTGAATCCCGGCGCGAGAATCGTGGCCGCTAGGGTCACCCTCGATACCAATGTCTACGTTTCCGCCTTTCAGTTCGGCGGCATGCGACTCCTGCATATGGCCGTCAATGGCGACATTGAAATTGCCGTGTCGCAGGCGATTATTGAAGAAGTCATCCGGGTTCTGCGAGACAAGTTCGGCTGGGATGGCTATCGGCTCCAGGATGCCAAGCAGCAGATTCTGACGTTCGCCAGGCTCGTCACGCCGGCGCAAACCCTGGACGTCGTGAAAGACGATGAACCCGATAACCGTATCCTCGAATGCGTCGCGGAGGCCGGATCGGAGTTCATCATCTCCGCCGATAAGGATCTGCTGCGGCTGGGAAGCTATGCTGGCGCCTCGATCATGCGGTTGGCGGATTTCCTGCAAAGTGAAGAAGAACAACCGGAGCAGTAGAGTCTCATGGCGACGGGCAACCAGAAACCGAACGGATAAATGCGTCCCCTTTTGCTCCCTTTTGCTTCCCTTTTGCTCCCGTTGGGCGCTCGGGGTGAAACCGGGACAGTACGTAACTCGGCGGGAACGCCTGAAGCCAGGGACGCTGAAAACCGGGTCCAGCCGGAACGTAATCCGGCGGAAGCCGGAAGGTCCAGAAAATTACGTTTCCAGCTTAAACCGGCTGGAGGCCAGCCCGTACATCCTTCGCCAGAACAGCCGGTTGACGGTCACCACCAGCGCCGCCATCACTACGGTTGCGCCCAACAGCATGGCAACGTTGCCGCTTTCGTTGGCGCGGCTGATGATGGCGCCCAATCCGATGGTCGAGTAGGTTTTGTGCTGGACGGTGGAGTATTCGGCCACGATGCTGGCGTTCCAGGCGCCGCCGGATGCGGTCACGAAACCGGTGATCAGGTAGGGGAAGATACCCGGCAGCAGAAGCCTGCGCCAGCGTTCGAAGTTGCTCATGTGGAAGATGGAGCAAACTTCCTTGAGGTCCGTGGGGATGGCGCTTGCGCCGGCGATTACGTTGAACAGGATGTACCACTGGGTGCCGAGCAGCATCAGCACGATGGAGCCGACGCCCAGGCCGCCGCCGAAGTGGATCAAGGCCAGCAGCACGATCGGGAACAGCGCCGTGGCGGGCACGGAGGCGGCGATCTGCGCCATGGGCTGGGCCAGCGCGGCGAGGCGGGGCCGCAGCCCGATGTAGACTCCCACCGGGATGGTCCATAGCCCCGCCAGCGACAGAGACAGCAGCACGCGCAGGAAAGTGGCGCCCGCGCCCACGAAGATCTCGCGCACCTCGGGCGGCGAAAGGGCCGAGAGCATGATGCCCATCCGCGCCACCGCATAGAGAATCACCAGCAGCGCCGCAACGCCGGCCGTGCGGCCCATCCAGCGGCGGGCGGCGCCGGGCGGGTGAGGGGCGTGCGCAACGGCCTCCTTTTTGGCGAAATAGACATCGATGCGTTCGCGCGCCGGCTGGACCGCGACGTGGCCGATGGCGGCCAGAACGCGCGAGCGGCGCAGCAGCGTGAGGATCGGGGAACGCGGCGTCTCGGCGGCCTCCACCTGCTCGAGCTTGAACTTCTCGGCCCAGGCGATGATGGGTCTCCACAGGAGCTGGTCCATCAGCACGATGACGGCAATCATGGTCGAGAGGCCCCACACGATGGAGCGCATGTCGGCGTTATCGGCGGCGGTCTGCAGGTACGAGCCGAGCCCCGGCAGGCGCACGCTGTTGCCCAGGACGAAGGCCTCGCAGGCCATCAGAAAAAACCAGCCGCCGGCCACCGACATCATGGAGTTCCATACCAGGCCAATGGCGGCGCAGGGCATCTCAAGCCGCGTGAAGCGCTGCCACCAGTTGAGGCGGAAAACGGCGGCGGCCTCCACCAGCTCATGCGGAATGTTCTTGGTGGAGGAATAGACGCTGAAGGCCATGTTCCAGACTTGTCCGGTGAAGATCAGCAGAATGGAGCCAAGCTCGACGCCGAACTGGCGCGTGGGAAAGAGCGCCACCATGGCCGCCATGACGGGCGGCAGGAAGCTGAGCACGGGGATGGATTGCAGGGTGTCGAGCAGCGGAATCATAATACGCTCGGCCCTGGCGTTGTGCGCGGCGATCTGGCCATAAACGACGGCGAAGACCAGGCTCAAAAAGTAGGCCACCAGGATGCGGGCCAGCGAGTAGAGCGCATAGAGCGGCAGTGCGCCGGGCGTGAGATGAAGCGGCGGCTGGGTGTTGACGGGCTGGGTCCAGTAATGCGTGAGCGCCAGCAGGCCATAGAACAGCGCCAGCGCGGCCACGACGATGGGCAGATCGCGCAGCAGGGCCGCGGCGGTGGATGCCGGCAGGTGGCCCCAAAGGGGCATGCCGGCGTGGCTCCGGGCGGTGCCTGTGGCGTTGCCGATGTCGGGGCGCTCGGCCATTACGGTTCCAGCACTTCGGCCTGGGTTTCGGCGGCGTGGTCGTGCACCCGCAGGCGGTCGGTTTCGGAATCGTAGGTGAAGATGCGGGCGTAGCGGCCCCAGGTGAGGGCGGTTTCGATCTGGCGCCGCACTTCTTCTTCGGAGAAGTGTTCGTCCAGCACGTCGCGAAAGAATTCCAGCGGCATGGAGTGGTCGCTCTTGCTCGCGAGCGCACTCGACATCTGTTGCAGCAGGGGCACGTGGGCCAGGGCGGCGCCGCCGAACAGGGTGGCGCGCTCTTCGATATCGGCTTCCGCAAACTGCTTGCCCTCGGGAGCGAGTTCGAGATCGCCGCGCACGGAGCGGGCGAAGCCCAACAGGGCGGCGGCTTCCACAATGGGCAGAAGGTCGTCCACCTCCATCTGCAATTCGTCGGCGATTTTATAGAGATCTTCCTTGCCGCCGCGTTCGTTGAGCAATTCGAGCAGGCCGCCCACGGAACCGGGGCGCGCATGCGGCAGCATCTGCCAGGCCGGTTTGGCGGCGGCGGAGGGCGGGGCGGTGACCAGGTCGGGCTGGGTCATCAGCTTGTAGATGTAGTCGACGTAGAGCAGAAACTCGGCGGCGGCGCGGTCGCGGGGTTGGGGCAGGGGGATGAGGAAATCGGCGCGCATGCGCGCGGGATTGCGGCCGAGGACCAGGACGCGATCGGCCAGCAGCACGGCTTCCTCGATGTTGTGGGTGACCACGAAAATGCTCTTGGTGGGAATTTTTTTTTGGGTCCAGAGCTCGAGGAGTTCGCCGCGCAGGTTCTCGGCGGTGAGCACGTCGAGCGAGGAGAAGGGTTCGTCCATGAAGAGAATTTCCGGTTCCACCGCCAGCGCGCGGGCGAATCCCACGCGCTGCCGCATGCCGCCGGACAGTTCCTTGGGGTAGGCGGTTTCGAAACCGTGCAAACCGACCGAGGCGAGCGTGCGCAAGGCGCGGCGGCGGCGTTCGGCTTCCTCCATGCCGCGCGCCATGAGCGGCACTTCCACGTTCTCAATGACGGTGAGCCAGGGAAAAAGCGCGAAGCTTTGGAACACGATCGCGACGTTGGGGGTGGTTTCCGCCAGCGGTTTGCCGTGCCAGAGCACTTCGCCGGCGGAGACCGGCGTGAGCCCGGTAAGCATGCGCAGCAGGGTGGACTTGCCGCAACCGGAGGGCCCGAGCAGGGCAACGATCATGCCTGGCGAGATGGAGAGATCGGTGGGCGCGATGATCTGGACGGGCCCGCCGCCGGGCCGCTCGTAAGCCTTTTCGATTTTGCGAGCCTCGATGATGGGCTCGACGGCGGGGATGAGCGCCTCCTCGGGGACGGCGGGAGCGGCCTTATCCGCCATCTCCTTGATCAACTGGCCCCAGGCTTCCTCGGGCAGTTGCTCGATGAACTGCATGCGGTCGGAGACGCTCATGTGGTCGAGAATTTCGTTCAGTTCGTCGAGCGGGCGGGAGTGCAGCAGGACGTAGGCGTGGTAGTAAGGAAACTCGGCGGTGAGCGAGGCGGCGAAGGGAATGGGAAGACGCCGGTAGAGCTCGCGCTGCTCATCGAAAGGGACATCGAGGAGCGCGTCGGCGGCCACCGCGGGGTCCAACTTCTGGAGGATTTGGGCGGCCTTCTCCCAACCACTCCGGGAAAGGATGGAGCGGAGGTTGTCGGCGGAAGGCGGGCTCATCAATGCACCAAGAACTACTATAGTGCAGGCCCGGAGGTCCTACCGGCACTGAGGTGACAGGATTGTCACCGCGGCAGCGTCCAAATGATACAGTGGCAGTCATGCGAAGACTTCTCTGCGTGCTGCTGCTGACGGCTATTCCGGGCGCAACGCTCTTACCGGCCGCCAAGAAAGTGATCCTGCCTCCGGAGTTTGTGCCGGCGCGCGGGGTCACGGCGCCACCTTACAGCCCCGGCATCCTGGTGGGTGGAACGCTGTACATCTCCGGCCAGATCGGCCAAAACCTGCGGACCAGGGAGGTTCCGGCGGATTTCGAAACCGAAGTCAAGATGTGCCTGGAAAACGTCGGGCTGGTGCTGCGCGGCGCGGGCATGACTTACAGGGACGTGGTTTCGGTGCAAGTTTATCTCACGGACATGGACCTGTTTGCCAATATGAATGGCGTCTACACCAAGTACTTTGCCGAGCCGCGGCCGGCGCGAACGACGGTCGGGGTGACGAAGCTGGCTTCGCCGGCGGCGCACATCGAAATTACGGTGACGGCGCGGAAGTAGGACAGGCCTCCTGGCTTGCTACGAAGGCTTTTCCCGCGGGCAGGTTCTCCGGGATATCGACACTTTTGGGGAGCGACCCGTGCAGCCGCCATGTTACGAATAAACTAGCGCCCTCAGGTTGCCAGTGAGGCAGATGCCTTTCGGGATAGGACAAGCCAATACTTGTAACACGAAGAAGACAGGCCAGGAGGCCTGTCCTACTCACCAGATATCGCCGACGGTGAAGCCGGCCGGGAAAGGGTCTTCGGGGTCGAGGACATATTGCGCGAAACCGGTGATCCAGGCCTGGCCGGAAAGCGTGGGGACTACGGCGGGGTAAGGGCCAACCCGGGTCTGCTCGACCAGGCGGCCGGTGAAGGTGGTGCCCAGGATTCCCTCGTGGACGAAATCCTGGTGGAGCGGGAGCTTGCCCTTGGCGTGCAGGACGGCCATCTTGGCGCAGGTGCCGGTGCCGCAGGGGGAACGGTCGAGGACGCCGGCGAGCGTGCCGGTGGAAACCACGACGGCGTTCTTGCGGTGGACGCCGGGGCGTGAGGGCTCGCCGGAGATCTGCGAGATGGAGACACCGCAGATGGCGGGGTTTTCGGGGTGCGCCACGGGGAGTTGCTCGCGCGTGGCGGCGCGGATCATTTCGGCGGTGCGGACGATGTCGCGGGCTTCGTCGGGAGTGAGGCGGAAGCCCAGCGCGGCGGCGTCGGCGATCACATAGAACATGCCGCCATAAGCGACGTCGACGGTGATGGTGCCCAGGCCCGGGACTTCGAGAGGCGCGTCGAGGTGCGTGGCGAAGGCGGGGACGTTGCGGAAGGTGACGCGGCGGACCTTGCCGTTCACGACTTGGGCTTCCACGGCTACCAGGCCGGCGGGGGTATCGAGCTTGAGCCGGGTGATGGGCTCGACCGCGGGCACCATGCCGGTTTCAATTAACACCGTGACGACGCAGATGGTATTGGTGCCGGACATGGGCGGATACTCCACCTGCTCCATGATGACGAAGCCGGCATCGGCATCGGGGTTTGCGGGCGGGAGGATGAGGTTGCAATTGGCGGCAGGGTAGCCGCGGGGCTCGCGGAGCATGCGGAGGCGGATGTGATCGGCATGCGTGGCCAGATAGGTCATCTTCTCAAACATGGTGCGGCCGGGGACGTCGAGGACGCCGCCGGTGATGACGCGGCCGGGCTCGCCGCAGGCATGGGCGTCGACGGCGGTGATGAAGGAAGAGAAGCGGGCCACTATTTTCTGTCGATTTCGGCGAGCAGCTCTTTGGCGGCGGCGTCGAGTTGGGAGTCTTTGCCGGTGTAGGACTCGCCGATGGGACGGGTGACGGCGATATCGACGGGGCGCGGATTGTTCTCCATGTTCTTGCCGTCGGCGCCGGTGATCTGGGTCTCGGGCATGCGCATGGAGGTGCCATCGACGAGAGTGACGGAGCCGGTGTAGATGATCCAGCCGGCGGTAGGCTCACCGACCACCTTGCCGAGCTTGAGGGTGCGATAGCCTTCGGTGAAATCTTCGGCGTCGGAGAGCGAGTGCTGGTTGACCACGAGGATGGTGGGCAACTCGAGCGAGCGCTGGCCGAGGGAGGTACGGGCGGATTCGGCGGGGCCGCCGCGTTCGGTCATGGTGAGATAGGGGCGGCGCGTGAGCACGTCGAGCGCGTAGGCGTTGACGAAGCCGCCGTTGTTGTTGCGGATGTCGATGACGACGCCCAGGCGGGAGCGGTTCTGCGAGTCGAGATCCTGGTAGAGCTGGTTGAGCGCGCCTTCCGACATATCGCGGATGTGAACGTAGCCGAGGCGGTTGTTACTGATCTTGGCCACGTAGGCGCGGTTGTCCTCGACCCATTTGCGGTAGATCAGGTCAGCGAGCGAGGCCACCGGCTGAACGGTGACGGAGCGGCCGGAAATATCGAGCACGACGCGCTTGGTGGCTTTGTGATCGAGCAGCTCGTCGAGGTTGACGTGGGCGCCGAGGGCCACGCCATCCACGGAGCGGAGTTCCTCGCCGGGCTGGATCTTGGCGAGATCGGCCGGAGAGTGCGGAAGAACTTGGGTGACTTTGAGTTTGCCGGAGCTCTCGTAAGTGGCGCGGTCGAAGGTGAGGCCGAGCTGGCCGACGCCGCTGCCGCGGCCCCCGCCGCCGGTTGCCGCCGCGGCGGCGGGCGGAGCGGTGATGCCGGAGTGCGAGGAGTTGAGCTCGCCGATCATGAGGCGGAGGATGGCGCGCATTTCATCGGGCGTGCGAGCGCCCTCGATCAGCGGCTGGTAAGTCTTGCGCACGGCGTTCCAATCGGCGCCGTTATAGTGCGGATCGGCGTAGCGGTCGCGCTGGGCGGCCCAGGCTTCTTCAAAGACGGCGATTTTTTCGGTATTGAAATCGACGTCCATTTCGGCATCGATGGCAATGGAGCGGGACTGGCGGTTATCGACGCCGATGGCGGTGACGCGGCCGGCTTCCAGGAAGAAGACGTCGCGGGAATCGGCCGAGAACTGGGCGTGGCTGCGCATGGCGGACGTGCTGGTGAGGGCGCGCGCGGGACCACCACCGCCGCCACGGCCGCCGCCGGGAGCGGCTGCCCCGCGTCCACCGCGGCCCGCGGCTTCTTCTTCGAGGGGATAGAGATAAAGGTTGGTCTGGCCGCCGGCGCTGCCGGAATAGAGCAGCCACTTGCCATCGGGGCTGATGACGGGGTTGTTGACCTGCATGCCGGCGGTGTTGAGGGTGGTGAGGCGCTCGCGGATATGGTCAAACTCGAACTCGACTTTGACGGGTGGCTTGGGTTCGGCGGGGGCAGAAGCGGCTGCCGCGCCGCGAGCGCCGCGTCCAGCACCGGCGGCGGCATCGGCATCGGGGCTGGCGGCTGCGCCGCGTCCACCGCGGGCGGCGGGAGTTTCGGGTTTGAAAAGATCGTCGAAACGGTCTTCGGAAAACTTGGGCTGTTTGGGAACGAGATCGATGCGCAGGAGCTGCGGGATCTCGGTGCGCTGGCTGGTTTCGAAGATGAGGAACTTGCCGTCGGGGCTCCATTGCACGGAGCCGATGTTGGAGTTGGGAACGAAGCTGACCTGGTGCCCGGCGCCGCCGGAGCGAGCGACGACATAGATGTTGCGCAGGCCGCGATCGCCGGCGTCGACGTACGCGATCCACTGGTTGTCGGGGGCCCAGACGTACGAGCCGAGGAATCCGGAGACAAGCAGGCGCTCCTGTTTGGTGTCGAGATCGACGACACGGAGCTCTTTCCGGTTGCGGATGAAGGCGAGGGATTTGCCGTCGGGCGAGAATTTGACGGCCTGATCGGGCAGCGGGTCCTTGGTCAACTGGGTTTCGGCGTGGTGGATGAAATCGTAGAGGAAGACGTGGGTGACGGCGTCGCGCTCACTGAGATAAGCAATGCGGGTGGAGTCGGGGGCCCAGGAGACTTGGGTTTCGGGGCCGGGCGTGGTGGTGACGCGGAAGGCGTTGCCGCCGTCGCGGGCGGAAGCGGCGAAGACTTCGCCATGGGCGATGAGAGCGACCTTGCGAGCGTCCTGGGAGACCGCGAGATCGTTGAAGGTGTTGAGCGAGAGGTGAGAGATTTCGGGAGTGGCGACGGATCCGACCAAGGTGATGGGGACCGGGTAAGTCTCGCCGGTCTTGGTATCGAGCTGCCAGATCTTGAAATCGCGTTCGAAGACGACCGCCTTGCCATCATAAGAAATGGTGGGCCAGATGACGCGGCCATCGGTGAATTTGGTGACCTGACGGGGTTTTCCACCGGGAGTGACCGTCCAGATATTCTGCGCGCCGCTGCGGTCGGACATGAAGTAGAGTTGATGGCCGTCGGGCATCCACATGGGCCAGGCGTTGCGGCCGTTGAGATCGACCAGCTTTTCGTAAGAAGCGGGAGAGCCTTCCTTGCGCAGCCAGATTTCGGATTCGTCGAGGTGGCTGTGGCCGTGGCGCCACCATTGGGCGTCGCCATTGCCGCGGGCGGCGAAGGCGAGAGTGGAGCCATCGGGCGCGGGGGCGGCCTGAAACTCATTGGTGAAGCGGTCGGCGGAGACGGGCATGGGAGTGCCGCCGTCGGCGCTGACGCGGTAGATGTCGTTCTTATTGCCGACGTCATTGGTGCCGTTGGAGAAATAGATCCACTTGCCGTCGCGAGACCAGGAGTCGAGCTGGTCGAGACGGTCGTCGAAGGTGAGGCGCTTGAGATCGCCGGTGGAGAAGGTGAGGATGTAGATATCGCCGTTGCCGGTGCGGGTGGAGACGAAGGCCAGCTTCGAGCCGTCGGGCGAATAAAGGGGTCGGGACTCCTCGGCGGGATGGGAAATGAGCAGGTGGGCTTCACCGCCCTTGGAGGGCGCGATCCAGATATCGCCGCCGGAGACGAAGGCGATTTCCGGACGGGTGGGGCAGAGCGCGGGCTCGCCGAGGTAAGGGACGCCGGCCGAAAACGCGGCCGCGGAAAGGGAGAGCAGAAGGAGAAGACGGCGCATACTGGCGGCCATTATATCTGGTAGCGGGCGGGGCAGCGGCGGGGGCGACACCTTTCAGCTCGGGTTTCGACCAAAATGAAATCGAGAGATGCTCAGCCGGTATCCCGACAGGCGAGCGCCCGCAGTTCCTCGCGACCCTGCCGGCGTTGCAGAAGAGGGGTCGCTGGCCGCCAGCACACAACTACTTATTGAACCCGCAGCATCCCGACTTCGCGGAGATTGCCCCCGAGCCGCCAGTGCCCTTCGTTTTCGTTAGGCGTCTTTTCGGATCTCGGCAAGAACCCTGACCATTCAACCGGCCTGAGCCCTCGGAGTTGGACAGGCCACGAGGCCTACTTTTTGGCCATCCGGTCGGCGGGGATGGTCTTCTTTTCGAGATCGTCCAATAGCTGGCGGGCGGCGGGGGCTGCGGCGGAATAGGGAGCGGCCACCAGGAAATCGCGCAGGGCGTCGGCGGCGTCGGCGTATTGCTGGCGGTCCACCAGGATGACGCCGAGCAGCCGGGAATTCTCGGGATAGGTGTGGCGTGTGTCGAGGCGTTGGGCGGCGCGAGCGCTCTTTTCGGCGGTGTCGAGCTTCCTGAGGTTATAGTTGGCGACGGCGTTCAGGAAGTAAGCCTGCGGATAGTCGAAGGAGTTCAGTTTCAGAGCGCGGTAGGTGACGTCGGCGAGCTCGTTCCAGTTTTTGGCGTTCAGGGCGAGCAGCGCCAGTTCCAGGTATGGGCCCACGGATTGGGGATCGGCCTGGCTGGCGGCCAGGAAAGATTTGTGGGCGTCGTCGACTTGACCATCCACCGCTTGCAGCTTGCCGAGTTCGAACCATGCGGAAGAGAACTTGGGATAGAGGTCGATGGCGGACTGGAAGCTGGCGCGAGCTTCCTCGGACTTACCTTTCTTGAGGAAATTCAGGCCCTTGTTATATGCCTTGTCGGCGGGTTTGGGGGCGGCCAGAGCTATGGCGCTCACGGTGGTGGCGCGTTCGGTTGGGGCGAGGCGGTGCAAGAGAATGACGCCGACATCGGGGTTATCCAGGGCGCGGTGCTCCATGAGGCTGACGGTTTGCGAGCGGTAGCCGGACAAGCGGGCACGCAGCTCGCAGTTCAGCAGGCGGGAGTCGAGCCCGGAGCTGTGGGTTGACGAAGCCGTGCCGATGCTGGAGCCGAGGCCGCCGCCGCCCAGGCCGCCCGAGCCGCCGATTCCTCCCGGTTGTTGGGAAGTGCGGCCGAAACCGCCGGCGGTTTCGCTGGCATCCTGGAACTGGCTGTTGCTTGCGCCCAACTGGAGGACGAAGTAGCCGCGGGTATCGGTATAGCCTTCGGCGCGGGCATTGCCGTTGCAGACGCGTTCGATCACGACGCTATCGGCAGGGGCGGCGCCGTCTTCGAGCATGACGCGGCCGCTGACCATGATGGGCGGAGACGCGAGTGACCCGGCGGAGGAGTTGGTGGTGGAATTGGTGGTCGAATTGGGATTGCCGGTATTGAGCGGCGGAAGCGTGCCAGTGGTGCCCGAGCCAGTTGTGGTTCCGGTGGTTCCGCTGCCGGTACTTCCGGAGCCTTTGGTTTGTGTGAAGGCCGGCTGCAACAGCGCGAACACAACGGCAGCCATAGTGATTACCCGTACGCAGACGCGAGAAGACATCCCGCCCTCCTGTGTGGGCATTATTGCACAGAAATGGCTGGAAGCAAGGTAAAACTAATGTAACGCGGCAGACCAGAATGACAGGCCCCTGGAGTTTGGACATCCTGTCGAAGCCGCGCCAAGTGGGACCGGCCTCCAGGCCGGTCGGTGGAGTTTCTACATTTTCAAGTTCCGTTAAGACCAACTGGTAGCGCCGGCGGTCTTGCCGCCGGTGTTCGACCGGCCGGAAGCCGGTCGTTGACAGGGCCAGGAGGCCTGTTTGAATGTATAAGGGCTGAAATGGCGAAGGGTTCTCCTGAAGGGTACAATGCCGAGACCGGCTCTGAACAGCCGGCTCAGAAACTTCAAACAGGAGAACCC
>Ga0187874_10001179_pt1 | contig 25525 bp, 19 predicted proteins | sample June2016WEW_16_1_3_FD_132993 | JGI IMG/M metagenome (GOLD analysis project Ga0187874, IMG submission 132993) | Peatland microbial communities from SPRUCE experiment site at the Marcell Experimental Forest, Minnesota, USA - June2016WEW_16_150 | ecosystem: Environmental > Terrestrial > Soil >... | reverse complement strand
TCATTATTCCCAAGCCATGTCGGAGCTTAAGCTTTTTCTCGCCCAGCCTAATCCGGTAATCAACTGGGATTTCAACAATTCGGTAACCTTTACGCCCAACAATCGCGTTCATTTCAGCTTCCACGTCGAAGCCTTTGCTCTTGGGTCTCCAGCCTTCGAGTATTTCACTTCTAACAACACGCAGACCAGACAGAGGATCATTAAGCTTAACACCGTTCATTACCAACTGGGCAAGCGCCAGCATCTTGTTACCTAAGTAAAATGGGTTTGTTACTGACTTACTTAAATTATTTTCGCCTTTAAACCTGTTTCCAATAACCATGCCCACGTCAGGGTTTTGCTCTAAAATCTCAACCATTTTCGGAACATACTCAGCAGGATAAGTGAAATCAGCATCAGTAAAAACAACAAAGGGCACTTTTGAGCTTAGATTTTGGAAACCCTGAAACATCGCGTCTCCTTTTCCAATCCTCTCTTGCAATAAAACATCTGCACCCATATTCTTCGCTATTTCAATGGTTCTGTCAACGCTGTTGCCATCCACAACAACCAAATAGGGATTATCCAGAACTTTTTGCAGCTCACCAATAGTTGGCCCTATTCCTTCTTCTTCATTAAGCGTTGCAATAACCACTGAGACACTTGAGCGAATTTCAGTCATAAAAAGCCTCCATCTTGGTCTGAATTTGCAGAACTGACCACAAAATGGAAAAGCATAACAAAATACCTAGCAATAGTAAAGAAAGCGATTCCAAAGAATAGTGTACTCCCAATAACGTTGGCTTGTACAGAAACGTAAGAAACAGCAATAGTCAAGCTTGTTACCAGCACCGCAATTCCTTTTTTATTAAGCTTCATATATATCACTCCTGTCACCCAAACGGGTGACCAATAAACTTCGTATCAATTTTCAGATACTTTAAGGAGTTTTGCTTGGTAGACAGGACAACCAACACACCCGTAACACTTACGACATGACTCAATGTGTTCCTCTCTTGCCAAGAAACACCTTTCTTCCGTTAAATTCAACATTTTTTGCCTCCTGTTTTTAGCGCGCGCGTTTGTATGTATTTAACTCATGACATTGATTCTCCCATAATTAGTGCTCTTTCAGTGTTCGTTGAACGTGGAGTCCAAGCCCAAAAGGGTCTCCTTTTCACGTTTTAAGCCTGTTTCCAAGTTATTGATGACGAATATGAGCTAAATACACACGTTTTTTTTTGAGATAATAGTTTTTGCCGATTAAGATTACTTCATACCCAAACAAGCCAGCCAAAGATATTACTGCTCCCGCAACTGCCGTGTATGCACTGCTTGTTAAGCCACCATATCCTAATTCAGCCATTAATGCCGACAAACTGATTAAGGATGCGCTGCCGATTACTTCATGTTGCACTTTTACGAGGGCGTCTTTGAATTTCTTGTATATGTCGCTTAGTTCTCGCATGTCAATGTGGGTTTTGCGTTTTTTCGGCATTCTATCAGTTCCAACGGTTCTAATCGTTAGAACAGAATATAAAGATTGCGCTTGGCTATGCTTCAAACATGATTTCTCTGTACATACCGTAAGCTTCTTTTCAAAAGACTTGACATGGTGCTCAGTCAGGTCTTCCCATTCTCCGCAACACGGGCATAGCGCGCGCGCTGCCGATCCTGAAGCTAGGGTGGGCAGGAACGGCAAAACTTACGAGTTGGGCTACAAGCTGCACATTGCGGTGGACGCGAAATCTGAGTTGCCTATAGCAGTTATCGTTGCTTCAGCTAATGATAATGAGAAGAAACATGCTCCTGCACTTCTTGAAAAGGGTTTAAAAGCAGCCAAAGGTCGTGTGAGACTGCTTGTTGCCGATTCGCAATATTCTAGCAAAAACCTGAGGGATCTGGCTTCCTCCAAGGGCGTTAGGGCGGAGATTCCTTTTCCAGCAAATCAGCGGCGAGAGAAGAAAGGCCTGTTGAGAGTGGACCGGTTTTTCAGAACTCATGGACCAACTGGCGAGAAGCGGCTTTACAAGTTGAGGTCTTCGGTTGAGCGGGTTAATTCTAGGCTCAAAGAACAGCTATGTTTGGAGAAGCATTGGGTCAGGAGTATAGAAAGGATCACTGTTCATGCATTGTTATGCATGATCGCTATGCTACTCAACGCAGTTGCTGCATTTCGGTTAAACAGGGTAGAAAAAGCCCGGTCCATAACCTTACTCGCAAGATGAGCAGAAACTAAACACAAAAAAGCTAAATTAGCAACACACTGGCATGCGCGCTGCCTTGTCCCTAAATTCGAAAGCTTATTTGAGAAACGGGGTTTCGTATTCTGCGTATACATCCAAGCGCGTTTTGTTTTTGGAATTTATCGTTTTTAGACGGATTTCACGTAGGTAGCTATCTTGTCGATTACGTCAAGGATTTCGATTGGGGGAAAGTTTTCGGCTCTCGTCTCAGCTTTCTGGATTATGATTCCTGACCGCGTTATGATTATTCTGATTCCTTTCTCGTTGATTATATGTACACAATTGTTCTTTTTGTCGGGTTCAACCTTTAACGGTACAACACTTGACTTCATAATCATGTTCTTCAGTTCGAGATCGCCGTTCAATTGTCCTGCCAGCAGTCCTCCTTCCCAATGAATATCAACAAGTTTCTTGGAAATGAAACCCTCGGTTTTCTCTTTAACTTGAGCCTTTAGGTCGTTTTCATTCATATTGCCGATGCCCTTGACGACGTAATTAAAATTGATGTTTGTAGGTCCAAGGCTTTCACGTTGGTAACCTATCGTGGGACCGACTGTGTATCCTCTGCCCGCTCCGATGCTTCCACCGGCGTATTTGAGAATTACTAGGTCGAATTTTCTTCCGCCTACCTTTATGGACTTTTCTCCAGGTATCGTTTGTGGATTGTCTGTCTCCAAAAGTTCTACGTTCAAGCCGGCATTCTTATAGTACGCCAACAAATCTCTAAAAACTTCACTAGGGATAATACCTACCAATTTTTACACATTCTTTGAATTGATTATAAATAGTTTTTGCGGTTTAAGATTATGTGATTGCCAGACAGCAACCACAACTAAAAGAGAATATAAAGCGGAAAATATTAATAGCCATTTTACATTTCATAGAATTAACGAAGGAGTTGCAGATTTTGGGCGCGATAGATCAAGTATTTCATTTTATCACTTCTGGAAGCATTGGTGGCTTGCCACCATATGTAATTATGATAATAATATTTGTCGTCGGATTGATTGTAGGATTTCTAATCCATTCATTCCTAAAGATCGCAATTGTAGCTGCAATCGTATTATTCGTGGCAGCTTATTTCGGCTTTTTCGGCTTAAGTCTGAGTGAGTTGAAAAATTACGCCACTCAATACGGCCCCATTGTGTATCAATACGGAGCACTCATCATAGGCATACTACCGGTAAGCATCGGATTCATAATAGGCGTAATCATCGGTTTCGTATTCGCCTAAACTGAAAAATCGCTTTGACAAAGAGTGAAAAACAATCCAAGAAGTCATAGTTACGAGTAGAAACGGCAACTAATTGGCCTAATTTACAATGTCCAATAAGATGAAGAGTCTTCGGAGAATAGCCTTATTCTTTGACTTTAACTATTCGCAGTCAACTAGATGGGCTGTGCCGTCCGGACAATAAACTTTCTCGCCTAAACAAACTTGGGCAAAGCGGCGTTTACATTCAGAAAGTTGTCTTTCGCATCCGTCACAATCACGAGATAACATAACCATGACGCGTGTCATAAGTTGCTTATAGGGGTTCCCACGCTCACAAACCAAACCACCATGGGAAACCAAGAGAAACAGAAAACATCCCTGATACTGGAGAGGGCCCTTGTTTTTTTCCAATTAGTTCACCCGGAAAGAGAAAAAAGCTGGTTAGCCATTTGTTGGGTTCGGCAAATTTATGACACTATTCGCTTGAGGTACGATTTGATAGTTTTCTTTTCCGTTTTTGTTTAGTTTTGGAATGGTTATAGTGAATTTGGCTCCTTTGCCAGGTTCACCTTCTTCGGTTATTGTCCAGCCATAGACATCTATCATTTTCTTGGTAAGAAATAGTCCGAAGCCTGTGCTACCGCCTGTGCTAAAGCCTTCGTTAAAGAGACGCTGCTTATTCTCGAAAGGCACGCCAACACCGTCATCCTCATAGACCAACTTTAAGCAGTCTTCATCAGCCTTTTCGAAGTATACTCTTATTGTTATGGTTTTTTCACCGTATTTCCTTGTGTTATCAATAAAATTAAAAAACAGCTGCCTCAGAAACGGGTCCGCCAGCACTGTTAACCCGTGGCATTCATTAGTTATCGTTGGAATAGGCCCCGAAAAAAGAGCCCTTGCTTCATTTAATTTCTCGCCCACCTTAATGTAAGTCAGTTCTTCCGCGCCGATTTGTTCATATATTTTGGCGAAATCAAAAATCTTGACAATCTCCTTAATCGCTTGCTCAATCCTGTTTAGCGTCTCCACGACATCTGCTTGGTCACTATGTTTCTTTTTGAGCAAATATGTAGAACCATTTATTACTGAAAGCTTGTTTCGGGCATCATGTCTAGTTAAGCCTCCCACAACACCCAATTTTTCGTTAACCAATACCAACTGATCCATCATTTGGTTCACTTCTTCTTCAGCTTTTTTGCCTTCAGTGATATCTTCGCATATACCAAGAATTTGTTTTCCTAAGCCTTCTTTAGTGCGAGCAAACAATGTGTCGCGGCTGCGTAGCCATTGCCATTCTCCACTTGAGTTTTTCATTCTGTACTCAACATCAAAAGTTGCATTATTGGGTGCATTCACGAAAAGGGCATGATGCTTAGCCACGACTTCGGCGTCGTCAGGATGCAGAATGTTGGCAAACAACTCGGAACCCATCGACTTGACCTGTTCAGGAGTATACCCTAAGAAATTAGGCAACTCTCTATTGGTGTAAACGTTTCTCTTATCCAGTAAATCGTATATGTAAATAAGGTTAGGAGAGCAATCGAGTATTTTTTGGGTTAAGTACTGGCTCTCACGCAGTTTGTCCTCGGCTTTTTTGCGTTCAGTTATATCTACGGCAATCTCCACTGCAGATATGACGTTTCCATTCTCATCTGTAATGGGCGTAGCGACAATTTCAACCCAATATGGGTTGCCATCAACAGTCGTAGAGAAATATTCATGAGAGTCAAGAAGTGTTTTCCCTGCAAAAATTTTTGCTACACCACAATCATGGCAAGGTGAGTCTAAACTGTTGAGCGTTGCATAGCATAATTTGCCTATTGTGTCACCTTTATAGCGTTTTATGAATTCGTTTGCCCATTGCACGCGGTAGTCTTTACTGACAATTACCAGGCCAGCACCGCTCGCTGCTGTAACTGATTCAAGCATATCACGCTCTTGTCTGAGAGCATCTTGGGCGTTTTTGCGTTCAGAAATGTTTCTGGCAATGCTTAAAACTGCTTGCTTTCCTTGGAAGGTTATCAAACTGGAGCTGATCTCCACTGGAATTTCCTTCCCATCCTTTTTGGTATGAACTGTTTCAAAAACCCGATTCTTGACAACTGCCATGGCGCTAACAAGATTTTTGATTTGCTCTGGGCTCAGATGCTTGTCAATGCCTTTGACTCCCATAGACAACAACTCTTCTTTGGAATAGCCCAATGACTTAGCAGCGGCGACGTTTACATAAACAAAGTTTCCGTCAAGATCAATGACCCAAGCAGAATCATTCATGCCATTGATCAAGTTTTTGTAATTTGCCTCGCTTTCAATTAATGCCTTTTCAGTTCTCTTGCGTTCAGTTATGTCGCTGCAAACAGCTACGTTGCCAAGATATTTGCCATTTTCGGATACAATTGAGGCTATGTGGAGATCGCCATTTCGTTTTTGCCTATTTTTGTTCTGGTAAACTACTTCTCCTTGAAATTGACCAGTAGTCTTCAACTGCCGCATTAATTCGTCGTAGGTTGGCTCTACTTCTATTTTTTCGAAAACATCATCCACATTTTTCTGTAGCACTTCATCAGAACCAAACCCGAATAATTCTTCTGCGGCTTTGTTCCACGAGGTAATTATGAAGTTTGCGTCCGACGAAACTATGGCATCACGAACATTATGAAGCGCCAAGGAATCATTTTCATTTCTAAGCTTAGCGCGGGATTTTTCAACTGCTGAAGAAACCAAATGTGCCAATTCACTGTAGACTGTTTCAGGCGAACCCTGCTTGTTAACGTAGTGGTCTGCACCTAAATTTAGAGCCTGGATAACAACTTCTTCTCTACCTTTACCTGTGAATAATATAAACGGAATCTCGTTTTTTCCCTCACGCAACTCTTTTAGAAACTGCAGGCCATTTTTTTGGGGCATCTCATAATCAGAAATCACAACATCATACTGCCCAGTTGATAGTTTTTTGAAGGCTTCATCAACGCAGATGGCGTTGTCAAACTCAAGGCTGGCATCCATATCCATCATAATCAGTTTTGAAATCTCTAGTATAGAGGAGTCGTCGTCAACATGTAAAACTCGAATAACGCTCTTTTTGTTTGAAGCCGCTAAATCAGGGACTTCTACAACTATTCTATTCTGGTTGAGGGTTTGTATTATCCATGCCCCACAAGCCAAATACTAATGATTTGATAATAAGTTAGTTATGAATTTAGAATACTGAACACAACTACCCCGTTTAGAAACAGAATTGAAAAGACAACTTTTATGTCAGGTTGGCTGGTTTGCTTCCGAGATTGCACTAATAAGTTCTTTTAACTTTCTGGCGATAGATCTTCACTGTTAATTTTTCGGGTGATATTTTTGCTGTTCGCAAAAATTGTATTAACAATAGACGACTTTACACGTTGGGGTTCTGTCACCTCAAGGTTGATAAGACTTTTCCAAGTGGCTATTACTTATCGGTTGACAACTTACTAAGTACATCCAACGCCAAGATTATTATGAACATATAATTCATAAATTTAATTTATCTAGCTTAAACATGCTGTTTAGGTAGTGCTCGGCTATGGCAACAGAAAATATTCCGAAACAAGTAGATTTTTCTGCGGTAATTGAAGCATGGGAACGCACTGCGACTTTTGTGAAAGTTGCCAAAACAACCGATATTACGGTAGGCAAGATGATGCATGTGGAAGTTGATGGAACAGAGATACTTATTGCTAACGTTGAAGGCAAGTTCTATGCCGTCGGCGATAGATGCCCCCATATGAGTGCTGTGTTGTCCAATGGTACTCTGAATAACTCAATTGTTACCTGCCCTCGCCATTTTTCAAGCTTCGATGTAACAACAGGAAGAGCAATCTCCGGAACACGCAGTAGCTTACGAACTTACGAACTGAAAGTGGACGACAACGACTTATTCATTGACATCTGAGCAGCAAGAGAAAAGTAACCCATGACACCGCTTTCACCAGAACATTTTTCCAACAGTCTTTGACGCATAATATTGCGATAAGCCAAAGCGCGAAAAATAACGATTTAAACTCTGTTATTGCGTGGGTACAATCACAATAGTATATCTAACATCATGACGCCATTAGTTAAGGTGTAAGTTTTGTCGAAAGCTCAACCTCATCCAGGACATGAAAAACACCTCTGCAAAATGGTAGAGGACAAAGCCCCAATAGAGAAGATAAAGCCACTCGTGAAAGACGCGAAGTACATCTGCAAAGGCTGCATGCGAACAGCGGCCAAAGCGGAAAACCTCTGCGCCCCAGAAAAACTATAGGCTTTTTCTCTTTTTTGTGCCCTTTTGCCAATGTATCAAGTAAATTGGGCTAATTCGCATGGATTTTGCTGAAGCTATAGAGTTCTCCAAGAAATTTCCCGCCTGCCGTCCAAAAATATACAAGGGATTTGAAGAGTGGGGTATTTGTGACAGTGAAACAGAGGGCTACGTAGTTCTGGCTGACTCAGCTTTGGCTAAGCAATCATGTTTTAATGAGTTAGACGATTATGTTAAGAGCCATAAATTAAGAATAGACCGTGGCAAGGATTATTTGATGATTTACACGCTTTGTTGAGGTTTTGCAAAAGATATAGCTCTTCCAAAAAAATTGTTCGAGCTATTGCCAGAAAAACGAATTCAGACTAATTGAACAAAAAGAAAAAGAGGGAGTTGTTGGTTTTTTGGTCCTTAGTATATTGTTGGCATCTTATCCGCAAGTTTCAATACTTCCGATATGGGAGTGACGAGGTGGAAATCGAAGTCTAAAAAGTACAAGAACCCAGCCATCGTCACAAGATCCCTCACAGCTTCCGCAGAAGGGGCTTCAAACAGCATGAAAGCTTTGTGGTTGGGGTCAAGGTGAAGGTCTAAGAGAAGTTTCACGTTAAGTTTCTTGCAGAGCGACGGAAGCTGTTCGTAGGCTTTCTTAGCCATCTCTCTTGCTGCTTTGTTGGACATTGGGCACACGTTAGGAGGATGAGTTCCAATTAAGGCGTATTGCGGCATAATATCAATCTCCAATTCCTGCCTTACACATGAAAGATTCGAGAATTTAAAAACTTGTGACTGCAGAACCACAGCAACTAAGAGTAGTCACTTTTACTTAGTTTGCGTGTTGTGAAGCCTCAGTTTCCCCATATTGTTTGTTCTTCACGATTCAGACGGCTCTTCATGCATCATTGGCTTCACCTAAAAAAGAGCCAACTGGAAAATAAACATTAATGAAAAATCTTTAAGCAACCAACGAGCACATATCACCATTAAGGTGTTAGCGGTTGAGCGGAGAACGTGTAATTCACGCCGGAAGCTTCTTTCTATTGCTTGTCGGTTTAACTGCCTTAAGTGCTTGGCTAATTTACACTAACGTGCACAATAACATGGTTCTTGCAATCGGGGGCATTGCTTTGAGCTGGGGCATAATTCTTATGGCATTGTATGTAGTTTTCAAGATGCTTGATTGGAATTGGTGGGGCTAAAAAGCTTCAAAATCAATTTTAAAATAATGATTAAAAGAGAATAAAGCGCCGGGCGCTTGCTTACTTTGCCCTTACGATTTTTACTCTGCCCAGTATTTTCCAGTATTCGATTTCTGTACCGGGTGTTAACTTGGCTTTGGGAACTTCTTCCTCTTCGGGATAGGGTGCGTCTATGTACTCGTAGGTTTCCAAATCCATAATTTGTATCCCGGATGGACTCACAGCGAAAACCTGTCCCGCCCTCTTATCGATTATTGGCACTTCCGCGCCAAGGTCAACTGGCTTAACGAACTGCCGCTTCTGCTTATCAAACACGCCTATCGCAACGATTCTGGCTTTGGCTGACCCGTGTTTTCCAGGCTTAGACTTGGCGATGTCAACTATGCGACACGGTTCGCCCTCAATCATCATGTAACCGCCAACCCGCAACTCTCCGACATCAACAGGTTTACTCATATGCACCCACCAACAATACCATTTCTACCCAAAACATTCTGAACAACAGCCATATATAGATATTTATCAAGATTTCAATGTCTAGGTAAAACTTGAAAATTTTGCATCATTAGTAATGCGCCAGCTTAGTTTAAAAAGAGCATTTCGCTTGCTTGAACGGAAACTTGGTTGATAAGCTTAAAGGATGAAAGGTCATTACCTGTTTATGAGGCATTAGCTTGAGGTTGTTCGCGGGAACTTCACAGCAATTTCTCGAAGACACCGTTCAGAACCAAATAGCCGAGAAACTTAGACTTGCCTTCTTTGGTTACTTTAGACATTATCCCTCTCATAGCGAGTTGAATTCGTGGAGAAACTCATTGCGGGCAGTTTCAATGGTTTTTGAGCACGCAAAACTAACCGATCAGGGGATAATGCTCGAATATCAATTACCTATGACGTCTAAGAGGCTGGATTGTTTAATTTGTGGGCGAGATTCCAATGCCAAAGATAACGCTGTCATCATTGAGTTGAAACAGTGGGGACCACTGCGAAGATGCACCTGGAAAAAATGAAGTTATCACCTGGGTAGGTGGCAGAAGGGAACTTTTGCATCCCTCCGTTCAGGTAAGACAATACAAACGATATTTGAAAGATACTCACACCGCTTTTTACGAGGAACCCAACCCCGTCATCCTCAACGCCTGCGCCTACCTGCACAACTATAGCCTCTATTCGGAAGACATTTTGTTCTCAGAGAAATTTTGGGATGCTCTTTCCAGTTCCCCTCTTTTCACCGCCGATGATGTCCCGAAGTTATCAAGGTATTTGACTACGAAGCTTGAGATGGGCAACGGAGTAGATGTACTCAAACGAATTGAAGTGAGCAAGTATAGACCCAGCAAGAAGCTGATGGATCACGTGGGCAACGTGATCAGGGGGATGACGGAATACATCCTGTTGGATGAGCAACAGGTTGTTTACGACAAAGTTTTTTCCTGCGCTAAAACTGGGTTTCACGACAAGCAAAGAACCGTCATCATAATCAAAGGAGGCCCAGGAACAGGTAAGTCAGTCATCGCCATCAACCTCATGGCTGACTTGCTATTGAAAGGGTACAACGCCCAATATGCAACTGGATCACGTGCCTTCACTGAGACTCTGAGAAGGATAATAAAATCACGAGGAGCAGCCCAATTCAAGTATTTTAACAGCTACACCGATGCAGAAAACAACGCCATAGATGTTCTAATCGCTGATGAAGCCCACCGGCTCAGAGAAACATCCTTCAATAGATTCACTCCCAAAGCTGAGAGATCAGATGTTCCACAAATTGAAGAATTGTTAAATGCCTCTAAAGTTTCTGCGTTCTTCATTGATGATGACCAGGTAGTACGACCGGGAGAAATCGGCTCAGTTAATTATATCAAGGAATACGCCGCAAAAAACAATTGCAAAGTTTTTGAATACGAGTTAGAAGCCCAGTTCCGTTGCAATGGCTCAGATGCCTTTGTAAACTGGGTGAACAATACGTTAGGAATCAAACGGACTGCCAACATTATTTGGGATCAGCATGAAGAGTTCGATTTGAAGGTATTTGGCAGCCCCGAAGATCTTGAAATCGCGGTAAGAACCAAAGTCAGCACAGGTTATACCGGAAGAATTACAGCTGGCTTCTGTTGGCCATGGTCAAACCCCGATTCTGAGGGCGCTCTCAAAGATGATGTAGTCATCGGTAATTATCACAGACCATGGAATGCCAAACCCGAAGCAAGAATATTAGCCCAAGGAATCCCAAAATCAAATCTATGGGCACATGACCCGAGCGGAATAAACCAGATAGGCTGCGTATACACAGCACAAGGATTCGAATTCGACTACGCCGGAGTGATATTTGGAAACGATCTTGTTTACAGCTTTGACGAACAAACATGGAAAGGTCACGCTGAAAACTCCGCAGATAACGTAGTAAAAAGATCCAAAGACAACTTCACAGCACTAGTAAAAAACACCTATCGAGTATTGCTATCGCGAGGCATGAAAGGATGCTATATTTATTTCATGGACAAAGATTCAGAAAGATTCTTCAAATCAAGAATAGAAAAAGATGTTTAACCTTTAAAGAAAGAAAAGTATATTTTTTTCCAATGACGGAAATCAAAGAATTTAAGTCAAGTTCTTTTTATTAAATTGTGAGTGATACTATGAGAGCCCGTGATCCAAAAAAAATTACAAGCCCATTACGGTATCCTGGAGGAAAATCAAAGGCTCTTAATAAAATTCACCCTTTCATGACCCTCGATTTTTCCGAATATCGAGAACCCTTTGTTGGGGGCGGTTCAGTATTTATTTATCTAAAACAAATTAGACCCGAAGCCAAATTCAAAATCAACGACCTTAACTACGACTTGTTTTGCTTCTGGGACACCTTGAAGAAAAATGTTGACGAAATGTTAATTGAAATAAGTAAAATAAGAAACTCTTACGGAAATGGCAGAATACTCTACGAAGAACTTGCTTGCGCACTAAAAGATAGAGACGAATTTCACCGAGCAGTAAGATTCTATGTGCTTAATCGGATAACTTATTCAGGAACAGTAGATTCTGGGGGCTATTCCGATGAGTCCTTTAAAAAGAGATTCACTGTATCAAACATGGAAAAACTCAGACCGATATCAGCTCTTCTACAAGATGTTGAGATAACTAATCAAAGCTATGAAGAAATGCTTGCAAAAGAAGGAAAAAGGGTTTTTGTATTTCTGGATCCGCCTTATCTGAAGACAAAAAGAAAAGCTCTTTATGGAATAAACGGCGATTTAAACAAATCTTTTGATCACGTTGAATTTGCAAATAATGTTAAACAGTGTAAACATAAATGGCTAATCACTTATGATGATTCGGAAGCAATTCGAAGTTTATTTGATTTCGCAGAAGACGTACATTTACATCCTTGGGAATTGCAATATGGCATGAATAATGCGGGTAACAATAAGCCTGCAAGAGGGAAGGAACTTTTAATATCAAATTTTATACCCCATCGATACCAAGATTCAAATGATAACCAGACTTTCAATTTTCAAGATGTATTTACAATGAGCAAGCATTAAATATTAATAATGTACACTTCTCGACGAGGCAATTCATAGAAGTCTCATCCACAGAGATAACGAGTAGAGGAAACAAAACACGTGAAAAGTAGCCTCGACTTGAGTAGAATCAAAATAAGGCTGGAAAATATCAGCAAAAAAGCTACAAAATTTGTATCATTTATTCCATCAGAACTCTCTTCGCAAATTCCCGATCTCTCATCGAATTTTAGTTCAACAGTAAGTTGCTTAGAGAGTTTTGAAGAAACTCACGAGATTAAGCCTGAATGCAACGAGCTGATGAAGGAGTGGAACATTTTCGCGTACGACGAAAGCGTTCAAGATTACAGAGCATTGGAGGGGGATCTCTTGTTTTGCAGCTCCTCAACAATCAAAATCGAAAACGAATATTGTTTCAACTTGTCTGTTTCGCCCTACTTTTTGACGGGAATGAAAAAATTCAAAAACTCAGCGAGTGAGGACATACACTACGCCGAAAACACCGCTGAAGAGCGCAACCTTATACTAACAAATGCTAAAACTGGGTCAATACTTGCTAGCGTTGAACCCCATTCAATCATCCTAATAGACGGACCTTTGCTTGGCGGGAACGTATCAGGCTACATCGAAAAAATGGACCAAGAACTTCGAGAAAAAGGCTGCATACCACTTTACTTTGTAAAGAATTCTGACAGCAAACTAGTTATTGCCGCTAACAAGAGACTCTCAGAAGAATATAACAGCGATTTTCATTGGGCCGCTTGCAGACTAAACTCAGGAAGTAGATCTCCCTTTTTTAGATACACTGAAGAACTCGTAAGTAGACATTCAAAAGTATTCACCTATATGAAAGCACTTTATGGTTTCCCTGAGAGACTCGAAATGCATCCTGAAACTTACGAAAAGTACTATTCCGTAATGCCTTCCTTGATGAGCCTCTTAGCATATTTTTATTTAGTACAAGGAGACCGCTCAAATCCCCAAGTTCGTCCCATAGCAATTGCCGAGAAATACGCCCGCGAGGGTATAAGAATTCTCAACATACCTGTTTTATTAAATAGACTTGGATTTAGGCCAACAATAAATCAAATCAGGTTTGGATGAAAATGTGGATTGTATCTGGAACAGAAAATGAATTCGTTAAACTAGTGTCGTCAAAAGGGATAGATGCGATTTTGCCAGTTGGTTCGTATTTGACTATTGTTGATGAAACCAACGTGAAACATATATTATCTGTGGAAAAATCGTACTCCAAGTCGCTTTTTGAGCCATCGCCTCTTATTGTTGATACGGAACTTCCCTTATTGAAACAAGATCAGGAATGCAAGAACATACTCCTGGCAAAAGAACTGCGTCAATTCCCATTGCGATCAGACGGCATGTTTAGCCATATTAAGCCAAATGAAAAGGCCAGACGCACAACACAGGAGGAAATCGATGAAATATTTACTTCAAAGGAGGGCTATGGGGTTTTCCTTGCCACAAGTTTCCTAACCCAGAATGCAGTACTTAAGGATGACAAGGGACGACTTATTTACGTCAGAATTCCTTTTGATTCGTTGTATCTACAAACAATGATTTGCGGTCAGACTGGATCGGGAAAAACAGTAGCAATGAAGTACATGATTGAAAGGTTTATTGAACATGAAAAAGGAGCAGTCTTGGCTGTGAACGTGAAAGGCATTGACTTGTTAACAATGGATCAGCCGACAGTTATTAAAAAAGAAAATCTGAAGAAACAAAGTCAAGAAGAGTGGGCATCTCTCAATCTTACAAAAGAGACTGACAGCGAATTCAACATTTACATTCCTGCTTCAAAGCAGAAACACAAGGAAGGCGTTAATCGAGACAAAGTGAGATCAATTACACTTAGGACACGCGATCTAGAGCCAAATTCTCTTCTCGGTGTTCTTCAAAACGTGACTGATCGTGCGGCAGAAGCTTTACCATCCATATTTAGATATTGGAAGGAAAAAACCAACGAAGAGATTACTTTCCGCAATTTTGTAGCCTGGTTTACAAACAGGGCGACAAAAGAAAACCAGTACGTCTTCCCTACAATTTCCCAAGCTGGGGAAGAAAGTGAGATTCCGATACATTCGGGTACTTGTGGAGCTATACTAAGATCTCTAGACAGTGCAAGAGATTATTTCGACAATCAAGAGGCCGATTGCTTGGCAATCAAAGAAGACAACATCATGGTTCCAAGCAAACTCTCCGTCATAGATCTTTCAAACAAGGACACAACTATATTTGGAGCAGTTTTGCTCCGACATCTTTTGTCAAGGATTTATGAGTCCAAAGCTGTTTTAGGGCAATATTCAGACTTGCCCGTTTTAATAGTGATTGATGAGGTTCATCAATTTTATGGCTCGAGTGCCTCGGTGCAAGCGCTAGAAGAGTTAAGCGCGATTGCTAGAATGGGTAGATCAGAAAGAATAGGAGTCATATTTGCTTCGCAAAATCCAGAGGACCTGCCAAACGGACTGAAATCTATTGTTAATACGCGGATCTTTTTTAGGTCGCTTGGAAATGTTGGAAGCAAGTTTGGCCTAAAAGATTTTTCAATTGAATTGTCTTCGTTGGAGAATGGTTTTGCCGCGATATCCAGCGTTGCTCTGCCGCAGGCCCGATTTGTGAAGTTTCCTATTTCTCTAATGGGGGTGAAAACCTGAAATCAAAACTATATGCCGAGGAACTCCTGAAAAAATTGGTTTCAGAAAAAGAGCTGAAATTGCTTGAAGCAGTATGGGATGACGAACTCACGACCGACCAAAAGATGGAATTGTTGCTGGAGAATGAATGATTGTTTGAGTTTAATATGAACTACTCAGAACGCGGCTATCATAGAGAAGGAGACAAGCCTTTTTCCTTTCCTCCAGCAAATGTTGAAAACAAAATAGATGGAAATCTTATCGAAATTGAGGGGCGAAATGGCTCAGGAAAAACTACCCTACTTAACTGTTTAGCATTGGCAGTAGGTTACCTTGACCACGAAAAGGATTTGGAAACAAAACCCGCACTGAAACAAAAACTTCAGAACCTAAACCAAAACTCTACTCTTGAATATCGCTTCAGAATTAGTTCTGAAAAGCCAGAACATATAGAGTTAAAGATTGAGAGAACAAAAGGGCAAAATGCAAGATGTTGGTTAAATTCGAAACCAGTAGATTTAGATACAATAAATAGAAAATTTGACGTTGTTTTTCTTACAGAAGATGATCCTAAGAAAGTCGTAAACGCAAGCATTGGAAAACTTTCTAAATACTTCAACGAACTAGAGAAAGGAGTGGGTACACTTCAAAGCTCTATTACCGAACGCCTACGAGATATTGAGGAATTTCGTAATTTCAAGAAAAAAGAAAGAGCCGAACTTAAAGAAATTAAAGACTGTGAGGAGAAAATTGAAAGCCAAAAAGCCGAACATAAAGAGCTTTCAAAAAAATTATTGCAATTGGAGTTGAAGAATAAAACTAGAGAAAAAATCAAGCTTCTAAGCGACGAGAAACAAATAGTCTCCGAGTATAACGAAAGAAAGAAAAAGTACGATCAAATAAAGGACAAGAACGACGTGAACATATTTCGTGGCCTTTTCAAAGAAAGATCAAAACTCAATTCTGCAAATTCTGAGCTGAAGAAGATTGACGACGGCGTCTGTCAGATTTGTGATTCTTTGGAGCACTATGGAACTCGGCTAGACAAGGAAAAACTACTGAAGAACGATTATTGTGAACTCAATGAACTAAACAAGAGAATGCAACCCAAGAAAAAAGACGAAACAGTAAAATTGCAAATGATTGACGATCTGATGGGTCTTCTAAGTCAATACATGGAAAACGATATTGTGCCAATAACCAACAAAACTGTGCGAGAAACACGAAGCGACCTCTTAAGACTCCGAGCACAACTTGCAGCTGATCGTGTTTTTGCACTGCTAACAGCACTTAACAATGCAATGGCGCAAAAACAGGCTGCCATAATAGAATTTGAAAAAATTCGAAATAAAATAATCGAACTATCACAAAGAAGCAAGGCATTAAAAGAAATAGAGGAAATCCAAAACGCCTATATCAAAGCTGAAGAAAAATATGTGGCGCTTCAAGTTGTTTTGGGCGAAAACAAAGATAAGCTGTTCGCAGAATGGCAAAATCTAAGCATAGTTGATGGCGATCCTGTTGTCATTCAAAACCGAGTACACGAATTAGATATTTCAATATCAACTCAAGAAACAATGAAAATAACATATGAAGAAAGACTAAGATTACTGAGGGAGAATTCTACATCCAAGCCGAAATTTGAAGAAAAAGAAGAAAAACTCCGTTCACTTTATAATTCAATTTTTCGATTGCGCGAATCCATCGTCCAATGGACAGGGATTCTTGAAAATCCAGAATTGGCAAAGAATCAATTCAGTCAGGAGAACGATAGGCCTGGATTCGGGCTGTCGGAGTACAGCAAGTTTGTCAGAGCTGTTGGAGAGTACTTAGGAAGCCAGTTTGAACCAATTCCGTTTGACTACAAACTACATAGAGTAAAATTCTTTGACATTGAGAGAAATGTCTTCATAACAGCAGATGATCGAGAAATACACATAGCCAATTTGTCACAAGGGCAGAGCAAAATTACCTCTTTAACTGGTAGCTTCAAGAAAATGGATCCTGGCAAAAAGAAAATCGTGTTGATTGATGAAATCTCTGAACTCGATCCACAGAATCTAGAAGATGTTAAGGCCACCCTGAAGAATAAACTTGATGAAGGCTCTCTTCTAATTGCTATTCTCGTCAGACCTTCTTCCGAGATGATTCGAGTTAGAGGCTGGGGATAAGAATATTGGAGAACAGCCTTGATTCAGAGTTAATGAAGTTATTTGAAATCATGCTAGACGTTGTAATAACTCAATCCAAAAAGATCAGCAGGGAAAATGCACAATCGAGGCTAATTTTTGAGATCTTCAATATGTGGTCAAGCACCAAATCTAAAGTATTCACCGAAAGTGCAATATGGATTAGTCCGGAGATTGCCAATTCATTAGTTGAACAAGGACTAGTTCAGAAAATCTCTTCTGAAGAAGGCGAAAAATACGCTTTGACTTTTGCAGGAATTGCTCAATGTATTAGAAAGAAATATAGTAAGACATTTGATGTTCAATTCACTGATTTTTTAGCCTTGGTGGATCAAAAATTTAACGCTGTTGAACAAACTACGCTGAATTGGGATGAAAAACTGGCGATTCTGTCTCTGACGCTCTTGGCTAGCTCTTCCGAATCGTCAGCGATTCGCTTAAATAACGAGACAAACAAAAAAATCTTAGCTGAAGTTTTTCAAAGAACACTGACTTGTCTCAAAAAATACGGCCTAATCGATAAGAAGGAAGAACTGAGGACAGTAAGTAGAGGAGAATCACCTGCTTCGGCATTAATGAGTAGACTTGATAACATAGCACGAAAAACAAATCACTATTACAAATTCATTGGCAAGGGCTCACAATACTATCTTGATATTGAGAACAATGGAATAATCGATGAAAGGCGATTGTACTTCCTGCTAAAGAAAGTGTTTGGTCAATTTGACACTAATTGCAATTATGATCAGATGCAAAAAGAATTGGAAGAAATTAGTCAATCGTATTATCCTAGGTTTCTTGCTCGTTCTCTAAACCCAAATATTCTATATAATATTTCAAAACTTCTAAGGGATTTTATGCAAACCGAGATTCTGCATTTACCTATGAAAATGTGCCAAACCAAGAAGGAGTAAAAAGTATGCAATCTGAGAATATAGTTCAACAATTTATCAAATTTGTTGCTTCGACAGGCAGGTTACCAAGGCAGAATGAACCAGGTTTGGAACAGCTGATTCAAGACGCAATTAAGACATTCGGCTCGCTTGAAAATGCACTGCAAGTAGCCGGCTTATTGACCAATAATATTCAGCCGACACCCCTTTCTGTAAAGAGCAAACGCGTGATCATTCAAACTTCCGAATCGAAGCATTCATTTTCTTCCTATCCGCAAGATTATTTCCTCGAACTACTAGATTTGAAACGAACGCAACTCTACGGCTCACCGGCACCCGATGGCACTCCGAACTGGTGGGAGAGAAGAGCAAACACCCAATACAATTGCTCATCCTGCCGAAAGGTAATAGAAAAAGGGGACAGATACATTGGTCGGAAGAAACTACACCCTGGCCAACGTGGCGCCTACGGTTACAAGGGCACTTACGCAACAGATTATTTTCACATAGCGTGTTTGCTCGGAAGTGCAAAAACTGAGGTAGAGTCCACAATTCAGAAATTCGATTTTGAAATTGGCAGAAATCAAAAGGAAATAGCCAACCTCCGAGAAGAACTGTCCTTAAGAAGAGCGCAGGTTGAAAATTGTCGAAGCATCATAACGCAAGCAAAATCTGACTATAAACAAGCTTCTAGTCTGAGCAAAAAGATTGGCAAATGGTTCGGAACAACCTACACATCATGGTCAAGGAACAGGGAGATTCAACAATTACAGAGAAGAATTGCTCACGTTGAGAATATCGAAATCCCGGGAAGGCAAAAACAAATTTCGGGTATTTCTGAGAAAAAACTTGGCTTTCAGAATAAATTGAGTGAAATTGTCAGTAGATTACGCGACTTAGGAGAATAAGCCCGCCATTTACTCCATATTCCCTTCATTGAGATCGCGCGTGAGATCCTAAAATGGTTAAAAATTATGTTTTTTGGTTTAGGTCTCATATTAAAGCATGAACTCTGAAGGTAACTATCTATCCAGTTAAGAAACAAAAAAGGAAATTATCACCATTTTTGACAAATTTCGGAACAACCATATACACGTCCCGCAGAAAACATCAGAAGCAGGCAACTTCTTACAAAACTCTAATTATTACTAATTTTGAACCGTTTCGTTTCTTTCTGCTATCGAGTAGCTCGATTCTTTTTTAACCGTGTAAATGGTATCGGCGACGTCTTCTATTTCCAAGTGGTGCGTGATTATCAGCATTTGCGGGATAATTCTTCCGCCTTCCCTGAAAAACTGATTCAATATTCTCACCACTCGATTTAGTTCATCGCCATCCAATGGGTTGGTTGCTCAACTATAGACAGCCATCTTTTTAGATTTAGCAGATGCGCAGATAGCTTCTCTCAATAATTGTTAGAAGAATGAAATGTCTTTTAAGCGAATTCTCCCAATATAAAACAAATAAACCTATCCTGAACAGTAGGGTGAAACTCTATATCACTTCAAATTCTGCACTGCAACGACACGCATCTAGACAAGAACTTTAGCATCTCGAATATTTCTAAAGCCATTCAGAGAAAAGAGGATTTGAACAACAACTTCTCAAAGGTAGTCGACTACGCAGTGAAGAACAAGCCAGATGTTTTCCTGATGGCAGGTGATGTTTTTGACAAGATTCTCCCAACCAATGCTTCCAGAGTCTTCTTAACCCAAGAAATAAAACGCCTCAAGGACGCTAACATCGCTGTATTTATTATCGGCGGAAACCACGACGTTCCAAGATTCGGCGTTTCTCCTACACTTGCAATAGATGTTCTTGATTCAGCCGGAATCGCAACAGTCTTCTCACGCTCCGACATAATCCAAAAGAAAAAACTTACTATCAAAGGTAAAACTATCTGCGTTTCAGGCAGATCCTACTACACTCTGTTTGAAGGGGCAAATCCTCTCAAGGACACTGAGGTTCCACTCGACGGTGACTATAATATTTTGATGATTCACGGTTCACTCCAAGGGCTAAACGTAGCCTCATCAGTTCCAGAAATGGCCTATCAAAACCCATTTCAGGCCGACGACATCAAGAATGGCCTCAACTATCTAGCACTTGGACATTTTCACAATCACTTCGAAAGAGAACACATGGGTTGTAAAATCGTCAATCCAGGCTCCACTGAAAAGCTCACTTGGGCAGAAATAAACGATGAAAAAGGCTTCGTTTGGGCAGAACTAAACGGATCTGAAACAACCACAGAATTCATCAAACTTGACACCCGCCTAATGGAAACAAACGAGCTCACACTCTCCAAAAACGAGACATACACCAAAGGCATAAAACAATATGTTCTAGATTTCCTATCAAAAACAACCAACCCCGAAAAAATACTCAAACTAAGCCTAAACGGCATAATCTCGCAAGAACAATACAACCAACTCAAAATCAACGAACTCCTAACGGCATGCAACGACAAATTCTTCAACCTCCAAATAGACAGAAAAGACCTAGAACTAGAAGGCTACGGCAAAGTCTTCATAGAACGCATAGACAACCCAGTTGAAGCCTACTCCAAAAGACTCGATGCCTTAATCAATCAAACCAAACCCGATGACCCAAACAGGCAGCTACTTGAACAAGCAAAAAGTCTCGGCATCAAATACCTGGAGGCAGCCAAATGATAATCCACCACCTAAAAGCCTCAGGATTCCGAATAATGGGAGAACCAATAGACATAACGTTCCCAACCGAAGGTCGAATAGGCGTACTGGGACAAAACGAAAGTGGAAAAACAACCCTCTTCCAAGCAATAGAGTGCGCCCTATACGGTCTCAAAAAAGGATCCGGACCAGAAGCGGACCGAGAAAACCTCGTAACATGGGGTAAAAACGAAGCCAAACTCGAAATAGAATTCACATCCGGACAAAACAGGTACAACCTCCAAAGGATCATCAACTCAAAAAACATTCACAGAGCGAACTTGACACCAGTAATTAACGGTACCAAAGATCGAACAAGCTCTATTACGGGACTAGCAGATGTAGAAGACAAAATTGAACAAATAACCGGAATGGACAGAGATACATTCACCAAACTAGTCTACATTAAACAAAAAGACCTCGACGCACTAAAAGAACTGGTAAAATCAAAGAGAGAACAACTCGTCAACAAAGTCATGGGAATAGAACTATTCGATGACGCCGCAAAAAACGTAAAGGAAGACAACACTTCATTAGAAAGAGAACTAGACCGACTACAGCCTCAACTGGATATGGTTAAGCGAAACAAGGAAGAATACGAATCCAACCTAACCCAAAAAGCTACACTGACTGCCCAGGTTGCAGAACAACAACCAGAACTAGACGAAAAAAAGAGCACGCTGGAAGATGCAAAAGCAAATCTCGCGAAATATGATTGGATATTCAGCAACAATTCCGCAAGAGACCTGGAATGCTCACTGAGAGGCGAGTCTGGCCAAATTGAAAAAGACCTCCAGAGAATCGCCGAGCTTGAAGAACAAGTCAAAAAACTTAAAACAACACTTAACAATTACAAACCGGAAGTCACAGAGCTTCAACCATTATTCCAGAAACTATCGAACCTCGAAATACGTCTAACCGAAGCCGAAAATGCTTTCAAAGCTACGCAAGCCAAGAAGCAGGAAACAATTGTCAAACTGGGTCTCTCAGATAAAGATGCGGCGCAACTTTCGCAAAACTTATCCGCCCAAAAGCGAAGTCGACTTATTCAATTCGGGGCCACTTTGATAAGTGGCTTAGCATTTCTTGCTCTAGCGTTCTTTACCACAATTATTCTCTTAGCTGGCGCAGGTATTCTTCTGGCTTTGGCCGCTTACGTTTTTAGTCAATACCTGAAAATTGACAAAATAGCGACCCAAAACATTGAGATCGAAGCAATCAATAAACAGCTTGAGGCGGAAGAAAATGCGGTTGCTCGTCTGCGAACCGAGGAAGAAAATGTCACTTCTCAAAGCGCCTTTAAAAAATCAGAAGACATCCAAAAACGTCTTAATGCAATTTTTAGCCTGATGAAAGCTGAAACCGGAGCCAGCTCGATAGACGGAATCGAAACACTAATTGGAAACACTGAAACCACCCTTCTGACATCTAAAAAAACAGACCCCCAAACTAGAAAGTCAACGCTAGAAAGCCAGATTAAAGTAAAACAAATCGAGATACAAGAACTCGAGAAAACAAAACCTGTCTTAGTTGACGAAATTAAATACGGCAAAGAGCAACATGAGTCCATAAAAAAGCAGCGAGAAACAATCCAAGCGGAATACGAGAGCATCAAACAAAGCATAGACAATAATAACGGAACAATTAAACAACTTGAAAGCAACATTGAAAGACTTAAACCGGACTTTGAGCGATATCCTCAGCTCGAGAAAGACGTGAAAGCAACTCAAGAAAAACGTCATCTTCTAGACATAGTAAATTCCCAACTTTCCGAAACAAGCAAAGAACTGCGCAACAAAGTATTGCCACATGCTAGATTAATAATAAACCAGATTCTCCCAACCCTAACGGGCGATAGATACTCCGACTTCGAAATTACTGAAGACCTCAAATTCAAGGTGTACTCACGGGAAGGCGGAGGTTACAAGGAACGCGAAATCTTCAGCGGCGGAACCCAAGACCAATTCTTAATCGCCCTAAGACTCGCATTCACGCAAAGCATACTCGACTCCAGAGTCATGGCAGACAAATACTCCCTACTAATGGATGAATGTACTTCCAGCAGTGATGAACTCAGAAAACAAGGAATATTCGAAGTCCTTACAGCTATGAGACAAACCTTCTCGCAAATCTTCATAATAGCCCACGAGGACATCGCCACCTATGTGGACCACCACATAGTCCTCGAAAGAAACGATCGTGGATACACAGAAATAAAATCCAAGAGCTGGATACAATGATAGAAATCGACCAATTCGTAAAAGCCGTATGCAACAAAATCCCACAAGGACTCACATTCCAACCCTCAGACACAAACTTGATCGAATACTTCCAAGAAACTAAAAAAGCCGATGAAGAAGAAGAAACCCAGCTTGAACTTAAAGAAACAGAAAAACAAGAACCCACCCCAATTAACCCGAAATACCCGATTGACAGCGAAGTCATCGCAATAGACACAACTAACTTCACACTTGGAAATATCCCAGATGGACTAGTAGGCGCAGTCCGAGCCTCAATAATAACAAAACCACCAGGAAAAACAAACCACCGCCTAGAAAAATACGGACCTTATATGGCAGCAATAACAAACCAAAACAAAGAAACTATCTTCAAGAATACTTTCCGATCAATTTTCGGAAAAGAAAACGAATCCACCCCACCAGACTGCTACAAAACCCTCGACCGCATCAGAAGCTGGCTCGAAAGATACCTCCAAAAAGGGACAGCCAAAAACCGCAAAAACAGCCTCATTCTTCTTGACGGCAGCTTAATTGCAGGCTTCGTAGGTGATCCAACCTTCATCCTAAGAGGCATACTAAGCGACGCTGCCGCAAACGGCAACACCATAGCGGCAATATCCAAATCCACAGGACTCACACTTAAAGGAACTATGCATAATATCCTCTCCTTATTGGATGGTATTCAAGGACCATGCTACATAAGCGACATCAAAAAACACATAACCCAAAATCCAAGCAGATACCTTGGAGAAGTCTACGTAGCCAAACTCACGACATTAGGCGAACCATTCAGAGTCGACATACCTAAAGACTCGCCCTTAACTCATGACGAAGTCTTCGCCCAAATCGCAGGGCTAGCAGGAGACTACGGCTACCCAGAAGAATTAAAACTAGCCCACATGACCTGCGTGCTAAGCTCAATCGAAATCTTGGAGCTCCAGGCCGCAGCGATAGCTTTACATGGCCTAAGCATGAAAGAAGAACTTAGACCAAAAATATTCCCCTTATAGTGACCAAAATGTACCTCCTCACAAAAGAAGAAGACGATCTGGCGATAGTATTCGCCCCAGAAGAAAGCCTTAGAATAGGGGACAACCTCGACATAGACGGAGTAATAGCTCAAGTCATAGACATAAGATTCGCTGACCTACCCGGTGTCCTCGAACACATCCTAAGAAAATCTCTCATCGCAAAAACTGAGACCCAAGAACATATACAACCTGAAGTCAAAAGCGTCATCGACTCACTATCAGACCAAAAACTTGCCTTAGCAAAAATTAGAGGTCGACTAGTCGAAGTTGATGACGGCAACGGCAACAAAAAGAAAGTGTTCAAAACTGGACTAAGCGAATTCAACATCAGCCGAGCTAAAGCCAAAATCAAAATCCTAAACCAAGAAGAACTCTTCAATGCGTTGGGCCTATGCTTCCCAACTCCATGCGACTTCGCAAAAACACTCTCAACCGACCCAAAACCATTCGACATACTAGCCGAAAGACTAGGCATCAACCTAATTACCGGTATGAAAGGCTCAGGAAAATCCTACGCGGCGAAAAGGCTCCTGCTCAAACTAATTGAAAGAAAAGTCTTAACAATAGTTTTCGACATAAACGGCGAATACCTAAACCTGTGGAAAGCAAATGATGGCTCTCAAAACAGGTACGGAGACCACTTCAACGTCTTCACGCCCCGCCTCCAAAGAGCAAGGATTCATGAACTTCCGTTTCTTATCCCGCTCTCCGAAATATCATACGACGACTTCGCTGCATTCATAAGTATAACTCAGGGAACCCCAACATACCAAGCTTTGATGCAGTTCTGGCGAGATCGAGGTCGAACCCAATTTGACCTGCACGATTTTGAACAATGGGTAAACAATCAGCAAAACTTGAACGACGCCGTTGTAGCAGCCTTGTTGGGAAGAATTCAAGCGGCCGTGGCTCTTGGATTATTCGGTCCAAGCAACTTGGCAAACACTATTGTAGAAATGCACAGAACAGGCGGAGTAATGATCATAAATCTCGCACAGGTAGGTCAATGGGAGAGAGGCATAATCGTCGATTTCGTACTCCGTAAACTCGCGCAACTCAGCCTAGCAGGAGAAATAAGAGCAGTCTCACTGTTCCTTGAAGAAGCGCAACTTTATGTTGACCAACAAAAAATGATAAACATACTTACAAGAATGAGGCACCTGGGAATATTTCCGACATTCATAACTAACGACCCCCGCACCTTACCAGACGAAGTATACACACTCTTGGATAATCTTGTAGCCTTCATGTTCAAAAATGAAGATGAACTCAAACAACTAGCGAAATCCGGATTTATAGATACAAAATCAATTTATGCACTTAAACATCTGGAAAACAAACAATGTATTGTTGTTGGAAATGTGACATCAAATTTCCCAGTCTTC
>Ga0187874_10001172_pt1 | contig 25701 bp, 14 predicted proteins | sample June2016WEW_16_1_3_FD_132993 | JGI IMG/M metagenome (GOLD analysis project Ga0187874, IMG submission 132993) | Peatland microbial communities from SPRUCE experiment site at the Marcell Experimental Forest, Minnesota, USA - June2016WEW_16_150 | ecosystem: Environmental > Terrestrial > Soil >... | reverse complement strand
GGGCAGTACTGGGTCATTAACGGCCAGCACTACAACTCCGGCTGCTGCTTCGACTACGGCAACGCCGAGATCGACAGCCGCGACGACGACAACGGCACCATGGAAACCACCTACTACGGCACCGCCGGCGCCTGGTATCACGGGAATCCCCCCGGCCCGTGGATCATGACCGACCAGGAGAACAACCTGGTCGGTTGTGTTAACCCGGATGGACCCAAACTCTGCGTCAACCTGCCGAACATCACCTGGCGATTCGTGACCGCGATGGCCAAGGGCGAACCGCACCACTGGACCTCCATGGGCGGCGACGCGCGGCAGGGCGCCCTGTCGGTCATGTTCGACGGACCGCGCGTCGACTCCACCTATGACCCGATGCGCAAGCAGGGGGCCATCCTCCTGGGCAACGGCGGCGACAACAGCAACGGCTCGCAGGGCACCTTCTATGAAGGCGCGATGACGGCTGCGGGCACCTTCCCGACGGACGCCACCGACCAACTGGTGCAGGCCAACGTCGTGGCTGCCAAGTACGACGTCGAGCGGCTGAGTCTGGCGCCGGCGTCGGCAACTGCGACTCCGCCAGGACTCCAGACGTTCTCACCGGGGTCCTCGCAGGACACCACCGTGACGTTCACAAATACCACGGGTGCGCCCGTGGCGGGTGTCAAATTGAGCATTTCCGTGCCCAAACAGTGGACCTCCTTCGTTGTGGGCACCACCGAGACGTCGAAGAAGTTCGCTGACCCGGTCGCCCCGGGCGCGAGCGTGAGCGCCACCTTCAAGGTCACCTCGGGTCCGGCGGCCTTCAACGGCGACCTGGTCGGCAACGCCTCGTGGACGAGAACGACGCAATCCTCCGTCTCCTTGCTCCTAGTCCATTCCGAGACAACGGCCGAGAAGGTGCGGAACGTCAGCCCAATCAAGATCAACGAGTTCCGCATTGGCGCCGGCACCAACCCGACGAACTCGTTCATCGAGCTCTTCAACGCCGGCGCGAGTGCCGTCGACCTCTCCAACTGGACCCTGACCGAGCACCCGACCCAGCAGGCCATCTTCTCGACGGTGAAGATCCCGGCCGGGACGAAGCTCGCGGCTGGCGGCTTCTACCTGCTTGGCCTCTCCGACTCCGGGCTGGCGGCCCCCTTGCGCAAGGGTGATACCACCATCAGCGTCAGGAGCACGACCGGCATGACGGCCGGCGACACGATCAGCATCGACACCGGCTCCGGCGCGGAGGCCCGCAAGATCGTAAGCATCGGGACGGCGGCCAGCAACAATACGACCCTGTGGCAACCCCTCCCCGACGGTCCGGTTATCACGATTCCCGCCGGCTCGACCAACGTGCCCGTCACGAGCGTGGCCGGCTTCGTGGTCGGCGAGAAGTTCGCCCTCGGCTACGGCGCCACCTACCCCGCCGTCGCAAAAGCCATAGAGCGGTACGAGGTGGCCACGGTCACCGCGGCCGGCAAGCCGGGCACGCAAGCCCTTCTGGGGGCGGACGCGCCCGCCGGCTCGACCAACATCAAGGTCACGTCCGTCACCAACATCTCGGTCGGTGACAAGATCAGGTTGGACATCGACAGCGTCGGCCATGGTATCGAGACCGTCACGGTCACGAGGGTCGGCACGCAGTCGAGCCGCGGTGCGCTCTCGGCTGATGCGAGCGCAGGCGCGACCAATATCAAAGTCCAAGTCCGCGGCGTGAACGGTTTCGCTGCGGGTGACAAGATCACCGTTGGCGCCCCCGGAAAGCAGGAAACGGTTACCATCACCGCCGTCGGCGCCTCGGATCCGACCGGCGCCAGCATGGACTTTATGCCGCCCCTCGCCCAGGCGCATCTCAACAGGGAGGGGGTGGCAGATCAGGGCACGGGCCTCGACCTGGCCGCCCCGATGAAGTTCAACCATGCGGCCAACCTCCCCTTCAGCGATCGGGGAACTGGAATCAGCTTCCAGCCGGCCACGGCCTTTGCCCACTCGAGCAACGAGCCCGTCCAGGCGCTCGGCACCGGCATCACGCTCGACAGCCCCCTGGTCAACGACCACGCGATCGACGCGGTTGTGCGTGACGCCGTGGTCACGACCGCGGGCTACCAAGGGACTCCGGTACCCAACCAGTGGTTCGGGGGCCCCGCCCTCTCCCCCAGCGCCGGCAACATGGTGCTCGGTGACGCTGCTGGCCTGGTCGTCGACAGCCTCAACTACGGCGGCCTCGTCGACCCATGGGCGGCCGAGGGTTACCAAGCCACCTCCGGATCAGGGGAAAGTGGCTGCCGCGCGCCTACGCCCGGCTCGGGCCGCGGTGGTTTCGGCGGGCCGGCCGCTCCGGCCGCCGGCGCGACCAATAGGAGCGCGGGCCGCTTCCCGGACGGTCTCGACACCGACAGCAACTGCACCGATTTCCTGTTGCAGTCCGCCACCACCCTGCCGGCCGCTTCGGCCGCCGGCGCGACCAATATCAAAGTCGCCAGCGTGGCAGACTTTGCCGCCGGCCAGACGATTATGATTGATACGGGCGCGAGCCTTGAGACCGCTGTCATCGCGATGGTTGGCACGGCAGGCGCTACCACGGCGGTCGCCGCCACCAACGTGGGCGCGACCGTTATCCCTGTCGCCAGCGGGGCAGGCTTTAGCGCCGGCCAGACCGTCACCATTGACAGTGGCGCGAACCATGAGACGGCGGTTGTCGCCTCCACCACCGGCGGCGGCAGAGGCGGCGCCAGAATCACCGTCGCCGCGCCGCTCACTTTTGCGCACGCGGCCGGTGCACAGGTCTCCGGCACCGGCATCACCCTCACCGCTGCGTTGACCCGGGCGCATGCCAGCGGGGCACAGGTCTCGAGCGACGTTCCCACGCCCGGTGGGCCCAACAAATATTACAGGCCTCGGTCCCGTATGTAAACCCGGCTTGGGCGAGAGCGATTGGGACCGGGAACTGGGCCAACCGGCACCATTAGGAGTTCAGCGCCCGGTAAAGGGTCGAGCGGCCCACATTCAGGAGGTCTGCCACATACTGCCGGGATTCGCCGTTCTCGATCAGCTGCCGGGCGTGGTTGATTTGCTGAGACGTAAGCTTCCGTTTGCGGCCAAATTTCACGCCTCGCCGTTGCGCCGCCTTCACCCCGGCTTGGGTGCGTTCGGAAATGAGGCTTCTTTCCAGCTCGGCCAACACCCCGATCATCTGCCACATGGCCCGGCCTGTGGGCGTCGTCGTGTCGATTGCCTCGGTGAGCGAATGGAATTTCACCCCAAGGGCGCGGAGGTCGTCCAGCATCGCGATCAGGCCTCGCAAGCTGCGGCCCAGCCGGTCTAGCTTCCACACGATCAGCGTGTCACCGGCTCGAAGCGCCCGGAGACACCGCGAGAGGGCAGGGCGCTTGACGTGTGTGCCGCTCAATCCCTTGTCCTCATAGATGTGAGAACACCGGGCGCGTTTGAGCGCGGCAAGCTGTAGCGCGGTCGTCTGGTCGTCGGTGCTGGTGCGAGCGTAGCCGTATTTCATGCGGCCCATTTTGACCCGGGCTTTTGACACACGTCAATCCCCCGATGGGCGGGGGTTCCGGCGATGCGCCAAAACTCACCCTTTGTGAAACGTAAACGCCGGATGAAACCTGCACGTCCGCGCGGGGGCCGACCTCAGCGGGGTCCTCCGTGACGTGAACCTCAGCAGAGCCGCCCTCGGCGAGTCGACAGTGCAAGGAGCGGCATCAAATCCTTGGCTGCACCGTCACGGTTTGTCAGGGGTTGCAGGCCAAAGAGCGCTTCGAGCGTCGCGGGAACCGCGCATGATCGTACAGGCGGTGATCAATGAGGTGGCGGGGCATGAGCGACGAGATCACCGCCGCGGGAACACGTGGCCCATCGCCACGCGGCGCGGTGCTGCTCAATGAGCGCCCGTGGCGCTCACCCCGTGGAGCGATTCGGCCTTGCTGAACTTCGACCAGTTGAAGCCGTAGAAGGCCACGAACGCGAAGCAAACCATGGGCACGATGAAGCCGCGTGACATATCGAACTTGTCCGCGACATAACCCATCAGCTTTGGCAGGATGGCGCCTCCCATGATGGCCATGACGATGAACGACGATGCCTTTTTGGCCTTCGCGCCCAGACCATAGATCCCCAGCGCGAAAATGGTCGGGAACATGATCGACATGAAGAAGTAGCTGAGAAACACGCACGCCACCGAGAGCCAGCCCAGCTTGCAGAAGACCAGCAGAGTCACCGCTACATTCAGCAGACCGTAAAGCCCCAGAACTTTGTGGGCAGAATATTTCCGCAGCAAACCGGCCCCGCTGATGCGGCCCAACAGGAACCATCCGAAGGCCACCGACGCCAGATTCGCGGCGCCTTTGTCGCTCAGAGAAAGCACGCCGCCCTTGCTGGTTTCGATCCAGGTGTGCAAAAAGTCCGCTGAGACCCAGGGGGCAGGAATGGGTGGCACTTCCGAAGTCATGTAGTTAATGAAGAAGCTGAAAATCCCGGCTTGCGCCGCCACGTAGAAAAACTGCGCGGCCACCGCCAGCACGAAGTGCGGGTGTGACCAGATGGAGTGCGTCTCCCCCGCCGCGGCATCGTCAAGGTGAAATTCGTCCTTCATCTTGATATCGGGCACTCTCGCAAAACAGAAGATGGTGGCGATTACCAGTGCCCCGACGGCGACCGTCACGTATGGAATGTAGAGCGTCTCGTTGCCGGTGTTGTGACCCAGCGCGTCCTTCGAATAGAAAAAGATGCCGCCAATCGGCGGTCCCAGAATCCAGCCGGCGCCGTTGCAGGATTGCGCGAGATTGATACGCGTGGCCGCGTAGCGCAGGTCCCCCAGGACGGTGGTATAGGGGTTGGCGATGGTCTCGAGAAACGTGAGCCCGGTGGCGATGGCGCATACGCCCGCCAGGAAAGCGACAAACGCGGTGGTCGGAGTGACGCGTCCCGCATGCACCAGCGAATTGATGTGGCTGGCCGGAAGGAACCAGAATCCGCCCAACGCGACAATCATCAGACCAAGAATGATCCCACGCTTGTAGCCCAGTTTCGTGGCCAGCCAGCCCGCCGGGATCGCCATCAAGAAATATCCCAAGTAATGTGCGAACTGCACCCAGGCGGATTGCGCTTTGCTCAGACTGAGCTCTTCCTGGAAGTGCTTGTCCATCACGTCGATCATCCCGTTGCATACGGCCCACAGAAAAAACAACGAGCTCACAAGCGCAAACGTGAAGGCGAGGTTCTGCCCGTCCTCGCCAATGAAGAGACCCTTCTTCTCGGTGCTCATGGTAGTAAGCAGACGGTTTTACGCGAAATCTCTGAGCGCCAGGAGCACTTTCGCCACAAACCGAACGCGGGACACATACTCGCCCCACTGACTGCACAGGCGCATACAGAAAGAGCTCCTAGTTATACCATGTCTACCAGTCAGAGTATCTGGCAGAGCCCAAAATAAACTACCGCCCCGGCTTGGCCGCTTTGGGCTCCCAGTTCTTGGACCGCGATCCCTGTGAGACACGTGTCTTAGTCGCCTTATGAGTAATGTTCGTAGGCAGGCTGGTGACATATCCCGCGAAACCATTGGCGATATCCTTAACCTCAACAAGCCAGGCATCGGGCAGGTTACCCTTCACATAGCCCTCGTATAATCCGGCACCTCTGTCGTACATGAACTCCGAATACCACATCAGATCGCGCCAGTACGGCTCGTCGTCGCAATATACATACCACACCGCGACCTGAATGATCTTGTTAGGCGAATCGACATGCACGCGAAATGTCGTGCCCTCTTTGGTCTCCTCATAACTCAGTTTTTCTATCTTTGTGATGGGGCGTCCATCGAACACATGAGAAACCCACATCTGCCAATTCATGAAGTGTTTCTCCGATTGGGCACTATGAGGATAGTTCGGGACCATTGCAACCGTCCATGGCCGCTCTAAGCGAGCTTCAATCTTGTTGATGTTGAACATCTCGTAGCCATCCTCGTTGGTGCCGCCGATGTACAGCACCGGCCCTGCCAAATATTTACTGGTATAAAAAGGCGATAACGGCTTCTCGAAGTTATTCTCCATTCCCGCGAAGGTGGATTCGTTTCCCATGTACACAACGCCTGCGACCCGTTCGGGATCTGCTGCTGCAGCGGTGAATGCTGAGGTAGCCCGTTTGCTGTGGCCTCCGATGATAGCCCGGATGTTTTTCTCCTTGAGAATATCTGCAAGCACGTCCAGTGCCCGCAGGTAAGGGACAGCGAGGCGAAGAAAACAGTGATCGATAAGATCCTGACTTCCCTGGACTACCATGCGGCTAAAAGGGATCTCCTTGCCGCCTGTACCATCATACTCACCAGGGACCGGCACGATCATCGTAGGATAGTCGGTCCTCGAAGCTATCGGCTCTCCGTAATTTCCAAGATACGAGCCGCTCCAGGGGCCGGTCGCAAGGCCGTCAATACTCCGCTGACCGACAACGACGACCTTGCCGCGGCGGGCCGGTGATCCGTAGATTCGAGGATCTGCGGGCAGAAAGATCACCGACGGGTGCCCCCAGGCTTTTCCGTCGACCGTCTGGCTGTAGAATGTGACTGCAATCCTGCGTAACTTCTTGCCGGGAACTGTGTCCGACGAGATGATCTCATCTTTTTCTACGATATAGGAGAAGGTTGGCAGGCTTTTCTGAAGCCGCTCCCACAGCGTTTGGGGCGAAGGCATCAGCCTGTCCTCTTCGAGCTGCGCAGCGCTGTGCGTACAAAGGGGAAGTAGAAAAGCCAAGGAAGCCATCAAGAACCCAGCGTGGAGCGGTAGCGTACGCTTCATTGTTTCCTCCTCGAGATTGCGGGCTGGTCTCCCTGGGTAAGCGCCTCAGGGCTGTCGGTGACGGCGGCAGGCCCGCCGCCAGTCAGGCTGGAATTCTTCTTTCGAGCCCGCATTTGTTTATTCTGGCCGGTATAACATACTGATAAGTGTTGGAGCGACGGTGGTCAATTTGTGCGAACAACAGCTTGACAGATAACGCTGCCAGTTTGTCAAGGTCCTGCTCTGCACTAATAAGAGGTCGTTGCAGAACATGACAATAGCCGCCAAGATCAAAGGCGGCCGTCATAATGTAACGCTTGTTGGCCTTCTCGACACGATCAATGCTCTTGAGGGCGCCAATGAACACCTGGTTATTAACGCACAAGACTGCATCGAAATGGCCATTGCTGCCTATTAACCGCTCCATCATATTATAACCCGCATCGATCGAGTAGTCTTCGAAAAACAAGAGATCCGGGTCGATCGGGAGTGAGTGGTGGTTCATGGCGGCCTGAAACCCCTTAAAGCGCTCGATGGAAATGTATGAGTTGCGAACACCGCCGAGAAACGCTATCCGTCGAAAGCCGAGCTTGATCAACTCCTCAGTCAGGTCTTGCGCGGCTCGGACGTTGTCGCTAGTGACCCCGGGAAGGCCAGCATCGGCATCATAAAAGAGGCGATCGACGAGGACCACGGAGGTTTGGTCGCGGATTTTCTGCAGGTGCTTCCAGGCCTTGGTGTGAACGGGAGCGATGATCACGCCGTCGACCTGTCTGTCAACCAGCACGCGCAGGTAGGATTCCTCGTTTTCGAGAAGTTCATTTGTGTTGCACAAGATAGTGCTGTACTGATGTGGCCTGAGGAGTCTTTCGATCTTTGACGCGAGAGTCCCGAAAAAGGGGTTTTGGATATCGGAGACCAGAAGGCCGATGGTCATTGATCTGCCTAGTCGGAGACTGCGGGCAACGATGTTCGGCCGGTGGGCCGTTTGTTTCGCGGCTGTCAGAATCTGGTCGCAAGTCGCCTGCGATATTCTGAAACGCTCCGCCTTTGCGTTGAGTACCCGCGAAATGGTGGAGTAGGAAAATCCCGTCAGTTCGTGAATGCCCTTGAGACTCATATTCTCCCAGCCGGAAGAGGCCTATTGTAGGAACTTTTATACAATCGCGGCCGCCTCCAAACGTTCATTAATCCTGATCAACTACATCCTTTGTCCCGCCGTGGGAAGTTACCAGTTCCCGATCCAACCGCTCGGCGCCCGGCTATTTCCGTGAACGGACCAGACGTCATAGGATTGAGGATTATGCTTGCCCGGCTTCAGGTAGTTGTAATACTGGCCCCACGGGTCAAGGGGTACGCGATCTGCCTTGAAGTATGGCCAGTGTCCCTGCATTCGATTCATTTCAGCCGGCTTCTCGATTAGCATTTCGAGACTTCCGGGAAGCTCCCCGTGGTCCTGCTTGTAGGCTTCAATCGCCGAAGCAAGCTTAGCAACTGTGGCCTTGGCTTCTGCAATCCTGCTTTCGAAGAGCTTCGCCTCTTTGGCAAGGTAGTCGTCATACCAGGCGTTCATGTCACCCCAGGGTAGTTTGCGCAACGAAATTGCATCCAGGCCGATGCTGTGGCCCTGGCCGCCGGTTTTGGGGTCGAACGAGAGGGGATTGCTGCCAATACACTCGAATCTAAAGACGTAGGCGCCCGGCTTGAGATCAAACACCCCGACCTTTTTTTCCATAAGCGTGCCGAATAGCTCGTTTTCTGGATAATTTTCCTTCCAAGCCAGGTAGGCATCGTAAAAATCCATGCGAGGATCGAGGGTTCGGTCGAAATCAGGTCCCTTAAGACTCAGTTTCCAGATCCCGTACTCTCTGAACAGAATCGGAAATATCGAAATTGAGTACCGCCCTGGCTCCGCCACGACAGCCGGAACCTCGAGCCAGGATCCAGGCTTATCGTTGTACATATAAAACGCCTTTTTGTTCCACGCTACCCTGTTCCCTTGGCTCGTTGGCTTCAGCCCAGGAGAAGCTTTCAACGGAGTTTCGGTGGCCGCAAGCTCGGCCATTTCACGCGGTTCAAGCCAGACCTCCTGACTGATCCGCTCCTTGAGTGGCGGGAACGACTTCCACCGGTCGGCAATAGTCCGTTGGTACCAGAATGAGACCGAAGACATAAAGTCCGGGCGGTACTTGAAATCGCCGGTGCGGACTTCTCCGGTTTTGGGATTGGTGACAGTGAGGTAACTGCGTCGCTCGATTTCCACCTTTAGAGATTTCTTGAACAGGATGGGCTCTTGAATGTACCAACGATATGCTGTGATCCTGGCATCTTCGCCATTCCATTCGCGGATGGTTACGCCAGCGTTCAGGTTGCTGAATAACCTCATATTCCACGCGTCCGTGAACGAATCTTCAAATCCGGTCCCAACCATGCTCGGAATTTCCTCGCCATCCAGATAAAACCGATCGTCGGATTCGCCGAACCAGCTTCCCACAGAGCTGTGCAAGGAGATGACATGGCCGACGTACTGGCCGTCGCCGGCAATTTGGGTCACGATGTAAGGAGAAAACTCCTTGACCGGCCACTCCTGGTTGTAGCGCGCGTGAAAATATAGGAAATCGGAGGGGAGAGAAGGCAGTTTCACCCAATCGATGTAAAAATAGCAGGATGTTATAGGCCTGTCAGACTCATTTGTCATGGTCAACCTGGCCTTCTTCAAGAAGGGCATCTTCCAATAGCTGTTCAGTGCGCGTCCGTATGACGTAACTTCAATGGGAAGACTGCTCACATTTGCGCGCATACCGTTACCGGCCGCGAAAAAATCGCCCAGCGGGCTTTCCACAGAGGGAATGGCAGAACCATCCCAATAGATGCGGAAGACGAGAGAGCTCGGGTACCGGCGGTCCAGGGCGCCAATAGTGAACCAGATGTGCTGGATCTCACCCGGTCCGTCAAGATCCGCAAGAACCGCGGTTTCTCCCGCTGAGATCTTGAACGAATCAGCGTTTGATTCCGGGTCATACAGACCGCTGGAATTGCGCATTCGCTCGCCTGGCAGCTTTTGGGTGATCCGGCCAAGTTGATCCTCCGCCAGGATCAAAGAGGCGTTTAAAGCAATTAACAGGGCGCTTATGAATCTAATCCAGGTAGATCTTTGCATTGCTCCTCCACTACCATCTCCTGATTATCTGCATCAATAGACACTGTACCATCAGAACAAACGATTGTCCAGAGTCTAGCACTTGCTGATGACGACGGTCAAGGCAATTCAAGAACTCGCCACGCCGTGTCGCGGCAGGTTGCGCGCTCGACTGGCAAAGCTATTCGATGCGTGAGATGCCCAGAAACCAGGATGCGAGTCAATGAGATTAGCCTCATCTTCGACATAAGCAATGCTCGGCCCGTTGAGCGTGGCTACGAGCGGCCCGGCTGGAACGATTCGCCGTCACAATCTCCCGTAAGGCGACAGCCGCTTTCCAAACAGTGCCGGATCCCAATGGCCGCTGGACATCTGAGCTGGATTCTTAGAATTATCATATAAGACATTTATAATCAATGCCTTCGACATGGCAGCCTTCCTACCGTTGCGAAAAGGACTCGCACCTCTGAATTTTTTTCTTGACACCGAAAATGGCGTGTGATATTTTAGCACAAACGATTGTGCACGCTGGTGTCGAAGCGTATTTGGCTGCTTTGGAGGATTTATGAATAGAAGTCTTGCTTGGCTCTTGGCGGTTTCAAGCCTCTGTCTCCTCGTAAACGCTCCCAGGACCGATGCCCAGGAAGTCACCGGTACCCTCCGTGGGTTTGTCACGGATGCTCAGGAGGCACCCCTGGTAGGTGCAACCATTCAGCTTAGCAGTCCCACCATGATGGGCCTGAAAAAAACGCAGACTGATGTCCGCGGCGAATACCGGCTTTTCGAGTTGCCACCTGGAACCTACGACCTCGTCGCCAAGCTACAGAATTTCGGCGACTACACAAAGAGCGGCATTAAGGTGCACGCCGGAGAGACCAGCACGGAGGACCTTCAAATGAAGGTTGCTACTGTCGTCCAATCCGTAACGGTAACAGGCAGTGCGCCGCTCATCGACAGCGAGCGAAGCAACATATCGTACAACGTTAACAACACGATGCTCAGCACGTTGCCGTTCGCCTCGCAGCCTAATTTCACCGTGGTGTGGTCCATGTGGCCAGGCGTCGTTGGCTCGAGTACCACGAGTAACCCCGTAGTAAACGGAGGTGAGCAAGCAACGGCTTCCGGTATGCTCCAGAACGATAGCTACGAAAACAAGATGTTCGTCGATGGAATGGAACTCAACGATTCAATGGCTGGCCTTAACGGCGCGCAGCTCAACTACGACTCTATCCAGGAGGTGGACATCAAGACCGAGGGCGCGACAGCAGAGTATGGCAACGCTCGCCGCGGCTTCATGAACATCGTGACCAAAAGCGGAAGCAACCAGTTCCATGCGACCGCTCTTTTTCAGTTTTCGCCGATGGCGTGGAATTGGACGAATATTCCGGGGGGAGTGCCGTCAATGTCCTCGTATGCCGACCCCGGCGTTGTGGTAGACGGACCAATATTGAAAAACAAACTCTGGTTCATGATCTCCGCGAGACATGACGATCAGGACTATCAGTTTCCCCAAACGGTAGTCGTGCCCAAGATTGTCAGGGTCCTTAAGGGATGGAACAGGTACTTTAAGGCAACCGCACAACCGAGCAGTAAACATTGGATCAGTTTTGCTTATCAAGACGATTACCGAGCGCGTTCGCCGGAAACGCCGAGCGTCGTGCCTGTCATGTATTCGTCCCCCGAATCGCTGGATAATGTGATCCAGGGCGGTCCAATGTATATCCTCAATTATCGGTGGGCCCCAACCGCCTCCCTTATGTTCGATGCCACCGCGGGGTTCACAAAAAAGCCGGGGTCGTTCTATGCCCTCAACAATGTCCCAATGGTCAACTACTACACCCAACCCAACGGGAACCTCACCGCTTCTACGCTGGGACCTGGTCAGGACTATTGGTCGATCCGCGATACTTCCCTATACACCGGCAAGCTCACCTGGTTTAAGCCGAACCTCGGGAGCACTGGTTCCCATGAATTTAAGGTTGGTGTCGAGCTTAGGCCACGCCAGAAGACCCCGTTTGGTCGCGACTACTTCAATGACAGCCATGGCTATTTTGAATACTACTACGCCAATAACTATGCCCAGTATGGCCTGTCGCAGCCCTATCTTTGGCAAGCGCAACAGTCCGTTCCGAACAGCTTCTCGAACGTGCTTATGGGGCGTAATTATGATCTTTTTGCGCAAGACTCCTGGAACGTCACAAAACATTTAACATTGTCGTTAGGCATAAGATGGGAAAAGTCGGACGAGATAACTTATGGCCGTGACCAATTCCCGGCGTGGATGACGCAAATTTACAGTGGCATGTTAAACGATGAAGAGTTCAATGACAACGGGTTCGCTCCTCGTTTTGGTGCAGCATATAATTTGGGCAAAGTCGGTGTTGTTAGAGCATCATATGGCAAATATTTTGAATATGTCGGCACTGGGGACTATCCGAACTATGCCAGTAATGTGGTGTTCAACTACTACCGTGTCAGCCCGCAAAACTATGGCCAGGGCATATCGGCCCTTCAGATGTACCTCCCCGGGACCATGACGTACACCGCTAACTACGACAAAGACCTCAAGATGGAATATACGAAGGAGTTTTCGACCTCCTACGAGAAGCGGCTATTCTGGAACCTAGTGTCGGATGTATCGTTTGTTCTAACAAGAACGGATCCATCTAATGTCGAAGACATCAATGCGATCTTCCAGAACGGACAATTTGTCGGCCGCATATTCCCGCAGTACGACGCCATCCAGATGAGGACCACCTACACCGGAGCAAATCGAAGGACCTACTATGATTACAAAGGTCTGCTTTTCGATTTGAAGCGCAATTTCACAAAGCGGGGCGGATTCGTACTGAACGCCAGCAAGATGTGGAATGCCTATGTCCGCCTCAAGTGGGACCCAGGCGATCCCCAGCAGTTCGTATACAGTAGTCCGGGAGACCTGACGCAGCATAATGTAGGGGTGACCTGGATTCTTCATGCGAGTGCGTTCTACCAGTTGCCGCTGGGGTTTGTTGTGTCGACGATCTTTACAGGGCAATCGGGGGTGTGGGTGAACGACCTTACAGGAAACTACGGCGTTTTTGCCTCGGCGCCGCTGGTGACACTTTCCAACGGCAGGCAAGTTAATGACATCGTTTGGCAGGCGAATAACTCGTATTGGAGAGGAGGGCAATTTGGGCTTTACGGAAGGACCACCACGCCTCAAGTTCCCCTGAATGTGAGGTTTTTGAAGAGCTTTACGTTCAGAGAAAGATATCGGGCAGAAGCGTCCATGGATTTCTATAACGTATTCAATAGCTGTTACTATGGGGGCTGGTCGAGCAGTGACGTTCGGAATTCCCTGTATACGGCTCAAGTCAGTCCGTCATCCCCGCGCACCGCGCAGTTGAACTTGAGATTTCAGTTCTAGAGTTTGCGGGCTACGGTCTCGGGAATCGGATGCGGGAGGCGCTGTCAGGCGAGGGTCGTTTGTTTCGCGTGGGCTTCGCTATCCGGGGAGAACCCGCTCACGTCTCAGCGCGATCTTCAAGTACACCGGGGAGCATGGTCACGCCAACAACCGCGCGCCTACAGTTTCTTTTTGACCGCCTACTGGTACCAATCGGCGCCGCACGCTGGTATCCCCGCGCTGCCGCCGGCAGCGGCGCGGATTCCGCAGGTGAAAGCGGCATGACCGCCGGGGTTCTACGCGCTGTTCAGGAGGCAACATGAAAATGTTAGCTGTTCTTTTTATGGTTTCCATGTCAGTAAATGTTGTGGTCTCCAGCTTGGTGCATGCTGCCGTCAAAGTTGAAAAGATGGAGTACCAAGGCTGGCCGAACTGCTACCGCGTGAGCAATGGCGAAGTGGAGCTGGTGGTTACGTCGGATGTGGGCCCGCGGGTGATTCGTTTCGGGTTCGTGGGAGGCCAGAACCTCTTCAAGGTGTTTTCGGAACAACTCGGCGGGAAGGGCGAGGACCAGTTCCAGTTGCGCGGCGGGCACCGCGTCTGGAAGGCGCCCGAAGATCCGGTTGCATCGTGGGCCCCCGACAATGTTCCGGTTCAGATCGAGATCAAGCCCGACGGTCTGGTCGCGCGCGAACCCGTGGAGCCTCTGACAAAACTGCAAAAAGAAATCACCGTCCGAATGGCGCCCTCCGGCACGGAGGTAACCGTGATGCATCGCATCACAAACCAATCACTCTTCCCGCTCGAGTTCGCACCGTGGGCGATATCGATGATGGCGCAGGGCGGCATGGCTATCACGGGATTTCCGCCGCGAGGCAGACACCCGATCAACCTCGAAGCCACAAATCCACTTGTGATGTGGGCCTACACCGATCTTTCCGACAATCGCTGGAAATTCACGAAGAAGTACATGATCCTTCGTCAAGACCCCAAGATTGCGGACGCTCAGAAACTAGGTCTCTTCAACCCCAACACCTGGGCGGTGTACGTTTTGAATGGAGAAGCATTCCTCAAGCAGGTGCGCGCCGACCCCGGCAGCGCATATCCCGATTTCGGTTGCTCGTTCGAGACCTTCACGAATAATGACTTCCTCGAAATTGAAACCCTCGGCCCGATGACCAAAGTACTCCCGAATCGAGCCGTGGAAACTACAGAGCACTGGAGCCTCCACCGGAATGTGCGGCTTTCGAACCTCACTGACGAGGAGCTGGACCGGGTCATCCTGCCGCTTCTTCAACCCGCAGCCGCGGTGAGCCGATGAAGCGAATTTTTTCAGCGAAACGGGCAGTCCGTGTCGCTCTTCTACCTGAATCCGGCGTGAAGAGCGCCGTTTCAGGGCTAGTTTCTTTGCCCCCATTGGCCCCATTTTTCAGAGCGAAGTGGCGGAGTTTTCAGCCGAAAGCGGCAGCTCTGTTCGGCCTGCCGCCGGTGCCGACCGTGAAGCGGCGGACCGGATCGAGCCTCCGGCGCCGAGTCTTCTTCTCCCCGCTCGGCTCCGCCGTGCCGACGATCAAGCTTTCGGGCGAGCCGGCTTACCACGGGCCTTGGCCGCGGCAACAGCGCCGCGGCAAGTGGGTATCCGCAAGCCCAACAAAGAGCGTCGTAGCAAACGCCCCGCCCGGAGCGCGAGGGCGCCAGACGTGAGGTACGTGCTGCAAGGGAGATCATCTTTATGACGCAGTCATCCTTGACGTCCGAAACCATTTACCTCGTGGCAAGCGGCGATCTGCGCTTGTCCGCGAATCAGAACTGTTGGCCTGCACAGGAGGCGGTAGAGAAGGCGGTCATCGCGGCCATTGAGCACGAGGGCCGAAAAGTGCAGCGGGCTCACCCCTACGACCCCATTCAGAAGCACGGATTCATCGACAGCCAAAAGCACGGCATGGAGATCTTCCGCCATATTCCGCCGACCGCGCCTTTGCTGGTGGTGGAAGCCGTATGGCAGTACAGCCATCACGTGCTCCCCGGCCTTTACAGCCACCGGGGTCCAATTCTGAATGTCGCCAACTGGAGCGGCCAGTGGCCGGGGCTGGTGGGAATGCTGAATCTGAACGGATCGGCGACCAAGGCGGGCATCCAGTACAGCACGCTCTGGAGCGTGGACTTCACCGACGAGTTCTTTCTGCGCGGGCTCCGCCAATGGCTGAAGGAGGGGTGGGTGGATCATGACACCTCGCATGTGCGGCGGCTTGGCGCGTTTTCCCTACCTGCGCAGGCTGACCGCATGGGAACGGAACTGGCTCGGCAACTCAGGGGCGACAAAGCGATCATGGGCATCTTCGACGAGGGGTGCATGGGTATGTACAACGCGATCATCCCCGACGAATTGCTGCATGCGACCGGCTGCTTCAAAGAGCGCCTCAGCCAGTCGGCCCTCTACGCCGCCATGTGCCAGGTGAGCGATGAAGAGGCGCGAGCGGTCCGGGCTTGGCTGGAGCGAAAGGGCATGCGGTTCCACACCGGGCCGAACCCTGAAACTGACTTGACGGATGACCAGATTCTCGGGCAATGCAAAATGTACATTGCCGCTCTGCGGATCGCCGACCAGTTCGGATGCGACACCATCGGCATACAGTACCAGCAAGGGCTGAAGGATCTGACTCCAGCTTCCGATCTCGCCGAGGGCCTTCTGAACAATGTTGACCGCCCGCCGGTGAACGCGGCTGGGAACGGTAGGGTTCTGTACGAGGGCAACGCGCTGCCGCACTTCAACGAAGCGGATGAGTGCGCCGGGCTCGACGCATTGGTGACCAACCGCGTCTGGCGCCGGTTGGGATTCGATCCAGAGACCACCCTGCACGACGTGCGATATGGCGAAGAGTACGGCGGGAAATTCGTCTGGCTCTTTGAAATCTCCGGCGCGGTGCCGCCCCAGCATCTGCAGGGCGGCTATTCCGGGGCCGTAAGCGAGCGTCAGCCTCCCATGTTTTTTCGTCTGGGCGGTGGCACGGTGAAAGGCGTCAGCAAGCCCGGCGAGATTGTGTGGAGCCGCGTATTCGTGGAGGAAGGAAAACTCAAGGCGGATATCGGTCGCGGTGCGGCTCTGGAACTGCCGCGGGAAGAGACCGAGCGCCGCTGGAGCATCACTAACCCGGAGTGGCCCATGATGCACGCGGTGCTCTACGGCGTTACCCGGGATCAGTTCATGGCGCGGCATAAGGCCAATCATATTCAAGTGACTTACGCTCCGACAGGCGAAGCCGCCACTCAGGCCCTGTTTGCCAAAGCCGTGATGTTCCGCGAAATGGGCCTGGAAGTGAGTGTCTGCGGCGAACTCGCCGCGTAGTCCGGCGCACCTGGCGCAGCCGCCGCGGGCGCCTCGCCTAGTCTCCATATTCGCGCCAATCTGCCGAGTCTGCTCGATTCCCTCGATGCAGCCCAGCATATCCTCGAGATGTTCCGTCGCGATCTCCCGGACGACTTCACCCGCCGTCTCCCCGATCACGCCGAAAATCGCCTGTCGAAGATTGTTGCCCACCTCCGCCATCTGTGCCCAGCCGAAAAATGAGCAGAGATTGGCCCACACCCCGGCATAGCCGGCCCCAAACAGCCCGCGCCAGGCTCGAAGAAGCAGGCCGGGTCCGGAGTGGGGCAGCCAATCCTGGCTGCCAGCCGCCTTTCAGGCGGCCGGACCCGCTGGACAGAGGGTCCGGGGCTGTATAGCCCGCCCCACGAGGAGCGAGGGTCCTCACCGTTTTTCATGAAGTGTCGCGGGCCGACGGCCCTCTGCAACAGACCACCGACAGACCACGCCAGCCACCCGTAGCGCCCTGAGCGCGCTGGTGACGAACTGAACTGGACTGAAAACGCAACTACTTGGACCCAACTGAACCGAAGTGAACTGGCGGTTAGCGGGTTCGATTCCCGTTAGCGCTACCAGAAACAAAAGACTTACGGGCCGCAGGGCAGCACAGGGCAGCACGCGCACGGAACCAGAGGAAAAACGCCGCTCTGCTCGCCTCATTTCGGCTCTACGCCAACAGCGGGGGAGCAGCCCCGATCCCAGATCATTTCTTGGCAGCGTTGGCGCTCCATTTGTCGCAAATTTGGCCTGTAGTCCCGCTGGTTACCCCCGGACGGTCAGGGATCCGGACTCCGAAAGAACTGACCGCCTCCACATTTCTGTCGTGCTGGAGTCTCGCCCGCTCTTGCAAATTTTCCGCGAAGTCATACATCTGCCCCCATCTGCCGCCATCTGGGAGCCGAATTCACTTACATATGGCCGGCAAGTCTTTCTCACCGCATGCCTCCACCGGCTGGGGGAGCCCTTCCGTCTGTTGCGAGTGCGTCACGGGGGCAAGTAGTATCCGATAATCACAATAACGTTGCCCAAAACCGCGAACTGCGGCTGGCCTGATCGCCGCGAATGACCGCGGAAAGGTTTTCTCGGAGACCTGAAGCGAGGACTTGTTTCCGTAGACTATGCTGGTGACCGGCAGTGAAAGCGGAACCGGGGATGCTTCGGAGGAAGCGCCCCCGTCCAGCGAGGTTAGTACCCCGGCAGCGAGCGGACGGTGCGTCCGCCCCCATCAGGTTTCACGATTAGAAAATCCGCTGGTGCACCCGATCCACCGAGAACTCTTCGCCCGCGCTATGGCAGGCTGCGCAGCTCTCGCCGAGGACCGTGGTGTTCGCCAGGGCATGGGAAGCGGTCGCGATGTCGTCATGGCAGCCCTGGCAGGCGGCCGAGATCGGCGGCGTGGTCTTCGTGAACCCGCCGGTGCTGGTCACCAGAGCTTTCGCTCCGACATTTTCCACCAGGTAGGTGCCGGTCAGGTGGCAAGCGGTACAATCGCGCAGGTCGCCCGGGAACCGGACGGACTGGTAATTGGTGGTTCCCAGAACGTACGGGTTGGCCAGGTTCTCACCGCGATGGATGCTGTGGATTTGCCAGGCAAGGTTGACGCTCTGGCCGGAAGTGCCGTCCACCAGGGTCGGGTTGTGGCAGATCACGCACTCCTGGGTATTGCCGCGGGGTCCGCCGTGGACGAAGATCAGGTCCATGTGGCAGGCGGAGCACTTGGCGGTACTGACCACTTGGCGCCGCGGAACCACCGGGGTCTTGTCGACGGTGAAGTAATACTCCACTGGAATAGCGGCGTCGGTAGCCGTGGTTGCCACGGTGGTGCCGGGAAGCAGCGTCACCGAATTCCGGGCCTCGATGGAAACGGTGTAAGAACCTGTCGCGCCGGTCGGAATCTTGTTCGTCATGGTGTAGACGTAGGTGCCGATATTGCCCGGCGTTTTGCTGGGATCTTCGGAGAACCGAATGCCGTAGGTGCCGGTCTGGTAGTCAACGTTCTGGCCGCTCAGGACGACGCGGATCTGGGTAATCTTGCTGATGTCGACCGCGTTTTTGGACTTGTCCGTCACGCTGAACGTCACGACAGGCGCCGATCCCGGAGCGGTGCCGGTGACACTGACGATTTTCGTGACCAGCCCGGGCAGCGAAGTCGAGTAGTTGGCAATGACATGCGCACCCACGATGGAAGCGTCAAAATCCAACTCGCCCTGCTGAATGTGGCAGCTCTTGCACTGGGTGTCATCGATCTGCGGGAGGTTGACGTGGTTGAGGCCGGTGGCGAAATTCACGTCGTCGTGGCAGGAACCGCAGGCATCACGGCCCGGATTGGTCTTCCAGGCGTTGGGCTGACCCGCAGCACTCGAGTGGCAGGTCGTGCAGTTCCGTACGTCCTGCGGGAACACGACGGTGGAAAAGTCCGACCAGGCGCCGCGATGCCAGATCCGGTAGGGCGTCCCCGCGATCACGCTCGGCAGGCTCGATCCCATGTGGATCTTGTGAATCAGAACCTTCATGTCCTGGGTGAGCTTGGTATCCGGGTTGATGGTCTGCGGGGTGTGGCACATGATACAGAGTTCCACTTTCAGCCGCGAGCCGCCATGGCCGATCAGCGGATCATGGCACTGGTTGCATGCGTTGGTGGTCACAACCGATCGCGTCACTGTAACCGGCGACCCGTTCGGGACGAAGGTGAAAACATCGTTGGAAGTCTCGCTCCATTCGTCGAACGTGCCGTACTCGGCAAGATTGCGTTGAGCCGAGACACCGATGCTATGGGTCGCGGTGGCGTCGAAGGTGGCCGGCGCTTTGGTTTTGAAAGTATAGGTGTAGTCTCCCACCGCGTTCGTGGTGAAAGTGCCGCCGGAATCGTTGGCGGCCTGAACCTGAGACGGGTTGTTATTCAACGTGGCGGCCGCCACCGAGGTGGTGTACGACACGTACTGAGTCTGACCGGCCGGAATATAGGCGGCGATAAAGCTCATCGATACCGGTCCGGCGGTTGTCGCACCCAGTCTGTCGAGCGGGTGTCCGTCCGTGTCCACAATCGTGGCTCGGGCGGTGATTGTGCCATCTTTGGCAATCGAGGCGCTCTGGATCTTCACCACGACGCCAGTATGTCCGAGGGAAGTCGTGGGCCCATTCAGCATGGGATTCACCGTGGCAGTAAAATCAACAGCTTTCTTGGTCTGGCCATCGGCGGCCAACATGATGTTGACAAATACCACAAAAAACAGAGCGAGCAAGGCACCAACTGATGCAAGACGTTTTATCATGCAAGGACCTCCTTTCAGGTTTACAAGAGCTGAATATCTGATTCATCTATGCATTTCTTCCTCCACTGCCCGGCTGCCGATCTCCCAATGCCGCCACAGTGTAGGAAAATCCGAAAGATAGTCGTAAAAGCCCTAAGTCTGGGGTTCAAGCGCGTGGCCTGCGATGGCGGCTTGGTCCGCCTTGCCAGCGCCGGGATACGTGCACAAAGAGCGCAACTTGTGGGATTTGCCCCACCCAAACCGACGGTTGCACCCGCCCGGGGAATCCCGGGAGCGCCAGATTGCCCCTGCTGCGCAGCGACCTCATCCGTTACACGATCCCCAAAGTCTAGTATGAGAACGAATGCAGATTGGGAGAACACGTAATCAATACCCGCGAAAACGCCGCAGTGTTTACAGATCCGGTCCCACGGGTTGGCAAGTGGCTTTCTGAAAACTTGCCCAAAGAGGACATCGCTCGACCGGCTTCGGCACTCGCAGCACAAGGCCCACTGCCCGGGCGGACCTTGCCGCGAGAACACTTCCGATATCAACGAATAAGGCTCGTCTGGAGCATTCCCTCCGCCCGCTGAGCGGAAGTTTCCAAGAAAGCCTGCTTCAGACGCAGGATGAACATATGATGCCTTCGCTGCGGTTTACGCCGGAGTTCGCCCACCGCCGGGGGTACAGAACGCCCGGAAATTCGGAGAGTGCACTATCTTGTTGGTATAGTCACGGATCCCAAGCCGCTAAGCGCCCGATCGAACACCATCACCCGCACCTGCTGAATCTGATCACTGACGGTTACGTCCTGCGGAATCACAATCCCATCTTTCAGTACACTATTGAACTGTTCCTGGGTGAAGGTGAGGTCCTTTTGGATCGGAGGCAGTACTCCCTGAAAAACACTGTTGCTGTAGAGCGCGAACGTCACGGTGAGGCTGCCTTGAAAGCCTTCGCCGCGGCGCTCCAACAGCACATCCGCTGGATCCACGTAAACGTCGAAATGTACGATGCTGGCTGGCGGCTTACGCGACATCGCCACTCGCAATGCGATTTCCGTGGCGTCGAAAGGACCATGGCTCTCGCCGCCGAAGGCGGCTTCCGCCAACTGGTCCGGGTCAGGTTCCGGGGCACTGCCGAAATAGCCTTCGCGGGTTAGCAGACGAACACCCTTACGTACCGACTCGACGCGAATCTTGTGTTCCTTGCGGTCGTTCTCGCGAGCAGGTGAATAGTAGGCGAGCCGATAACTGCCGCGGGAATCGGCCAAAGCGTCCTCAAGGGCATTCTCGGATCGACCACTCGCATACGAGCGTCCGCCGGTAAGCGCGAAAATCATTTGCAAGGTCTGCTTGGCCACATCGGTCGGATCGGCTCCCGCTCCCTCGGCCGACTGGGCCACGGTGTAGATGGCGACTTGAGATCGTGCGGCTGCCTGACTCAGATTCTGCACCGGGACCGTGAAATCAGCCCAGCCGCCACCCGGAAGGTTCACATTCAACGGCAGCCCATGCGTGACCCAGATCAGATTCTTTCGCCCCGCAATCGATGCCATCCGTGAGAAGATGCCGAGGGCCTGAAACGTTGTGTTCGCACGCAGAATGGGATCCAGGGCGTCAGTGGCCCGCAGCCCCAGCATTGTCCGAACCGCTTCGTTGAGCTTTGCAACGAGTTCTGCGGAAGTCGGTGGGTCTGCGACGCGCAAGTCCGCATTAGCCTCTGGCAGCGGATGCACCGGGAACAGATCGCCATGACTCGTCAGAAAGTAAACGTAGACCCGGTCAACGGTTTCCAGGTGTGCCAACGCCGCGCTGATGTCTTGCCAGGCGCTGGCCATCGTAAGTAACCTTTCGTTCCAACGGTCCAGTAAGATGAGCGTGGGAGTCGCCGCCGGTCGATTGATGAACTCGCCCGGCCCGGGCGGTGAGAGAGTACTCTTGCTCCTGGCGAATCGAAAAAACAACACGGAACGGGCCGTCCCGTCCTCGCGAATCTGGATATCACCGGCCCGCAAATCCACTACCGGGTCGCCTCTTGCGTCGCTGGCGGCTACCGTTAGTTTGACCAGCCTTTGGTGGGGATCGGCCTTGCCGCTCGCTTGCGCAAACGCCAATGACGCGCAAGCGCACCAGATCATCACGAAAACCGCAAATATCCGTCTCATACCGAACCTCCGCAGCGGCACACGCTTGAAGCGTGCCGCATCGACATTCGTTTCGACGGCTGACATTTTATATCAATCAGATTCTAAACTCTATAGTATTTAAGATGGAATTGGGTTCGGAGAGGTTCCGTACAGGTGTGGCGGGCCTCTGCCGGGAAGGGGCGATTTTCGCCCCTTTATTCTCTCTAAGCTATTGAAAATGGGATCTCGAAAAAATGAGGTTTCGGTATCTTTCGGGGATGCTATCAGCCAGCTCTCGTTGCTGGCCAAACAGTCGGGGCCCGCGCGCGAGCGGCCCGGCGGTCACGGCGCTCGCCCCAGACTCCCGTGCGCGCGCGAGTGGCAGATTCTTGATCATTGAACATCGGCGGCCCTATCAGCCGCAACAGCAATCCTGACCGGGCGCGCCTTATCGACTCGGCTGAACCCAGATCTCTTCGCCGTTGACAATGAGCTTCCTGCCATCTATTGCGATATCAACATCCTTTCCCAACTGAACAACATGAAGTTTCAACACGTTGCCGTTTACGGTATATGTGCCGCTAAACTTCTGTCCGCTTTCCTGGAGCGAGAACGAACCATCGGACGCGTTCAATTGTAGCCGGTCACCCGCGTTTTGAGCACTCACGTACACAGACCCGAGGGCCAATGATCCATCGACAGAGTTCTGCGCCCCCTCCGTCCTAGGTGCGATCTCCCAGGTAATGGTAGCGGACTTGATGCTATCCAGTTTCGGGAAACTCTGGTCGAGATAGGCTTTGCCCTCGGCCCTGATGCGGCCTTGGTCCGGGCTCTCCCCATAGCCGCTATAGAAGCCATCGACCACGTTCATGCCCTCCGTGACGGTTCCAAACGGCGCGAATCCTTGGCCGTCCAGCGCTCCGTTGTCGTTCACGTTGATGAACAACTGCGTGGTCCGTGTGCTGGGACCGGCCGTCGCGAAAACCAGCGTTCCCCTGTGATTGCTTTGCTTGACGGGATCGTCCTGAATGTTGGCGTTCTGCCAGACTCCGGCAACGGCAGGATTGGCCGGAAGTCCAAACTGCACAATGAATCGGGGGACGTACCGGAAAAACGCAGCGTCGGTAAAGAAGTTGTTGACGACGAGGTTGTAGAAGCGATCCGCTCCCAGGGGAGCCCAGGCACGATGCACTTCGACGGCGAAATCGCCATGGGTGGTGGTGAATTTCACCCGATACAAATCCGGAGCCTTGGCTCTCAGCGTTGACGGATTCATCAGGCTGGGGGCGGGCGCCGCAGCAGTCGCCGATTGGGCCTCGGCGGACTTGGCCGGAGCCGGAGCTTCGGCAAGCGTCACGGCTACCTCCTGTTGCGGTGCCATCGCTCCCGCGCAAAGCCTTTCCATGCGGTCAAGCAGGCTCTGCGCCTCGCGGGTCGTCACGGCGTTGTCGCCGGGCGAACTGGCCACGAAGATGTTCACCCAGGTCATGCCGCCGGGCGCCTCGTTGCACGCGAGGGCCGCCATCACGGTGCCGTGGTAGGCGTACACGACGTGATACCGCTGCGGGTCCACCACATGGGCGACCGAAAACCCACCCAACTCGAATGCTCGCGAGGCTTGGTCCAGGCATCCTTCGACACTGATTGCATATCGCCCTTCAAATCGGGAAATGGCTGGGTGCTGCGCAAAACAACAGGGAGTCAACAGCAGGCTCGCCGCGAAGCAGCGCAACGTAATTGTCCAACTTCGATCATGATGAGTCATCGTCTATTCCTTTGATCTTTAGCCAGGGTTTCCGTTTTGGCCTCCCGGTGCCATTCATCATACATCCAACCGCCCCAATTAGAGCTGTTTTTCTCATTTTCCATCTTAGCAGCAGGCGCGCGAATACAATGTGCGTGTGAGGTCTTTCTTCCGGCGCCGGATCGTGCGGGTCGGCAGCGCTGTCTTAGCCCACGTCGCGCTGGTTAAGAAGTCTCCTTGCGCCACTCCACCTGATACGAAAACGCATCCGGCGCTGCACAAGAGGCCCGCTGCTCCGGCTGCGAACTTGCCCGCGAGAACGCTACCGATATCACGCCTTAACGCACCAGGATCGGGCGGCGGGCTGCGAAGCGCGCAGACCGCGGTCCGATTCAAGAGCCACCGTCAGCGTTGGAGTGGGTCGGCGGCTCCGGGCGTCAACGCCCGATGGTGCCTCAGGAATAGAATCCCAGCCACGAGCGGCGGCCCGCTGAGAACGACGGCCGTGATCACGCGGCTCAGGACAGGCAGCCCCGGCGGCGCCCAGATCGCATAGGCCGCTGCTATCAAGAACGCGACGACTACAAGCAGAAGCCCTCCGCTCAATTCCCAGCGCCAAGGTACCAGTGCCAGGATCACGAACAGCAGACCCACGCCCGCCCAGGACGCCGTCACCAGCGCAGGCGTGCGCCACGCCAACGACTCTGCCACGAAGACGAAGAGCCAGAACCCCGCCCACAGCACCGCGAGCACGCGAGCGATGAACAACATCCGCAGCTTCACAACGAGCTTCCCGTCCAGAGTATGCACCCTTTGACCACCTGGAACAACACTGGACGGACAAGTGCGCCAGCGAATTTTTCGACAATCCCCCGAGGCTCCCGGCGACCGACCGGAAGCCGGACACCTTCATGGCGGCGACCCAGACCACACAATCCGGGGAGACCGGCGGAAGATCCGGGGATTATCCCCAGACGAGCCAATCTTCGGGACCGGTGGGCACCCACGTCATCTCAGGAAGAACTGGCAATTCTTCGTGCTTCTGGTCGTGAATGTACGCCCGGGCAACGGCCATCGCGTGTTCCTTGGCCTTTGCCTCGCTAAACTGATGGGTGCCGTGAATGGTCGTAGCCGGACCATAGATAAGCACCCTCCACTCGTTGAACTCGGAAACCACGTAGACGGTGAGGTAGTGATATTGAGCCTTAAACCCGGACATCGATCGAAACATAATCGCCTCCAGGAGCCAGGCACCCAGGAGCACCGCAGGGTTATGCGGCCGCCATGCTTCCCAGCACGAGTATAGGACCGCAGGACCTGAAATTCAAGAATCGATCTGGACCACCCGGACGGGTTTCACTACTTTGAACGGCTGACCGGCAAAGAGAATACAGGAATTGCGAGTCTTGACATCTACTAACCTGGCGTAAAATGAAGATGGAAAAGCTGCGCCGCCTTTCATTGGCGAAGGAGGTTCAAAGCCATGTTGGATGCCTTCCACAGTCGGATGTACGGCCGGGGGCAACAGAGTCACTGCACGGTGGATTCCGCATTGTTGACCGCCGCTGTCTTAATCCTCACACTTCTGACCATTGTGATTCTATTCTTCGGCGTGTTTGTGACTCCGGCAACGTAGAACGTACCCGCTTGGGCTGTTAAGCGGCGACCGGATCGAGCCGCGCGATTTCAAAGTGACCACCTGCTCGCTCTATCAGGTACTGATTTGGAACAAGGCGCCGCTTCAGAATGGAACGGGTTTTTCGGAAACTGGCCAAGAGGCCCGCTCAATGGCCGATATTTGCCGATATCTGGTTATTTCTGGGGCAGGAGGAAGCGGAGCGGTTCGAAATCAGTAGCCGTGAGTTTCCGCGTGGTCGCGTAACTCCAGCCTTGCAGATTCGGCGACCTTTTGAG
>Ga0187874_10001171_pt1 | contig 25744 bp, 20 predicted proteins | sample June2016WEW_16_1_3_FD_132993 | JGI IMG/M metagenome (GOLD analysis project Ga0187874, IMG submission 132993) | Peatland microbial communities from SPRUCE experiment site at the Marcell Experimental Forest, Minnesota, USA - June2016WEW_16_150 | ecosystem: Environmental > Terrestrial > Soil >... | reverse complement strand
TGCGCCCGCCGTTGGATGGACCGGCGTCGGCGCGGGCGGTTCATTGTTCCAGATGCGCAACAACGCGTCGCGGGCCTGGTTCAGCAGCGAAGGCGGCTGCGGCCATTGTTCCAAGATGAGCGAGCCGGAGAAGCCGCGCCGTTTCATCCGCCCGACAAAACCGCGCACGCCGGCGTCGGCGCGCCCCGCCGGGCCGGTGAACAGCGTCAGGTGGCTGTCGGTGTCACCCCAGTTTTCATGGACGTGCAGATGAATGACCGGCACGTGTGGCTGGAGCCGGTCAATGTATTCGAGGTAGTTGTTGCGCGTGCCAATCCAAAGGTTGGCATGGCCCAGATCCAGGCACATGCCCACGTGATGCGCCCATGCCGCATCCAAGTTCCGCAGCCGCTTGAAAAGCTCGTTGAACTGTTCCGGCGCGGTGAGCGGTGTGTTCTCGATGGAAAGCCGCAGGCCGGTTCCGGCCAGATGCCCGATCAACCAGGTGATGGATTCCACATACGCCTTGAGGCCTTTTTCAGGGTGCAGGTGAATATTCAAAAGCGCCGCGCCCAGATCGCGGGCCAGTTCAACGTCTTTGAGCAAAAGCGGTCGCAACCCGGGGTCGAGCGGGTTGGCCCCCCAGCGCGCATGCACCGAAAGCCGCATGCCCCGCGCTTCCGCGGTTTCACAAATGCCGCGGCGTTGTTCCCGGCTCAGATCGTCTTCTTCCCAACCGGCGCCCCGCGGTTTTTTGTCGGGAAACCATTCGAAGGCGTCGAAGCCGCTCGCCAGCGCATGCGCGAAAGGTTGCATCGGCGTGTCGGCTGCGAAGGCGGTCTGATTGCCGATGCAAATTGAGCGCGGGTTACGCATGGCCCGCTCCCGTCTGCGGACGCGTTTGCACCAGGAAGTATTCTCCCCGGGCGACGGCCCCCTCGATGTCCTGTGCCGATCCCAGCGCCGACTCGACGGCCAGGCCGAGGCGCGCGATGGAGGCCAGCAGGTGGTTTCGGAAATTCTCGTTCCAGACCAGGGGCTCCTCGGAATAATCCAGGCGCGCCCGCCGCGGCGGAGGCAAAAACACGCTGTCGTAAAGGCCGGCGCCCGCGTAGCCGGCGAGGTCCTCGCCGTTGGAATCGGACCGGAAAATCAAGCCGCCGCCATACCAGCCGGCGCTTTTTCCGGGAAACGACAGCAGAGCCGGCTGGGCCGCGGTCTTATCCCAGGTGAAACTCAGCGCGCGCCCCGGATGATTGCCGACCAGCGTTTCGCCCAGGCCGGGGACAACTTCGCCGTAAAGTTCGCCGCGGTTGCCGGTGGACGGATTTGTTGTGTGAAGGACGAAGGCGTATTCGGCTTCGACGACCGGTTGAATGAGCACAGCCATGAGCAGGTTCTGGTGCGCGAGTCCCATTTTATTCCGGCTGAGAACGGCGCGTTCGTTCCATTTTGAGGCCCAGACCTGCTTGATGCACCGCCAGGTTTCCTCCCAATTTTCCTGCCAGGACAGGCCTGCGCGCTTGAACGTTTCGCGCAGCGCCGCCGGCAATTGCGCCGGCGCTGCCAGCGTCTGGACCGTTTCACGCAGTTCCGCCAGCGCCGCCCCATCCTGCTGGTGGTCTTCCAGGCCGCGCGCCAGTTCCTGGTAACGCAGTGCCGTCCGCTTGTTCTCGGCCAGCGAGAGCACTTTCTCAAACACGCCAAAGGGCAAAGCTACGGAAGGCGGCTGGTGAATCCATTCGGGCAACCGGCCGCGGAGGCGCGCCTGATTGCAGGATTTCCCGCCGACGATTTTTTCGTTGAATTCGTCCATCGTCACCGCGAACCGCGTGAACCTGGGCGGCCGAACGGCGGGCGGGGCGCCGCGGCGGGCGCGTGGCGCCACGGCAGGCGCCGCCTCACCGGCCTTTTCAAACAGCACGTCGCCCGCGGCCGTCACCTCGAGGCGCACTTGTTGGCCGCGCATTGATTTCAACCGCTCCAGCGTGGGCGGGTCGGAGCAGGCGGCGAAGAGGACCCGCGCGTTGCGTGCCCGGACGGCCACGTGCGACACCAAATCGGTAACGTCGGGTGCGATGACGGCGACCACCTCTTTGGGAATTTCCTCATCGCCCATGACTTTGTCGGTAACCACCACCGTCGGCTTGCCGAGGTCGCGCTCCAGGACCGACCTCAACGTGCCGGTCACTTCGACCTCGCCCGTCCCGCTGCCGCGGCTGACAATTTGCCAGGCGCCGAGATAGGCAGCCTGACGCAGCAGGGGTCCGAGGTGATGGAGCAACATCGAGAGCGCAAACCCCAGGCTGCTGCCGCGAACGACTTCCTCGCTGAACAACGTGATCGTCCAGGTTTCCGCGTTGAAACCTTGGCCGAGGAATTCGGCCTTCGGCTGGAGCAATTGATACAGGTAGTCTGTCCAGTCACCCAGCGCGCGGCCAATGCGGTCGGTGACCGATTTGGCGTGGAGCGACCATCCGGGATTGAAACGCGGCTGCGTCTGCAACCGTTCCCAGTGGCGCAGGCAGGCGGCCAGCTCGGCGTCCTCGCAGGACAAAGTCACATTTTCCAGAACGCAGCCGATGAGGTCCGCCAATGGTTCGCCGCTCGCGCGCAGATGGATGTTGCGCTCCACGACGACCCGCACCAATTGTTCGAGGGCGAGGTCCAGATAGAGCAACTGGCGCAGACCTTCGCCGTTGTTCAGGAGGTGCGACAGGCGGCGGCGGACCTCGGTGATTTGTTTGACCAGCGGAACCAGCGCGTCCGCCGGATCGTTCCGATGGTTCCACACCCAAGCCAGCAATCCCTGCGTGTCCCCGTCCAGCCGGTCGCGCGCGGAATTGATGGCGGTTTCCAGGTCGGTGCCCGAGTGGACCGTCTTGAGCACCCGCAGGAAGTTCTCGAAATCATGAATCAACGCGCCCTTCAAACGGGGCACAAAGTCCGGGTTCGTGCGGATCGGCCGCTCGAAACTTTCGAGGCGCTCGCGCGTCACGCCGCCGTCCCGCAGCGTCTGGTAGAACCGGTCGAGGTTACCGTCGCTGCGGAGAAATTCGAGATTGGCCTCGCAAATGACGACGTCGTCGGGCGTGGTGTTGTTGTGAAGTTTCTGGTGCCATTCCTCCATGAAATGCCCGGTGACCTCCTTGACGTGGTGGCGGTGCATGATTTGGAGAACCTCGTCGCGAATGCGCTGTCCGTCGCCGCCGCGGCCCACGGTGGCGAGCATCAGGCGGACGAGTGGACGACCATTGGGATCGTTGCGATAAAGCTCCGCCAATTTGTTGGTCAGGCGATCCTGGGCGTGGCTCAACTCGCGCGGCTTGGTGTTGTAATGGCGCTGCCAGGTCAACTGCCGGATGGCGGAAAAGCGCAGCCAGACGTAAAGCAGCGCGAGCCCGTCGAGGTTGCCGCGCACGCGGTCGAGCAAATCGTGGCAGAGATTGAATCGGTGCATCAGCGTCCATGAACTGGGGCCCATTTCGGCCCGGATGATTTCATTGGCCAGGCCGTTGAGTTCCGCGGCGTCCAGCGGCGCCGCATGGCGTGGCCCGGCATGGACTGGAATGTAAAAATTTCCTCCGCGATGATTGAGCCAGCGTTCATCGGCACCCTGCTTCAGCACAAATTGAATGCCCAGCGGCGCGTCCGCCTCCGGAAATTGCCAGGTCAACTGTTGCAGGCCTTCGCCGGCCGTGAACGGCGTGTGCGCCGTGTGCCCGTCGAGGAGGACCGTGCCGGGCGGACGCAATGGTTCCGGCGGTTGCAGCCATTCATACGGCGAGCGCCGGGCAACGCCCCAGTGCAATGCCAGCGGGCCGGGAATATCTGTCATCAGCAGAACCCGGTAGCGGGCGCCAGCCTTCGCGACGCCGGCAGCCAGGTGGCCGAGGTCCGCGACCTCGAACACGCGCTCCAGCACGACCTCTTCCTGGCCGAACTGCGCCTTGAGCGCCGAGAGCGGCGCCGGGGCGGGACTTTCCACCGCGGGGACAACGATTTGATAATTCCGGTGGTCGTTGTTGTCCCACCGTTTCTCGTCCGGGAAAAAGAGGACGAACTCGATGAACCCATACGGTGCGTTCGGACTGAGCGCAATGGTGATGTTGCCTTCGCCATTCTGCTTTTTGAACGGAGTCTGCATTGCGCTGAAACCGGCGGGAGTGGTCGTGCCTTCCGGCCAAAACGACTGGGGCAGAATTTGCCAGCCGGTTTGGTTTTTCGGGCGAACGCCCCAGTGCAGCACGCAACGCCGACCGGTCTGCGCCCGCAACAACACGTCAATTTTCCGCTCGTCCGCGCGCTTTTCGACCAGCAGCTTCACTCCGCTGCGCGTGGCGATGGTTTCGGTTTCGTTTGCCATGCCTGATTCTGAAACTTGGGTATTCATGTTCATTTCCCGGCTCGGAAGTCAATAGTTCTTCAGCCGGTAAAAGGCTTGCTGGCCGATGACCGCCACGGGCCGTTTTCCTTTGGCCCAATAAGGCCGTTCGGTTGTGCGGGTGTAATGGTTGGCTGACCCGACCAGGTCGGGCAGCCGGTCGGGAGCTTGACACACCATCTGCGCAATCTGCAAGGCTTCCTTAAAATCCGGTTCCCGGCTGAATTTCCGGATCAGCCGGTCCAGCGATGTGCCGTTGACGCAGGAGAACGCGTGAATGCGGCCCCGGTGCGCAGCCACCACCCGCAGGGGCGTCCAGCCTTTCCGGCGGAAGGACCGGCGGCGCCGCGCGTTCCGCCGCAAACCGCGCCGCCGCGTTCCGCGCGCCCAGGGTGTAGGCGAGATAAAACACGGCCAGCAGAATCAGCCAGAAGAGCAGTCCGTTGATCATAATATGTCCATCTTGTTTGGGTTGTCTGGTGTGTCGGAACCTGGGCTTTCGATTCCGCCGGTGCCTTCTTCGAGCCATGTGCGCGCTTCGCCCAGCGCGGTATGATCGAAGTAGCGGCTTGTCGCCGCGGTGAATGGTTTGCAAAACACAGCCATGCCATGCTGCCATTTCGTTTCGCCAACCACGGCCAGTTGTTCGATATCACTGAAATGGCGCGCGGCGAATTTCGTGTCCTCCCACAACGCGCCAGCCGTCCAGCCGTGGAAATCCTGCATCACCACCAGCATTCGGACCTTGCCGTGCTGTTTGACCAGACGTTCCACCACCGGCACAAATGTCTCATAGTCCTCCTTGACGAGCTTGCCGGTCAAAGAAACTTCCACCACCTTGCCTTCGTCTTTTTCTTCCAGCTTGATTGCCATAACCTTCTCCTTTCGTCCGATCCTTGTCCACGACCATTTGACCCGCCTTTGTGGGTACTGTTCACGACACCGGTTCGGCCGGATGTCCGGGGGCTTTTCCGCGGGGCCTGGAGCGCGAATGCGCCAGGCAACGCGCTTCGCTGCGAGTGTTCCCAGCCGCCACATTGTCGTTCATTCTCGCTCCTGCCGATGACTCGGCGCGACCAGCACACCAATCAACAGCCCGACTCCGAAGGCCACACCGACGGATTCATACGGATGCTCCCGGATGACCGTGTCCGTTTTCATGGCCGCGGCCTTTGCAGTCGCGACAGTTTGCGCCTGCAATTCGGAGCAGGTGGCCTTGGCACGTTCGAGCGCAGTCGTGATGCGGGCACGGACTTCCCCGGCTTTGCCGCTGACGCCATAGGCCGTGGCCTTGAGCAGGTCTTCTGTGTCTCGGCCCAGTGTTTGGAGGTCAGCCAGCATCCGCTCGCAGGCGATGCAGTTGCGGGCTTGTTCAATTTCACCAAAGTAGGTTACCATGGCTTAGTCCGTTTGTTGCTTCCGTTGGTTTCGACCGAACGCGCGCACGACAAAGACCGGACAGTGAGCATGACGCACCACCCGCCCGGTAGTGCTGCCGATAAACATCTTTTTGAGGCCGGTGTAGCCGTGAGTACTGATGACGATCAATTCCACCTTGAGCCTCCGTGCCGCTGAAGTGATCTCGTCGTAAGGATTGCCCTGATGCACAACGGTTTGCCCCCGCAGCGCCGGGAGCACCCGTTCGAGAGCCGTCGCCCTGAGTCTTTTCCGGGCCGCGTCCGTGAGATTGTGCAGGTTCATGGCGAGGTAGTGTCCGCCGCCCGGGATTCCTTGCCATGCCTAGACAGCGGGCGGCTGGACAACGCGCAGGAGAATAATTTTCCCGCCATATTGTTCCGCCAAGGGCACGGCGAAATCGAGTGCCTGGCGCGATTTGCCGGAAAAATCCAGCGGCACGAGAATCCGCCGCAGAGCGAGCGTGCGCCGTTTGGCGTCTCCTCGTCCGCCATTTCCGCGGTTGGCCGCAGTTGGCGGTTTTTCTCGCGTTTCGGTTTTCATAGTCAATTTCTTAAGCTCAAAGCAGAAGCCGCGGAGAAGTTTCGGTCAGCCAGACCAATCACCCGCCGACCCTGTCTGGTGCCGGTTGGCAGAGCGACGGAACACGGCATGTCGGCGGCCTAAGCAACTTCGCGCACGGCGTTGTGACCGCCGTAAGGATTCGGCACGAGCACCATGCATTCCGGATCGTCACGCCACTGGCCATCCACAAGGAACCGGTAGTGGTGCGCGCCCGGCGGGAGTTCGACCGTGGCCCGCCAGATCCCGTCCGTGCCTCGCAGCAGGTTGATGGGCTGTTGCTGCCAATGCGTAAAATCGCCCACCAACTGTACGCTCATTGCACCGGATGCCGCGAAGGAAAATGTCTGAGTTCTCGCGCTCTCCCTTCCGGTTTTTGCATTCGTTGTCTTGATTTTCTTTGCCATGTTCGTCTTTCGGTTGCGGCCCGCGGGCAGCGCGCCCTTCGAGCCAGGTTGTTCATTTCGGTTCGTTGGATGGTGCAATAAACGTGCGCCAAATTTGAATCAGTAACGGCGCAATTTCCAATGCCCTTGCCAAAAAGCCGGTGCCCGACCTGGAGCGGCGCAGACCCGACGCCAGCGCCACGCCGGCCAGCGGGGTCAGCACCAGCGCCCACGGCGCGATTTGCTGCCGCGCGTCCTGGATGCGGTTCACCCAGCCTGCGACCTCGCGCAAACGCTCCAATTCTGCATGCAGCGTGAACCGGTTCAGATCGCTCTCCAGCAGCAGCGTTTTTTTGCGCAGTTGCAGCGCCGTCATTCCTTGCGTTCCATGCATTCGCGGTCCTTTTTGAGTTCAGCCAGTGTGCCGGACAGGAATGGCCAGTTTTTCAGCCGCGCCCGCAGCCGCCACCAGGCCAGCAGCGTGCAGACGAGGCCCAGTCCGCTGAGCACAAACAATCCGGTAACGCCGAATATATTCCAGGCGAGAACCACCAGCGCGCAAGCCGCCGTCGCCAGGGTGAAAACCCCCAGCGCCACGATGGCCGCCGCCAGCAGCAGCGCGTTGAAAAGCCGGACGCGCTCCTCCTGTAATTCGACCGCCAGCAGTTCGAGCCGGTTTTGCAAAATGGCCAGCACGGTGGCACCCAGCCGGCGCAACGTCGCCATCACGCCGGGGCGGACTGATTCTTTTTCATCCATGGTTTAGCGGCGTCCCACCAGCACACCAATGAGCAGCCCGACGCCAAAGGCGACGCCAATGGACTCATAGGGATGCTCGCGAATGACGTGATCCGTGGCTTTGGCTGCCTGCACGGTTTTATCTTGAACCCGCTCGTAAGTTGCCTTGGCGGATTCCAGCGCCGTTGCCAGCCGGCTGCGCACTTCCTTCACTTTTTCGCCGGCCTCGCCCGCGGTGGCCTTGAGCAGATCCTCCGCGTCGCGCATGATCATTCTGAGGTCGCTGGCCAGTCTTTGATTTGCTTCTTGTGTTGTCATGTTTTGTCCTTTCGGTTCTTTGCATTGAGTTCCGGTTGACAGCGGGTCACAGCAAAAGTTCAACCTGATTGCTGCCTGCCGGTCATCTGTTGGAACCCGGACAGATTGATGAAGTCAGCCCCTGACAGCTTCGTTTAATTAGATGCCGTTTCCGGTCAGGTTGTTCGATACTTGGAAAAAATGAACGGCAACTTCATTCTACTCGTTGATCCCCCAGTGGTCCAAATATTGAATCGGCTCCGGATCGAAGGCGACAAACGGGGCGGGGCTTTCCCGCCGACGTTGTTGTGCCATCACCTGTGCATGCTTTGAAACAGCGTCGTCCGACAACAGCAGCGTCACGCGGTGTCGTTCCGCCAGGCCGCGCAAAATTTCGGCTGCTTGAAAGGAACCGGCCGGACCCGTAACCAATGCCACAAGCGCTGCATCTGCAACCCTGCGATTCTCCGCCCACTCCTCCAACCATGCGACCAGCTCGATGGAAAGTCGTCCCTCCGGCCCCAGCGCCACAAATATCATGTCGGCATCGCAAGCATCGGCAGGCAGCCCGGCGCGAAATTGTGTCCGTCTCAGAAGGTCGGCGCGCTGGAACGTGGTCGCAAAGTGGAAGTCCCGGCCCAAACTGCCCGCCAGATGTTGCAACAGTTCTTGCATGGCCGTTGCGGAGTCCTCGCCGTCATAAATGCCATAAACGCGAATGATGAATGCTCCGCCAGCCGTGAAACCAGATTGCGCATGGCTCTCCATACCACTGACATTTCCAGTCATCTTGCTGGACTTGCAACTGATATAGCTAAACCGCATTGGGGAGGGGGTAAAACAGAACTTATCCACAATTTATTCACATCTGAAGGCACAAGGGACGCGCGCCTTTCACCCGGCGAATTCATTGTAGCGCGAAATGGTTTTTGGCGAACAGTCTTTCGTTGCCGGTGGCGAAGTGGCATGCAGGCACGCATACGAACAATGACCTGGCTGCCATCCGGCAAAAGGTGAGAAGACCAATATGAACGAGACATTGAATCACTGATAAGCAGATGTTCAAAGCATCATCAACTATCCGTTGATTGAACTGGGTGACAGTCACCTGACGTTGAACAGCACCGTCAAACTGCTGCTGGTCATGACGCTGGTGGTGGTGGTGGTGGAACGGTATTTGCGGAGAACGCTGCGGCGGCGGGTCCTCGCCCGTACCCATCTCGAACCCGACCTCCAATACGCCATCAGCCGCTTCGTGGGTTAATGCTTCATCGCCGTGGGTTTCTTCTTCGCGTTCAGTGTGATTCACCTGGATTCGAGTTCGCTGGCGGTCATTATTGGCGGTTTAGGCATCGGCATCGGTTTCGGCCTGCAAAACATCGTCAGCAACTTCATCAGCGGGCTGATCATCCTGGCGGAACGGCCCATCGCCCTCGGCCAACCATGTTGTTCAACAAATAGACTCGGCAATTAAATCGTAGTCCGTGTGCCCGATGATTTTGACGCGGGCAAATTCACCTACCGACACTTTGCCGCGAATGTAAATCCGCCCGTCAATGTCCGGTGCGTCCGCTTCGCTGCGGGCAATGAAGGTAGCGCAGGCATCCCTCCTGCTTTTCTCAACTTTTTCTTTTTGGCCCGGTGCAGGCGAGACGCCTGCGCTACCTTTTGCGCGAATTTGCCCGTGCTCCCAGGAAGAAATGTCGGCTTGCTGAAATTGCTTTTCGTGCGCCTTGCCTTCGACGAGGACTTTGATTTCACGGCCGACGAAGGATTCGGAAATCTGCCGGGCAATTTTGTGTTGCTCGGCCATCGCCCGCTTGCGGCGTTGTTGTTTCACCTTGTCTGGGATTTGCCCCGTCATCGCGCCGGCGCGCGTGCCGTCCTCCTTTGAATAAGTGAAAACACCGAGCCGCTCAAACTTCATTTCGCGAATGAAGTCGAGCAGTTCCTCGAAGCACTTTTCGGTTTCGCCGGGGAAACCGACGATGAACGTGGTGCGCAGCGCAATGCCCGGCACGCCGGCCCGGATTTTCCGGAGTAGGTCCACGATGTATTGCCGCGAGGTTTCGCGCCGCATCCGTTCGAGCATGTTTTCGTGGATGTGCTGGAGGGGTATATCCACGTACCGCGCCACCTTGGGGCATTCGGCAATTGTCCGAATGAGTTCGTCCGTCCAATGCGCCGGATGGGTGTAAAGCAGGCGAATCCAGAAATCGCCTGCGAGTGAATTCAACTCGCGCAACAGCGTACATATCGTCGTGGCATCAGCGGGAAGCGATTTGGCGGCGGCGGAGAATTTTTCCGGCGACGAGATGGCGCGGCTGTGGTTCGGGCGCAAATCCAGGCCGTAGTAGGTCGAGTCCTGCGAAATCAAATTAATTTCCTTCACACCGCCGACAATCAATGCCTTCACTTCGGCCACAATGTCCGCCTGCTGCCGGCTGCGGTGCGAACCGCGCATCCGGGGAATGATGCAGAAGCTGCACGGATGATTGCAGCCTTCGGCGATTTTAACGTAGGCAAAATGACGCGGAGTGAGGCGGAACCGCGGCGTGGTGAAATCGGGAATGAAAGTCGGACGCCGGGTGACTTCCAGCCATGCTCCTCCTCGTTCTCGTCCATCGTCCTCGTTTTTCGTACTGCGTGTTTCCACCTTCGCTCCGCTACGGCGCGACAAGGCGTGTTGCGTCAAGGACGTAACAACTGTTTTGGTTTTGCCGATTTTTCCCTTCGATGTTGGATGTTGGATGTTGGGTGTTCGGCGTTTCCCGACCTGTTCCGCGCGCCTTGCGATCGCTTGTTTTACGATCTCCGCGACCTGCGCGACCTGATCAACGCCCATGAACGCGTCCACTTCGGGCATGAGCCTGGGCAGCTCGTCGCGAAAACGTTGCGGCAAACAACCGGAAACGATGACGGCCTGACCGCGATGGTTCGCCTCGCGCAACTCGACGGATTCGAGAATTGTGTCCACGCTTTCCTCCTGGGCGGCGTCAATAAACGAGCAGGTGTTGACGATGACGGCGTCGGCCCGCGTGGTGTCGTTGGTGATTTCCATGCCATCCTGGAGCAGCGCGCCGAGCATGACTTCGGCGTCCACCAGATTCTTGGCGCAGCCGAGTGAAATCAGACCGACGCGCAACGGGCCTTCGCCACGACGCATACGTCGAGGCTTTGTCCCCGCAGGCAGGCGGTTGTTGAAATTCATTTCTGCCACGGAAGGTCAAACTACGCAAGGCGGCAGCCGGAAGCAATCTCACGAAGCGGCTCGCGGGGATCAGCCTTCGCCGGGCTACGGCGTGACAGGCGCTCACCCCACCGAAGCATGGCGTCGAAAAATCATTTGCGGGCGGGAGCCACGGAGTTCGTGTTCGTCGAGGCAGCGGGTGGCGGCAGGTTGGTGGCAGTGGCCGGAGGCGGCGGCGCGTTGGCTTCCGCCGGCATGCCGAGCTGGGTGCGCAACACGGCGCGCAGGGCGTAAGGGAGTCCCTGTTGCGGGTCGAGCAACTGGTTGAGCACGATGCGGTTCAGCTCCGCGAACGGCGCCAGGCTCATGCGCTGCACGTTGCCTTTAATATCGGGAATTTCAGTCCGGTAATGTTCATAAACTTTTCCGGCCAGCAATTTGTAACCGGCGTAGCTGCTGTCCTGGCCCGTGGCCAGCGCGATATAGGCGCGGGTTAGCAGTCCTTGAACGTCCGCGGACGTGCGCTCCTGCGACGTGTCGCCGATGTCGGCCTGCACACGGGCCATGACGTATTCGTCAAGCGTGACATTTCGTGGAAATGAATTGGTGTCGCGATCGAAGAGAGTGTCGTTGGGAAACTCCTCGCTCAAGTAACGATACCATTTCGCCGCCTCGGCCACGCGATTTTGCACGTAAAGAAAATAAACCGCGTTGCCCAGAAAATACCGGCGCGCCCTTTGCATGCTGTCCCTCTGCCCCGCATTAGGCTCCTCGGCATACTCCTTTTTGTAGGATTCATCTACCTTGGAAACCAGGTCAAGGTTCGGTCCCAACGTATAAGCTTGGCCAAAGGGACTGGCGATGTACCTGCCGTGGCGAAATGCCTGCTGCATGGATTGGTAGATAACCCGGCGCAATTGAGGCAAATCGTTCGAGGTCACGTTTTCGGGATGTTCCTTCGCCCTTTCCAAACCGACCGAGGCCCAGTAAATCGCGTGGGCTTCGGGCAACCGCCAGTCGAGCGGACCCCATTCCGCATCCACCTTCTGGACGAACACCGGATCAATCTTGTATTTTTCACGGAGCACCAGCGCGTTGGTGATTTCGGCGGCGGTTTGCGGATGAATCAGGGCGGCGAAATTTGTCCCGTTCGGGCCGAAGAACGGCGTCATCTCCCGCGCCCATTGCTGTTTGTAATACCAATGGGCGTCGTCCAGGTTTTGTCCCATCTTGAATTGGAAGAACCAGGCCAGTTCGCGGTAGATCAATACGGCGTCCGGATTGTACCGCAACGCCCGGTCGCGCAGCAGTTCAATGCCCTGTTCCACCCAACGCCAGCGATCGGAAAAATCCTTGAACTTGATTGAAATGTTAAAGGCCATGTTCCACGCCTCAAAGACCCAGACCTGCTCGAAATGTGGCTCCAAATCCGTGATCCAGTCCGCGAGCTGCGCCGCCTCAAAAAATTTATCGTCCAACTGCAAATCGTTTGAACGGATCCAGAGGTAATTGGAAATCAAGCCGCGGAAACCGCCGAGGGCGATGGTCGTGAACGCCAGCACGGGCGGCGCGTTCTCCAGCACCGACGCGCGTGTCAACCCGAGCTGGTCACGGTCGCGGTTCATGGATTTTTGCAGCTGGCCGGAGCCGAAAAGCAGCGCCACCGCCAGCAGCAGCAAAACCATTTTTTTGACGCGGGCGTTCATTTGGCAGAAACGAAGAATGCAGAGTGAAGCAAGCAGAAACGCCGGCGGGCCGACGGGTAAAAGCCGGCTGCCATCTGCCACCTGCCATCTGCCAGCTTTGTTTTCATTGGTTCCCCTGGGCCGTCGCCAGTTCGCGCCGGTTGAACAACCCGACGCCAATCAGCCCGATCATTCCACCGCGCAGCAAAACGATTTGCGCGAAAGCCGAGCCGAGTTCAGTCCACGAAATGCTGCGCCCGCTGCTCAGGGAATCAATCGGCGAAAAACTTTGAACCAGATTGATGACCGCCAGTAAACCCTTGAAAACCGGGATTAACACCACGTCCGCGACCGAATGCCCCATGACGCCGGTTTCGGCATTGCCGCCCGCGATCGTGCCTGATCCCGCCGCTTCGGCGAGCGTGCGGCCGGAAAGTCCGACCACCAGGACCGCCATGGAAAAAAATGCCGCCACGGGAAACGTCAGAAAGCTGGCCGCGGTCAAACCCAGTGCCGCCAAAAAGGCCATCCAGCAGAAAATGATTCCCAGTCCGCGCGCGAAATTCAGCGCGAAACCACCTTCGGGATATAAAACCTCCATCCCATCCTCGAGCGGGAACAGCAGCGACGTGTCGTTCGGGTTGACAAAGATGACCGTCAGCACGCCCTGGTGGTCGAAGAGGTTTGGCGGAATTTCAAATTCATGGAACGTGTCCGGCGCGAGGCTCATTGGCTCCGCCGTCCGCCAGAGCGGGGTGACATTGGGCGCGCCCACCTGCCACAGGGCGAGGAAGGTGCCGGACGCGCTCTGCCGCGCCGCATTGAACTTCACGCGCAACTGCAGCGGCTTGTCATGCAGAAAATTTTTGGCGAACCCCAGGTCAATCTGCCACCCGCGCGAATATCCCGGCGGCACGAGCTGATATTGGGCTTTGACCTGCTCGCGAATTTGTCTGCGCACCTCCGCCAGATCCGCTTTTTCCACGGCAGCATTTTGCAGACGTTCCCGCAAAATCCGTTCCGTTTCGGCCTCAACCGCCGCGTCGTAATTTTGCGGCCGCGCCGAACCGCGCGCCACGAGCACCTCCTTGCGCAAAATTTTCTGTTCCGCCGCCGGCAACCGGGCCGCGCGCCAGTACAACAGCCCGTAAACGCACGTACCCGACAGCGCCAGCAAAGCCGCGTTCAGCGACATGATCCCGAGCCATTTCCCCAGCCAGATCTGCCAGCGGGCGATGGGCTTGGTGGCAACGACTTGCATCTGGCATTCCTCAATATCGCGGGCCAGTATGCCGCACGAAAGCCAGAGCGTGGACAAACCCAGCAACCCGGTAATGGCACTCAACGTGTAAGTCAGCAAAATCTGGGTGAACCCCCGCGCCGTGCCGTCGTCCTTGACCAGAAGCGGCAGCCCAACCACTGACGCCAGCAACAAGGCCGCGATGACCAGAAAGAGCCGGAAGCGAAACGCGGCCTTCCAGGTCAACCCGGCGATGGCGAACAAGCGTTGACACCAACCGGGCAAAGAAATGAAGGTCTGTGTGACATGAACCGTTGCCAGTTTTGATTTGTCTCCACGCGAATAAGCTGCCGACGCAGCCGATGGGGATTTTGCGGAGATAAGTCCGACAAAACCATAACCTGCACGTTCGAGTTTTTTACTGCGCCAGGAATTGCCCCTCAATCCGACGGCAACCTGCAATATCAATGAAACCAAAAGACAGAGAGCGGGGTTGTTGACCCACACGGTAAATTTCAAAATTCCGATTCCCAAACTGCCCAGGAGAATCAAACCGCCCTGCAATAAAAGCCCGCGACCAAACGCCCAAATCCACAGGAAAAAAAATCCCGGCCAGCTAAAACCACGCTTTACCGCAACCGGAGAAACGGAGGGTTTTGTAAAAATCTCAAACTCGCGGAACATGCGCCTTTGATTTCAGATTACTTTGGTTTTTCCAGCAGCGACGCCAGTTTTTCGTCCGCCTTTGACAAATCCGCTGGTTTTGGTTCCGGGGCGGGCGTTGGTTTTGCCGGAGCCGGCGTGGCAACCCTGGTCAACGCCTCCAATTTTCCGGCGTCCACGGCCGGGACAGGCGCCGGGGACGGCGGTTTTGGTTTCGCAACGGGTTGGGCGGCCTGCGGCAAGGCCAATCGTTCAAGAATTTTTTCCGCTGGCGGCCTTTCATCGGCCCCGGCGCGCAGGTAAGCCGCCACGCGGGCGCCGGAAACGGCACCGCTGGTTTCCGCCGCCGCCTGACGTGCCTTTTGCACCACGTCGAGAAAATAGCTTTCGAGATTTTGCGTGGGATTGTCCACGCGAACCTGGTCGGCGGCCACATCGTGGCGAATCATTTCCAGCACGCGCTCCACGGTTTCGCGCGGCAGGACCGGTGTCGTGATGCGCAACGTGTCCGGCTCGGTCAGCAATTCCTTCAGCGTACCCATCGCCTGGATTTTGCCGCCGTAAAGGATGATTACCCGATCACACACATCTTCGACATCAGCGAGCAAATGGCTGCTCAAAATCACCGTCTTGCCGCGACGCGACAGTGCCAGAATGAGGTCCTTCATTTCGCGGCAGCCGATGGGGTCGAGGCCGGAAGTCGGCTCGTCAAGAATGACGAGGTCGGGATCGTTGATGAGGGCCTGCGCCAGTCCGATGCGGCGCTGCATGCCCTTGGAAAATTCACCCACGGAGCGTGTGTACACCTGGCTCAAGCCGACCATTTCCAGCAATTGCCCGGCGCGGTTGGCGCGTTCGCCCCTGGACAAATGAAACAGGTTGCCGAAAAAGTTGAGCGTCTCGCGTGAGTTGAGGTAGCGGTAGAGATACGATTCCTCCGGCAGGTAACCGATGCGCGCTTTGGTCTGCACATGCCGCGGCGAATGGCCGAAGACCTCGATGTGTCCTTTGGTGGGATAAAGCAAACCCAATAGCAGCTTGACCGTGGTGGACTTGCCGGAACCGTTCGGACCGAGCAGGCCGAAGACTTCGCCGCGCCGCACGTCAAAATCCACGTTGTCCACCGCGAGCGCCTTGGGCCGATTCCAGAAATCCTTGAACACCTTGGTCAGCCCGCGAACGGAAACGACTACCTCCGCCGATTTCGGATTGGCGATTGGCGATTGCGGATTTAATTCGGCAACGGGCATAAAATAAAAGGTAGCGCCCGCGGCTCGCGGGCTGACTTCGGCGTCCCGCCGAAGTCGCCTTGTCTCTCGATCAAATTCCTGGTTGCAATCGATATTATCATTTGAAGTTTTCGGCGAGACGCCGAAAACACCCGCCGGAGGCGGGTGTTAGCTCATGCCATTTTCGGTTCCAGTTGGCCGGTTGGCCGGCGCGGCGGCCCTTCGGGTTCGAGGTGGAAATGCTCCAGCTCCTCGCCTTTGCGCACGAGGCGCGCGCTGTTGAAAATCACCATCAGCGAACCGACGTTGTGCAAAATCGCCGCGGGAATCGGGCCGATGTAGCCCAACGACGTGACCGTCAAACCGACGATGATGAACAGCACGCCGAAAAGGAAATTCTGGTTGATGACTGCACGCGTGCTGCGCGAGAGCTTCACCAAAAACGGCAGCCGCTGCAGGTCGTTGTTCATCAGTGCGATGGTCGCGCTGTGGATGGCCACCTCGCTGCCGGCGGCGCCCATTGCGATGCCGATGTCGCCCGCCGCGAGTGCCGGGGCGTCGTTCACGCCGTCGCCCACCACCGCCACGCGATAACCCTTCGCCTTCACGCTACGCACAAACTCGACCTTGTTCTGCGGCAGGCAATCGCCTTTCGCTTCTTCGCAGCCGATTTCCGCCGCGATGCGCGAGGTCACCGCCTGACGGTCGCCGGAAATCATCGCGATGCACCGCACGCCTGCTGCTTTCAATTCCGCAAGTGAGGTTTTCGCCTCGGCGCGCGTCTGGTCCTGCAACCCGACCCAACCGATGCATTTGCCGTCGCGCGCGACGAAAATCAAACTCCAGCCTTCCGTTTCGTTAAGGTCAACCGACTTCTCAAAATGGGTATCCACACCGTTGTCCTTAAGCCATTGTGCGCGGCCAACGAGAACCGTCTTGCCGTTCACCCGCGCCTTCACGCCGCGTCCGGCGGTTTCGGAAAAATCCTGCGGCTCGGCCAGGGGCACACCGACTTCGCCCGCCAGTTGCGCGAGCGCCTTGGCCGTCGGATGGTTGCTGTATTTTTCCGCGGAGGCCGCCAGCAGCAAAAGCTCGGCGGGCTTGGTTTCACCGAGCGGCGCGAGACGGCTCACGGCCAGTTCGCCGGTCGTGAGTGTGCCGGTTTTGTCGAAAATGAACGCGTTGATTTTGGCGGCGGCTTCGATGTCGGCGACGTTTTTGATCAAAATACCAAGGCGCGCAGCGGCGGAGAGCGCGGCGACCATCGCGGTCGGCGTCGCCAGGATGAACGCACACGGGCACGACACGACAAAGACGGCGATGACGCGGTTCAGGTCGTGTGTGAACGCCCAGACGAGCGCGCCGATGACCAGCACCAGCGGCGTGTAAAAGCCCATGTATTGGTCCACGATTTTCATGATGGGCAGCTTGGTCTTCTCCGCCGCCAGAATCAGTTCGCGCACGCGGCCCAGCGTCGTGTCTTCGCCGGCGCGGCTGACCTTGATTTCGAGGACGCCCGTCAGGTTTTGCGTACCCGCAAACACCTCGTCGCCCGGTTTTTTGTCCGCCGGCAGGGATTCGCCGGTAATGGTGGCCTCGTTGAACGAACCCTGGCCGCTGATGATGACACCGTCCGCCGCCACGTTGTCTCCGGGGCGGATGCGAATGACGTCGCCGACGGCTAGTTCGCTGGCGGCGATTTCCTCTTCACCGCCGTTCGTTTTGATGCGGCGCGCCTTGGTGGGCGTGAGTTTGATGAGCGATTCGATGGACATGCGCGCGCCTTCGGCGGTGCGGCTTTCGATGATTTCGCCGATGAGCATGAAAAAGGCGACGACGCCGGCGATCTTGTAGTTGCCGGACGCAAAAGCCGCGAGCACGGCGATGGCCACCAGTTCGTTGATGCTCAGGCGACCGACGCGCAAATCCTTGATGGCCGTAACCACAATGGGATAGATGAGAATCACCGCACCGATGCACGCGCTGGCGCTGGCCACGGCGCTGCCCTGTTGCAACAACCAATCCACCACGTAGGCGTTAATGACGAAAATGACGCCGGCGATGGCCTGCCACAAGTGGACCACCGAGTGCTCGTGGTCATGCTCGCACGTGGAGCACGATTCGCCCGGTCCGTGCTGGTGCTCGTGTTCGTAACGGCTTAAAAGCGATGTAACCTGCATACAAATTTTCGATTTACGATTTTCGATTTACAATATTACGGATTCGCCGTCCTCGCCCCCGGCGGCTCTCGGTTCAACATTAACCTCAATTCAATCGGTTTGCCATCGGCCGTGGTCGGCAAATAGCTCTTGAACTGCACGTTCGTCAGCGCCTGCCCCATCACTTGCACCAATTCCTGCTGTTCAAACAGACCCGGGTTGATTTGGTAATTCGGCAGCAGGGCGCTGAACGCCTTCGCATCGGCTTGCACGGATTGGACGTAACGCGCGCGGGCGCTTCGGGCTTCGTTGATGATGGCCGAGGCCCGCGCGTCGGCGCTGTTGGTGACTTGATTTTCGTAGGTGTGCGCGTCGTCGAGGATCTTGTTGCGGTTTTCGCGCGCTTCGGTGACTTGGTCAAAAATGTCCTTTAGCTGCCGCGGCGGGGCCCTCTCCACGGTGCATTGTTTGATGGTTATGCCGAGCCGCTCCTGGTCGGCCAGTTGGGCGGCACGTTGTTCCACGGCGTCCTGGAACCCGGCCACGTCGCTGTAAAGCACGTCGTCCACGCCGAAATGCGCAGCGGTGTAAAGGAGCGCGTTGTTCAAGGCGTTCTGCACGAGGTTCGAAGCCGACACAAAGTTGAACACGTAGCGGAGCGGCGCATCCACCTGATAGTAAAGCGTGGCGCTCACGTGAATGATGTTGCGGTCCGCCGTAACCACGTAGCCGTCCACCGCCGGATTGAGTGTCCCGCCGGCGGGCGGCACGGCCCCCGTTGCCTTGTAGGTCAACACTTCCTCGGGAGTCATGTAATACCAGCCAATCGTGGATGTGACGCTTTGGACCTCCTTGATGGGGATTCTGACCACCTCGTCAATCGGATAGGGAAATGACCAGTGCAATCCCGGACCCAGCAGGGCCTTTTGCTCCGTGCCGACGGGCCTGCCGAAGCGCAGAATCACCGCCTGTTCCTGCGGCCCGACCTGGAAAAAGCCCGAAGCCAGAAACACAATCACCAGCGCCACCATGACGAACTTCACAATGGCAAAGCTGCTGCGCAACGCCTCAGCCAGCGCTTGCGAACCGGCGTCGTCCGGCGTCACCGGCGCGGGCGCGGGTTTGTGTTGGTCGTGCGAATGGTCGTTCATGGCAAACTGAAAAACATCGAACATCCAACATTGAACATCCCACATCCAATGAATCGGCGGCGAACGATCCGTTGATTGGATGTTCGTTGTTGGATGTTGGTTGTTGGATATTTCATTTCGGCAAATTCATTTCACCGGCGCGTTGGTGGGCAGGCCCTGGAACAAATCAAACGGCGGTGTGCGCTGGTCAAAAATCAGGATGGCTTTTTGGTTGAGCGACTGGTGCAGGGCCTTGATGCGCAGCAGAAAGACCGCCAGATCAGGATTTTCCTGAAAGGTGGGCAGTGTTTTAGCGGCTTCCGCCACGCCTTCGCCTTCAATCCGTGTGGCTTGGGCTTGGGCGTCGGCCAGCGTCTCGTTGGCCTGACGGTCGGCGTTGGCCTTGATTTTGATGGCCTCGGCCTGGCCTTCGTTTTGCGCCCGGCTGATGAGGATGTTGCGCTCCGATTTCATGCGGGCGAACACCGCTTCGGTGACGCTTTCCGGCAGGCCAAGCTTTTTGATGCCGAGAAACTCGAGCTGAATGCCGTAGTTGTTGGTCTGCAACTCGTCCTGGACCGCTTGCTCGATTTCGTTTTGGATCTGGTCAAATTTCAGTTGCTTCGGATCCGCGTTCACAAAGTCGGAGAGCGGGTGCCGGCCCACCGCGGCGCTCTTGGCGCTGGTCAACATGCTTTGAAGCTGGCTTTCCGCCGCCGGGATGGAGCCATCCCGGAAACTGTTGAGGAACTGGGGCGCGTCGGAAATCCGCCAGCCCACATAGACGCTGGTGATCAGGTTGATATTGTCCGCCGTGAGGTTTTCGCTGAACTTGTCCTCGAAGTTCTGGATGCGCTCGTCGAATTTGTACACCTGTTGAACCGGCCAGGGCCATCGAAAATGCAGTCCGGGTTGATAGGCGCCGGTCGTCTTGCCGAACGTGGTGACGACAGCCACTTCGGACTGGCGGACTTGAAAGGTGAAAAGCAGCAGTGCGAAAATTACGACGAGCACCACGGCCGTTATGATGGTTATCAGATTCCGTTTCATGGTGAATTGGTTACGTTCAAGTTCAAAAGGTCTTCGCGGATTTTATCCTCCAGATCAAAAATGATCACATCCTGCGTGTTGGTCACGAGCAGGATGTATTTGCGCGTGTTGGCCGTGGCTTCGGGAAACATTTGATAATACGCGCGCTGCCGGAAAACCGACGGGGCGGCGGCATACGCGGCGAGCTGGTTGGTAAACAGAGCCGCGCGCGCAAACGCGGAAAGTTCCGTCTGCCGCCGCACCGCCTCGGCCTGGTTCACGGCGGCAAACGCCTGCGCGCCGGCCAGGGCATTGGTGCGGACGGAGGCGGCGACGGCGTTATTGGTGTCGGCGATTTTCTGTTGGGCGGCGGCGACAACTTTTTCGTAGTCCTCCGCCACCTTCACCGGCGGATGTATGTCCTGCACACCGGTAAAAATGATTTTCGCGCCGAGGCGGTGTTCATTCGCCGCCGCCTGGATTCGGTCGCGCAATTCCGCCGCGGCCGCCAGGCGTCCGTGTGACAACACCATGTTCAAATCCACGCCGGCGAGGTAATGCACAATCACCCGCGTAGCCAGGTCCTGGAGCAGGTTGGTCGGATCGGCATTCTGGTAGGCCCAATCCAGCACGTTGGTGATCTGGTATTGCACCGGGATGCTGACATCAATCAAACCCACCGGCGCCACTTTGGATATTTCACCGTTGTTGGCGGCGCTGCCCGTGGTTGAACCGGCCAGATTGGTGATGGTCGCCGGCTCCAGATTGCCGACGAGAAAATTGATTTCTTTCGTGTAATGGGCCACGCTCCACAAAATTGTTTGGGCCGCCTGGCTTTGGGCATCGGGCACGTAACCAACCTCAAACGTCTGGATCTGGCCCGTGCGGTAGCGATGGACCTGGTCAATCGGCCACGGCCACAGGAGATGGCCGCCCGGGTTCAACACGGGACGCGCCCGGTCCAGCCGCCCGAAATGCTCCAACACTCCCCGTTCGCCCGGTTCAATGAACACCACGCACGTGGACAACAGCAACACCGCCAGTTGCGCCAGGAACAGCACGGGCAGACTCCTCCGCAGCAACAGGAAAATACACGTCTCCGAAACCTTGAATCCGAACTGATAGTCCAGCGCCTGTGCCGCCGTGGTGAACAAGCTTTCGGGCTGCGCCAGCAACCCGACGAGCCGGCTGTCGTAGATGGGCCGCGCGACTTTGCCCTTCACGCGGGGCCGGTAAATCTCCAGCAGCAGCGTGATGAGCGTTTCGGCCGCCATCAGGCCCAGCCACACACACAACGCCCGCCCGATAAAAACGTCGGCCCTGGGAAATTTCGCCTCAACGCCGGCGATGCCGAGCGCCGTGACGAAGCAAACATACGCGCCCGCCAGCAGAAAATTGGCACCGGGCCGCAACAGCCGGTGGTTTTCGAGCCGCGCGATGGTCACCGAAAAACGGCCCAGCAAGAACAGCACCAGCGCAAAAATGCCGAAGAGCGACAGCGACGCCATGGCACGCTCGGGCACAACGGCGTTAGTGGTGCGGCCAATCCAGCGCCAGAGCAGCCACGCGCCGCCCGCTTCGAGCAGGAACAGCAGCACGCTGAAACCCGGCACGAAAAATTTCTCGAACTGCTCGCGCGCGCGCCGCGCCGGAAAAACCTCCGCGTCCCGGGATTCAAACAACGCGGAATCGCCCTTGGCGCGGGCCAGCTCTTCGACTTCCAGTTTTTCCAACCGCTCGTTTTCCTCCAGCCGCATCTGGAACCAGCTCGCGAACGCCACGAGCACGCCCAGGCCGAGGAAAATCGAGCACCCCTGCCCCGCCAGTGAATTCACGTAACAGGTGATGACGAACGCCGCGATGAAAATCACCATCGCCGCGACCAGATTCACCAAACCGTTTCTTTGAGCATTGCGTTCCATTTGGCTCGTTAAATTAGTGACTGGTTAAATGAGCTGAACGCTCTTCGTCGCCGGGATTCAACTCATTTAACCAATCACTCATTCAGCCCAATTCCCGTTCCTCAAACAGCGCCGTCCCGATGGCCAGCGCCGCGCCGGCATAAGCGACTGCATAGGCAAATGCCTTGCCGACGTAAGCCCAGTGGAAGGTGCTTTTGCCCATGCTCAAGGCGTCCGCGAGCCAGAAAAGCTGCCAGTTCGGAATCGCCGTGTAAAGCGCCGACGCCCACCATTCGCCGGTTTCTGCCCGCCGGCCAAAAAAGTAATCCGACATCAACCCAATCAAAAAAAACGCCGAGCAGATGGCCAGCGTCGGAATCGTGTCCAGCCGTGTCGAACAGGCCAGCGCAATTGCCGCCAGCACCCACAACGCGAACAGCACCAAAATCCCCGCCGGCAACAGCCGCCAATCCACCTGCGCCTCCATGCCCACCGTCTGCCTCTGGCTGGTGAACCGAAAAACCACAAATGCCGCCAACGTGACCAGCACCAGCAACGCCAGCACCGCGTCGCTCACGAATGGCCGCCGCAGGAAAAAATTGCTGAAACCGGCCAGCGCGTAGGCCAGCACCACGCCGGCCGCAAAAATTCCCAGCGCGGCCGTGTCAGTTTTGCCAAAGACGTCGAACGACATCCAACTCGCCAGCAGCACGCCGATGAGGTTCACATACGTCAGCACCGTCAACGCCGCTGCCAGCCCGGCGAATTTCGCCAGCAAAAACTGCGCGCGCCCCACCGGCTTGGACAGCACTGCCAGCGCCGTGCCGGCGCGGATCTCCCGCGCCAGCGACGACGACGCACTTAACACCGCGCCAAACAGCCCCGACAGCAGCATCACCGCCAGCGCGCTGTTCTCGACCAGCTTCGGCTCGTCGCCAAACGCGAAGTAATACGGCACCGCCAGGAAAATTTCAAAAAGCACGGACGCGGTCATCACCAGCAAAAACACCGGCTGCCGGATCAGCTCCATGAAGGCGTTCCCGGCAATCGTCAAAAATTGTCGCATAATTCAATTCGCCGCCGGCAAAGATTACTTTCCCGATAACCGATTGCAAACGGCAATTCCCGTCCGCGTCAATACGGAGCCAACGCACCGGTTGAAACGCAGGACATAATCGCGCCACCCGATGGTTTATTCCATCCCACGGATGAGCAACTGATGGTTTAACCCTTTTCCAGTGCAAACGGAAGTGTGCGTTTGAAGGCACACCTCGTGAAACCAAGCAATTGGGAAAAGGACCTGATGGCAAATGGGTTTGCCCGATCGGCCCGCCTTTCACGCCATGGCGCGCGCGATGGAATTCCACCAAACGTCGTGCAGTTCGGCCACCGGCGCGCTGAATTCGCCGGCGCCGGTCTTGATGACCAGTTGGTTGCCGCCGACTTTGCCGATTTGCACCGCCGGGACACCCATCAGTTTTGCGCGTTCCACCACCTTCACCGCGTCCAGCGGCTTGCAGGTGATGACCACGCGCGATTGCGTTTCACCAAACAACAGGGCGTCAATCCGGTGGGGCGAGACTCCGTCGAGCCCTGACTTGCCTTCGCTTTCAGATTTTTGGGCTCGAGAGGACTCTCGCCCCACCAACGAGAGATCCACCGTCGCGCCGATCAATCGCGGCGTCTCGCGCGCCACAAGCTGGCTCATGCCGCTTTCGGCAAGGCAAACGGCCAGTCCACCTTCGCTGCAATCGTGCGCGCTTTTCACCAGGCCGCTTTGAATCAAACCGAGCAGTGTCGTGTGCAGCGTCTTCGCGGTTTCCAAATCGCAACGTGGCGGCGCGCCGGTTTTTTTGCCGTGAATGACTTGCAGATAAGCCGAGCCGCCAAGGCCGAGCAGTGGATCGCTCGCGTCCACTGCATCACCGAGCAAAATGATTGCGTCGCCTTCGTCCTTAAACCATTGCGTCGTTACGTGTTCGGGCTTTTCAATCAGGCCCACCACCACGACCGTCGGCGTCGGGTCAATCGGGCCGTTTGGGCTTTGGTTGTAGAGCGAACAATTGCCGCCGGTAACGGGTGCGTTGAATGCCCGGCACGCCTCGGCCAGGCCGCGCACGGATTCTTTGATTTGCCAGAACAACTCCGGCTTCATCGGACTGGCCATGTTGAGGTTGTCGGTCGTGCCCAGCGGCACCGCGCCGGAACAGGCCAGATTGCGGCAGGCCTCGGCCACCACACTCTTCGCGCCTTCGTAAGGATCGAGATAAACGTACGTGCCGTTGCCATCCGCAGTGAGGGCGATGAGCTTCGTCGGACAGGCATCTTGCCTGTCTCCATTTCCATTTTTAGTTTGAGACAGGCTGGAAGCCTGTCCTACGTCGGGCAACGAATCCGCTTTGATGCGCAACACCGCCGCGTCGCTGCCGGGGCAGACGACCGAGCCGTCGCGCACCATGTGATCGTATTGCCGATAAACCCAGTTCTTCGACGCAATCGTCGGCCACGCCAGCAGTTTCAGGAGATCGCGTCTGGGGTCTGGCGTCTGGGAAATTTGGTCCAGACGAAACGCGCGGACTTCCTTCAAATATTCCGGCTCCTTCGCCTCACGCTGATAAACCGGCGATTCGTCGGCGATTTTCTTCGCCGGGATGTCCGCGACAACTTTGCCGTGATGTTTCACAACCATGCGACCCGTATCGGTGACGACGCCGATTTCGGACCACGGCAAATCCCACTTGTCGAAAATTTTCTTCACCTCCTCTTCGCGGCTCTTGTGAACGATGATGAGCATGCGCTCCTGCGATTCGGACAGCATGATTTCGTAGCTCGACATGTTCGGCGCGCGTTGCGGGACCTTGTCCAACTCGATTTCAATGCCCGTGCCGGCACGCGCGGCGGTTTCGCAGGTCGAGCAGGTCAATCCCGCCGCGCCCATGTCCTGGATGCCGGCGACCGCCCCGGTGGCGAGCAGTTCGAGGCAGGCTTCGCAGACAAGCTTTTCCATAAACGGATCGCCCACCTGCACCGCGCCGCGTTGTTGCTCGGCGGATTCCTCGGTCAAATCCTGCGACGCAAACGCCGCGCCGGCGAGTCCGTCGCGGCCCGTGGCCGGGCCGACGTAGAATACCGGATTGCCCACGCCCCTGGCCGCGCCGCGCGCGATTTGCTCGTGGCGCAGCACGCCAAGGCAGAAGGCGTTCACGAGCGGGTTGCCTTCGTAGGATTTATCGAAATAAACCTCGCCGGCGATGGTGGGAATGCCGAAGCAATTGCCGTAAAACGCGATGCCGGCCACGACGCCGGCGAACAGACGGCGGTTGTTTTTCAAGGCCGCTTCCTTTTCTCCGTTCGTAGCAGCCGACGTGAGTCGGCTCTGATTATCTTGAGAATTTGAAGTGCGCCGACTGACGTCGGCGGCTACGTCATTGACGATTGGTCCGAAACGCAGTGAATTCACCGAGCAAATCGGTCGCGCGCCCATCGTAAAAATATCGCGCACAATGCCGCCCACGCCCGTGGCCGCGCCCTGGAACGGCTCCACCGCGCTCGGATGATTGTGCGACTCGACCTTGAACGCGATGGCCAGGCCGTCGCCAATGTCAATGATGCCGGCGTTTTCCTCCCCTGCCCCGACGAGGATTTTTTTGGATTTGGTCGGGAAAGTCTTCAGCAACAGGCGCGTGTTTTTGTAGCTACAATGCTCGCTCCACATCACGGAAAAGATGCCCAACTCGGTGTAGGTCGGTTTGCGACC
>Ga0187874_10001161_pt1 | contig 26022 bp, 21 predicted proteins | sample June2016WEW_16_1_3_FD_132993 | JGI IMG/M metagenome (GOLD analysis project Ga0187874, IMG submission 132993) | Peatland microbial communities from SPRUCE experiment site at the Marcell Experimental Forest, Minnesota, USA - June2016WEW_16_150 | ecosystem: Environmental > Terrestrial > Soil >... | reverse complement strand
GTGGTCATGCTCTTCATCTACCACGATCAGAGCGAGGTCGAAGACGGGAGCGAAGACCGCCGACCGCGTACCTACCACAATGTGAGACTCGCCGCTGCGGATGCGCTTCCACTGCTCGGCGCGCTCGTCGTCGCTAAGCGCGGAATGAAGGATGGCGACCTCGTCGCCAAAGATCTGATGCAGATCCGCTGCCATAGCGGGTGTGAGTCCGATCTCCGGTACCAGGAGAATCGCCGAGCGGCCCTTCGCCAACACGGATTGCATGGCCGATAGGTAGACTGCGGTTTTGCCCGAGCCAGTGACACCGTGCAGCAGCATGGGCAGAAACTTACGCTGGTCGACAGAATTTGTGATTGTTTCCAGGGCGGCCTTCTGGGCGGGTGTAAATATAAATTCCAGCTTGCGTGGCTTGAGGCCGGACATGTGAAAGCTGGCTGCCTCTTCGCTCAACTCGACGATACCCCGACGTACGAGCGTTTGCAGTGTCGTACGGGGAATGGCTAGTTCACGCAAAGCTTCTACCGGCGCACGCTGGTCCTCCTGCTGGCGCAAGTAATCGACGATCGACTGCTGATTGGCATTGAGTTTGCCTTCGACCTGCTTCAAGGTTGCGATCTGCACGGTGCGGCTAGCATCGCGCACATCGCTGAGGTCCTCGCGCGCGATCCATTTCTTGCGGACCAATGTTTGCAGCACAGCGCGCGAGGCTCCTGACGTCGAACGCAACGTCGCTTCGCGGACGATTTCGCCATTGGCTAGCCGATTGAGCACGGCGTACTCCAGCATCTGGTGCTCAGGCTCTTTGCGCGAACGGAGCGACGACCCGCTCGTGGAAGCCGCGTGCAATGCGTCGATTCCCTTGTCAGTGATGCGATAGCCCAACACGCGGCGAAACTCGGCCGAAAGCGGCAGCATCGTGCGGAAGACTTCACCGACCGGCGCGATGTAATACTGCGCGATCCAGCGGCCCAGTTGCATCAGCTCCTGGGTGAGCGCAGGCGTCGAATCGAGTACCTGGCTGAGACGGCGAGTGGTGAACTTCGGCTCACGGTCGTGAAGCTCGGTGACGATGCCGCAAAGCCGTTGCTCGCGAAAGGGAACGATGACGCGTCCGCCAATCACGGGCTCAGGCGAGTTCTCGGGGATGCGGTAGGTGAAAGTGGCGTCGAGTGGGACCGGCACGGCCACATCGCAGAATTGCGGCATTGCAGCCTAGCCAGCCTCGGGCGGGCGCTGGAGCGCGGTTAAGCCGAGATAACGCATGACCATCTGCAAGTCCTTCCAGGTTTCTTTTTTCTGCCGCGGATCGCGCAGCAGAAACGCAGGATGGTACGTTACGGCGAGCTTGCACTCCAAGGGTTCGCCAGTGTCAGTGAGCGTCCGCGGCGGCGAAAAGTCGTAGAAGCGGCCGCGCATGGACGCCATCGAGTCATTTACGCCGAGCAGGTTCTTGGCGGCGGTTGCGCCTAGGGCTACGATGATCTTTGGCCGGATGACTTGAATCTGCCGCATCAGGAACGGCGAGCAAGTATCGCATTCATCGCGTTCTGGCGTGCGATTGCCGGGCGGGCGGCACTTCACAATGTTGGCGATGTACACCTGCTCGCGCTTAAGGCCCATCGCGGCGATCATGTTATTCAGCAGTTGTCCGGCGCGTCCCACGAAAGGCAATCCTTGCGCATCTTCGTCGGCGCCCGGGCCCTCACCGATGAACATCAGTTCGGCGTACGGATCTCCGGTGCCAAAGACGATTTGCTTGCGGCCAAGCTTTGCTAACTTACAGCGCTGACAGTTAGGGCCGATGTCATCGAGGATAATGCGCAGCAGCGAATCACGATCGCGATTCGCCTCGACATGGGAAGAAAGCGCGAGGGTTTCCACGGCTTCGACCCCGGCGTCCACTATCGCCGTTAATTCGTGAAGCGGGGTAGTGCCAACTTCGCGACGATAAAGGGGGCCGATGCCGAGTTCACGGTAGAACTGCAGGCGGTCGCGGACGGCATTGCGATCAACAGGCATGTGTGGAGATTGTAGTCTACGACAAGCGCGCTGGAGATAGCGCTGCCCGCTGCTGCCGGAGACGAAGAGCGGAGTCCAGAATCTTCTGAGCTACGTCCAGCTTGCTTGCTTCAGGTACAAGGATCGCATCGCCAGAGGTCACGATCGTCACCTCGTTGCGATCGGAGTTGAAGCCGATACCCGGGCGGGAGACGTCGTTCAGCACGATCGCATCGACGCGCTTCCTGCTCAGTTTAGCGCGCGCGTTGTCTAGCAGGTTCTCGGTCTCGGCGGCAAAGCCAATCAGCATCGGCAAGGTCTTTCCCGCAGCGTGACGCAGGCTGCCGAGGTCGGCAAGGATGTCGGCGTTAGGCTCCAATTGCAGTTCAATCGGGCCGTTGCGCTTGATCTTCTCGGAGGCGGTGTTCTTGACGTGGTAGTCGGCAACAGCGGCAGCCATGATGATGAAGCTAGCTTGCTCCCAGCGGTCGAGCACCGCGCTGCGCATCTGCCGAGCGGTCTCGACAAAGATGGTCTGGGCAGCACTTGGTGGCTGCAATGCCGTCGTGCCGCTCACCAGGATGACCTTCGCACCGCGACGCAACGCCGCTTCGGCAAGCGCATATCCCATCTTGCCGCTGGAGCGGTTACCAAGATAGCGAACGGGATCAACCGGCTCGTGTGTGGGTCCGGCGGTGATGAGTACCGTCTCGCCAGAGAAATCTTGGGCGATGCCAAGGCGCTCGAGTGCAGCCGCGACGATCTCTTCCGGCTCGGCAAGTCGTCCTGCGCCGACCATGCCACAAGCGAGATAGCCGCTGCCCGGCTCGACAACGTGTACGCCGCGGCCGCGCAGGATCTCCAGGTTCGCCTGCGTCGCAGGATGCTTCCACATGTTCACATTCATGGCGGGCGCGATGATCACCGGCGCGGTGGTTGCGAGATAGAGCGTGCTGAGGAAGTCGTTGGCAATGCCTTGCGCGAACTTGGCGATCACGTCGGCCGTAGCCGGTGCGACCAGCAGGCACTCAATGGATTGCGCAACCGATATATGCTCGACCGCCGAGTCGAGATTTGGTTGCTCGGCCGACGCCCCGAACATACTGGTGATGACTTTTTCCCCGGAGAGCGCGGCGAATGTGAGAGGGCGCACGAACTCCTGCGCCGCAGCGGTCATGATGACCTGCACCTGCAAACCGCGTTCCTGCAGGTGGCGAACGATTTCTGCGGCTTTATAGGCTGCGATGCCGCCGCTGACGCCCAGGGCGATTTTCATGGTTTCTCTAATGACCTGATGCGCCGCCGCACCCAGGCGATTCTCAGTCGCTTCAGATGGAGACCACTCTAGTCGTCGGCGTCGCCGCCTGCCGCGCCGTCGTGCATCTCACTGGCCGCGTCCATCGAAGCCGCAGCCGTGGTCGCCGGGATCTCCCATTTCACTCTGCCAGACTGTATCTCTTCTTCCGCGATGCGACAGGGCTTGCGAGAGTGCGGCTCCACAACCGGGCGAGCGCCATTCTGGATCTGGCGAGCGCGACGAGCTGCCACCAGCACGTAACGATAATTGCTGTCGAAGCCCTCAACCAATTTCATGCGTCACTCCGTAACGGCGGGAAAGCGGGAAACATCGAAGGTCGCCAAAATCGTTTCGACCTGTTGCATCATCGGCTGCCGCAGGGCGCGATCCGCAACCGCAAGCACCAGTTGGTCCTTTGAAGTCGGAGCTGCGTGGGAGCGTTTCAGCCGCTCGGCTTCCACGATCGACTTGAGGATATCGATGGATTCCTCCAGCCGATCGTTGACCAAAATATAATCGTACTGGCCGAAATTCTCAATCTCGCGCGAGGCCGTCTGCAAGCGGCGCTGGATGATGGATTCGGTATTGAAAAGCCGCGCACTGTCTCCCATCAATTGCCGCTGCAGGTCGTCGTCCGCCTCGGCCCGCCGCCGCAGCCGCCGCTCCAGTTCCTCGCGTGACGGCGGCAGCACAAAAATACTCACCGCCTCGGGGGCCTTACTCTTCACCTGGGCCGCGCCCTGCACGTCGATGTCGAGCAGCAGATCGTGACCGCGCGCAGCCGCTTCGAGCAAAAAGCGCTTGGCCGTTCCGTAGTAGTTGCCGAAGACCTCGGCCCGCTCCAGGAACTCATCTTCGCCGATCATCCGTTCGAATTCTTCCCGGCCGATGAAGAAGTATTCGCGTCCCGATTGCTCGCTGCCGCGCGGCGGGCGTGTGGTGTAGCTGATGGAGAATTCCAGGTTGGGCACAATGCGGCGCAGCTCGCTGGTAAGCGTGGATTTGCCCGAACCCGAGGGCGCCGAGATGATGAAGATGATTCCGCTCATTCCAGGTTCTGAATCTGCTCGCGCGCCTTCTCGATTTCCGACTTCATGGACAGGCCCAGTTCGGTGATACGCAACGCCTCGCCAGCGACACCGGTAGTCTTCGACATCAGCGTATTGGCCTCGCGGTTCATCTCCTGCAACAGGAAGTCAAGTTTCTTGCCGACTTCGCCTCCGGCGTCGAGAAGCGAAAGAAAGTGCTGAATGTGGTTTTTCATCCGCACAATTTCTTCCTGAATGTCGCTGCGCTCGGCAAGCATGGCGGCCTCTTGCAGAATGCGGTCGTGGTCGACATGTGAGCCCAACAGCTCCTGCATGCGTCCGTGCAGCTTCTCCTGATAGGCCCTGAGCACTCGTCCACGCATCTGGTCTACTTCATGCGTTGCCGACGACAAGTGAGTCATACGGCTGCGCAACTCTGCAACTGCGCCCCGGCCCTCTTCTTCCCGCATGTGGTTCAGGCGCGCAATGCACTCTTCCAGCGCCCCTGTCACCTGTTGATCCAGAGCGGCCATTGCCTCGCCGTCCTCGGCTGCGTTTAGCGCGCCCGGCAGCTTGAGCACCGCGTTGAGGTCAGGTTCAGCGCTGACACCAAACTCTTCGGCCACCTCGCGGAAGGTCCGCAAATATCCGCCGACAAGATTGCGGTTGACCGCGAAGGCCGCACCGCCGCTGCGCTCCAGGCTGAGCGTGACTTCGATGTGACCGCGGTGCAGGCGCTCTTTCAGCACCCGGCGGACTTTCATCTCCACCGGGTCGAGCTCGCCCGGCAGGCGCAAATGGAGATCGAGAAATCGGTGGTTCACCGACTTCAGGCTGAGGGTCAACGTGAGCTGGTCGTCCACGTTGACCTTCACCTGCGCATAGCCCGTCATGGAGCGGATGTTCATAGCCCGCGTTTACCCGGCCCCTGAAGTTGTCTCGATATCGTCGAACTGTAAATCATACAACCGGCGATAGGTGCCAGTACGTCCCATCAGACACTCGTGCGATCCCTCATCGGTAATCGTTCCATTTTCCAGTACCAGGATGCGGTCGGCACGGCGTACCGTGGAAAGCCGGTGCGCGATGACGAACACGGTGCGTCCAGCCATCAGGTTTTGCAACGCGGACTGCACCAGCGACTCACTCTCCGTGTCCAGCGCGGAAGTCGCTTCGTCAAGAACCAGGATGGGCGCGTTCTTCAGGATAGCGCGCGCGATAGACAGGCGCTGGCGCTCGCCACCGCTCAGACGCAAACCGCGCTCGCCGATCACGGAATCGTATCCGTCAGGCAGGGCCATGACAAAGTCATGGGCCAAGGCAGCTCGGGCGGCGTCTTCCACGGCCTGTTGCGAAACCTGAGGCTGGCCGTAGGCGATGTTGTTACGCACGGTGTCGTTGAACAGGATGGTGTCCTGCGTGACGATGGCGATTTGCGAGCGCAGCGATCCGACGGTGAGATCGCGAACGTCATGGCCATCAATCAGCAACCGACCGCGGCTGACGTCAAAGAAGCGCGGCAACAGGTGGACCAGGGTCGTTTTGCCGGAACCGCTCGAGCCTACAATTGCGACTACTTCACCGGGACTTATCTCGAGATTGATGTCGTGCAAGACCTCGCGCTCGTCCTCGGCTTTCGAGTAGATGAAGTGAACGTGCTCGAAGCGAATACCGCTGTGAAAAGGAGGCAGCTCGATTGCATCTGGCTTCTGGCGGACTTCGTCCTGCGCGTCGACGAAGTTGAAGATCTGCTCGGAGGCGCCCAGCGCCTGCTGGAAATTGTTATTGAACTGCCCGAACTTACGGACCGGCTCGTAGAGTTTAAATACCGCGATGATGAAGGCGATGAAGAAGCCCTCGCTCAAGTAGCCATGCTTGATGTACTCACGGCCGAGGAGGATGAGCAGCGCAATAGCGATTGCCCCGAAGATGTCCATCATCGGCGAGTTCATGGCGAAGGCGCTGGTGGTGCGGAGATTGGCTTTGAACAGACGCCGGGCCGCCTCACGGAAGCGGCGCATTTCCCAGGCCTCCATGCAGAAGGCCTTCACAATGCGAATGCCGGTAATGGTTTCGTGCAGCAAGTTATGGATTTCGGCGAGCTTGTCCTGTCCCTTGCGAGTGGTGGTGCGGACCCGGTCTCCAACCCGGCGGGCAGACATGATTATGAACGGCACGAAAATGATCAACACCCATGTCAGGCGGCGGCCCAGTCCGACTACTACGATAGCGGTGAAGAGGAAAGTAAAAAACTGCTGCAGGAATTCGGCCAGCACGCTGGACATCGCGAATTGCACGCGCTCCACGTCGTTGACGATCGCCGACAGCAGCGAGCCGGTGGAATGCTTCTGAAAGAAGCCTATGGAGCGACGCAGGGTTGCGGTGTAAAGTTCATTGCGCAGATCGGTAACCATGCTAAAACCGGCATAGTTCGCCAGGTAGGTGCCGCCGTAATCCAGCACGCCCTTGAGCAGGGTGGAGGCGACCAGCGCAAACGCGACGATGGTCCACACGTTGTGGAAATATTCGGGGACGAACGACCGCAGCTCGATGTGACGTCCCATGACTGGGATGGGGAACAGCGGAAGAGCGCGCGACTGCGAAGCTGGATTCAGCACCTGGTCAAGAACAGGTCCAATGAGCAGCAGGCGAAAGGCGTCCAACAGTCCCACCAGAGCCATCGAAACCACCGATGCCAGCAGGTAGAGCCAATAGGGCTTGAAGTATCGGAGAAGGCGCTTTAGTCGACCCATAATCCGCTGCGATCTGCGCCAGGACGCTGGGGAGCGCAGCGCAGGCCAGAAGATGCCAGGACCAATCAGATGCCAGTACTAATTCTACTGGATTTGGGGGGCAGGGGAAACCGGGCAGCATCAGCCGCGCTAATGGTTTTGGTCCTGTGTGTAAGGTGGCGGGCTGCGCCTCTCGCGGAAGAAGGTTTGCAACAGGTCCATACAGCGCGCGGCCAGCACACCCGAGCTGACTTCAACCGTGTGGTTTAGCTTGGGATGATTGAGAACCTGAAGCATGGAATGCACCGCGCCCGCCTTGGGATCCTCGGCACCGTAGATCAGGCGGCGAATGCGCGCGTGCGTGATCGCTCCGGCACACATAGGGCAGGGCTCGACCGTGACGTATAGATCGCAATCGAGCAGGCGGTAGTTGCCGATGGTTTGGCCGGCCTCGCGCAGCGCCAGAATTTCGGCATGAGCCGTGGGATCATTGGCGCTGAGCGAGCGATTGCATCCCTGGCCGACGATGCTGCCGTCGTGAACGACAATCGCACCTACCGGCACCTCACCCAACGCGAGAGCGCGCTGCGCCTCGCGCAGGGCTTCTTCCATCCAGAGTTCGTCAGAGTGGGACATGGGTGAGCAGTAGTTAGCACTTAGCATTTAGCGATACTGTGCATTGGTATTCTGCAGCAATCTGCAGAGCAGCGACGGACTTGGGTTTCAAGCCAAATGCCAAATGCCAAGTGCTAAATGCTAAGTGCTGTTTTCGCGCAGCATGATCCTCTGCACGCCGGTGGCGCGGCCGGTCTCGGCGTTGCAATCGATCAATGTGGCACACAGGCGTACGTCGTTGGTCGCCGGTTCGAAGCGCCCCGGCATATTGGTAAGAAAGCGGTGCAAGATCAGCTCTTTCTGCACGCCAATGACGCCATCGTACGGCCCAGTCATCCCGACATCGGTTTGTACTGCGGTTCCTCCTGGCAGCACCTGCTCGTCAGCGGTGGGAACATGCGTATGCGTGCCGAGCACCACGGTCACTCGTCCTTCCAGATGCCAGCCCAACGAGAGTTTTTCTGACGTAGCCTCCGCGTGCATATCCACGACGATGACCTTCGCCGTGATTTGTTTCAGCAGCTGGTCCGCCAGCCGAAACGGATCGTCATTATTGGCCATAAACACGCGGCCTTGCAGGTTGATGACGGCATAGGGCACGCCGCCGCGCGTGCGTCCCTGGTACCAGCCAAATCCAGGCGAACCGGCGGGATAGTTCGCCGGCCGAAGCACGCGCCGCGCCAGCGAGGTTTCATTGCCGATGCCCGAGTTCATGTAGTCGATGATCTCGCGCTTGTCCCAGATGTGATTTCCGGTGGTGATGACATCGATGCCGAGCTCGAACAGTTCCTCGGCAATCTGGGGCGTGATGCCGAAGCCGCCGGCGGCGTTCTCACCGTTGGCGACGGTGAGATCGACGGCATGCTCCTTCTGGAGCTTGGGCAGTCGCTCATGAACTATGCTTCGGCCGGGCCGGCCGAAGATGTCTCCGACGAAGAGTATTCGCAAGGGTCCGCGTTCCTTGGGCGCTAGATGTTTTTGATGGTACCACGCAGATGGGAGCTGACTGGATCCGAGCAATGGTAGCGGTATAGATGTTGGCGCCGGTTGGCTTAGGCGTCCTTCACCGACAACGCCGCCGAGCCGCCGACCCATTCCAGGTTCTTGTTGTGGTCGACGCCCATCATGATGCCGCGGCCCATGCGGACCAGCGGCAACACTGGCGTCAGCTCGCCGCCCTCGGGCCAGACGAACATCATGCGGATTTCCATCTGGGTCGCCCCGTGCGGAGTTTGGATTACCGGCTCGAAATGCACGCGCTCCTGAAGAATGTAGTTGTGGCGCTGGTCCGGCGGAATCGCGTCGATGTCCGACTGCGTCGGCGCGAACTTGATTCCCACTCCGGCAAACGAATACAGCGGCTTAAGCAGATAGTTTTGGTTGTCCGGCGGCAGTTCGCGAAGCTGATCGAGGAACCAGGTCTTCGGAACGCTCGGATGCTTCAGATACGGAATGGAGAACTTGCTGATGCGGAAATACCAGTTAGGATGGCCAGCCCATTCGACATCGATCTCCTCGCACAGATCGAAGGGTAGCGTGATTCCTTTACGCTCCAGCTCGTCCACAATGCAGCGATTGTAGATGCGCCGCACCTCGATCTCGCGGCCATCTTCTTTCTCGCGATAGTAGAGCCGCCGCCCGCGCTTCACGAGCGAGAGAATGTCGACAATTGCGATCCCTAGTTTGCGCTGCGTGATCAGGAAATCCGGCAGCGTCTTCTGATGGTCGGGATCGATCTCCATTAGGATCACGTTCTCGGGGTCGTGATCGCCGACGATGAGTTGGCGCATCAGCCGCCAATAGGAATCTTCATCGTGACCGCTGAGATAAATCCCAAGCTCCGGCAACAAGCCATACGATTCGACATACTGGCGCGCGGCTGCAGCCTGATATCCGTAGAGGGAAGGGAAGGCCTGTAGCTCGACCAGCTTGGGCTCCAGTGCGCCGTTTACGTTGCGCACCAGACCGAAGTCCACCTGCACGAACATCGGCAGCGGAGACTCGTTGGGAACGTTGTATTCGGGAGGGATGGTGACATCCGAAGCGCGGCGGTATTCTGGGTTGTTCACCAGTTGTGCGACTAATTGCCGGCCATCTTCGGCCATGCGGTCGAGCAAACTCGGAGGAACGAAGCAAGGCGTTTCGGACACGCGAAAGTCGATGTGCGTGCCGGCAGCGGCGTCGAGTCTCTGCAGAAACTGGCGGTACTTGCCAACGGTGAAGTTGCGGTTGAATTCCTCGCGAAGGGCGGGAACCATGGTCAGGCCTCGATGAGGAAGTGCCCTTTCTCCATGATCTGCCGGCCGTCAACCCGGATATCGAACTTGGTTCCCACCACGTCGATGTGGGTCGAGGAATACCATTTCGCGCCGGTGTGCTCGCCGTAAGGATTCCCGAATGCGATGTGGATGCCAGGAAATTTTTCGTCCTGCAGAATCTGCCCGATAACGTGCTTCAGCTCGATGTTGGTGCCGATGGCGAACTCGCCCACCAGATCGCTGTTCTCGTCCGTATGGGTGTAGGCCCAGAATTCCTGCTCCAGCTCTTTGTTGTCGCTGAAGACTTCGGTGATGCGATTGTTCTTCATGCGAATGGTCAGCGACTGACGCGCCAAGTCCTGATACTTTTCGCAGAGATAATCGCCGACCACGCCATCGACGACGCAGACGCCGTTCACTTCGCCGGGGGTCGTGAAGACTTCGCCGCCGGGAAGATTGCCCCACTTGTCGCGACTGATGATGCCGCTGGTTTTGATCCAGCGATAGCCGGAATTGAGCTTGGCGGTGAAATCGCTGCCCGCGGGATTGGTGGCGCGAATCTCTTTCGCGCTGGTGACGATGTCGATGACCTTGCGGCTGAGCGCGTCAACTTTATTGAAGTCTGCGCGCATGCCCTCCAGCATGATCTGGCGATTAATGTTGACCATGTGGGCGTGCCGCATCTTGCGGCGGTTCACGATGTCGGTCATCTGCATGCGCGATTTCAGTTCGTTGCGCTGCACGTGTACGGCAAAGATGCTGACATCGCTGGTCTCCATGTCGTCGGCGATCTCGGAGGGCAGGTCGGTCAGCGGACGCGGCGCCAGGTCCTCCAGCACGAACGCCTTGAAAGGCGAACCCAGCTTCAACAGCTCCTGCGCGATGCTGGCGGCGATGTCGCGGCAGGCATTGTCGGTGATCAGCGTGACCTTCTCGCTGGGCTGAATGCGCAGGCAAGTGTTGACCGCGTTGCGAGCGCCCGGCGTGAGTTCGGGATCGAAAGAGGTCTTGGTGAGATCGGTGAGAACGGGTTGAATCAAGTCAATCCTTTGAGGGGCTGAAGCCCCAGAATAAAATTAGAAGCCCAACCGGCGCACCTGAAGGTGTGCCCCATCAAACTCTAGCGTCGCGCCGCCGTCTGCTCGAAGACGCCGACGCGGGTTTCGTTGACCATATAATCCACAACTTGTTTCAGGTCGCCGGTTTGCTCGAACACTTTCAACTGGCGGTCGGCGCCGGTGCCCATTTTGAGCATCTCGTGAATGTAATTGATCTCGTCACGCGAACCAAGCTCATCCACCACATCGTCGATCAGGTCGAGATACTCGAGTATCAGCTGACGCAGCGGCACTTCTTCTTCCTTGCCAAAGTCGATCAGCTTGCCGTCGAGCCCGTAACGCGAAGCACGGAACTTATTTTCCGAAATCAGCGCGCGCCCGTAGATGCGGTAACTCTTGTTGGATGCGTGCAGCTTGTACAACATTGCGACGGTCGCCTGAATCAACGCGGCGAGGGCCATGGTTTCGTCCAGTCGCATGGGAATATCGCACACTCGCACTTCCAGCGTGTTAAAGAACGGATGCGGCCGGATGTCCCACCAGATCTTCTTGCCATTGTCGATGCAGTTGGTTCTGACCAGCAAGTCGACGAAATTCTCATACTCCGACCAGTTGGCGAAGGTGTCAGGAATTCCGGTGCGCGGGAAGCGCTCGAAAACTTTCACCCGATATGACTTGAATCCGGTATTCATGCCCATCCAGAAGGGCGAGTTGCTGCTCAGGGCCAGGATGTGCGGCAGGAAGTACCGCATGGAATTCATGATGTGGATGGCAGTATTGCGGTCCTCGATGCCGATGTGCACGTGTAACCCGAAAACCAGATTAGCGCGGGCAATCAGTTGCATGTCTTCGACCACGCGCCGGTAACGTTCGTCGGGATAAATCTCCTGTAGCTTCCAGTCGGAAAACGGATGAGTGCTGCCTGCCGCCAGCAACATACCGTTCTGGCTGGCCAGGGTGATCATCTCGCGCCGGAGTGCCTGAATATTTTCTCGCGCTTCCTTGACGTCCTTGCAAACACGGGTGCCCACCTCGATGACGGACTGATGCATCTCCGGCTTGACCGCCTCATGCAGCGCGAGCTTCGCTTTGGGGAGGATTTCGGATGCGATGTGCGAGCGAAGATCGCGCGTCTGCGGATCAATCGTCTGATATTCCTCTTCGATCCCGATGCTAAGGCTTGGACGAGGCATTTGCTTTACCCTTTGCTCCCCCGCTTACGTAATTGCTTAGATGCCGCATCAAGCATTGTCCCGGGTTTCGAGGAGCCCGGAGCAGGCTCAGGGGCCTTTTCGGTCTTCGGTGCAACCGCGTTCTTCACAGAGGTTTGACTATTTGGCACGGCGCCGTGGAGAAAGGCACTCCACCGATATTCAGAAATCTTACCAGTATGCTGCTTTGCTTTTCGCACAGCCAGGTCGGCCACCTGGTTCACGATCCAGTCGAAGTTTTCCTGGCCGACGGAATTTACGTCTGCATCGGGAGCGGGATTCATGAAGTCGATGGCGTAGGGAATGCCATCCTCGCAGGCGAACTCGACGGTGTTCAGGTCGTAGCCGAGGGCGCGGCAAAGAGTAAGGCAATCGCGCTCCACGCGCTGAATCAGCTTGGGATCGACCGGCGGCGGATTCTTCACGTAGCGCTCGTGGGAGGGCGCCGACGGATCGTATTGCATGATGTGTACTTTTTCTTGTCCCACGACGTAACAGCGGAAATACTCCTTGAACTTGACGCCGCGCTGCAGCGTCATGCAGAGATCGCGCGACTGATCGTAGGCGTCGAAGAATTCCTCAGGAGAATCGACCTTATAGACGTCCTTCCAGCCGCCGCCGTCGAAGGGTTTCAGAAACGCCGGAAAGCCGACATAGCTGAAGATGCTGTCCCAAGGCAGGGGATATTGCAGATTACGCATCGAGCGCTCGGTGGTTCCGGGGGGATGTTCCTTGTGCGGAATGAGCACGGTTGGAGGAATGGCCACGCCAAGCTTGTGACCCAGTGCGAAGTTGAAGAATTTGTCGTCAGCGCTCCACCAGAAGGGATTGTTGATGACGATGGTTCCCGACAGCGCCGCGTTCTTGAGATAGGCGCGATAAAAAGGGATGTCATGCGAAATGCGGTCCACAATAACGTGGTAGGGCGAAGGCTCGGCCATGCGCACTTCGCCTACGGTCGCCAGATCGGCCTGAATGCCGGGCTCGCCCATGGAGTTGATTTTGTCGACCAGCGCAGGCGGAAAGGTCGTCTCCATGCCGAAGATGATTCCGATTTTCTTCATGATGACTCCTTCGTTGGCGACACTCGTCCCTTCTGTTCGATCAGCAATTGTATGTGAGACGCCCAGAAAAACATGCGATTGGGACTCCAAATATTGTAGGCGAAAGTGTCCGAGGTGGGTAGGGATTGGCAACGCCAGAGGCGGAGATGCGCACTTTGGAACCAGCGTTAGTGCAGATAGTAGACCTTCACCTGTTCTGAAAATCTGGTATGCGCAAAAATCCCGGCGCCGTAAATTTCCCTCAGAGTGTTTTCATCGGGTTCGATCAGGGCCGCTTGGTCCTGATGACGCCGCAGTTCGTCCAGCGTCCAGAATTGCATGGGATAGTACTGCGCGAGGTTCAGCTCCAGACGCTGATGCAAATAAGGATCGGGTCCGGCCTTGGCTTGCTGGTTGAAGTCGGCAGGCAACAGCAGCGCACATTGTTCCGGATGATCCGAATACTGTTGCGCCTCGAGAAACAGCAGAGGTCCCGAAAATACGAAGTAGCGCTTGCCTTCGAGTTGCAGCGCGCTCTCCACTTGCAGGAAGGAACGAATGCCTGTGGCCTCCACCTTGTCAGGGCGGCGCACAACCGTCAGCTGTTGACCAACGCCCCACGCAGCCAGTAGCACGAAAACGCCCATCGAGACTTGCGCGGTCTTGCGAAAATGCCGCCACAGAAGAAATGCGAATGCGACGGCGACGCCGGGAAGCACGCCAATAAAATAGCGGCTGTAGAAGGCGTTGGTCTTCCACTCGGCCACTACGAACGCAGCCAGCGGAATTGTGAGGAACAGCCAGCCAACGGCTTCGGCGGATTGCATGGGCTGAAGAGTAGTTTCCTTCTCTATGTCTGAGCCCGTCACCACGATCCAAACCGCAATCAGTGCCAGCAGAAACAACCCGTCAGGGAACAATTGCGAGAAGATGGCACGCAGCTCGTTGAACGACGGCCGATTCCAATAGCCGCCGGAGAACTTGCGCGAGAACGACAGGATCAGTGGCGATAGCAGGACAACCGGAATGATGGAGCCGACAATTCCGGCGATGAGTTTTGCGGATGGCTGACGTCGGGGCTTCCAGCGAAGCAGTTCCCACAACAGATAAGGAACCAAACCCATTGCGAAGTAGTAATGGAAGCAGACGCCGGCGAAGAATGCCGCGCCGAAAAGAACGGCCGGCCAGCGTTCGCCCGTTGCGTTATAAGTCCACGCCCAAAACGACAGCGCTGCCAGCATGAAGTAGATGGCATACGAGCGCGCCTCAAAACCGTAATAAGGCAGGAAGGAACAGGTCGCGACCGAAAGCGCAATCAAGCCATGCAGTCCGTCGGTCAGGCGACGCGCGCAATCGAAGATCAGCAACAGACCGATGACCATCGCCAGCGCCGAAGGCAGGCGTGCCGCGACATCGCCCGGTCCAAAGAGCGAATCGAAGGCCCGCACCAACATGTAATACGTGGGAGGCAGCGCGTCGACGCCATTGCCGAGCGCGCTCCAGATTGCCGTCAGGCTGGGCAAACTCGCGATGTGTAACGTGAACAGCTCGTCGAACCAGAAGACGCGATGAGACGCGATGTAGATGCTGGTGGCGAAGTAGAAGACCGCCAGCAGGGCCGCGACAACGAAGGTCCAGACGCGGGTTACGTGCTGCGCGCCGGCCACGCTGTCCGTGCGTTTGGCGTCGTTAAGTGCGGCGTCGCGCAAAGTTTTACTGGTTGAAATCGGCATGTCTCGGTTGGTGGTGCGATTCCTCCTGAGAATCGCGGCGAGCGCATCACCGGTTGCCTTCCTCCGGCCGCGAGTTCAGCACGCAGGCTTGTCGACAATGAGCTCTGGCTGCGAGTATGACAGGAATTTCCGCAATCGCCAAAATGCCTGTGACGCAGCGCGATCTCGCGATTGCGTCATCGCAAGGTAGAATGTCTTTCGTCTATGGAGAAGCTCCATGCTGCGCCAAGCCAACAACGATCGCGAGTCTCTGCCGCAGCGCAGCGCCAATTCCTATGGCTGAGGAAGTATTGGGACTTGCTGGCGGTCGTCCTGCTTGTACTCGCATCGTTCCCAACGGTGTGGCTAACGCAGCGCGCAGTTACTTTCGTTCCGAACTACGGCCTGATCGACGACCACTGGCACCTGGATAGCACATTCAAAGCGCTGCGCGGCATCTGCATCGGCCGCGACGTAGCATTCACGCACGGCCCCATCTTCCAGTGGCTGTCGTCGATCCCGGCGCGTTCCATGCCGCTATCATTTGGCGCACTGTATGCAACGTGGAACACGGTTCCGCTGTGGTGCGCCATAGTTTTCGCCTATGTCGCATTGCGACTGCTTCTCCCCGAGCAACCGCCGTGGAGGCGCTTCGTGCTTCTGCTGCTGCTCTCTTCCTTCTGGGAAACATCGTTGCGAACGACATTTCCGGTGCTGCTGTTTGCCATCTTTTTGCGTGGCTGGCACGCCGTTAAAGATGCCCGCGTCCGCAGCCTGTTCATCGGAATCGGCGGGGCTTTGCTGTGCGGAATTGCGTTTCTGGTCGCAGGCGACACGGGCATTTATGCGACCGCAGCGTGGTTCATCTGCTTTGGCGCGATTGCCCTGGAAACTCGGCACGAGCACTTTGCCGGCAAGCTGCTCACCGGGCTGCTGGGCTTTGTTGTCGCGGCCGTGGTCATCGCAGTCGTGGTCAACTGCTTCATGGCCAGCCCGCTTGACTTCAAGTTCTGGCACGATTCGCTGGCTCAGGTCGCGGTCTATCGCTGGGCAACGCCAGCCGCGATGACCGACGAAGGGACGGCGCATTTTGTCGGCGGGCTGCTGATCGGGCTGGCGATTTTCGTCTTGCGCTTCGCGACGCGAGGCAAGGCAGCGGCCGCCATTCCGGAACGCACGGCCTTTCTGGCAGGCGCATTTGTCTTCGGATTGGCCCAGATGCAGAGTGCGCTGGTCCGCTCCGATGTTGGCCATGTGATTATCGGAGAGTTCGCGATGATCTTCTTCGCCAGCGTGATTTTGTTCTCGTTCCGGGGCAAAGTCCCGGCGACAATTGGCGTGCTCGTCGCGATTGCCGGATCCATGCTGTTTTCGCATCCAGTGTTTCGTCCCTCCAGCGTCGTCCGTCTTTATGAACAGTTGCGAGATCCGCTGACGGATTGTCCTCCAGGTTATGGCGAATTCGACCGCGCCTGTTACGTCGAGGCGCCGACGCCGCCGATGCTGACCGCTGCGGCCAACTTCCTCAGCGAGCACAGCGGCCCAAACGATTCCATCTTCGTCTTCCCTTATCAAACCATGTTCGGTCTGGCCGCGCGGCGCAATGTGGCCGGCGGATTGATGCAGGCTTACACCGCGAGCGGGCCCTATCTGTCGCGGCTCGAGATCTCCGGCCTCGAAGGCAAATCCATTCCGGCAGCGCTGTACCTGCCCGACGATGACTACAGTCACATGTCGGAAGCCGAGATTGTGCGCTGGTCCCGCAACTATCTCAGCGTTCCCGTGGATGGCATTCCGAACTTCACGCGCGTTCCCGAAGTGTGGTTTTGGATGGTGCGCCGCTATCGCGCAGCAGAGCAGTTGACGCCCGGCGTTGTCGGCTTGCAACGCGACGATTCGCGCGCGAGCCGCATTGCCATGCAAGCGCAACCTCTCGGCTTGCCGGCACGAAGTTACGACATCGCCGAGCGCAGTTCTGTTACCGCTATCGGAGCTCCGAACTGGCCCAGCGGTTTCGACTTTATCCGGCTGCGGATTACCGTTCACTATCCGTTCTGGTGGAAGCTGCGCAAGCCGGAGCGCTTGCAACTGGAGATCACGCGCGCCAATGGCACGCGCGACTTGCAATGGTTCATCGTGCAACCGAATGTTTCGACCGAAGTGTGGTTCTATCCCTGGTCAGGACCAGATCTGGCGCGCTACTTCGATGCGGACGAAAGCCAGTGGCGCTTGTCGTCGCGTCCCGCAATCACGGACTTGCGCGTGCTCGCTACGCCGCTCGATTGGGTTTCCCAACAGCCGGAGTCCATTGTGATCGAATCGGCGGATGCAGTGCGGCTCGCGATGGCGCCGCAATAACGCAATCGCCGATCGCTTCGACATACTGGCAAGGTACACTAGAAATCGGCCCCATGCTCATCATCCCAACCTACAACGAACACGACAACATCGAAGTGCTCGTCTGTCGAATCCGCAAGGCTGCGGGCAATGAGCCAATCCTCTTTGTCGACGACAACTCGCCCGACCGCACCGCCGACGAGATTCGACGCCTTCAGGCGACCGACCCCGATGTTCATCTGCTGGCGAGGCCCAGCAAAGGCGGATACGGCTCTGCCTGCCGCGACGGCATCGAGAAAGTTCTGCAGGAAAATCTGGCTGATTACGTGATCCAGTCGGACGCCGACCTGTCACATCCGCCGGAGCTTTTGCCGCGCATGATTGAGCTGCTCAAGACCAACCCGGTGGTGATTGGCTCGCGATATGTCGTTGGCGGCGGTGCCGAAAATTGGGACATCCGGCGGCGCTTTCTCAGCTTTGGCGCGAATTTTTATGCACGGTTGTTCACCGGCGTGCCGGTGCGCGACATGACTGCCGGCTTTGTCGGCTACCAGACGGCTGTCCTGCGCAAAATCAACCTCGAGGCCATACGCTCCGAGGGCTACGCGTTTCTGATGGAAATGAAGTTCAATTTGCATCGCAATGGCACCAGCTTCTGCGAGTTCCCCATCGTCTTCTATGAACGCGAGGCCGGCAAATCAAAGTTCAGCCGCAAGATTCTGTACGAAGGCATGCGGTTCCCGCTGAAAGCTCTGGGCGCCAGAATCAGTGGGGCATGAGGCTGTGCCGCTCAACACTATGACCTCACTACCGAACTTGGCCGATCCGCTCCAACAACACCGTGGTCCCATCCCGGTATCGGGTCTTCCATCCGGAGTTGTGCAGCAGCAAGTAGGCGACGCCGCTTTCCTGTCGATACAGGACGTAGCGGATGTGATATTTGTCTAAAATTTCCAGCGTATTCTTGACGCCCATCGCATCCAGGTAGTCGGCGAAGACGCCGTTGTATTCGTAAATATCGATCCGTGAGTCGATAAAGACGGGAATATTGCGCATATTCCAGATAAGGTAGCCGCCCCACAGGCAATCATTAAAGACGCGACCCTGAGGCTGGAACTGCTGCAGATAATTCAGGGCCTTCACAGGATAGTTCTGAATCGTGTCGCGCATCAGCTGATCGCGTGACGGAAACCGCCAGATGCAGCCGCCTATGAGAACTATCATGAGAATCGCATTGAGCCAGGTCTTGTCGATTTCGGGATGGTAGGGCGGCAAGAAGTCCAGTGCCCTGGCCAGCATCGGGGTCAACACGATGGCTGCGAGGAACAGGAATCGGCTGTAGGTCATCGCCGCATAGAAGCCGAGGAGCAGGAAGGCAAGCTCGTCAAGTCCCCAGCGCCGCTTCCGTACCAGCGCCAGCACAATCGTCGCAGCCAGCATGAGGAAGATGATCTTGCCGCGGACGCTGTGGAAGTCGAGGCTCATCCATTCGTCAACATGGTTCACATTCAGCTTCTGCTGAAAGGCGAAGTTAAATGGGTAGAACACCAGATGGTAGGTGTAGGGATTAAGAAAGAGTCCAGCGACGCTCAAACTACCTGCCAGCGCCAGCTTGCGCATTTGAACTGGAGTCCATCGCGTGGCCTCCAGTCGTCCCCATCTTCCCTGGAATAATCCAGCCCCGCAGAAGATGGCAAGCAATACCATGCCGATCAGCCAGGAGCCATGCAGGTTGGCCCAAAGAACGAAGAGCGGCGGCAGCAGCCAGGCACGGTCTTTACCCTGCCTGAAGTGCGCCAGAATGAAAAGCTCAGCGACCAGGCACATCCAGCCTGCCAGCAAGGTTCGCGGACCGAAGGAAACCGTTGCCAGCCATACCGCAAGCCAGGAAGCGACAAATGCAGCTTTAACATTCTTTGAGCTGAGGTACGCCAGTTCAAAGACGCCAAGCAGTATCAGCTCAACCTCGGCCAGCATTACAAGATAGATGCCCCGTATACCAAGCCATCGCCATCCCAGGTAGTACGGCAGCTCGCTAAGCCAGGCTTCATTGATCCAGCGGGAGCCCGTCGCAGTGAAGGAATAAAAGTCGTGATGGACCACCGAGTGGCTGTGTACCAATACCTCCGCATTCCGTAAGTGCCACCAGATATCGGGATCGGCGATGCTGCCGCTGTCGAGCAAGAAGATCGCGGCCCCTAAGCCCAAAGCGAGCAGCACCGGAAAGGAAAAGATCTTCTTCCATAGGTTAGTTGTTAGCTTGGGGATCGCGGCCGGAATGACTAACGCGGAAGCTCCAAGTTCCGCCGTCGTCGCTAGCTCTGCCTGCACAGACTCAGGCTAGCGCGGGTCGGACATCGACTGCCATAAATATCTACGTCTTTGCGCGGAATTCATAAACAGGATGGCCCATTCTGACATCGTGCCGAATGGGAAAAGTCTTTTGCCTGTTCGCTCACATAAGCCTTGGTCTGTGCGTTCACTCCGCCGTAGCATTTTTACAGGAGCACTTTCTTTGACGATGGGCCACTCGGTAGCAGCATCGCAGGTTTCGGCGACGGACAGTCAAGGGTCGAGTTTGGTCGAGACTGCAATGGTGGTGCCGATCCTGGTGCTGATGCTCTGCTTCGCTATCGACATCGGCTACTTCTTTATCGTCGCGGCAAACCTGGTGTCGTCCTCGCGCAATGCAGTCCAGTATTCCGGACAAGGTTTCGTATCGCCCGCTCAGCAACAACTGCCTTCGCCGGGAACTTCAGGATCGCTCTCCGACACCGCAGGAGTGGCCGGATTGGCGGGTGGCGACATGTCGGGCCTGGCCAATATGCTTACTAAGACAACGGTGGAAGTCTGCTCGAAAGAAATTGGCATAACTCAGACTTCCAACGGCTATATCACGAATTGCAGTACCTATCCTTCCGGTTCGTTGACATTCACCCCTGATCAGGATCCGGAATCGACAAGCGGAATGCTGACCCAGCGTGTCGACGTGGTCTACACCGTCAACCTTCCGATTCCAGTTAATTTCTTCACCTTTACCATGCCGCCGCTGACCATACATTGGGCAGCCGAGATGCGGGCGGTCGACTGATGACAACAGCTGTCAGCCTGCCGAAAAAGTCGAAACATCAGATCCCTCGCAGCCTGAAGGCCGCTCGGGATGACGAAAATAAAGGGCCGACAACGGCGCACCCGTTCGGCAAGCTCAGGGCATGGCTAAAGCTGCGCCCTTTCAAAACATGTCGCGCCGTCCGGCTCGCTCGCGAGGAAAGCGGTTCCATGCTGATTGAGTTTGCGCTGTCGGTGTGGACGCTGTTTCTGCTCACGTTCCTGATCTTCGAGTTTTGCATGACCATCTACACCTACAGCGTGCTGAATAATGCCGCCCGTGAAGGAGTTCGTTATGCGATTGCGCATGGAACAGACAACAGCGTATGCAGCGGACCCAGCAGCGGCTGTAGTGACAGCACTGGAGCCAATGTCACCAACGTAGTTAAGGGCTACGCCAAAGTTTGTTTTCATGACATCAGCGGCATGACGGTGACCCCCAGTTGGCCCGATGGGACATCCTCGCCATCCAGTCGAGTAGTCGTGACTATCAACTATCCCTACGTGCCGTATCTGAGTTTGCCGGGGTTTACTACTCCAACCATGCAGGCCACCGCCGAAGGGCGGATTGTTTTTTGACGAGGTGTGTGCCATGACATCAGGTGAGATCCAAAATGTGCTCAGGCCGAAACACCGTTGCCATGAAGCTGGCCAGGCGAGCATTCTTGTCGTCCTGATGTTGAGCCTGTTCCTGCTGGCGGTGTTGGCGTTCGCGGTGGACTACACCAATATCTGGTTTCAACGTCAGCAGATGCAAACTGCTGCCGATGCCGCCTGCCAGGCCGGCGCTATGGATATCTATCAGATTGCCAGTGGGGCGACGATGCCTAACATGGGTTTCGTTCTCGGTACCGCCGGCAACTGCAGTTCCTATAGTGCGAATGGTCCAACCATGTGCTGGTACGCCAACAAAAACGGGTTCAACGGGTATAGTAGCGGCGCGGCGACCGTCTCCTGGACCTTCCCCAGTTCGGTTGCAGGCGTGACTGCTCCGCCTTCTTCCGTGGCCCCGTATCCTTTTCTGCAAGTCTCGGTCTCGTTGCCGGTGAAGACGTACTTCAGCACCCTGCTGACGGCCAGTCAGACGCAACTGGTTGCGGCTAGTTCCACTTGCGGACTGACATCGATCATGCAAGGTGCTCCCATCATGGTGCTGCATCCCAGCATGTCGGGGTCGCTGGCTTACTCCGGCGGCGCATCTCTGACCATTGTGGGCGGCCCGCCGCGCAGCATCGTGGTGAACTCCAGCAGCGCCACAGCCGTCGCGTGCAGCTCCAGCGGTGTCATCGATACCAGCAAGGGTGGGCCGAACTTTACCGGCGCCGACGTCGGAACCTCCGGCGGTCCGCATACTGCTCCTGGTCCCTCGACCGGCTGCTATGGAACCAACGGCAATACTGGATTAACAGCGGGCTTTGATGGAGGAACAACTGGCCACTGGGACTGGCCTGCCAGTCCAGTACCCGATCCCTATGCGGCCGTGCCTGCGGCGGCCGGGATGAGAAGTGTCACGCCACTGACCAAAGTAGCCCACGGCAATGGCACTTATTACTACAATCTGGCCGCGCCCGAGATGGATGGATGTCCCGACACGGCGCCCACAGACTATGGAAACTACAACGACAGCACCTGGTGGACTTGTAATCTGGGTCAGTATGGAAGCAAGAGCTGGTATTGTCGCGGTTGCCATGAATACGCTCCCGGATACTATCCCAACGGAATCAGCGAAAATGGCAACGACGTGATTACCTTCTTGCCGGGTGTTTATTACATGGATGGCAATCTTGCGATCGGCGGCAGCGACAGCATCCGCATGGCCAAGGCCTGCGCCAACTCCCAAGGCGTGGTGAACACGACGCCTACAACCGGCAACTGCAGCCCTATGACCCAGACTGCCGGGGCCAATGGCAACGGTGGCGGAGGTCCCTGGACCTGGCATCAGACCGACGGGGTCATGTTCTACTTTCACGGGAGCGCCGTGCCCGTGATCAGCGGGGCATCGGGAGCTCCCGATTCTCCGAGGGTCGACAAGGCGCCGGCCACCGATTTGACATGCAATGGCAGCACGCCGCCTTCTTATTTGAACTTACCCGTCGCGCTGGATACCAATATCATGCTGGCGCAGTGCACGGCGCAAGGCAGCTACTACGACAGCACGGGGGACACCACGGATTCGCTGGGTACGATACGCGGCCTGCTGATGTTCATGGACCATGCCGACACAGGCTCGCCACAGCTGCAAGGATCGGGAACACTGGCCTATACCGGCACGCTGTACTTCCACTCGACAAGCTATGCGACCATCTTCCAAATTCCCGGGGGAACCACCAGTGGAACGCTGATCTGGGGCAACGTCGTTACCGACCAAATGCAGCTTACCGGCAGCGGTGCTTTGATGATGGCGCTGAATCCCGCTGAAACCACCCCGATCCTCAAGGTCGGCTTGTTGCAATAGACGCAGAAAGTCCTGTTCGGCCTGGATCGGCTCCGTTACGGCCCTGCCTGCTTCGGGCCCGATATCATTTGAAAACTGCGGATGCCTTGCAGGCCGCGACAGCCAAGAGCGCTGAAGTCTCAGGTTTCGTTACCAATGACCGTGTCTTTGAGAGACTGAAGATGCTGGAAACCCTCATGCTCGACGATCTGCGGTGAATAGCATTTCCTTTCGGCGGCGGAATTTCCCAGCGTTACCCGTTATACTTCTGCAACGCCGCCTGAGCGGCGGCATCGAACACCCATGGTTTCGCCACCACAACCACTCACCCAGCAGGACCTGCGCGATCTTGGTTTCGGGGCAGTCGTTTCGCGCGAGAGCCATCAGCGCCTGCTGAATCGCGATGGCAGCTTCAATGTGGAACGCCGCGGCCTGGGCGTCCGGGCCTCGCTGAATCTCTATCACGCTTTGCTGACCATGCCCTGGGGACAATTCGCCCTTCTTGGAATTGGCGCCTACCTTCTGGCGAATGCGATTTTCGCGCTTGCTTATTTGGCGTGCGGTCCCAAGTCTCTGATCACCACTGCGCCCGGAATGGACCTGCCTCCGTTTCTGCGCGCGTTCTTTTTCAGTGTGGAGACCATCTCCACTATCGGATACGGGAACGTCGTCCCCATCGGCATCGGCGCCAACCTGGTGGTTACGGTCGAGGCGCTTGCTGGCTTGATGGGCTTTGCCATTGCAACCGGGCTGGTGTTCGCTCGCTTTTCCCGTCCCACGGCGAATATTGTGTTCAGCAGCCATGCAGTCGTTGCCCCATACCAGGGCGTCAGTGCACTGGAATTTCGCGTGGCCAACGCCCGCTCCAACGAATTGATCGAAATCAGCGCCAAAGTGATCTTGAGCCGCTTTGAGCAGGTGGATGGGGTGCATACCCGGCGCTACTATCCCCTCACGCTGGAACGCGACGGCGTGGTTTTCCTTCCTTTGACCTGGACCGTGGTGCATCCCATCGACCAACAGAGCCCGCTGCACGGCGAGAGCCTGGACTCGCTGCGCAAGGCCAGTGCGGAGATTCTGGTCCTGCTGAAGGCGTTCGACGAAACCTTTTCCACCATCGTTCAGACGCGCACGTCGTACACCTCAGACGACGTAGTATGGGGAGCCCGATTTGCCAACGCCTTCATGGCTGATGCGGCAGCGAACTTCGCCAAGAAATCTCGCCACGGTGACAAGGTCGCCGTCGATATGCGGCTTTTCGACATAATCGAACCGGTTCCCGAGCGATTAAACGGTTGAATATCACTTGCCGCTCGCGCACAATGATCGAACACGGTTATCAGGTGAAGACATAGAGATTCACCACGGACGCACGGCGAGCACGGAGGAAACAGAAGAATAAGACTCCGTGTTCTCGGGGCCTCCGTAGTGAATCGACTTGTCCAAACGGAGTAAATCGAGAGCTCTCGGGCTGGGATTGTTGCAGTGCAGTTATTCAGCTTCAGCGCCGGCAATTTGTGTCCGCCTGCGCCCAAACACAAATGGAGGAATTATGGCTGAAGCAGTTCTTAATGGTATGAGGAAAGCCTCTGGCTGGTCCGTCGCCCTGGGCGTTCTGATGATCATCGCAGGTCTCATCGCCATGGTGGAACCCGGCGTTTCCGGGCTGTTCATCGCGCTGATTGTGGGATGGTCCGCCATCTTCAACGGTTTTGCGCAAATCATCTACGGCTTTCGCACTCACGGTGGCGCGCACATGTTCCTGGAGATCATTCTGGGAATCATCTACATCATCGCGGGTGTTTACCTGATAATGCATCCCGTAGGCTCATTGTTTGCGCTGACCTTGCTGCTGGCCTGTTTTCTGCTGGTGTATGGCATCTTCGCTCTGGTGCTGGCGTTCAGGATGCGGCCGCACAATGGTTGGGGGTGGGTGCTCTTCGATGGCATTATCACCATCCTGCTCGGCGCGCTTATTTGGAAGCACTGGCCGATTAACTCTGAGTGGGTAGTCGGGACCCTGTTCGGCATCAGCATCTTCATCTCGGGCATAACCCGGCTGATGGTGTCGCTGGCCATCCGAAATGTGGCGAGCTCGGCGGCCTGAGTAGGTGGCGAAGTTTCGAGTTTCCAGTTTCCAGCAAACGGCTCCGCCCTAGCCAAATCGAGTGGAGAAAAGCGGGTCCCTCGACTCCGCTTCGTTCCGCTCGGGATGACAGAACGGGGCACCAAACTTGAAACTGTGTAGCTCGCGGCTCGAAACTCGAAGCTTCTACCCGCTCTCCTGCTGTCGTTTCAGCCGTCTGGTTTCGGCTAGTAGCGTCATACTATGCATCAGGTTTTGCATGGTGACGATCCCCACCAGACGCTGCTGATCGACCACGGGAATCATGTTGAGGCCCTGCCGGCCGAGCTTGCGAAAGGCAGAAGCCAGCGAATCGGTGCTCTGCGCAATGTCGAAGGCGCGCACCATGGCCGACTGCACATAGCCGTTGCCGCCGCGGCGCAGCGCGTCCACAATACGTTGCTTGCTGATGATGCCCACCATGTCGCTGCCGCGAACGACAGGGAAGTCATCTTGCAGCGTGTGCACGGCTTTGTGCAACGCGTCTTCCAGCGTGTCGGCCGGCGACAGGGTTGAGAAGCCGGTCAGCATCACGTCTTCCATGCGCACGCTTTCCAGCACCGACTGAAAGACGACCGAGCGGTCTTCGAGCTGCGCACCGACGAAGAGGAAGAAGCCGATCAGCATCAGCCAGGGATTCCACACGCCGAGAAAGATGAACAGCATGGCAAATCCCTGGCCGATAGTCACGGCCAGGCGGGTGGCGCGGACATACTCCATGCGTTCAGCGAAGAGCGCGCGCAGCACGCGGCCGCCGTCCATGGGATAGGCGGGCAGCAAGTTGAAGCCGCCAAGAAATACATTGCCCCAAAACAGCGCGCGCGGCAGGTTAGCGGCGTTGACTAGCGGCCGGCTCCAGAGATTGACCTGCGGCAGAAAGAGAAGGATCACTACTCCCGACACCGCGGCAATGGCCAGGTTCACCAGCGGGCCGGCGATAGAGATGCGGATATCGCGCGCGGAATCGGCTGTGCGCTGGCCCGTGTCTTCCATCAGGGTGACGCCGCCAATCGGCAGCAGGATAATGGAGCGCACAGCTACGCCGCTGCGCCGGGCGACCAGCGCG